>Ga0194120_10012259_pt1 | contig 10100 bp, 17 predicted proteins | sample TA2MahCa65mmetaG_FD_148642 | JGI IMG/M metagenome (GOLD analysis project Ga0194120, IMG submission 148642) | Freshwater microbial communities from Lake Tanganyika, Tanzania - TA2015019 Mahale Deep Cast 65m | ecosystem: Environmental > Aquatic > Freshwater > Lake | place: Tanzania: Lake... | reverse complement strand
GTTCCACCGATGCCTTGTTAGCAACTGGCGCCAGTGACGGTGCGGTGTCGCTCTTTTCCGTGCACGGCATTGAGGATCGGGCATGAACCTGTTCGGTGGGAAACGGACAATCCCGGTGGATCAGACCGATCGTATTAAAGCCTGGGCGCGGGATGTGTTTCAGCTAAACGATGAGACGACGGTCCTGGTCACGGAATTGGAGTGTCGTGAGCCAGGCTGTCCGCCAATTGAAACCGTGATCGCCGTTCTTAAAGGACCGGGCGATACGCATCAGTACAAGATCCATAAGACGGCTACGGAGGTCGGGCTATCTGATATTGAAGCGGCGGCCGGCAAGCAGGAGTCACATCATGACCGGCACTGATCAGGCCCGCCGACGCAGCAAGGTGACACCGATCTATGTGATCGCTGGATTTCTGGGGAGCGGAAAAACCACTCTGCTCAAGCGGGTACTGGCCCATGAACTGGACAGGGGGGCAAAACCGGCCGTGCTCATGAACGAGTTTGGGGAAGTCGATGTGGATGGGGCCTTGCTCCATGACCATCCTCGCTCGAACGATATCGAACTCCAGGCACTGCTCAGCGGCTGTATCTGCTGCGATCTGTCGGGAGAGTTCAGCAAAAAAGTGGGACATTTGGTGAAACGGACACAGGGGGCACCGCTCTTTATTGAGACGACGGGGTTGGCGGATACCAGGCAAGTGATTGTGGGAGTTGAGAAGGCGCTGGCCCAGTCAAATGCAAGAACCAGAGGGGCCTTGGCGTCAGTAATCGTCATGGTCGACGGGCCTCGGTTTTTGAAGCTCGGGGCCTACTGGTCTGCAGCCAAAGACCATCTCAAGCAGGCCGATGTGGTGGTATTGAATAAGCTCGATCAAATCAACAGGCACCAGGCTGATCTCGTGGAACGGGGCATCAAGGCCGTCAATTCAACAGCCACAATCGTCCGGGCGGTGCATGCCGAGGTTGAGGTGGGCCGGCTGTTTACGGGAGCGGCAATGATGAAGACCCCATCGATTCAACAGGGCACGGTGAAGGATTCAGCGACCGGGTATCAGAGCGGGAGTTTCAAGATTCTTAAACCGTTTGATCCCGTTCGTCTCGAAGCGTGGTTAAAGCGGTTCGAGCGATCCGTGATCCGCATGAAGGGCTTCGTGAAAGTGCACGGCCGAACTGGGTATCAAGAGCTTCAATGGATCATGGGGTCGTTGGCACTGACTCCCTATAGAGGGGTGAGGCAATCACAAGCCAGACTCGTGGTCATCGGACGACGTGCGCCATGGCAACGATTTCTTGAAGGCCTGGAGACCTGTCTGGTGAAGCCGGTCCGCCGGAGGAAACGTCAAACGACACAATGGAGTGGTGCGACAAGGAGGACGTCATGATGCAAGAAGGCGGGAAGTTCAAACTGAAAGAAGGATATCTATGAATGCCAGGGTTCAGGAGCGAGTTTCTGTGGGGGTCGCTGTCTTGACGGTGTCCGACTCGCGGACCGCCGAAACTGATTCGAGTGGGAGTCTGATCGTCGAGCGGCTCACCAAGGCCGGGCACCGGTTGGCGGATCGCAAATTGTGCAAGGACGACCATGAAACCATTCGGGGCATCATCGCCGGTTGGATTGCCGATCCGACAGTGGAGTTTGTTATCGTGACGGGTGGAACTGGCGTGACGCAGCGCGATGTCACGCCGGATGCGGTCCGGTCTCTCTACACCAAGCCGATTCCGGGGTTCGGCGAACTGTTTCGCTGGATGAGTTTCAGCGAGATCGGTACGTCAACGATCCAGTCGAGAGCGGATGCCGGCGTTTGTGGCGATACGATCGTGTTTCTCCTACCCGGCAGCACGGGCGCCTGCCGTCTGGGGATGGAGAAAATCATTCTTCCGCAACTCGATATCACTCACAAGCCATGCAATCTGACGGAGCTCCTGCCTCGGGTCAAACAGGAGCATCCGCCTCATGCCGATGACTGAATCCAGTCGGGTGCCGCTATATGTTCTGGCGGGTCCGCTGGGCGCTGGCAAGACGACGTTGCTGATGCAGCTGCTCGCGTTCTGGTGCGATGCCGGCAAACGAGTCGGCGTGCTAATGAACGAAGCCGGTGCGATCAGTCTGGATGGCGCTCATGCTGGCGGCTCAGCCGCTGCCGTTTGGAACATTACCAAAGGCTGTGTTTGCTGTGATGCCCGTGACGGGATTACCGAGGGCTTGGCCGAGCTTGTTGGGCAACAGCGGGTCGATGTGGTGGTGCTGGAGTGCTCGGGGATTGCTACCATCGAAGACGTCATCGAGGCCGTGACCGACCCCGCTTGTCTCGCGTTCGTGCGGTTAGAGAAAGTGATCGCAGTCATCGAACCGAGCGTTCCACCTGCCGGGCGTCCCATCGGTTGTCGATATACGACGCTGATGCAATATGCAGACGAAGTGATCGTGAACAAGCAAGATCTCTACTCCCCCGTCGAACGGGAACGGTTTCGAACGGCGCTGATTCGTGATGGAGGGCATGCCAGACTGTGGCAGGTGTCGCAGGCTGCTGTGGACCCTGTGGTGGTGCTTCAGCCGCACGCACAGCGGCCTAAACGACGAGTTGGAAATGTGGCGTTTGGATCGACTCCTGCGCATCCGATGGTGACGACGATTCCCCTGACCGGTCCGCTGCATCGAGGTCGATTTGTCGAGTGGTTCGACCATCTTCCGGTTGGTCTTGATCGGGTCAAAGGGGTCTGCCGGTTTTCCGGTGAGCAGGAGCTGTATGAGATTCAGTATGCCTCCCCGGTCACGCGGTGGGTCGGCGTGGTTCGATTTTCGCAGGAACCGGATCCCGCTCTGGTGTTGATCGGTCGAAATTACAATCCCGCGTCCTGTCATCAAACACTCCTGACCTGTCTGATGCCAGCTTGACAGGTCAGGATCGCGCACGAACGGACAGAGAGATCGAGGAGTGCCATGTCTCCTTTAGAATCACGTATCACGAAACAGCAGAACCGCTTTGTACTTGATTGTTCGCTCGACGAACTCAAGCGCATCTACCGAGCAATGTTTGCCCAGTTGCGGGCCGACTCGGAGGCCGATATCGACGAGTCAGACCTGCTCCTTGACCTTCAGGTTGTCCTCCAGCGGGAAGCTCGGGCCGAGGGTGTCGATGTCTCCACCCATAGTGAGTGGTCACGATTCTTGGGAGATTCGTCGATTGCCCCCTGTGAACAGCGATATGCCGATTATCGAGAGAAGAAACGCCTATCATGACGCTTCCTGCCGAATCGTCCTGGGAATTCGTCGTTCTGATGGGGCTGCTTGGGAGCCTGGGGGCGCTGCTGCCTGCTGCCGTCATCTTATTCGTTCCCGACGGCTGGCGGCATCGGGCGATGCCGTATCTGCTGAGTTATGCCACAGGCACGATGTTGGCCACCGCAATCATTGGGCTGATCCCCGAGGCCTTGGAGCATATTCCTAGCTACGAAGTAGGACTGTCGATTCTGGGTGGGCTTGTTCTGTTTTTCGTGCTGGAGTGGACGGTGATCTGGCGACATGCGCACGGGGAGGAACCTGCTGAGGGCCCTCGTGGCACCGGCCAGGCTCATGATCATGCGCCGGTCGGAGGAACGCACACAGGCATGCTGGTGCTGATCGGCGATGCCGTCCACAACACCGCTGACGGCATTGCCATCGGTGCGGCCTGCGTAGCCTCACCGGGACTCGGTCTCGTCACGACGCTCGCGGTGTTGGGCCATGAAGTCCCGCAAGAATTCAGCGATTTCACCATCCTCCTGTCGAGTGGGTTTTCTCGCTGGAAGGCTTTTTTCTGGAACACGCTCTCGGGGCTGGGGACGCTGGTCGGGGCCGTTGCCGCCTATGGCGGCCTCGGCTACGCGGAGGCGATCGTGCCCTATGCCCTCAGCGTGGCAGCCGCAAGTTTTCTCTACATTGGCCTGGCAGACTTGGTCCCTGGTCTGCACGGGCGCATGGGGGCGGCCAAGGGGGTGTTGCAGTTCGCCATGATGATCGCCGGCATGGTGACGATCGCAATGCTGACGATGCTCGCGCATTAACGAAGGAAGTTTGGGGGATGAGCAGGGAAGCACAGTTGGGAGAGCGGGTCATTAATTTACAGGGACGGACTCCATCTCCTGGAGAGCGCCTGACCGTCGAGTTCACCATTCCGGCTGCAAGGTTGGCGGATACACCGCTTACGGCGGATGAACTTTGCCGTGGGCTGGTCGTGGTTTCCACATTGCCGAACATCCAGAAACACGCGTGCCTTGCACAGATCGTGGATCTGGAAGAGCGTGGTCGTGGGCAGTTGCTGGATCTCAAGATTGTCCATGTCTCAGCGGATCATGAGGCGCACTGGCAAGAAGTCGACCGGTTTCATCCGAATGTTCGCGCCGCAGGCTATTCCCTCTGCTGTGCGGATCCGGCGAGTCGAGAGGCCTTTGTGTCGGCGTTTGGAGTCGGCGTGGAGGATCATCAGCGCATCGCGCACGGGCTGTTTGCGCTACGGGATGGTGTGTTTCTAGAAGTCGATATACCGCTCGATCAGATGCGACCAGCAGAGGTAAGCGGGTTTCTAGAACGGCTGAGCGCAAAGCGCGGGACGTCGTTGAGTCAGGCGTCCCGCACCGATAGTGACGAATCGTTCCTACGCGAGTCGTAGGGCCCCATGGTCGTCACAATGCGCGCCATGGGCGAAGTGCAAATGGCCGGCGACCAGATAATCAATATGGTCTCCGTGCGGCACCGCTTGATGTCCGCAGTTCGGGCCATGGCGATGTTCGGACTCATGCCCTTCGCAGCGATGGGTGGGGGTGCATCCCGCCGGGTTTTGCGTGGTGATACCGAGCCGATGTTCATCGACATGGTCGCCGTGCGGATGATGAAGATGTCCGTCATGGAGATAATCGATATGACCGTCATGGAGGACGGTCAGATGCCCACAGTTCGTTCCGTGCTGATGGGCGTGATGCTCATGGATGGGGTGGTCGCTCATCGGAGAACTCCTTTCGTGAGAAGGGCCGAGGCACGTTGATACTAGGCTTGATGGTGGTGGATGGTCAATAGGTTCAATACCGAGGAGCAGCCCTCCTTCCTGATCCTCGCTGGCGGCTGGGTGCTTGACCCGGGCCGCTGGAACGGCAAAGCCGATGTGTGGATCAGAGATGGAGTGATTGATGCGGTGGTCTCGCCGGATGAGGCTCCTCCCCGGGAGGCAGCGCGTCTGGATATCACAGGGTTGCTGGTGTTGCCGGGCCTCGTCGATCTCCATGTCCATCTGCGTGAGCCAGGCTTTGAATATAAGGAAACCATCGCCACCGGGACGGCGGCAGCCGTGGCAGGGGGCTTCACGTCGATCTGCTGTATGCCGAACACGAAGCCGGTGAACGATGAGCCGACAGTGACGCAGTTCATTAAGCGGAAGTCCGGCGAAGCCGATCGTGCCAAGGTCTATCCGATCGGCGCGATTACCAAGGGGGCAGCCGGCCGTGAGTTGACCGATTTTCGAGCCTTGAAAGAGGCGGGCTGTGTCGCGCTGTCGGATGATGGGCGGCCGGTGATGAATGATGAGGTCATGCAACAGGCAATGAAGCAGGCATCGGATGTCGATCTGCCTGTGATTGACCATTGCGAGGATCTGATCCTATCCGGTTGTGGCTGTATGAACGAAGGGCCAGTGTCGCGTGTGTTGGGGGTCCCGGGCATTCCAACCGGCGCAGAGTTTCGAATGATTGCGCGAGACATCAGGCTAACCGAAGAGACGGGTGCACGACTCCATGTCGCACATCTCAGCACGGCGGTCGGGGTAGACCTGGTGCGTCAGGCCAAGGTCAAGGGTTTGCGGGTGACGGCCGAGGTCTGTCCGCATCATTTCACGTTGACCGACGAAGCGGTTCGCGAGCAGGGCGTCAATGCCAAGATGAATCCACCTTTACGGAGTGAGCGGGACCGAGACGCATTACTGGAGGGGCTTGTAGACGGAACCATCGACGCGATTTCGACAGACCATGCCCCTCACGCGGAGTATGAAAAACAATGGGGTATGGAGCGAGCCCCGTTCGGGATCGTGGGACTGGAGACGGCGTTGGCCTTGACGCTGCGGCTTGTCGAGCAGGGTGTCTTGCCTCTGGAGCGTGCCGTGCAGTGTTTGACCAGCAAGCCGGCCGGGTTGTTGGGATTGCCGGGTGGTACATTGGCGCCCGGAGTATCAGCCGACATTGTCGTGGTGGATCGTACGCGCGAATGGGTCGTTGATCCAGAGCAGTTCCTCTCAAAGGGGCGGAATACGCCGTTTGCCGGATGGCCGGTGCGGGGTCGAGTCATAATGACTGTTGTCGGGGGGCGGATTCGACATTGGGAGCCCCGCGCCGCGTGAGCGGGATCCATGCGCACGGTCGCGTTTCTCCACCAGAAGGGCGGCACGGGAAAGACGACCCTGGCGATTGCGACCGCGATGGCATTGGCGGAGCAGGGGGCTCGCGTACTCTTGCTGGATGCGGATGTGCAAGGGACGGCAAGTGAATGGGCGAGCCACTGGGGAGAACAATTCCGTGTCGTGGCCCGTTCGCAGATTCAGCCGATCGTGCACGAGCAAGCATCCAGATTTGCGCCGAGCTTTGAGTGGATGGTCGTCGACGGACCGCCGATGTTGTCCGATATGACAACGAGCATTCTGCGTGCAGCCGACCAGGTGTTCGTACCAGTTCGCCCGTCCTATCCCGACATCTGGGCGTTGGAGGGGGTCGCAGCTTTGCGTGCGACGCTTGGGGATGAAGGGATCAATCCGGCCATGCGGGTGTTATGGAATCAAGTCGTGGAGTGGCCGACATCGGCTATGCGGGCCGCCGTGGAGAGCAAGGGATTCAGAATTTCTCCAGCGGTCATCCGATGGGAAGCGATCTGGTCGAACGTGATGGAAGGGCAACCGCTCACGACTTGGGCAATCGACTGTCTGATGCGAATGGTCAAAGAGCCTTGGGAATGAACCTTCACTCGATTCCACCCACGCGCTGCGAATCGTCCTCGCTCCATCGTACACGGACAACGCTTCGGGCAAGGCGATCGACGGATCAACTGGCCCCGCAGCAATTGATCTGGCCGTTGTTTGTGCAGGAAGGGGTCGGGCAGGTCACGCCGATCGCCTCCATGCCGGGCTGCGCGCGGGTCTCGATCGACCAAGCTATCGAGCAGGTCGCGGAAGCGTCCCGTGCTGGCCTCGCCGGCATCGCGTTGTTTCCGGTGGTACCGAATCACCTCAAGGACCCGCGAGGACAGGAAAGTCGCAACCGGGACGGGTTGATGGCGAGGGCAATCCGCGCCCTGAAGGCCGCGGCGCCAGATCTGCTGATCCTCAGTGATGTGGCGCTCGATCCCTATTCATCGGACGGGCATGACGGAGTGGTGATTGATGGAAAGATCGACAATGATGCGACCCTTCCGTTGTTGGCGGAGATGGCCGTAGTTCAAGCGCAGGCTGGGGCGGATCTTGTGGCTCCCTCAGACATGATGGATGGACGGATTGGGGTGATCCGTGAGGCATTGGATGCGGCAGGCTACTCACAGGTCGGCATCTGCAGTTATGCTGTGAAGTATGCCTCAGCATTCTATGGGCCGTTTCGTGAAGCCCTGGAGAGCGCCCCGCGGGTCGGTGACAAGCGGACCTATCAGATGGATCCCGCGAATCACCGCGAGGCGTTGAAGGAAATCCGGTTGGATGAAGACGAGGGTGCAGATTGGCTGATGGTGAAACCCGGTTTGCCGTATCTGGACATCGTGTCTCTCGTTCGGGGCCATTCAACTCTTCCAGTGGCGGTCTATCACGTGAGTGGGGAGTACGCCATGCTCAAGGCTGCTGCAGCAATTGGCATGTTCAGCTACGAAGAGGCGTTGTTGGAATCACTCAGTGCCATGCACCGCGCTGGCGCCGATCTGATTGTGACGTACGGCGCGCTCGATGCCGGCAGGCTTCTGGCTTCTAGGCTTCCTGTCAGCGACTCGCCGAGGTGAGGTTGGGATGAAGGACGTACACCCGTTGCCGTTTTTCGAACCGGAGGTCGGACTCTACCATGCTGATTGTCCCGATGGGTTCGGAGCGGGATAGGACGCCGATCCATAGAGCCAATGGGGTGTCTTGCATCGGAGATTCTATCCGTGTATGATGCCGCCAGTATTGCAAATGAATTGCATTTAATAATGTGAGGACTCCTGCGGTGCGTTACGAGGTTCGACCTGGGCCCGAGCATTTTTTACCACCGGCTGCGGCCAGCATGGGTGTGCGATTGCCCAATCCAGGCGAAGCGATCGTGCACGGGTATATCGTGCGTGAGGAGCAGGCGATGGAGGAGGCGGCGCGGCGCTTCCTGAGCGCCAAGGTGCCAACGATCTTCCCGGGACCACTGGTGTTGTGGGCTTGGACGCCCACGGCCGAGAAGAAGGCGAAGGCGATTCGTCACCTCTTTACTGTATTGAAGGAGAGTGTGGGGCCCAATCAGAAGCCGATGTTGATTCCAATGCCGGACTATCGACCCAAGTATCCGAAGATCAATCCAGAGGTTGAGATCAACCCGAACCATCCAAACTTGACGATTTGGCACAACCGGATCGATGCGTGTTTGTTTATCGGGGTCCATTGCCATCAAGCGAATCTGACCTTGAAAATTGTGCGGGGCGGGACGAATTGCTACACCATGGCAATGTGCGCGCAGGCTGGGCACGAGGATGCCATGTTATCGTTTCGCGACATCACGCCGGAGCATATTATCCGTCTGGCCGACAAAGTGCGTGAACTGAAGGGGACTGTCCCGGGGCCCGTCGCGGTGCAGTAGGAGTTGAGATGTCCGAGTTTTCACCACCACCGTCCGGGTTCATGGCCTTCCTCCCCAAGGAATACCAACGAGAGTTTTCCCGTGAGTGGATCATCGGCCTATCGCCCTTTTATGACCAGACCTGCGCGCAATGTTTTACAGTCCAGCAGGGACAGTGGGTCGGTGTAGGCGCACAAGAATTCGACGAAAGTGCGCTGAAATGTGAAGCGCGCTATGGATTGGTGTAATCCCGTGCTGAGATCGGTGCAGATAGCATTGCCTCGACGAGTACTCGTCGCTGCCGTGGCAGTGCTCTATGTACTGGTTGCGCTGCCCTTGCCTTATCTCCTCGTCGACCACTACTCGGCTATGCAGGCGGGAGATGCCAGTCACTCCGACATCGATATCCACGCATGGTTGGAATGGGCTGCCAGTTCGGGGCTGTCCGGAGCGGTCCCCGTCCTGCCGTCCGTGCTGGTTCCGTCACATCCTGTCACGATCTCAATGCCGCAGATTTTCTCGATTCTGCTGGCCCTCACCCTTCAGTCTCGCGGTCCACCCGTTCTCGGTTGATCTCTTCGCATCGTGTTGATTCCGTCAGTGCGCGGACTTGTCCGTGTCTGACGTCCTCACGTGTTACGCGTGACGTTTAGGCAAAGAGTCGGTGAGGGACCGGCGGAGCCAATCTCAGTCCAGTCAACTAAGGAGCGATGCATGCCTGAAGAACGACGACGTCGCGTGATCGATGTGATCACGCCCGTGGATTGGAAAAATGTCGAATGGTTGCGGAGATTCATCACAGAGAATGGACGGATCCTCCCTCGTCGCATGACGGGGAATAGTCAGCAGCGGCAGCGAGAAATTGCCCGTGCGATCAAACGTGCGCGGCATATGGCAATGTTGCCGTTCGGTGGGCGATCAGACTACTGAGTAAGCTAGGACGACGAATCCATTGTGTTGAAGTCGGAAGGGAGAGCGTATGGCAAAGTTGAGCAGTCGATTAAGAAACGAGAAACGCAAGCGATTGGTCGCGCAGTATGCTGAGCGGCGCAAGGCGTTGAAAGCGGTGATCAAGGGGCAGGCGAGTACCGAGGAGCAGAAGCAGGAGGCACAGCAGTCGCTACAGAAATTGCCGAGGAATTCGTCGCCCGTCCGGGTGCGCAATCGCTGTGCGATCTCGGGGCGCGTGCGGGGATATGTGGGCCGATTCGACATGTCGCGGATCGACTTTCGCCTGCACGCGCTGAAGGGTGAGATTCCCGGCGTGCGGAAATCAAGCTGGTAGCCGGCGTTCGTGGCTGAGCGCA
>Ga0194120_10012255_pt1 | contig 10102 bp, 9 predicted proteins | sample TA2MahCa65mmetaG_FD_148642 | JGI IMG/M metagenome (GOLD analysis project Ga0194120, IMG submission 148642) | Freshwater microbial communities from Lake Tanganyika, Tanzania - TA2015019 Mahale Deep Cast 65m | ecosystem: Environmental > Aquatic > Freshwater > Lake | place: Tanzania: Lake... | reverse complement strand
GCTAGAGGGGGGCTATTGTGCCAGAAAGTTCTCCTTTTGGGCTGTCTCAGATTGAGGGGAGCTTACGTTACGACCTCCTCGAGCGCGACACCGATATTAATCTCTATATTCGAGACCCCTCCTACTACACGGGCTTTGTCAAAGATCGGCGGAGTTTTGAACCAGGGCGTAAGGGGAAGAAGATGGCGACGCTGGTGACCACAAAAGGCTGCGTCGCCCGGTGCACCTTCTGCCACCGCTGGGACAAGGGTATTCGATTTGTCCCCGTCGATCTCGTCATTGATCGCATCAAATACGTTCAACGTCGATATAACGTCGGATTCATCTCCTTCAGTGACGAGAACTGGGGATCATCACGCCTATGGAACGAGGAATTCCTGGAGAAGATTGCTCCCCTGGACGTTCTGTGGCGCGTGGGAGGCGTCCGAACCCGTACTGTGGATTTGGACTTGCTCAAGCGGATGCGGAAAACGGGATGCGTCAATGTCCAATATGGCATGGAAAGCGGCAGCCAGCGCATGCTGGACGTTATGGAAAAAAATCTGAGCGTTCAGCACAACATCAATGCAGGGAGATGGACGTATGAAGCAGGATTGTACACAAGCTATGCGCTTGTCATCGGCATGCCGGGAGAATGCCCCGAGACAATCCAGGAGACCACCGAGTTTCTCAAGGGGCTCACGGAATTCTTGCCCGACCCGCCATACCTGCGCACAAGCATGAACCGGTTGGAAGCCCTTCCCGGAACGCCGGTGTATGAGTATGCGAAAGTGTTGGGGCTCATCGGGCGCACGCCAGTTGAAGAGGAGCAATACCTCTTGCACATCTCGGACACCGGTGGAGGTGAGGCAGGCAAACAGCTAAACTTTACCGATTATCCTGATTTTATCGTGCAATCCTGGAACCGGGTCATTTGGATAGAATTGCTCCATGACTGGTATAAGAAACATCCTGGACAGGAAGGATCCCTCCTCGCTGCTGTTTGGAAGACGCTGACAGGGCTTCTGGTTTCGCAAAAGGAACGCGCGAAGAGAATGCACGCCCTGCCGGATCCTAGCAAGGGCCGAGACCTGATCGAGACGTTTGTTGACAAGGACTTCAACTCGCGTTCCGATGAGATTGAAGAAATCTCGCTCAGGTTGCGGTATCACACCAGATTGTATTTCCTCAGGCACTTTGCAGTTCTGGAATGCGTTCTGAAGGACCTCTTTGATCCAAGGGTCCCCAAGAAATGGTGGCTCAGAAAGCTAGGCGAGCTGCTGCTCTATTATATGAAGGGAGCAAAGAAAGAGCGATTTTCCGATTACCGATCGATGCGTAAGGTCATGAAAGATGTGGCTCTGGAGCCTTTGACCGAATCGGAACGAAACCTCATACCGTTGCAGTTGGGCCGATAGCCGTTTCCACGACGCTGGCCACCCCTCGCTTGTTTGCCTAATAACCTCAGCCTGTTATCGACCAGGTTCAATTGCAAGCATGAGCCAGGGACGGTTCATAGGGATATGAAAAGAGTTGTCTTTCTAGAATTTCCAGACGAAGCTGATGCATACCTCGGTTTCGAACGCCGGCAACCGAACCGGGATATCGTGATCTCCCTCAATCCCGGGGTCCGATCGCAATTGCGGCGTTGCAGCATTGACTCGCACAACACGCTGCCATACTTCACTCGTGAATCACATGAGCGTGGTCTTCGCCGGTCTACGGAAGTATCCGAATGGCTTCGGAATGTCTGCACCGGCGCCACTGACCCTGACATGAGTCCATCGTACACCAATGCCGTTGTCTGGTATGTCCGTTTTATCGTTCAGGAATGTCTTTGGGCCATCGAAATCATATCCAATGCGCTATCACGCCATGAACCTGATTCTGTGCTTGTCGGCAATCCATCTCTGGATGACCTGGACGGCCAATACCTATCTCCAAGTCAACGTATCTGGGGGGACTTGGCACAAAGGTGTTTCCCGAATGGGAAAGTGCTGTTCCTGAATCGAAGAAATCCCGTGCGGCGTACTGTGCTCGCACGGTCCTTTCGATGCGTGGACTCCTCAACGATGCGGGTCGTCATCCGCATGTTGGCGCCGCTTCACTATCGGAGCATTGCCGCCCGGTCACATGAACATCCCGTCCTTTTTACGACGGACGGCTACAACATGGAAAACGTGGCCCGCCAAATAAAACCAATGATCGGCGGTGTCCCGCTCGTGATCCGTGAATGGCCGCGTTCGAATTTTCTGCTGTCGAGGTTCCGTAAAACGCCCCAATCCATCTTCCAGCATGAAGTTTGGCTAGAGATGTGGAATGCCTTAGCGCAAGAGGACGGCCGTTCACGGATGGTCTTGGCAGCATGGCTGGATAGGGTAGGGGAAACAATTGAGAAGTCCGGGGATGTCTTCTCCTATAAGGATGTGTCTTTTGCCGATATCATCGCGGCCAAATTCAGAGGCGGGATTGCACCGTTCATCCTTCAGTTGCATCGCAAAGCCGCGGGACTCCGATTGTTGCTCGATACCGTCAAGCCGCGAGCTGTCATTTCCGTTGGAGACCGTGAGTATGACATGTTTCTCGGGGAAATGTGCCGGGAAATGTCTATTCCGGCGGTCATGATTTCCCACGGCTCTCATGTTCCACCGACTGATCAGGTTGCAAGACATGAGTGGGGTGAACAAGCCCAAAGGATGATATGCGCAGGGTTTCCATGCACGGCCCTGCAGTCACCTTTGGCGGAGGAGTTCGTGCGACGGGTTCCGGCATCCGCCACCCCTCTGCGAACCGGTCCGATTGTCTGGGGCAGGCCGGTCGACCGAAGTAAGCGCGAGTTCTTGCACCAGGCGTTGGTCCACAGCTCTGCGGTGAGATATGTCATCGTCCACGCAGGCACTTTAAAATGGCGGGGCTCTGTACGATTCCACGTCTATGAGACTCCCGATGAATATGTTCAGTCGGTGTGCGATCTTGCCAAAGCCGTAGAACGCTTGGACGATACGCATTTGGTGATCAAGTTCAGACCCTCTCCAGGTCTCAGTGCCGAAGATCTCCTCGCCGCGCTGCCGTACTCGGAGCGAGTCTCGCTTAGCATCGATGAGCCATTCCTTGAGGTCCTCGGGATTGCCAACCTGTTGGTCAGCTTCTCCTCGACGACTATTGAGGAGGCGTTGCAGAACAATGTTCCGGTTTTGCTTTACGGCGGCAACGGCAGATATCAGCATATCACCGCGACGGAAGTGACGGCCGGCAAGGCGTGTGGCCATGCCGCGGTGTACTTTGTGAGGTCGGCCGCAGACCTCCCGGCTGGTCTGAGACAGATTCTCACGATTCACGGGAATGGGAAGGACCCGGCGCTTTTATTCGAGACGTATAAGTTTCGCCAATCGGATTGTATGACCCTCTGCGACGGTCTCAAGATGAACGGTCGTCAGGATATCCCGCATGCAACGTCTGTTTGACGGCTATATCCGCCATCTCCTTGAAGAGCGCCGGCCAACTACGTTGCTGGAAATAGGTGTCCATAGCGGACAGAATACCCTGAAGTTGCTTGAATGGTGCAAGTCAACCGGCTCTCAACTCACATCGTTAGACCCTGTGGAATGGGTAGGATGTCTTCCGGAGGAACTGAAGCGCCCTTACCCCGGCTATCAGTACAAGCGGGGTCAAAAGGAGTTTGATAACTTTAAGATCGCTCCCCCGTCGATTGAGATCATCTTCGAGAGAGGGCTGGATAAGTACTGGACATGCAAGAAGCTCAGAAGTCTTGACTATCTGACTTCCCCGGAGTTTACGGGCTTCGACATGTACCTCATTGACGGCGATCACAATTACTACACGGTCTCCAACGAATTGAAATGCATCCATGCGAAGATCTCGGAACGTTCTACGATCTTATTCAATGACGTGGCTGGCGTCTGGGCTAGAAAGGACTTGTACTATGATCCGATCTTCATTCCCGCTGAGCACCGTAATAGTCCCAAGCAGGGAGTATTGACCGCCATTGAGGATTTTCTTGCTAGTTTCGGTCGAAGACGCTTGTTCTGGAGAATAGGCTGTCCCTATCAGTTCAGGATTCTGACGAAGAAACACGATGGTCTCGGCCTCCTTGCCTATACGGGAAACGGCGAACCGACCCAATGAGTCGAGGACCTCAACCGCACATCACTGCCATGATTCCCGCACGTCTCGGCAGCGAGCGTTTGCCCAAAAAGAATCTGGCTCTTTTGCATGGCGAGCCGCTGATCGGACATGCCATCAAGGCCGCGAAGCGCTCGGCCGTGTTCGATAGGATCGTAGTTAATTCCGAAAGCGAAATCTTTGCGAGAGTGGCTCGGTCCTATGGAGTCGAATTCTACCATCGGCCCGGTCATTTGGCTGGCTCTGAGACCCGTTCGGACGAGGTTGTCTATGATTTTGCTCAACATCATGAGACGGATATCGTCGTCTGGGTCAACTCGATTGCGCCACTTCAGCCTCCTGACGAAATCAGAGAAGTCGTGCATCACTTTGTTGTCAGCGGGTTACAATCGCTTATTACGGTCCGAGACGAATTTGCCCACTTCAATTTCAGAGGAAAGCCGTTCAACTATTCCAGCGATGGCAAGTTTGCGAGGACTCAGGACTTAGAGCCAGTCCAACGGTTTGTGTACAGTCTGATGATGTGGCGGCGAAGAGATTTCATGAAACAGTACGAACGAGACGGCTACGCGGTGATCTGTGAACGTGCGGGGGTCTATCCGGTCGGAAAACTCTCGGCCATGATCGTGAAAACCGAGGAGGACCTCCGTCTCTGCGAATACATTCTGGCCGGATTGAACCAACCCGTGAAAAGCCGGCTGTCTTACTACTCGGAGTGATCGATCATGTCCACTAAGTCTGTCGACGTTGTCGTTGTCGGAGCCGGCGTCTATGTCACCGGAAGAGGTACGTCGGGCTACGGGACGATCCTGCCGGCTCTGTTTGAGGGAAGGCGGAGGGGGATGGTCGGGCGGATCACGTTGTCAGCCACCAGCCAGCAGTCCCTAGCCGAGGCCCGCACACGGGCTCAGGCTTTGAGCCGCCTGATGCGGGTGGATGGGTCGCTCGAAACCGTTGTGGCTCCCGTCGACCCCACAGCCCTGGAATCTCATGACGCCTGTCTCGCGGGGATCGTGTCGGTACCTGACTCGCTCCATGCTGACGTGGCGGTCCCGCTCCTGGAAAGTGGGATTTCCTGTCTCGTGGTCAAGCCCTTTGCACCCACGCTCGCTGAGGCGAGGAGAATGTGCCGGGCGGCGGCCCAGAGTGGGGTCTACGGAGCCGTGGACTTTCACAAACGATGGGATGCCGCGAACATACGGCTCCGGGATGAGCTCCGAGCCGGCCGGCTCGGCGTTCCACTCTACGCCGTGATCGAGTTCAGCCAGAAGAAACAGGTCCCTCTCGTCCATTTCCGTAAGTGGGTCAACAACACGAACGTGTTTCAGTATCTGGGAGCCCATTACGTGGACCTCTTGTGGTTCGTCACCGGCTACAAGCCCGAAGCGATTTCAGCCTGTGGGCAGCGGGTGTATCTGGAAGATCAGGGGATCGATACGGAAGATGCCATCCAGGTGATGATTCGCTGGCAGACTCCTGATGGTATCCCGTTTGTCTCGACCCTTCTCGTGAATTGGATCGATCCGGACAGAAGCTCTGCCATGTCCGATCAGCGCATGCTGGTCGTAGGCACGGAAGGCCGTTACGATTCGGACCAGAAGTACCGGGGAGTCCAGATCGTCACCGATCAGGAAGGGGTCGCGGACGTGAATCCGTACTTCACCAGCCTGGCGCATGACTCGGAGCTCGACGCGCTCCGTTGCGTCGGATACGGACCGGACAGCATCCTGACCTTCATACAGGATGTCGCGGAGCTGCGCGCAGGTCGCCGAACCCTGTCAGAACTCGAGCCTCTGCGCCCGACCTTCACCTCGGCGCTTGTTTCCACTGCCGTGATTGAGGCGGTAGCTGAAAGTCTCAAACGGCAGGGCGCCTGGGTCTCCGTGGCGCTGCCGATGGCATAACCAACGTGTTCGATCGCGTGTCGCACGGGGCAGTGCACAGAATTGAGGCGGACGGCTGGCGGAAGTTTGCGTCCTCGATTCTGGAGCGCCTCGGCGCCCCTTCTGATGTGGCTGCTCCTGTGGTGAACGGCCTGTGTGACACGTCCCTCCGGGGGGTTGATTCACACGGAATCCGCTTGTTTCCTCATTACGTACGGGCGGTCCAGGGTGGGCGCATCAATCCGGCTCCGAAGTTTCAATTCCGGCGCCGACTGCCGGCATGCGGCGATCTCGATGCGGACCACACGTTTGGCCATGCGGCGGGCAGCGTGGGGATGGGCCATGCCATGGACATGGCCCGTGAGGGGGGGGTCGGCGCCGTCGCGGTACGGAACTCGACGCATTTCGGTGCGGCTGCCTGTTATAGCCTTCAGGCCGCGCGGCAAGGATTCCTGGCGTTCTCGTTCACCCATGCCGATGCCCTGCTGGTCTCGCACGGCGGCTCGCGCGCGTTTTTCGGGACGAACCCCATATGCTTTGCGGCTCCATCGGATGGGGAGGAACCGTTTTGCGTCGATATGGGGATGAGTCAGCGGAACTGGAACTGGGTGCTGCAGCATCGAGAACGTGGAGAGCCGCTGCCGCCGGGGGTGGCGGCGAATGACCATGGGGAATCCGTCGTGAATGCGGAGGAAGCCCGCGCGCTCTTTCCGATCGGAGAGCACAAAGGCTATGTCTTGGCTGCGATGGTCGAGGTGCTCTGTTCTCTCCTGACCGGCATGCCGTTCGGCAGAGCGCTCATGCCGATGTTCGGGACGCCGTTGTCTCAAAAACGCCACCTCGGCCATTTCTTTATGGCGATCCAACCAGATGCCTTCGTGGAGAAGGGAGAGTTTGACCGAAGAATGAAAGAGCTGGGAGCAGAGGTGCGAAACGAACCGGCTCTTCCACAGCACAGGGTGTTGCTTCCGGGAGACCCTGAGAATGAGATGCAGGCGCAACGACGCCAGTACGGTATTCCCGTTGATTCCGGAACGTGGAAGCAATTCCTCAGCCTTGCTCGCGAATTCGGCATCGAGTTTCCAAAGCCGTTATGAATGTCTATGTCAAGGCCATGCTCTTCGAGGGCAACCCGCATGGTCTTCCAGCATTCCAGCAGGAATGCGCGGATGTCGGTTGTGACGGGCTCATCCTAGGCCTACGAGACCCTGCCACGGCTGGTCCCTCCCATGGAACCCGCTCCAAGAGCCTCGATGAACAGTGCGATCTCTTCAGAGCCTTGCGAGGAAATGGCTCTTCACCGGCCAGGCTGATCCCGTGTCCATACGATTCGTTGGCCTTACAGGCTCTTGCCAGGGAGCGATGCGAGGAGATTTGTCTTCCACCCCCTGTCTCCCATCAAGCGACATTAGTTCGCACGGCCGCCGGCTTCGGGACTCGCCTTTTGGCTGTCGTCAACGGGCTGGGGCCTCGCGGATTTGAAGAGTTTTTGAAGGCGCGTGAGGGGGCTGAGGCGACCCTCTGTTATCAATCGATGCATTCCGGGGACCTATCACCCACGCTCATGCAACTGGCCTGGCTTCGCGCACAAGGATATCCGACCGGCCTCGTGAGCGACGAGGAGAGTGAGCTGCAAGCGGCCGTGGCGCTCGGCGCCACTGTCATCGTGGTCTCGCGCGCACGCGTCAGCCAGGCCGATTGGAGCGAGTTGATCGTGCGACTGCGACGGCTTGCCGACACGGCTCGGGGGATCGGCCCAAGGCCGATCACCCAGGAGGAAATGGACGGGGTGGCAGATAGTATCCCCTCGCTCGTGGCCGCCAGACGGTTGGAACGTGGAGAGATCGTCACGAGCGCTGATATCGACGTTCGGCCCGTTCGCCAGAAGGGCCTGGCGCCGTTCATGAAGGAGGCCATCATAGGTCGGCGGCTGCGGTACATTCTTGACGCCGGCGAACTCTTCAGCTTCGGCTTTTTAGAGGAGAATGAGCATGCCGACTGAAAGAGTCTCCGTGGTCATACGGGCCAAGAATGAAGAACGCTGGATTGGCGCCTGTCTCGACGCCGTGTTTCATCAGGACTATCCGAACTATGAAGTGGTCGTGGTGGACAATGATTCAACCGACCGGACACGAGACATCATCGCCCGCTATCCCTGCAAGCTCGTCACGATCTCAGATGCGGAATTTCATTTTTCGCGCGCCCTCAATCGGGGAATCGCTGCCTCAAACGGGTCCCTAATCGGCATCATTTCCGGACATTGCGTGCCGGTTGATGAACAGTGGCTCCTGAGATTGACGCTCGCTTTCTCTCATCCTCGGGTGGCTGCTGCGTATGGGCGGCAGACGCCATTGCCGGATTCCTCTCCCTTTGACAAACGCGACCTCTGGACCGCGTTTGGATTGGACCGGCGGGTCCAAGTACGGGATTTTTTCTTTCATAATGCGAATTCGATGATCCGTCGATCCGTGTGGGAAAGGATTCCCTTCTGTGAGGACATTGACGGTGTGGAGGACCGTGACTGGGCCAAAAAAGTGTTGGGTCTGAATTGCACCATCATCTACGAACCCTTTGCGGCTGTGCACCACTATCACGGGATTCACCACAATCAAAGCAGCGAACGGGCGGAGCGAGTGGTCAGCGTGATCGAGCTCATTCAGAAGGATCAGACGTGAGTCGGCCCACGGTCTGCGCCGTGATACCGATCAGAACGGGTGATGTTTGTGATGCTGACTGCAAGCCCAAGGTCTTTCTGCGCGGGGCGCCGCTGTGGGTGTACACTTTCGAGGCCGCCTTGAAGGCGGCCTCCTTGCAGCGGATTATCGTGGCCGCCGATGACGCCCGTTTTTATCAATACCTGAATGAGTCCCCCCGCTTGGAGCATCCAATCGTGCGTCCCTCCTATTTGAGCGGCGTCGAAATGACGACCCTTGACGTGCTTGGCTACGTGACCGCTCGCTTGAGCGGAGAGGGGTATTGTCCGGACTACTACATGCTCTTGGAGATCACCCACCCGATCAGACCGAGAGCGATCATTGACCGCCTTGTTGACATTGCCGAAAGCCGGGCTTTTGATTCCACGTTTACGGCGTATGTCGGAGCGTACAACTATTGGTACGAAACAGACAATCGGGAGTTTGCGAGGGTCCGGGTCAAGGCCGGGCGCACCCGATCGCCGCTGTATCAAGAAATGATCGGACTCGCTTCGTTGTTCCGTACCGGATTGCTGCAGAGCGATGACCCCTATGGCCGGAAGGTGGGCATTGTACCGATTCACGGGCTTGAGGGCTTGATTGATACGCGAGACGAAGAGGGGCTTTGGCTTGCCGAGCAGTATTTACATAGGTTAGACCACCATGCCAAGTGAGGCCGGCGCGCCTGGCCGGAGCTACAACCTCAGGCATCTGCTCGGGCAATATGTTGAGCTTGTTCGATCGAGCCGGGGCAGACTGCTCTGGGTGATCGCCCTCAGCGTCGTCAGCGCCCTCTTGCAAAGTGTCGGCATTGGGCTGTTGCTTCCTGCCCTTCAGCTCGTTGAGCGCCCTGAAGCCATGAACCAGTCAGGGTGGGTTTGGCGGGCGATCGATACGGTCTTGGGGCTCGCCCACGTGCCGGTGACCTTGGCCACGCTGCTCTGCGCGATCCTGGTCACGATCGTGGCTGGTCAGGCTCTCTTTTACGGCCAGCAATGCGCGAGCGCGGCTCTAACGAGAGATGTGGTCGCGTCGTTGGGGCGTCGCCTCTTTCGCAGTCTGATGCGCGCCGATCTCTCACTGCATAACTCTGCCAGAATCGGCTCGTTCGTCAATAACGTCACGCTGGATACAAGTCGGACCGGGGTCGTCTTCGACGGTTTGTTGCAATCTATCAGTCGGGCCGTGCTCCTGGCATTCTACGCGGTCATGCTGTTCTTCGTGTCCTGGCAGATGTCTCTGGGCGCCTTGATCCTGATTGCTGCCGCATCCGGGCTCGTCCATCATCAGACACGGCGCTCAGGAGACCTGGGGCGCAAGGTCGTCCAGGCGGCGAGCTCCGTACACGCGTTCGCCATGGAACGCTTTGGATGTGCGCGGATTGTGAAGTTGCGGAATGCGGTG
>Ga0194120_10012254_pt1 | contig 10103 bp, 8 predicted proteins | sample TA2MahCa65mmetaG_FD_148642 | JGI IMG/M metagenome (GOLD analysis project Ga0194120, IMG submission 148642) | Freshwater microbial communities from Lake Tanganyika, Tanzania - TA2015019 Mahale Deep Cast 65m | ecosystem: Environmental > Aquatic > Freshwater > Lake | place: Tanzania: Lake... | reverse complement strand
GCCGTCTGGATGGTCATGTGCAGCGAGCCGGTCACGCGAGCGCCGGCCAGCGGCTTGCTCGCGGCATATTCCTCGCGGATCGCCATGAGGCCCGGCATTTCGGTCTCGGCGATGCGGATTTCCTTGTGGCCCCAAGTGGCCAGGGACAGGTCGGCGACCTTGAAGTCGGTGAAGGGTTCGGGTTTGCGGACTGCATTCATCGGTTAATGGCTCCTTATCGGTTGCAATCCACCGGCCGCCGCGAGAACGAAGCTCGAAACACCACGATAGCCGGTGGGTGAATCGAGCGCCGTTGGAAAAAAACATCCCCCCGAGCCTGGCGGTGAAAACCGTCGCAGCGCTCCTCGGGGTGATGGAATAAAGTCAGTGCCTGAATTCGGGCCCCAGTTCCACCGGAAATTCAGAGCGGGGACGCTCGCCTTCGGGGCCAAAGAAGCGCACCTCGCCGGTCTCGAACACCATCCAGACCTCGCGAGCGCCCTGTCCCAGGTACAGGTCGATCTTCATGCGCATCTCGCCACTGGAATTGGAGGGCGAGCGAACCTCGATACAAATCTCCGGCGCTTCCGGGTAAGGCGTGGTGTAACCCTGCCGGGCCAGGAAGTCCGGTGAGCACCAGGCCACATCGGCCACCTTGACGCCCTCGGGGGTGTCCACCGAGCATTCCATCAGGGTTTCGCCCCCCAGTTGCCGCTCCAGCAATGAGCCCAGTAGAAACTGCAAACGTCCGTGTTTGTTACTGGCCGGGCTCATGACAATGTTGCCATAGCGGTCCAGTTCGATCTTGTAGGGGAGATCACGCAAGCTCCGGTCGGCAAGAACGTCGGCCCAGTTCACGCGGTCACTCCCCAAACCGCGTCAGAGCGGCGGCAAGCCGGCGTCTTCGCGCAGTGCGGCGGCCTTGTCGGTCTTCTCCCAAGTGAATTCCGGCTCCTCGCGGCCAAAGTGACCGTAGGCGGCGGTTTTCAGATAGATGGGACGCAACAGGTCCAGCATGTTGACGATGCCCTTCGGGCGCAGATCAAAATGCTGAAGCACTAGTTCGGTGATCTTTTCGTCCGACACCTTGCCCGTGCCGTAAGTTTCCACCATCACGCTCGTCGGCTTGGCGACGCCGATGGCATAGGACAACTGGATCATGCAGCGCGAGGCCAGGCCCGCCGCGACGATGTTCTTGGCCACGTAACGGCCGGCATAGGCCGCCGAACGGTCGACCTTGGACGGATCCTTGCCGGAGAACGCGCCACCACCATGGGGAGCCGCGCCGCCATAGGTATCCACGATGATTTTGCGTCCCGTCAGACCACAGTCACCCTGCGGGCCGCCGACCACGAACCGTCCGGTCGGGTTGACCAGAAAGTTGATATCGCCCTTGATCATCTCCTTCGGCAACACCGGCTTGATGATGTCCTCAATCACGGCTTCGCGCAGGGTGCTGTCGGATACATCCGGGGCGTGCTGAGTGGATAAAACGACCGTATCAATGGAGTCCGCCTTGCCGTTGACATAACGCACGGTCACCTGACTCTTCGCATCGGGCCGCAACCAGGTAAGCTGGCCATCATGCCGCAGATGCGCCTGTCGCTCCACCAAGCGGTGGGACAGATAGATCGGCAGCGGCATCAGGGTCGGTGTTTCATCGCAGGCGTAACCGAACATCAGGCCCTGATCGCCGGCGCCCTGGCCCAGATCGTCGTCATAGGCCTTGTTCACGCCCTGGGCGATATCGGGTGACTGTTTGTCGTAGGCCACCAGCACCGCGCATCCCTTGTAGTCGATGCCATAGTCGGTGTTGTCATAGCCAATTTGCTGGAGCACATCGCGCGCGACCTTGATGTAGTCGACATTGGCGCTGGTCGTGATTTCGCCCGCCAGGACGACCAGGCCGGTGTTGCACAGCGTCTCCGCCGCCACCCGGGAGTGCTTGTCCTGCGCCAGGATGGCGTCGAGGATCGCATCGGAAATCTGATCGGACACCTTGTCGGGATGGCCTTCGGAAACGGACTCGGAAGTAAAGAAGTAGCTGCTGCTCACGATCGGGTTAAACCTCTCGGTAGATGGGAATTGATCTGACTAAAAAACGACGGGCGATTATACGTGTTTTCGATGGACTGGCAATTGACAGGCGAAAAAAAATCTGTAACGGCCTTCTCGCCAACCACGGAGACGCGTCAGGAACTGCAACTGCCCGAAGCCATCCGGCTCTGCAAATATGCTATGCTCGCGCGCTTGCAACGCATGCTCCGGGTTTGCGCCCTCATGCGTCCCGTTTTTGACCCCTGGAGAAACCCGTTCATGGAAAAACCCTACATCCTGCACATGTTCACACCGGAAAAGAACCTGAGCCCCTTCGACGTCAATATGGCCCTGGACGCGGGGTGGACATCGGCGGTTCCCTATCTGCACGTTGAACCCGGTGAGGTGCGGGGGCTGGTGCAGGACGCCATTTTTTCCCGCAGTCCGGCCGGGGTCAAGCGTACCGGCATCTTCATCGGCGGCCGGGACGCCAGGATGGCCGTGGACATGGTGCGCAGCGCACGAAAGTCGATGGTCCCTCCATTCGAAGTTTCCGTCTTCGCCGATCCCAGTGGCGCCTTCACCACGGCCGCCGCCATGGTCGCGGTAGTGGAACGTGAACTGGAAACCCGGTTTCACATGGACCTGACCGGCAAGAAAGTGCTCTGCCTGGGCGGCACCGGCCCGGTCGGTCAGATCGCCGCGACGCTGGCGGCCAAGGCGGGCGCCGTGGTGAAAATCATCGGCCGCCAGCTCGAAAAGGCGCAGGCCATCTCGACGCTGTGCGATACCGAGTTCGGCGATGGCGCCACCCAGATCGAGGGTGACGCGGACGCCAACAAATCTTCCTTGATCCTGGATGCGGATATCGTCTTTGCCACGGCGGCCGCGGGCATTCAGGTACTGAGCGCCGAACTGGTGGCGGCGGCCCCGCAACTGAAGGTCGCGGCGGACGTCAACGCCGTTCCGCCTTCCGGCATCGCCGGTCTGGACGCCCACCATTGCGGCCATCCGCTGGAGGGCTCCCAGAGCGGGGCGGTAGGCGTTGGCGCGCTGGCGATAGGCAATGTCAAATACAAGACCCAAAGCGCCCTGCTCAAGAAAATGCGCGAGACCAGCAGTCCGGTTTACCTCAGTTTCGATGACGCCTTCGAAATGGCGCGTGAATTTGCCAGTAAACTTTAAGCCAGCCCATGCATCGGGGGCCGCTCCTGACCTGAACGGTTCCCGATACAACGGCGGCCCGCCCCCTAGCCACAGATAGGCAACCCCCATGGAAAAATCCGAAAAGCGCAGCGTTTTACACATGCTGGATCCCATGCCGCATGTCAGTCCATTCGATATCAACATGGCGGTGGATGCGGGGTTCGACCTGATTTTCCCCTATGACAATGTTCAGCCGGAGCAGGTCAACGGCCTGGTGCAGGACACCATCTTCTCGCGTGGACCCGCCGGGGTGAAGCGCACCGGCATCTTTATCGGCGGCCGCGATATCGGCATCGCCCTGAACATGCTGGAAACCGCCAAAAATGCCATGGTACCGCCGTTTGTCATCTCGGTGCTGGCCGATCCCAGTGGCGCCTTCACCACGGCCGCCGCGCTGGTGGCCTGTGTCGAGAAACAGTTGAAAGTGCGGCACGGCGATGAACTCAAAGGCGCCCAAGCCGTGGTCTTCGGCGGTACCGGACCGGTCGGCATTGCTACCGGTGTGATTGCTTCCCTGGCGGGCGCCAATGTCACGATCGTCGATCCCTTCAACATCGACATGGCCCTGGACAAGGCCAGGGAATACAACTCTCGCTGTGGTAGCACGCTGGTCGGCACCTATGCCAGTTCCGATGCCGACAAGGCGCGCCTGGTGGCGCAAGCCGATATCGTTTTCTGCACCGCCAAGGCCGGAGTACAGGTGCTCAACGCCAGCGTTCTGTCGGACGCCATGCAATTGAAGGTGGCTGGCGATGTCAATGCGGTGCCCCCTCTGGGTATCGAAGGCATCAAGCGGGCTCACAACGGCGAGCCCATGATCCATGCCGTCAACTCACCCAGCGCCGTCGGTATCGGCGCCCTGGCCGTGGGCGACATCAAGTACAAACTGCAGAATGCCCTGCTGGCCTCATTGTTGACCACTGAAACCCCGCTCTACCTGGACTTTCGCGCGGCGTTCGACCAAGCCCGCAATTTGGTCTGACACGAACGCCGCAAGCGGGTTGAGCCCATGATCTGGCGGGGATGGATCTGCCTGCTGGCTGCCTGGGCCAATCCGCTCATGGCGGCCAACACCCTTCAGGAGCAAGTGCGCGAGCTTTCCCAACAGCGCGGCTTCCAGGTCGAGGGTCTGGGCCGACTGGGCGACGAACCGGCGGGCAACGCCGAGGGCGCCCCCCTGGAACAACTCCGGCACCTGCTCCAGGACTTCAACTATGTGGTGACGCAAACCCGGCCAGGTGTCATTGATACGCTACGCATCATCAGCCGGCGCGGCGAGTCCGGGGCCAAGGGTTCGGCCAGCAGCGCGTATGTGAAAACCCGGCGCGTGGGCGCTCATCATCAGGTGGATGCCACTCTGATCGGACCCAACGGCATGTCCCAAACCCTGCCCCTCATGGTCGATACCGGCGCCACCACGCTGGTCCTGCCGGCCTCCCGCATCGCCGAACTCGGCTTTACCGCCCAGGATCTGCGCAAGGGAACCAGCCAGACCGCCAGCGGCGTGGCGCCGATTCAACTGGGCCGTTTGCGGCATGTCAGAATCGGCGGCGTCTCGGCCGCCGATGTCGAAGTCAGCTTCATCGCGGACGACAAGCTCAATGGCAATCAGCTCCTGGGCATGAGCTTCCTCCAGCGCTTCAAGATGACGATTGATGACGCCAACAATGAACTGATCCTGCTGGCGAAGTAATGCCTGGAGTCATCCGCGTAAACGGATCTAGGCCGGTGCAGTCGAGCACGTCGACTCGGATAATTGCAAGGGATGATGTCACCAAGCGAAGATTATGTTGCGCCGGAATTCCGGTATCCGATACATCATCTTTTATACTTCCTTGCAGTATTCCTGCCTGTCAAGAAGGAGGAGAACATTAGGGGTGTCGCACCACCCTGAAGGTGGTGACAAAACCAAGCGATGACTGCCGGCAAAGGAAAGAAACCCTTGATGCGCGTGAGCATGATCTCGAGTCCCTCCCCTCACAGTCTGGCCGAGACCTGGCTTCTTCCGGCCGGATCGAGGTAGTGCTCATCCCAGCGCCAGTAAAGCGGCGCCCAATAAGGGGGCTTGCCGTAGGGCGGCTGGCCGGAGGGGGACTGGCTTTTCCGGTCCCCGCTCTTGCACAAGGGCACCTTGCTCTGGTTGCTCGCCAGGTCGCTGTGGCTCAAGGGGCTGGCGCAGGAGAGGTCGAACTTTTCGAAATGCAGGAACTCCTCTACGCCCTCCCGGTTGAAGAAGCCGTTCACCGATACGACATTCCTCCATTTCCCCATGGTCCTCTCGAGAAAATCGGCGGGCGTCTCGTACATGGCATCGATGTATTCGAGGAGGCTCCCGCGGGGAATGAGCTTCTGCTCGAAGCTGCCATCGAATTCGCGTGCCTCGGCCCGCTCGTCCAGGGAAAGATTGAAGAAATGGAAGGGCTTTCTGGCCTTTAGCCTGTCGAGATTGTCGCTCACGAACTCAAGCTGCTGCCGGGCCCTTACGGCGGCGGTCCGGCATTCATCCGTGGCGGATGCGACCCGGGCTTCGAGCCTACGAAGCGACTTTCCTACGGGCGAATGCTTTTTTCCGTTCTTGGGGTTCAGATCGTGTTTGATGGACTGGATGTATTTCGCTAGTTCGCCGTCCAAGCAGGCGCGATCGACGGCATCATCGTCCAGCGCGGTTTGCAGTGAATTCCAGGTAGCGACCGCATTCCTCCAGTGTTCGGCGCGGTGCGCGATGACCGGTTGCACCGAGTCCAGGAATTCACGGATGCTGACCGCTGCGCCCAGGAACACCACATCGTGGTAGGGGAGATCGGGGAACGCGCTGATGATCTCGCTCGCCACGATGGTGCCCATGCTGTGTCCGGTTAGGGTAATCTCGAGATCATCATAGAAGCCCTTGTCAGACTCGCCTGGCGGGGTAGTGCCCATGGCCATCCGGTCGTTGCGATCGGGGTCCGGCTGCAGCAGGCGGTCGAGTTCATGGAAGAGCGTGTAATAGGCCCCTTTCTCACAGTTGTGGTGGTGGTCGTCGGATGAATAGAGGTCGACACAGGGCCGGTGCATGCCGAAGCGGGTACGCGCCAGCATGTTTTTCCAGGCCACCTTGCCCACGGTATCGGTGGCCGGAACCGTAATCAACCTGGCCGGCAGCATGGACTGGTAAAGGAATTCCTGTTTGCCGTAATCCGCTTCGATGACCGGCACTCCCCGCTCCGACTTGAGCTCGTCGAGGCAGCGGAAAGCCTTCCGGAAATGGCCCGAGGCCTCCTCGCCGGGCTTTGCGTGCTCCCCCAGCCAGGTCTGCAGATTGCGACAGGAGAATCGGGGGCCGGCCAGTGCAGGCCCCTTACCCGGGTCGGGCGGCTCATCTAGGCGCGTCTGATCGAACCAACGCTCCAGGCTGCCGGCGTAATTGAACATGGCGTGAAAGGCGAAGTCAGGAATATCCCGCGCCAGCAATCGGAAGGGTGTCCTGAGCGGGGTCAGCCAGGGATGGAAGAAATCGGTGTCCCATTCCCCCTGGGAGTAATGGGCCAGAGAATCCCGATAGGTCGACAGGCCGCTGTCCCACACCAGGAAGAGCGGATAGTAGCGGATGCATCGGCCTTGCGTAGCGGCCCTGTCCCCGGCCTGGCGCCGGCAGCCGGCGGCGCTCGAGGCGCGGTCCTCCGGATAATCATTGCCCACGATGGGGAAGAAATCCCGGGCAATCCTCTCATTGAGGGATGACTCGTAGTCGTTCAGGCCGCCATGGATGAAGACGTAGACGACCGGCTTTACCCCGTCACGGTGCGCCTGTTCGACGAAACCCCGAATGCCGGCAACGATGTCGTCGATCCAGTCGGCGTAGCCCCGCTCCGCTGAATAGGGGAAATCCACCTGTCGGGTATCGCACCCCAGGGCCTTAGGGGCGTCGATTCTAATGGGCAGCTTCGGAATTCCGCCGCGTCCGTCGATGGGCAGAAAATGCCTGTAGAAGTTGATCCTCTTTCCGTCATTCCCCAGGGCCCTGGCGATGTCGGCGCAGCTTGGCTTCTCGCTGAGCGATTTGGCACCGGTCATCCTTAGCGCCAGCGTATTGAGATCAGGGACCGTCACGGCAAGCTCCAGGGGCTTGAGCTCTGTCGATGTCTCCTGGCCGGACTCCGTTATCGACACCGATCGGCTCGCTGCGGCGGGAGCGTGCCCAGCGATCTTTTGAGCTATGCACCCGGCCAGCAGCGCTCCCGTGAGTATCGCCACAAAGGCGGGCAGAACCAGGCGGGCTGGCGGCTTGATGTCATCTTGCTTGTGCATCGTTCTTCCCCAAAAAGTGGTGCCACGACGCGAAAGCCGATGCTCCATTCCAGGGATGGAACCCCCGGCGGCTTTCCGCATGGCGGAGCAGGCTTGAAATTGGCGTGTGCCACGAGGAACAGGTCACCCGTCAACCTCGCCGCGCCTTTGTTCTTAGTTAGCGGTCTCCCGCAGCAGATAGAAGCGGTGCGCGATCCGAGGCGCGATGCTGTTGGCCGCTGAGTCAAGGGCCTGGAGCAGACCATCGGCCTTGGTGCCCTCTTTCACCAATTCCAGTTCTATCGCCCTGTCCAGGATCTCCTGCTCCTTCGCCGCCGTCGCCTTGCCATAGGCTTCCTCGATGTCCGCGAGCAGATCGGCGTTCAGCTTGGGCAGATCGCTTTCCGCCCGGGCCGGCTCGCGGAAGATATGGCTGAAGTAATACTGACGAACCGAAGCCCGCCGGGCTATCTCGTTCGCGGCCTCGCCGGTGGCGATGAACTGGGTATGGGTCAAGCCGCTGGCTTCGGGGCTGCTGATGCTGCTGTCGTTGTCAACGGTGGCCAGAAAGGAAGGAGAGTGGATGTGGTATTTCTCTGTAGTACGGGCAGGACTAAGACTGGCGCGGTCCTGCCCGCCTGTGCTAGACTCTTGCAGATTGCTGTCGGTCGTAGTTCCCTGCGGACACCCCGAGTTGACAAAAATAGGCGCCGAGGCAAACTCCTTCCGATTGTAGCCCAGTTTGAGCGCATCCGGATAAGGGCCGGTCGTTCCGCTCCAGGCTACTTTCAGGCCGAATGCGGTATCAGTCGCGAAATAAAACGGGCGGGGATTGATTTCCTTCGAAGCCGTCTTGGGATCGAAGGTGGTCAGGTAATTCCATGCCTTTTCTAGCACGCTACGTGTATCGTCGGGCTTGGAGCCCAAGCAGATTCCCGAATCAACCGTGTTGACGTTCGGCTCGGCCGAATCGGTGAGGGGATCCTTCGCCAGCCAGACGGCCGCATCACCTCCGGCAAAGGTGCCGGTAATATGCGGATTGAGGGCCGCCAGCCAACCTTTTCCGGTCAGCCCGAAACTGGCCATGAGGGGCAAGGCGTTCGCGGTGTCTTCGTCATTGACATTCTTGAACGTCGGCTGGATTGCCAATTCCCGCCGGGCAATGCTGACTTCTGCCGTGGGAGGCTTGGTATCCATGTCGAGGCCGATATTGGTCTTGGTGGCGACAAACAATCGGTCGTAGCCGGAGCAACCTGCCATAAGAACGGCGATGGCACAGGCGCTGGCGCGAAGGTGAAATGCAATAGTCATGGTGATACCTCGGATGGCTCGGAGGTGAGAGATGGCGGTTTCTGCGGAAAGCTCGGACTCGGGGTTCCGATCCGGAAGGCGAAGAAGTCACCGTTAGAGGGGCGTTCCAAGAGCAGGGAGGTGCTCTGCGAGAAAACTTCGATGCGCTCGCGACGGTCCCAGCCGACGCTGAGTCCGAGCGATCCCTCTTCGACGCCCACCGACACTCCGGTCAACGTGGTTTTGCGCGCGATCGCCTGCTTGCCGTCGGCGGCGGGCAGGGCTTTCATGGCCAAATGGCCGATGCCCCAGATGTGGTCTTCTCCAGATTGCGGGTCGTGATAGTAAATCGAACAGCCTGTTATGAATCCATGGAAGGCGATGATGAGCAATCGGGATAAGGGCGACATCAGCGGCGAATCTCGGTTGCTGTCTGTACTGGAGAATACATAATTACTCCCACAAAAGTCATTCGGCATATGGCACATATATAAATCAATATGTTACGTTAATTCTATGCCGTGAGAACTATTGCCTGGGTACTTACTAGCCGTTGATCAATTCAGTTCTGCCGTTTGAACAGGCGGGTTTATGTGTTCACAGCAACTCCTGGACGTATAATCCTTGATCGGTCTTTCATTGATTTGTAGCCTCTCTTTACTGCACATGTCGGCTATTCCAGAACCCGGCAAGATCCATGGCTTACAGGTACTGTTGCCAGTAAATCATTGCCTTATGCCACTATTGAGCCCCCACCCTAGCCACGCTTAAGTGCATACGCAAAATAAAATACGCGTCTGTCACCCCTTTTTTCAGGGTAGAGCTAACTGGGATGGTAGGGCAATCGCATGAAGCTCTAACCAATTGATTTTGTTGATGAAGTATTTGGCCAAAATCTAGCCAAATTTTAACAAAACCGATAACAATCAATGGCTTAAAAATTCTTCGTGCGATTGCCCTGACTGGGATGGCAGTTACTAGTGGTGCCCTTTAGTTTAACACGGGGTGTTTTGCAGGCGATTGTTTCGGCTAGAGTAGCGGTCATATTGCTTCAATCATTGTTGCTTTTGCGGCGCTGGCACTGACCCTGCCAATGACCCGAATTTCCCTGGCCCTGCTGCCGCTCTGGCTCCTGCTGTTCACGCTATTGCCAACCCTGCTGGTGTTGGCGGTCAGCCTTCTGAGCCGTGACGAAACGGGCTTCATCGCGCCCGTCCCGACGCTGGAGAATTACCGCCGTCTGCTCGACCCGATCTATCTCAAGGTCTTCGTCGACTCGCTCCTGACCGCCGCCCTGGCCACACTGCTCTGTCTGTTGGTCGCCT
>Ga0194120_10012251_pt1 | contig 10104 bp, 8 predicted proteins | sample TA2MahCa65mmetaG_FD_148642 | JGI IMG/M metagenome (GOLD analysis project Ga0194120, IMG submission 148642) | Freshwater microbial communities from Lake Tanganyika, Tanzania - TA2015019 Mahale Deep Cast 65m | ecosystem: Environmental > Aquatic > Freshwater > Lake | place: Tanzania: Lake... | reverse complement strand
AGGAGGTCGAGGTTGATCCCCTTTCGATTCGCGACGTGCTTGATGTACTTCCCGAGCGCGCTTGCGGGGCCCATGCTTTTTGAAAACAGCCTGGCAGATCTATGGAGCGGTTCCAGGCGGATGACGCAGGGCTCGCGAAGGTCCTCGTCACGGTCGAGTGTCCAGGGCGCTCTCAGCTGCTCCCGAAACTGCTTTTCGTACTCCTTCAGACGTGTCGGTGTCAGGAAATTCTCACTGTGGAGCGCGTACTCCAGGCGGAAAAAGTCAAGTATGGTCGAGAGGAATTCGAAGCGATCCGTGTGAGAGAAATCGCAGACGATCGGTGTCTCAGCCCAGAACCCATCCTCCTTGACGATTTCGTTAAGGTCAAAATAGTCAACGACGAGCAAGCCGCACTGCTCCAGATTGGGAAGCACGATCCGCCAGCTACGTCGGAGATCGGATACTGCCCGGTAGAAAATGTATGCCTGAAACGTCTGTTCGTAGTTACGTCGGACAGTCGCAATTGTCGGCTCTTCGTCGCGGTTGCCAAAATCACGGAACGGAAGGGCGAGCGCACGGAAGACCGCCTCTCCAATACTCGCATAGGTGAGCGTGTTTTCGGGCGCGGCTGCCAACGCCTTGTAGATGCCTGCGCGAAGCTGGACGACTTGTACGAAGTCATTAAAGTGACCGGCCTGCAGTGCGGCGTCTTGGCGGTTGTCGGTGAAGCTGAGAAGTTTCTGGTCTCTCGGGTGATAGCCAGCATCATGGAGCTGATTGAGGATCGAAAAAGCAGTAATCGTGGTCGATGTGCTACGTCCCTCGCTCCCGAGTTTTGTAAGCTTCGTGCCTTCGTTCGTTCTCGTGTCGAAGAAGACGCCACCGGTCGGGTCGAAAAGCAACGGCGCGCGCATGAACCAAGCCCAGAACTTCATGGGCTTGGTATCCGAACATTTGCCGTACTCGTCGAAGTAGATCTTCCGGGGGAAGTGTGCGGCTTTTTTCGAGTCAGGCACGATGCCGCCCTTCGCGGTTCGGAGCCACGCTTCAGGCAGATACTCCAGATCGGTTGCGGGGTCCCAAACGTCTTCTCCAATGATCAAGTAGCCATCGGTGGCTCCGGTATCATCGTCGGAATACTCGCGGAACTCCCTTGGCTCAAGGAGATCGCCCACGCGAGATACGCAGATGAATGGGTGACCGGTCGCGCGGCTGAAGAGGTTCGGGAAGATTGGCTTCTTGTTCGCGTCGTCCTGCTTATAGATTCCAGGTTCGAGGGTAATGAAACGGTTCTCGTCCTGATCCAGTGTCGTGTAGACGGAACCGGTTTGAGCAATGAACTGGTGCAGCTTGAACGGAAGGATGGTGTACCGCGACCCGCTATCCTGTATCCGTTGGTTGACAATGCTGACCCAGAGCAGCAAATCAGCCAGGCACTTGCGACACGCATCCTCCGGTAGTCCTGAGTCCTCGGCGAGCGTAGATACAACTTCGCCGAGCCGCAGAGGCCGGCGACGCGCGAGCAGGCCTTCACGCTCTTCGAGTGCGACGCGGTTCTCAAGCCAGGCGGCGACGGGGTGAGACTTGAGTGCTGCCTCGTCGCCTTCGGTATCGATCCCTGCGCTGATCGACTGGGCCAGGATCGGGCGGGTGGGAAGGCCACCCGTGTATGCCAGCGAATGCGTGAGCGTTTCGCTAACCACCTGTTCAGGGCGGAACGGACGCCCGAACATGGTTGTGGCGACCTGGGCGATTTGTTCGTGCTGGGAAGCCAGGCTCCCAACCGACACCATCGTTGCCGACGTGCCGATGCAGGTGACGTGCTGCTTGCACTGCGCCCGGATGCGGCGGATGAGCATGGCGACGTCCGCGCCCTGCCGGCCCCGGTAAGTATGGAGCTCGTCGAATACGAGGAAGCGCAGATTTTCGTAAATCGCCTCTCGGATTGGTCGCTCTTGAACCCGCGTGAGCAGGAGCTCGAGCATCATGTAATTGGTCAGCAGGATCTGGGGCGGGCTTTTGCGCATGCCCTCTCGGGCCTCCTCCCTCTCCTGACCGCTGTATTGACCGAAGGTGATCGGGAACTCGCTACCCGTGCTCTTCTCGTAGTTTCCCTTATACGTATTGAACTCGTTCGTCTGAGAATTGATCAGGGCGTTCATCGGGTAGACGACGACCGCCGTCACGCCGTTCGCCTGAGGTTGGGTGAGAAGGCGGTGGAAGATCGAGCCGATATAGGTGAGAGATTTTCCGGAGCCTGTTCCCGAGGTTACGACGAAGTCTCTGCCAGCGGTGCCGAGCTTGATGGCCTCCAACTGGTGCCGATAGAGGGAATAGCCCTTGAAGATGTCGGTGATGGCGCCGTTCAGAACGCCGGCATTGGCAATCGTCGCCACGCTTCCAGCCATCTCATAGGAAGGATTGAATTGCAGTAGCGGCTCTGGCCAGAGTTTGCCCTCCGCCAGTGCCGCGTCGACCACCTGGCGAATCGCCGGATCGGCGATGTTGATGAAGCTGCGAATATAGCTTGCGTAGTCGCCGACGATCTTGGCGTGAGTTTCGAAGATATTCATGCAATAGCCTCCAGATTATCGTCGATCTCCCTCAACCCGATGAGCGCACTGTTGCCCGCAGCGGCGTTTGTCTGCTGGCAACCATTGACATTGCCCCGAAGTTTTCTCCAGGGGTTACTGGAGGCCAGCGTTCAATGGTCACACCCCGGAATTTGGACCGGATAAAATGAGAATCTCTGGCCTCGCTACTCTCCCGGATTTTTCAGGGGCCTGACGGATCAAGGACATCGGCGTCCTGTCACCGATCGCACCATGCGATCTCACGTCGTTGTACTCGATGCGCCAATCTTCGATCTTTTTCCGTGCGTCGTCCAGATCCATGACCGAGTGCTGGCCGAGGCATTCGAGCCGAACGCTGGCGTTGAAGCTTTCGACGTAGGCGTTGTCCGTCGGCTTGCCGGGACGGCTAGAGTCCAGCGTCACGCCATTGGCATAGTCCCATATATCGCGCTCCTTGGACGTGAACTGGCAACCTTGATCGACCCGGATCGTCCGCGGCAAACCGAATCCTCGCCCTGCTTCGCTCAGGGCATCGATCACTTCCATCGCCCTCGCAGCGCGGCACACTCGCATCGCCGGGCAGATTCGGCTCCAGGTGTCCACCACCGTCAGGACCCACAGCCTTCGTCCGTCGAACAACTCATCGTACATCCAATCCATCGCCCATACCTAGTTCGGCCCGATGGCGTTGCCGCGATCCGACAGCGGCTTCGCCATTACCCGCCAGCGGGGCGGCTCGAGGCGCATTTGTAGGCCTTCCAACCTATACAGGCGATAGACCCGCTTGATGTTGACCGGCCATCCCTCCCGGTGCAACAGCACATGCAGGTGACGGCACCCGAAGCGCTGACGTTCCCGGGCCAGTGCCCGCAATCATTCACGGAGCGCACTGTCATCCGCTCGCCGCGAGAGATATCAGACCGCCATCCGCACACAGCTGATCATCGCGCCCGCCTGCAGTTCGCTCACTGCCAGTACCACCCGGAGGTGGGCGGCCGCTTCTCGCTTGACGGCGGGCGTCACCATTTTTTTGCCAGCAGTTCCTTCAGGCCGACGTCGTCCAATCCGAGCGTCATGTTCTCAGCTTTATCGCCGAGGATATCCGTGATGCCATCGCTTCATGCCGCCATCGGCGTTCGAACGAAGCGCGGACTCTGCGCGTCATCTTTCAATGCTTATGAGGCACCCGACAACCTGGCGCAGACCGCTCCGATCTTCTCGGCCCAGGCGAGTTGGTGGCACCAGGGCTGGGGGATGGCGCTGGCGCCGTGGATGGCGCCGGCGATCTGGCCGGTGATGGCGGCGGTAGTGTCGGCGTCGTGGCCGAGGTTGGCGGCGGCGAGGATGGCGTCCTTGAAGCTTGCGGCGCGGGCGGTGCACCAGAGGGCGGCTTCGAGGCTGTGCAGGGCGTAGCCGGTGGAGGCGATGGCGCCGCGGGGTTTGGAGCGCCAGGAGCCGGCCATGATGGCGGCGACCTTGGGGCCCCAGGGGCCGGTGCGGGGCGAGAGCAGCTGGGGCTTGGGCATGCCGGCGATGGCATCGACCAGGAGTTCGGCGAAGGCGGCGCAGGCGTCGCGGGCCTCGGGCGCGCCGTGGGTGGTGGAGGATTGGAGGCGGGCGAGGTCGATGGCTTTGGTCTTGTCGCCCCGGGCGTGGATGGCGACCGGCGCCAGGCGCATGAGCGAGCCATTGCCGGCGGTGTCGGGGGCGGTCGATCCGGCGATCGGGTTGCCGGTGGTGCGGTAGCGCTGCAGGGCCTGGCGTGTGGTGATGCCGATATCGAAGCAGGTGCCGGTGCAGGAGTAGGCCCCGGTCTGGTGCCAATCGAGAAAACGCTCCATCAGGTCCTTGGGATCGAGACCGTCCTTGGCGATCAGGCTCTCGGCCAGGGCCAGCGCCATGGCGGTATCGTCGGTCCACTGGCCGGGCTTGAGCTTGAAGGGTCCGCCGCCGAGCATGTCGGCGATGGGCTTGAACGAGCCGCGCGGCTTGAACTCGAGCGTGGTGCCGACGGCATCGCCGATGGCGAGGCCGAGCATGGCGCCGAGGGCGCGGTCGGCGACGGCATCCGGGGCGGTCGAGGGCGGCGGGACAGCGATCGGGACGGTATCGCGGACCTGGGCTTCCTGGGCCCGGGTCTCGATGGCGCCCGGGCGGGCCTTGCGGATGGCGGCGATGGCGCGAGCCGGTTCCCAGCCGAGCTCGGCCAGGAGCTGGGCGGCGATCATGCCGGAGCGGCCGAGGCCGCCGCGGCAATGCAGCAGCACGTTGCATCCCGAGCGCAGCAGGTCGTGGAGATGCGGCCGGGCCAAGGCCCAGGCCGGCCCGAACTCGGGACCCGGTACCGAGACGTCGACGATGGGCAGGTGATACCAGGCAAGCTGGCGGGCATGGATGGCCGGGCCGAGCCGAGGTACCTGAAGAGCGGCGAGTTCGTGGTCCTCCATCAGGGTGACGATGGCGGCAGTTCCCCATTGTTCGAGGGCATCGAGATCGGTGTCGAGATCGCGGGACCAGGCGGCGGTGAGGCCGTGGGGGTCCTTCTTGCCGGGGCAGAGGGTGACCCCGACCGCGCCCAGGCCTGGGCCTGCGGCAACGGTCGCGATCTGGAGGGGGTGAGAGAGGCTGGTGCGAACGGGCCGGGACATGAGCCGCAATTGGGGACCGAACCCGGGCCCAAGTCAAACCCGCCTGCGCGGCCTTGGGGGGTGGTCGAGGTCAGTTGCGCTGGGTGGCGGCAAGCATGGCCCGGACGTATTGGCCCGGGACCTTGACCACGACCGAGTGGCCGGACTGGCCGATGGCGCGGACGGCAAAGCCGGACTGGGCGCGGGAGGCAAGCAGGCCGGGAGGAAGCTCGATCAGGATCCTTTCCCATCGTTCACATGGGGCACGCCGGCAGTCGGTCGAGGTGTCGCCGAGGACGAGCTTCAGATCGGAGGCGTCGTCGAGCGTGGCGAGGCGGTAGGTATGCCTGACGGAGTCGCGATGGACGACGAAGGCGGTCAGACGATCGGTGAGGACGCCCGACTTGCGGTCGCGGCTGGTGGACAGGCTGAAGGAGCCAGTGGGGTCGTTGATGTTGGTCCGGGGCAGATCGAAGCTTGGGCCGTCGATGGTGACGTAGGTGTTGAAGCTGGAGTCCTTGACGGCGATGCGGCTGCGGATCTGGTCCTCGGTGGCACGGTCGGCGAAGGAGTAGGGCATGCAGGCGGCGGCGAGCAGGAGGAGGGCGGCGGGGGTGACGAAGCGCATTGCGGGTCTCCCGGTTGAACTAGGAATACCTTTCGGCAAGCGGGGACATTACCGAAAACCCTTTCATGGTCAAGGCGGCCGCCCGCAATCAGACTCCGGGTCATGGCAGGGGATCTCAAGCGGCGATTGGGCATGCGCATCCGGGCGGCGCGGCAGCGGCGGGGGCTGACGCAGGAGGAGCTGGGGGCGCGGCTGCGGCGGACGACGGAGACGGTGTCGAACCTGGAGCGGGGCCGGGTGCTGCCGAGCCTGCCGACCCTGGAGGTGCTGTGCCGGGTGCTGGAGCTGCCGCTGCGGGAGCTGTTCGAGGAGATGCCGGGGCGGCAGCGCAGCGGGGCGCGGCTGCGGATCGAGGCGCGGCTGGGGCGGGTGCTGGACGGGATGACGGACCGCGAGGCGGAGCTGGCGCTGCGGATGGTGGAGCTGCTGGTGGGCCGGGGCGAGAGCGGCCGCAAGCCCTGAGGCAGGCAAGGGCGAGAGTCCCGGATCGGATTGCCGGAGCGCGATCGACCGCCATGCGATCGCGCGAGCGAGCGCTCCCAATCGTGAACCGCACTCCGGAGCGGGATATGCGGGCTTGATCTGTCTTGAACCACGCGGCTCCGTGCAGATCGATCCTGCCCTGATGGCTGGGTCCAGGAACACTCGGGCGCTCGATCCTGTTCTTGCGATGGGGCCGCATCGGCCGAGTCCGTGACCGCACACCAGTTGCTGTCGGCATGGGCGGTGGCCCGATGGCCGGCGTTGATCGCTCCAGGCGGAATCGAAGTTCGGGCCGATATCGATCTGCGGTATCCGAGACCGGTCGCCGCACTCTCGTGCGCCGGTTATGCGCAGAGCGCCATTCAGGCCGGGTCGGCCATCACTAGAAAAAATGAAGTAGGGTTAAAACTTTCGATCAATAGTCCATGCCCGATTCGGCATCGCGATTCGGCGGTGCCGGCTTGGAGCTCGGATCGATCCGGGTTCCGCAATGATGGAGACGGGCATGCAAACCAGAAACCAAAGCCGATCGGCGCGCTCTTGGCTGCAGGACGCGCCGCGCCAGCAGCGTCCTGCGCCTGGCCGGGGGGCGGGCAGTGTGGACACCGTGGTCCGATGGCCGCGATCGATCGCGCTGCGGCCGATCGCGGCGCTGCGGCCGAGCCCGAACAACCCGCGGACGCATAGTGCCAAGCAAATTCAGCAACTCGTGGCGAGCATCCGGCGGTTCGGGTTCGTAGTGCCGCTGCTGACCGACGGCGAGGATCGTATCCTTGCCGGACATGGTCGGCTGGAGGCGGCGAAGCTGCTCGGCATGGCGGAGGTGCCGGCGCTGAGGATCGAGCACCTCAGCGAGGCCGAGCGGCGGGCCTATACTATTGCCGACAACCGCCTGGCCCAGCTCTCGGGATGGGACGAGGCGGCGCTGGCGGCGGAGTTCGAGGCGCTGGAGGAGCTGGCGTTCGAGCTGCCGGAAGTCACGGGATTCGAAACCGCGCAGATCGACCAATTGTTGGAGGCCCCGCTCGAGCAGGACACCGACCCCGATGATGCGGTCGCCGAGCCCGATCCCTCCGCCCAGCCGGTCTCTCGGCCGGGGGATCTCTGGCAGCTTGGCCCGCACCGTCTGCTTCATGGCGATGGCACCAAGGCCGCCGGCTATGTGCGGCTGATGGGCGACGAGCGGGCGCGGATGGTGATCACCGACCCGCCCTACAATGTGCCGATCGCGGGCCATGTTAGCGGGCTCGGCCGGGTTCGCCACCGGGAGTTTACCCAAGCCTCGGGCGAGCTGAGCTCGGCCCAGTTCGCGGCCTTCCTGCGCCGGGCGCTGACTGCGATGGCGGCGCATTGCCGCGACGGAGCTCTGATCTACACGTGCATGGATTGGCGGCATGTCGGCGAGCTTTTGGCGGCGGCCAGGCCCGGCCTCGGGGCCCCGGTCAATCTGTGCGTCTGGGCCAAGACCAATGCCGGCATGGGATCCTTGTACCGATCGCAGCACGAGCTCGTCCTCGTGTTCAAGGCTGGCAAGGGGCCGCATCTGAACAATGTCCAGCTCGGTGCCACGGGGCGCTACAGAAGCAATCTCTGGACCTACGCCGGGGCCAATGCCTTCGGCCGCAACCGCGACCGGGACCTGGCCGATCATCCGACTGTAAAACCTGTCGCGCTGGTGGCGGACGTGATTCGCGATTGCTCGCGCCGGGGCGAGATCGTGCTCGACGGCTTCTGCGGGTCTGGGACGACACTGCTGGCGGCGGAGCGGACGGGACGGGTGGCACGAGCGATCGAGCTCGACGGGATCTACATCGACGTCGCAATCCGGCGCTTCGCGGCGCGCACCGGGGTCATGGCGCGGCATGCCGCGAGCGGCCGGAGCTTCGGGGAGATCGCGGCCAAGCGTGGATCCGAACCGTCACCGAACCGGAGGGCGCGGCCATGACCAAGAAGCCCGAAGCCGGGTCCGCCGTCGGCTACGGCCGCCCGCCTGCGCATAGCCGGTTCAAGCCGGGCCGCTCGGGCAATCCCAAGGGGCGGCCGAAGGGGTCGCGGAGCCTGCGGGGGATTGCGATGCGGCTGCTGGACGAGATTGTTGCGGTCAACCGCGGAGGCCGGGTCGTCAAGCGCACGTTCCGCGAGGTCATCGCTCAGCGCTTGCTCGGCGATGCCGCTCGGGGCGATGCCAAGGCGATCCAGGTGATCCTGGCCTTGGAGGGGAGGAGCGAGGACGGCGAGGCCGCTGGGGAGGAGATGCTGACCGCGGCCGATCGGGCGCTGCTCGAGCGCGGCATGGCGCGGCGGATCGCCCGCCGGAACCTGGGAGAGAAGTCATGAGCGACCTGCTCGCCGAGTTCGATGCCTTGCTGCGCATGGACTTCGAAGCCTTTGTCGAGAAGGCGATCGCGACGCTGCGGCCGGGGCATCGGATCGGGATCAGGGACTACATGCGCGCCATATTCCACGCCCTGGAACTGGCAAGACGGGGCGAGGAACCGAACCAGATCATCAATCTGCCGCCGCGATCGCTCAAATCCACCATCGTCTCCGTGGCCTGGGTCTGCTGGCTGCTGGGGCATCGTCCCGACCTGCATGTGATCGTCGCCAGCTATGCCGATGAGTTAGCCAAGGACTTCGCCCGGGACCGGCGCCGCATCATGGCGAGCGCTTGGTACAGGCGGGCCTTCCCCGGCGCGAGGCTGAGCCCGAGCAAGAACACCGAGACCGAGTTCGAGACCGTGGGTGGCGGGTCGTGCCGGGCGGTGTCGGTCAAGGGGACGCTGACGGGTCTAGGCGGCGACGTCATCATCGTCGACGATCCGATGAATGCGGCGCATGCGGCATCCGATGCCGAGCGGGGCCAGGTCAAACGCTGGTTTGACGGCGTGCTGGCCAGCCGCGAGAACGCGCCGGGCCGCACGGTGGTGCTGGTGGTGATGCAGCGGCTTCACGAGGACGACCTGACCGGGCATCTGGTCGACAAGGGCGGCTATCGCGTGCTCCGGCTGCCGCTGATCGCGGGCGAGGACGAGGCGGTTGCGATCGGCCATGGGCAGGTCTGGAGGCGCAAGGCCGGGGAGGTGCTCGATCCGGACCATTGGCCGGAAGAGGCGATCGCGCGCATCCGCCGGCGCGGCTCCGCCACTTTTTTTGCCCAGTACCAGCAGGAACCACAGCCGGCGGGCGGCAATCTCTTCAAGCGCGCCTGGCTTCGATACGGCGATCCACCCAAGCAGCCTGCCGATCTCATAGTCCAAAGTTGGGACACGGCGAGCAAGATCGGCGAGGCCAATGACTACTCGGTCTGCGTCACTCTGGCCCAGTTCGGTCGCGACACCTACGTCATCGACCTCTGGCGGGGCCGGCTCGAGTTCCCCGATCTGAAGCGCAAGGTGCAGGAGATGGCCGCGCGCTACGAGCCGGCAGCGATCGTGGTCGAGGATGCTGGCTCCGGAATAGCCCTGATCCAGGCGCTCAAGGTGGAGGGCAAGCTGGACGTGCGTGCCTACAAGCCCCAGTCCAACGAGAAGACGGTGCGGGCGATGCAGCAGACCGCGCTGGTCGAGGGTGGACGGCTGATCCTGCAGGAGTCGGCCGGCTGGCTGGATGCGTTCGTGGCTGAACTTCTCGCCTTCCCCAATGGCAAATTTGATGACCAGGTCGATGCCCTGGTGCAGGGCCTGGCCTGGCTGGGAGAGTTCGCCCAGTACGTCCCCAGCGGCGACCTCGTGCACATCGGCGCCCTCATCCGCGACGATCCGTTCCCCGACTTCTGAGCATCGGCGATCTGGCCTTCGCCGCCACTGCGGGC
>Ga0194120_10012246_pt1 | contig 10108 bp, 11 predicted proteins | sample TA2MahCa65mmetaG_FD_148642 | JGI IMG/M metagenome (GOLD analysis project Ga0194120, IMG submission 148642) | Freshwater microbial communities from Lake Tanganyika, Tanzania - TA2015019 Mahale Deep Cast 65m | ecosystem: Environmental > Aquatic > Freshwater > Lake | place: Tanzania: Lake... | reverse complement strand
CAAACGGGATATCTTCGATTACATTGAGGGATTTTATAACCGGAGACGCCGCCACTCCACACTAGGATATGTCAGTCCGGCAGAGTATTATGCTAACTGGCTGATCCAGCAAAAGATGGCAGCATAATAAAGGCTATGCTTGGTATCCGAAAAACAGGGGCAAGCTCATGAGAGTAGCAACCATGCGTATCTCCTAAGATACCATAGTTACGAAACGCCCTAATTACCAATGAAAAACTCACGGGTGAAAATGAGTATGCTCAGCGTGACCGAGGTGCAGGGCGGCCAACAAAGCGGCAGTTACGGGATATTAAACGATTTACCAACAACATTTGATAAGCGCTACGCTAGTATATGTGTAGTATTGGGTTAAATGCTTTAATGGTTATGTAGGGTAAGTAGGATATTGAGATGAGTTCTAGTTTTATTAATTTAGTGAAGCCTTACCTATTTAATTCTTGGTGGTTAATATTAGAACATCTGTTTAAAGCCTTATTGTCACTCATAGTGGTTGCAAGAATCGCCATTTATTTAGGACCAAGTCAATTTGGCTTGTTAAATTATGCTTTGGCTTTTGTGGGAATTTTTTTGCCATTATGTAGATTGGGTTTGGATGCTGTTCTTGTAAAAAAACTGTCTGAAGAGCCAGAAGCTATCTATGACCGCTTTGCCACCGCATTTAGTATGGTGACAATTGCATCAATTTCTGTAGCAATTTTAATCGCGCTATACACGTTGCTGTTTGAAACAAATAATGAAATTAGCGTGTTTATTTTGACGCTAACCTGCGGTCTTTTATTTTATGGATTCTTTAATATTGATGCCTTTTTTCAAGCCAAGATAGCTGCAAAGTATTCTAGCCTTGCAAAAATGATTGCTTTTTTATTAGGGTCTACGATTAAGCTTTATTTGGTTTATGTCCAGGCGGATATTATTTACTTTTTGATTTCTTATGCGGCAGATAACTTCATACTGGCTGTTTTATATGTTTGTTTTTTTAAGTGGTGTGGCTTTAGTTTTAGGGATCATTACATTAGGTCTTTTAATTTTGATGAGGCAAAAAAGTTACTTCAATCTTCATGGCCCATGGTCATGTCGGGCCTGGCTGGCATCCTGTTAATTAAAGTTGATCAAATTATGATTAACCAAATGATTGGTGCTGAGCAGTTAGGAATATACTCTGCTGGATCAAGAATTTTTGAGGGGTGGATAAGTTTTACTTACGTATTTAGCGTGTCTGCTTTACCTTTGATGATAAAACTTAAGTTGACTTCGCCGAGTAATTACAAAAAGAACATCACGATTCTATTTGCGATTTCTTTTTGGGCTAGTTTTGTGTTTGCGTTAGCGATGTCCATCTTTGCCGAAAGTATTTTACTTTTAATCTTTAATGAAAAATACATAGCTGCGAAGAGCACGTTAATAATTCTTAGCTGGGCATCTGTATTTGTTGCTTTAGGCTACATGACCTCAAGATACTTAGTCGTAGAGGGTAGAGAGAAATACATTGCTGGGCGGAATTGGATAGCACTGCTCTTAAATGTTATTTTTAACTACCTGTTTATTCCGATTTGGGGAATCTCTGGATCAGCTTGGGCGACTTTAGTTACCATGTTTATCGTGCATTATGCATTTGATTATTATGATAATAATTTGAAAACACTTTTTGAAATGAAAAATAACGCAGTATTTATAAAGTTGCGCAATGGGAAGTTTAATGGCCTGAAGTTCATTTATTTTTGATATGGGGTAATGCCTCAAGCTATAACGATGAAATTATTGCTGACATATCCCAGCATTTCAAAGTGTTAGAAATTAATCATATCGCATGGGATGAAGATTTTTTTTCAAGTAACTTAACTAGGTTCTATGGTGAGAAACTACCTAGAGGTTCAAGAAAGGAATTTGAGTGCGGAACATCAAGATTTACCTTGATTATAGTGTTAGATGAACATCCTCTTTATGCTGAGAGGTTAACTTCGAAAGGCATAAAAGTTGTTAATACTAAAATGTTTGATGCGAAATCTAAATATCGGTTGTTAACGGGTGGTGGGCACAAAATTCATTGCACTAATGATGTAGGTGAAACAAAGCACGATATATTGCTTTTGACTCACAAAAGCTATGACCATTATTTGCAACAACCTTCACAAGCCTACAATGTGTTAAGTTCTGAGCGTAACTTACTTGGCTGTGTTCAATGGAAAACGTTATCCGACCTTTTTGCTACGCTTAATGAAACTATTGATTATGTTGTTCTGAGAAATTTCGAGCCAATGCCGGATCGTTACTTTATGGGGGACCATGGGGATATTGATATTTTGGTGAGGAATAAAAACGAAGCCATTCATGTGTTGAATGCAAAGGCTTTGTTCTTATGGAGCTTTAGGGTTCACTACTGCTTACATATTGATTACAGAGCTATTCGGTTTGATGTAAGGTTTGTAGGCGATGGTTATTATGATTCAGCTTGGCAAGAGCATATTTTGGAGAACAAAGTTTTAGTCAATGGTATATATATTCCATGTCCGACAGATTTCAAATATTCACTTTTATACCATGCACTTATTCATAAAAGATCTATCAGTCTAGATTATCAAAAAAAACTAGAGCAACTAGCGTTTACCCCTGAAAACAGGTTGAATCAATTAAATGAATTCATGAAAGAGATGGGGTACAAGTACACTGAGCCATATGATTTATCAGTATTTTTTAATTACAAATTGATTGATGGAAAGCAACGTTTAGTGAGGTATGCTTACGGTGTCTTACGAGCTTCAAAGAAAATACTAAGTCAGATAGGTCGGGTTTTATATAGAGGATTAAGGGATGTTTCTCGTAAGATTCTGCATTAAGCTAGTCTATGTGGCCTATGCAATTTTATGGTGGTTATTTAAGTATTCAAAATTTAAACGTAGGCTAGAGCAAGATTGCAAGCTCACGGAGCTAAAAATTGTTAACTTCACAAAATGGCGTCAAGGAAGCTTCTATTTTGAAGGAGTGATTGACACTTCGAAAGTGTTTGTGAAAACAGACTTTTGGTTAGGATTAATCAAAAATGAGCAGTTTTGTGATGAATTATTGGGAGTAGCTGGGGGTAAACATCTCATATCGCCATTAAGATTCTGTCGTGATGATTATGCTGTTTATGATTATTTAGATGCCATTACCCTTGAAGACTATTTATTGAATGCCCATGTAAGCGCTCATGATTTATTATTGGTAGAGCAAAGAATTCATGAGATGCTCGATTTGCTCTATAAATGCAACATTGTGCATAGAGACTTTACTCCTAGAAACGTCCTCGTTACAAAAGGTAATCATTTAATCGCGATCGACTTTTTCTTTGCGAATGCTAATTTCAATCTGTTTTCAGATATAAAGGATGCAGGTTTTTTACAGAGGCAATTGCTTAAGCGACTCGGGATACAGAAGAAAATGTATTTATGGGATGATGCTTACTCGATTGTTGCTGGCCTTAAAGCGATAGAAAATCAATCTAAAGTAGATATGGCGCATATGATTAGTAGTTTAGAAAAAAAGATAGGGCGGTTGGAGTACTCTTACAATTAATAAGTCATAGATGATGGCTGAAAATTGGGCATGGGATTCACTTAAAGCGTAGCCTTTTAGTAAGGAAATTTTTTTGCAGTGATACCTTATTTAAAATTAACAGATAAATTAGATAGAGGTGGTCCCGCAAAACTGGACAGTTCTTTAAGTGATGACCTTGCCTAACCAAACCACTAAAATGTGGTGAAATAAAAAGGAGTAAGGCAATGAAACGTACGAGAAGAACCCACGCAGCATCCTTCAAAGCCAAAGTAGCCTTAGCAGCCATCAAGGGCGATAAGACCTTGGCAGAATTAGCCAGTGATTTTGAAGTTCACCCCAATCAGATCACCGAATGGAAACAACAATTACAACAACATGCAGCCGACGTCTTCGGCGGCACCAAGTCCCAACCTCCGCAACCTGACATCAAAGCCATGCACGCCAAGATAGGGCAGCTATCGCTGGAGAATGATTTTTTAGAAAGCGCGCTCACCAAGGCGGGACTGCTGAGCGCAAGACGATGATAGATCGCACCCACTCACTCCCGGTTGTAAAGCAATGCCAATTGCTACAACTAGCACGTTCCACGGCCTACTATCAGCCGGAGCCGGTATTAGAGGAAGATCTGGCTATTATGCGCGCCATTGATGCGCTGCATCTGGAACATCCCTTTGCCGGCAGCCGTATGTTGCGTGATTTCCTGCGCCGTGGTGACTATCCAATAATTGGTCGTAAGCGAGTGAGCACACTGATGAAACGCATGGGCATTGAAGCGCTATACCGCAAACCCAACACCAGCAGGCGACACCCCAAGCACCCGGTTTACCCTTACCTGTTACGTAATATGACCATCAACCGCTCTAACCACGTCTGGGCGGCTGATATCACCTACATTCCAATGCAGCGTGGGTTCGTCTATCTGTTTGCCGTCGTGGACTGGGCCAACCGACGGGTTCTATCCTGGCGTTTATCCAATACGCTCACCACGGACTTCTGCATCGAGGCGGTGACTGAAGCGATTCAAAGATACGGCACACCGGAAATCTTCAATACGGATCAGGGTAGCCAGTTCACCAGCGTGGAGTTCACTAACCTACTGAAAGACAACGGCATCAAGATCAGCATGGATGGCAAAGGTTGCTGGCGGGATAATGTGTTTGTGGAACGGTTTTGGCGCTCCATCAAATACGAGGAGGTTTACCTACATGCTTATGATAGTGTGACTGCGGCAAAACAGGGCTTGGAGCGATATATCAACAAATACAATCGAATCCGTTCGCACAGTTCGCTTGACAGGCTAACGCCGGATGAGTTCTACTTTAAAAACTTGCCGCAGCATCCCAAGGCGGCTTGAACAGAATCGCAAGGTATTTCACTTAAAATATGCAACTTTCTGTCCAACTAAATGGGGCCACCTCTCTTCCCCAACTAGTTAAGTATAAAAAAATACTTATTTTCTTAACATTGTTTGCTTTTTCTTTCCAAACAATATTGCATTGGGTTATTTTGCAACCATTAGTGCTAGGTGCGTTAGTGGTCTCATTTGCATATTTTTTGCCGCCATTAGGAAACTTCGGAAAATTTGGTGACTTTTCTTACGGCGTTTATGTCGTACACTTTCCGGTGCTACAGGTGATTGTTAGTTTTGGCATGTTCGAAAAAGAGCCATGGCTGGCGTTGGGTTTTGCAGGTGCGCTTGTGTTCATGATGGCTATTTTATTTTGGCATTTTATTGAGAAGCCGTTTTTACGGAAATCATCGCATTATGTAACTGCAAGTAGCAAAGTAGGGTAGTTTTGCTATGAACACAACACCTAAAATAGCCGTGTTAATGGCCACTTATAATGGGGGCACATTCTTAGCGGAACAAGTGCAATCAATACTTAATCAAGTGGATGTAAGTGTCACCGTTTTTGTGTCTGATGACAGTTCATCCGATGGATCAAGAGCGCTGATTCAAAGTTTAGCTAACGCAGATAAGCGCATAATATTGTTGCCAGAAATTGATGCAATGAGAGCAGCAGGCAAGAATTTTTATCGATTAATCAGTGCTGTAGATGTTTCTGCATATGACTATGTCGCTTTTTCTGATCAGGATGATGTTTGGAACTACAATAAACTTAGCCGTCATGTTGAGCTAATTCAAAAGCATGGCGTTGATGGGGTTTCCTCCAATGTGATGGCATTTTGGCCGGATGGCAAACAAAAGCTTATTAACAAGTCTCAGCCTCAGCGTGAATTAGACTTCCTATTTGAATCAGCCGGACCTGGATGTACATTTCTCATGACTCCTAGGCTGATTAACGAAGTAAAAAAGCTTTTGCTTGATCTCTCGAGTCCTGCCAGTCAAGTGGTGTTGCATGATTGGTTGGTGTACGCGGTGTGCAGGGCGTCTGGAAAAAAATGGCTGATTGATTCAGTGCCGTCGTTGCAATATCGTCAGCATGCGCATAATGTGGTGGGGGCTAACAACGGATTTAAGGCAAAGTTAGTACGATTTCGTAAAATTACAGAAGGATGGTATCGATCTGAAGTGCTTAAAATCGTACGTATTTCCTGTGATCTATCCGGCTCATCTCAGCTGGAAGTATTTAAAATGCGGTTAATGTCTTCTAGATTGCTTGCGCGCTTAAGGCTACTTAAATTTATACCTCAGTTGCGTCGCAAGCGTAGCGATCGTGTCGTGTTGGCATTGATGGTAGTCTTAGGATTGTTTTAATAAATGCTTAAAGCCAAAATGTGTATAGCTATTACTGGATCTAGTGGTTTTGTTGGAAGGGCCCTTGGTTTAGAGGCAGTAAGTCGTGGTTATGCTGTGCGTGGGATTGTACGTCGCTTAACATCATTTTCCCCAGTGATTGAACAGATTGTCGTGGGGGAAATGAATGACCGCACGGACTGGGATGAAGCGTTAACAGGTTGTGATGTTGTTGTTCATTTAGCAGCACGTGTGCATGTCATGCGCGAAAAAGCAAGTGATCCTTTGGCAGAGTTTCGCAAGGTGAATGTGGTTGGCACTGAGCATTTAGCGCGTTGTGCAGTTAAGGCAGGCGTTAAGCGTTTTGTGTATGTAAGTTCAGTGAAGGTGAATGGGGAAGAAACTCCTTTAGGCTGCCGATATACTGAAGCGGATGAGGTGTCACCGCAAGATCCTTATGGTGTTTCTAAATGGGAGGCAGAGCAAGCGTTACATCGTGTGGCTGCTGAAACTGGTCTTGAGGTAGTGATTGTGCGTCCGCCATTGGTTTATGGGGCGGGAGTAAAAGGCAACTTTGTGCAAATGTTGTCCGTGATTAGAAAAGGCATTCCTTTGCCATTGGCGTCTGTTCACAATCAGCGTAGTTTTATTTACGTTAAAAATTTAGTGGATGCCTTGCTGTTATGTGCAACGCATCCTCAGGCAGCGGGTAAAACTTATTTAGTCAGTGATGGGGAAGATATTTCCACCTCGGATTTGTTAAGAAAACTAAGTGCCGCCATGGGTAAAAATGCACATTTATTCATTTTTCCTGAGCCACTGTTAAGATTAATGGGACGTATATTGGGTAAATCATCCCAGATTGAGCGGCTGCTAGGTTCGTTGCGTATCGATATGCGTAAGATACGTGAAGATCTGGGCTGGAGCTCACCGTTCTCTCTGGATGATGGGTTGAAAGCAACGGTAAGAGATTATTTTCATGATTAAACGGATTGTTGATTTATTGCTTGCTCTCGTAGCCTCATGGATTCTTGCGCTACCATTTTTGATAGTAGTGATTTTGGTTCGATTGACGGCTAAGGGACCTGTTTTATACTGGTCAGACCGTGTCGGGCGTAATAATCTAATTTTCAGAATGCCCAAGTTCCGCTCCATGCGTGTTGACACCCCAGCCGTTGCGACACACCTGCTCAACAACCCTGAACAATTTCTTACACCGATTGGCTCTTTTTTAAGAAAATCCAGCTTGGACGAATTACCTCAGCTTTGGAGTATTTTTAAGGGTGACGCTATTTAATCAAGATGATTTGATTTCACTACGGACTCAACATGGCGTACATCAGCTAACGCCTGGGCTGACGGGTTGGGCGCAGATTAATGGGCGTGATGAGTTGCCGATCCCAGACAAAGTAAAGTTGGATGTGGAATACTTGCACAAACAATCTTTGATATTTGATATCAAGATTATCTTTCTGACTTTTATCAAAGTGCTCAAGCGAGATGGGGTTCAGCATTAAAGAGGCAAAGTAAGCAATTGAGGTAAAATAAATCTCATGAAAAAAACACTGATGAACCAGCGCATCTTCCTCGCCTTGCTACATGACGTGGCGGTCGCCTGCGTTGCATGGTGCTTAGCCTACCTGTTGCGGTTTAATTTTTCGATTCCCGAAGTACATCTCCACTATATGTGGGTGTCGATTATTTGGGTTGTGCCTATGCAGGCAGCCATTTTTATTGCATTCGGCTTGTATCGTGGAATGTGGCGCTTTGCCAGTGTGTTGGATCTGAAACGCATATTATTGGCTGTCAGTACGGCTGCCGTATTGGTTGTAGTGGTCTTATTCATGTCACAGGCCAACATTGTGGTACCTCGATCCGTGCTGATTCTAGATCCGATATTGCTTGTCTTGATGATGGGGGGAAGTCGATTTGCGTATCGCGCCTGGAAAGAGCATCAGCTCTATGGCACATCGCTAAAGCAGGGTAAACCTGTCATTGTGCTAGGTGCAGGTGAAGCTGCAGTGAGCTTGGTAAAAGATTTGTCACGTAGTACGCAGTGGCGTGTCGTGGCATTGCTGGATGACGACACCAGCTTACTGGGTAGGGAGATCTTTGGCGTAAAAGTGATAGGCAGCATACCGCAACTGAAAAACATCAGTCAGCGCTTAGGTGTGAGCCATGTCATTGTAGCCATGCCATCGGCACATCATCAGGCAAGACGGCAAGCAATTGAACTTGCAACCGATTTAGACATGGACATTCTGACTGTTCCAGCCATTGATGACTTAATGAGCGGCAAGGCGAGTGTTTCGCAAGTGCGTAAAGTCGATGTAGAAGATTTGCTGGGGCGCGACGCTGTGCGGCTCGACGATTCCGGCTTGCAGCATTTGATGCAGGGGCAGGCTGTCTTGGTCAGTGGAGCGGGAGGGTCGATTGGTTCTGAACTTTGCCGACAGATTGTTAAATTCAAGCCCAGCGTTTTAGTGTGCTTAGACATTTCAGAGTTTTCACTTTATCAGCTAGAGCAAGAGTTAAGTGCATTACGCTTGCCTGTTACGCTTATTTATAAGACGTGCGACGTTAAAAACAAAGTGAGAGTGGATGATTTGCTGGCGCAATATAACCCATCCGTTGTTTTTCATGCCGCAGCTTATAAGCATGTGCCTATGATGGAAAATGGCAATGTCTGGGAAGCGCTCTCCAACAATGTGCTTGGCACCCATACGCTGGCACAAGCATGCAAAGAAGCGGGCATTGCTAAATTCGTGCTCATTTCTACAGATAAAGCGGTCAATCCCACCAACGTGATGGGAGCCAGCAAGCGCTTGGCTGAAATGGTGTGCCAAGGGCTGCAAACGGACACGGGCACCCGATTCGTGATGGTGCGCTTTGGCAATGTGTTAGGAAGTAGCGGTAGTGTGATACCGAAGTTTCGCGAACAGATCGCCAAGGGCGGGCCAGTCACCATTACCCACCCCGACATTACACGCTACTTCATGTCGATCCCCGAAGCCGCCCAACTGGTGATGCAGGCCGGTTTGATGGGAACGGGCGGTGAGATTTTTGTACTGGACATGGGAGAACCTGTAAAAATTGCCGACTTGGCCGCAGATATGATTCGCCTGTCCGGCCTGCACTTAGATGAAATCAAAATCGAATACGTAGGATTGCGTCCAGGTGAGAAGCTTTATGAAGAGTTGCTGGCTGATGATGAACACACCATGCCCACGCCGCATGAAAAATTGCGCATCGCGCAGGCCAGAAAAGCAGATAGCGCTTGGGTGAAGCGTCTTTTAAAATGGATTCGAAACGCGCATAGTTCCAATGAAAATCATATTAAAGCTGAGCTAGCGATGTGGGTTGAAGAATACACACCCCACATTCAGGCTGAAACTGGAGCGCCTAACTCCAGAGCAAATCCCACGGCAAAGTGAATCACAAACTTACTCAAGGAGTGCGTGAGCCCCAAAGGCTATATCCTCTCTTCCACTGGTGAGTGTATGGGTGTGGATACTATTGTAATCCATGGGTCGATCACCGCGATCAATCTCGATTCAGTCATCTATTCAAAAAAACTGATAAAGTGTGCTGAAAAAAGAAAACTAAGTGATAGAATATGCACCGCAAGAAATTAGCAACTCCCACCTGCCCGGGTGGTGAAATTGGTAGACACAAGAGACTTAAAATCTCTCGCTCGTAAGGGCGTGCCGGTTCGATTCCGGCCCCGGGCACCATACAACAGTATCAAGTAAGTTCTAAAAGCCTCAAAAGCCAATAGAATCAACGTAGTTGGTTGAGCGTGTAATGTCACGGTGTCTCATTAGACATCTTGACATATACACATTTCGCGTATAA
>Ga0194120_10012244_pt1 | contig 10112 bp, 13 predicted proteins | sample TA2MahCa65mmetaG_FD_148642 | JGI IMG/M metagenome (GOLD analysis project Ga0194120, IMG submission 148642) | Freshwater microbial communities from Lake Tanganyika, Tanzania - TA2015019 Mahale Deep Cast 65m | ecosystem: Environmental > Aquatic > Freshwater > Lake | place: Tanzania: Lake... | reverse complement strand
CGCGGACCTTAAAAGGGCGACCTGAACGAAATCGTTGAAGTGACCGGCCTGTAGAGACGCATCTTGCCGATTGTCGGTGAAGCTCAGGAGTTTACGGGCTTCGGGTTTCAGATCACGGTCTTGCTGTAGCTCCAGAAGTGCACGCACTGCGAGGATGGTTGTGGCGGTGCTCCGGCTATCGACGCCGAGGGTGGACAATTTGTTGCGTTCAGATTTCTGGCTGCGCGCATAGGCAACGCCGCAGGATGGCTCCAAACAGAAAAGAAAATTCTTCCTGATCAGTGCTGCAGGCATGCCGCCTTGCCCTTCCGAAACGATTCGGCCGGTGGCGTCGGCAAAGACGGCGATCGGGACATCCCCCCGAGCGTCTGCGCGGACCCGTTCGACGCCCTGAGCTGTCGTCTCCTTCAAGAAATCTGGCAAGCGAGCAAGTAACGTTGAGGTGTCACCGCGCGGCCACGGAGCTGTCTCAGAAACAAAGAGATATGCATCTTCGCCATTGTCATCCCCTGCCTCGCGACGGTCTTCCCGCGGCAGCAGGGTAGTCCCTTGGTCGGTTTGTGTGACAGCGACCCGGTAGTATGGGGTTCCGCAATGTCGGCAGAAGACCATCGGGAATAGCCGTTTTTCGGGCTCTCCCGGCTTTGCCGCCTTCTTTGCTAGATCCAGGTGGCGATCAGCCTCGGGTTCTATCGTCGCCCAGACGGTGTCACCTCTCGTAAGGAATTGATGCAGACGGAAGGCAAAAATCGGAAACCGGCTCGATGCACTTCGGCGTAGCGTTGCACCCTGCAATAGGAATCTGCGCAGCACGGTTGCGCAGTTTTCAGCGGCTGCTCCAGCAAGTTCAGCGAGCTCGGCCGCGGCGCTCTTCTGGTTCTCGATCGGATCACCCTGTAACCGCCGAGGGGCCTGTCTGATCAGGCGTCCAGTCTGAGGTTCTTCTCGAACCCCGAACGTCGACTCGATCCATGAAGCTAATGGATGATTGCGGAATGCCTCATAATCCGTCGGTGGACTTTGGTCCGTAGCGATCGTGGCGCTTATCGTCTCGATTGATGCCTTGTCGATTGTAGAAATCTGAGGCGTTGCGCGCTCGAGCGACTCACCGATCACCTGATCTGCCGTGAAGGTAACACCAAACAGAGATTCGGCGACGCGGGCGACTTCGCGCCTTTGGTCTTCGGAGGTCCCGCCACTTGCCATTGTGGCCGATGTGCCGACGCAGATGCTGTCGGGGCTGTTAAATGCCTGGCGACAACGGCGAATGAGTAGTGCCACATCGGCACCCTGGCGGCCGCGGTAGGTGTGCAACTCATCGAAAACTAGATATGGCAGTCCTTTTGCCGCACGAACGAGCTCACGATCCTCAGAGCGCGTGAGCAGCAACTCGAGCATCATGTAATTGGTAAGAAGAATGTCCGGCGGATCGCGTCTAAGAGCTTCGCGGACGTCGCCTTTTTCCTGACCGGTGTAGCGGGCGAAGCGGACCGGCGGTTGCCCTTCCGGGTAACCTTCCTTGAGAAATTTCGCGAGCTCTTCGTCCTGACTATTGGCAAGCGCGTTCATCGGATAGACGACGATCGCCTGGATGCCGCGGCCAGAACCCTTCCGAAGAACGTGATCGACGATAGGTACGATATAGGCCAAGCTTTTGCCGGAACCCGTGCCGCTCGTCAGGACGTAGGACTTGCCTTCCTTTGCCTTAAGGATTGCCTCGCGCTGATGCTCATGTAGAAGCAACTGCTTCCCGCCAAGGTCAGAATCGGACTTCTCAATACGAAAAATCTTCGCACATTCGCTGTGCAGGACTTTGCTGGTAACGAGGTCATCGATCGTTCCACCAGGCAAGAAGGTGGGATTGAGTTGAAGAAGCGGTTCAGGCCAGAAGGCGCCTGTCGTCAGAGCTTCATCAACAAAATTGTTGATTCGATCATCACGTATTTTGATGAAGCTGCGTGTGTAGCTCTTGTAGTCCGCGACGAGGCGAGCCCTTAGGTCAAAAACGTCCATGACGCGCCTCCGATTGAAAACGTGCCGGTGCCCGTGTCTGATGCTGCGGGCATCGACCCGGCGCATTGGGAGGTCCCCAGGTCATCACAGCTTCGTTCCCTTCGGCTTTGCCGCCACGGAACCCCGCACGTCCAGCGCCTTCAGCCGCTCATACTCCTCCGCCGCCATCACCACGACCACGGGACGATCGTACTTGGTGACCATGACGGGCGCGGCCCGGGCTAGGTCGATCAACTCGCCGAAATTGTTTTTTGCGTCTGCAGACGTGATGGAGCGCATGTGGTCTCCCTTAGGGGAGCCAGTCTTGGCCGAATTGGACAACAGCGCAATGGTCGAATCGTCCGGCGTGGGGGGATTCAGGCTCGGCGACGGCGCTAACCGTTAAATTTGCCGAAATCCCGCATCGAGCTGCTCCCGCCACCCCACAGGAAACGGCTCCATCAGCGCCGCCAGCGTCATCTCCGCCGGCTGCCGGCCGTCGAGAATCGACTCGACGATGGCCGGCGCAAGGAGCGTCAACCGCAGAACCCGACTGACATAGGACGGGTTGATCTTCTCGGCCTTGGCAATCTCGTCGATGGTCCCGTAGACCCCGGTCTCCAGCAGCTTGCGCCACCGAAACCCCCGCGCGATGGCCTTGATCATGGTGCTATCCACCCGCGGGTGCGGCGCGCCCCAGGTCGCGCCTTCCGGCGCGACTACCAGCTTGCGCCCTCCGCGCTTGCGCAGCGTGAAGGGCACGCGAACCGTGAGCGTGCGTGCGTCCTTGGCGAGGGACGCCACGCTGGTCATGCCGCCCTCCGCGACTCGGGGCCGGCGCCGGCAAGGTCGCGGACCAGAGTTGCCAGTCCGTCGACCCGGAGCCGGATATCGATGCCGTCCGGCGCCACGTCGACCCGCTTCACAAGAAGCTGGACGATGCGCGCCTGCTCGGCCGGGAAGAGTTCGTCCCAAAGGGGGTCGAGCCGTTCCAGCGCCTCGCGTACCTCGGATTCCGCCAGCCCATCGATCTCGGCCCGGGCGGCGCGCCATGTGCCGACGACGATCTCCGGCGCCCGCAGGAGGCCACGCAATTGGCTGACGACGGCCGCCTCGATCTCGGCCGCGGATACGCGCCCAACCGGGCAGGCTTCGGGCCCGCGCTTCAGGACCGACTGGCTCACGTAATAGCGGTAGAGCTTCTCGCCGCGCCGCGTGTGGGTCGGCGTCATGGCGCAGCCGGTGGGGCCGAAGATGAGGCCCTTGAGCAGCGCGGGCGTCGAGGCGCGGGTGCGCGCGGCGCGTACTCGCGGGCTCTCGCGCAGGATTCCGTGGACCTTGTCCCACAGGGCGCGGCCGATGATAGCCTTGTGTTCGCCGGGATAGGCCGTGCCTTTGTGGACCGCCTCGCCGATGTAGACCCGATTGTTCAGCAGCTTGTAGAGGAAGCCCTTGTCGACTGGCCGCCCCCGCCGCGTCGTCACGCCCTCGGCGGCAAGGGCGCGGGCCAGCACGGTCGCGGAGCCCACCTCGACGAACCGCTCGAAGATCATGCGGACGGTGGCGGCCTCGGGCTCATTGATGACAAGCTTGCGGTCCTTGACTTCGTATCCGAGCGGCACGAAGCCGCCCATCCACATGCCCTTCCTGCGGCTGGCCGCGAACTTGTCGCGGATGCGCTCGCCGATCACCTCGCGCTCGAACTGGGCGAAGGAGAGCAGGATGTTGAGCGTCAGCCGTCCCATGCTGGTCGTGGTGTTGAAGGATTGGGTGACGCTGACGAAGGTCACGCCGCGCCGGTCGAACACCTCGACCAGCTTGGCAAAGTCCATGAGCGAGCGGCTGAGACGGTCGATCTTGTAGACCACGACGACGTCGATACCGCCTTCCTCGATGTCGGCCAGCAGTCGCTTCAGCGCGGGGCGTTCCAGCGTCCCGCCGGAGAAGCCGCCGTCGTCGTAGCGGTCGGCCAGCCGAACCCAGCCTTCGGGCTTCTGGCTGGCGATGTAGGCTTCGCAGGCCTCGCGCTGCGCGTCGAGGCTGTTGAACTCCATCTCCAGACCTTCCTCGGTCGATTTGCGCGTATAGATCGCGCAGCGGAGCTTCCGGGCGATTTTCGATGGATGGTGCGGCTTCTTCATGGACGGCCCCGTTGGTTCTTGAGACCGAAGAACACCCACCCGTTCCACCGCGTGCCGGTGATGGCGCGGGCAATGGCGGATAGCGACCGGTAGGGCCGCCCCTGCCATTCGTAGCCGTCCTGCAGGACGGTGACGGTGTGCTCGACGCCCTGCCATTCTCGGATCAGCCGCGTGCCGGCGATCGGCTTGTCGTCGGCGCGGGTCCGGCGCAGCACGATATTGCCGCCGTCAAGCTGCTCGCCCAGCGCCTCGAGGCGCTCGACGGTCTCGGGCTTCAGCCCGCCATAGGCGAGCTCCTGGATGCGGTAGGCGAGCCGGCTTTCGAGGAAGCGGCGGTTGTAGGGCGGCGGCTCCGTCTCGAAGAGATCGCGCCACTGCTTCTTCAGATCCGGGGTTGGCGTCGTCTTCAGGGCCGCGATTCGGGCGATGATGGTCTCGGTCATGCTCTTGCCTCACGACTTCGCGTGCGGCTGGCATGACCGCGTTGGTCGGCCGGGAAGTCGAGACAACTTTCTCCAGGGTCGCCGGATACAGGCCTTGACTGGCGGGCTTTAAGCCGAACCAGCCCCCGGGCCAGAATCGCGCAGATTTCGCCGATTCGCTCGGCGGGCGACATGTGCCCCGGAGCAATGGCATTTGGGCCGGATAAGCAATCGGGCATGGGATGGAGACCGTCCGCAACGTGATGTCGATGGGCGAACGGTAGGCACGCCATCCAAGAAACGGAAGTAAACGCGAATCCTTATCGTAGTTGCGCGCAAACAAAGGAGCCGGCGAGAAAAGCGGGTGCCTTTCTTCGCTGCTGCGATCTATTCAATGAGCGGGTAGTTCGCCGCGCCTTTCCGTATGAACCCGGATTTGGGATCGTTTTTCGCGGCGCCATTCCCACGGCATGACGAATTCGCCGGACCAGATGCCGAGACCACTGACCCGCGCCACGGTCTCGGCGCCGACGTAGTCGGACGAATACCGACGGTAGGCGACGGCCCACCCGTTCGCCACAAGCCAGGCGTTGATGTCGTTGCCACCCATGGAACACACACCGACGATCCGGCCGTAACGGTCGGCGTATTGCCGGACGCACGTCACTGGGCGCTGGCCGATCAGCTCTCGGAGCGCCAGGGCGGCCTGTCGGCCGCAGCCCCAAGCGGCGCCATCCCGCCGATGGCATTCCTGAGAGCTTTCCGGCGCGTCGATGCCATGAAGACGAATGCGCTGATCATGGATTTTGATGGTATCGCCGTCGATGACGTTGGCGACACCGATGATGTGGTCGGAATCCGCAAATGCTCCGACAGGTGCCGCCAGAAGCGCGGCAATCGCGAGCCATTTTGCCCAGGAGAACGACACCGTCCGGCTACACCATCAGCCATCTGTAGATGCCGAGCAGGTTGATTGCCGTGAACGCCCCCTGCAGCACGACGAGGCTCAATTCGCGCTGCGCGAATCCAGCCGCGCCCCACAGCAGCGACGAGACCAGGAACAGCACAAATCCGTATCCCGTGACCCCGATGTTGAGCGCGACCAGAACGGCGCCCGCGACGCCGGCGCCGGTGCCGACCCATTTGGCCGGCCGCAGCCAGGGCATCTCCCGATGGTGCCGCGCCATGCCGCGCATGGGTCAGATTTCCCGGGCGAACCAGCGGATGCGGCCGACGATGTTGATCTCGTCGGCCGTCCGCTCGTAGGCGGTGTAGAGGGGATTGTCGGAGACGATCCTCACCCGCGGCGGATCGCCGGCGGGGACGAACTCGAGTCTTTTCGCCACCAGCCCCATGCCGTCGAACAGCACGAACACGCCGGGCGGCGTCGGCGACGCGCGGGAGAGATCGACCAGGATGATGTCGTGATCCTGCAGGGTCGGGAGCATGCTGTCGCCCTCGACATGCATGATGCGGAGCTGGGCCGGATCGGCCTTCAGCTCGTCGCGGATCCAGGCCCTCTGGAAGTGGTACGGCTTGCCGTTCTCGGGCGAGTCCTCGACCAGCCGCCCGCCGCCCATGGCGGCGGTGACGCGGACGGAGGGGATGGCGACGAACATGTCCTCGGAGGCGATGTCGTCGACGATCGGGGGCTCTCCCTCGACCGCGCCCAAACCGTGCAGCAGCCAGTTGCGGTCCGCCTTGAGGGCGACGGCGACCTTCTCCAGCTTGCCGAGATTCGGGTTTTCCGACCGGCCGCGCATGATGTCGTAGACGAAAGAGCGGTTGACGCCGGCGATCTCCGCCACCTGGCGAGCATTGAGCCCGAGCTGCCGGGACCGGGCGCGGAGTCGGTCGGCGAGGGAGTGGCGCATGGCGGCAAGTCCTGTCTGTGGATTTAGTGGATAGTGTGGAATATGTGGATTAAAAAGGATTGATTCATCCTCGTCAAGTCCGTAAGGATTGGGGGCTTTTACCCGGGCGCGGAACGGAACCATGGGCTTGCCGGAGAAGGCTTATTTCGGGCTGGAGGAGATCGAGGAGCGCTGGGGGCTTCCCCGGCGCGATCTCGTCTACCTGGTCGAGAACGGCATTCTCAAGGTCTCGGTCCGGGTGTGGAACCTGCCCATCGAGCGCGGCTACTACGAGGATGGTCCGGCCAACAATCCGCATCCTGTCGCGCTGGAGCAGCGGCGGGTCTCCGGGCTTCTCGATCTCGATCCGGGCGATGCCCGCCGCCTGATCCGGGATCGCCGGTCGGCGGTCCGCCGCTTCGCCGCGCCGGAGGGAGAATACCTCTGCGTCATGCGGCCCGAGACCTCCCTCGACGTCCGGATCGAGGATCTCGCCGTGCGACGCGAGGAGCGGGACCGCATCGAGCGCGATCATCCCGTCGGCGCACGCGCCGCGGGCCGAGCGCCTTTCGAGCACAGGGACGGCTATAAAGAGATCGATCTTCAGGGCCGCACGTTCCACCTCGGCCCGTGCCAGGCCAAGGTCGTGCGCGTTCTCCACGAGGCGGCCAAGTCCGGATCGCCCTGGCGCCACGGCAAGGCGGTGCTGGGCGAGGCCGGCTCCTCCTGCTCGCGCATGGCCGACCTGTTCAAGACCCAGAAGGACTGGCGAACGCTGATCCTTTCCGACCGCAAGGGACGCTACCGCCTCAACCTGCCGATCCCTTGAAAACCGGTCCGGCGCGAAAGTGCCGGTCCATTCGCCGTCCCGCCTCGCCATCCCCCAGCCGGTCCCCCGCTCCATCCCCCGGCGGGAGGGTTTGATCCCCTTTACATCCCCCGATCATCCCCTCGCGATCCCCACGACGTCCGAATCCGGTGTTGGCATCCTCCCCGGCGAACCATCGCTCGCCAGGAGCCGGATGCCATGAATTCCCCGTTTCTCAACCAGATCGAACTCGCCGGACGCTGGCGCCTCTCGCACCGGACCCTGGAGCGCTGGCGCTGGCAGGGCCGGGGCCCGCGCTATCTCAAGATCGGCGGCCGGGTCGTCTACCGCGCCGAGGACATCGACGCCTACGAGTCCGGCCGGCTCTGCCTGAACGCGGGCGGCGAGCTCGTGCCCGCCGCGGAGGCCGCGCGATGAATACGGCCTTCGCCTCGGCAACGCATCTCCGCTTCATCCCGCGCGGACGCTCCCGATCGTCCCCGAACGAACCGGTTCAGCCCGAACTGCTCGCCGGCGAGGCCGCCCTTCTGGCCTGGCTCGAGGTCGCCCGATCGGGCGAATGGCTCGCCTACCACGCCGGCCATCTCGCGCTCGACCGCGCGCGCGGCTGGTCCTCGATGGGCAACGGCGTTCGCGAGGAACTCGGCCGGGTCGCTGACCGAGCGATGGAACTCGCGAACCGGGGCCGGCTTCTGCTGGCCCAGCGCCGCCTCGACGACGGCCGCATTACCTACTTGGCGATCAAGCCGGCGCCGGGATTCCGTCCCGCCGCCACATGCCAAAGCCGCTGATGGAGCCCGCCATGTCCAGCAATCCCTTCACGCGCCACGGCATCGAGCATCTCTCGCCCTCGTCCCTCAACCTCTGGACCGCCGAGCCGGCGTTGTGGGTCATGGAACGGCTCTTGGGCCGCCGCTCGCCCGCCGGCGCCAACGCCGCGCGCGGCAAGGCCGTCGAGCATGGCATCCACCTGGGGCTCCTGGAGCCGACCCTGCCGGTCGCCGAGTGCGTGATGGCGGCGCTGGCCGCCTTCGACCGCGAGATGGCTCTCAATCCCGACGAGCGCCGCGAGGCCGAGCGCAAGAACCTCCCCGGCTATGTCGAGCACGGCCTCAAGGAACTCCGCCAGTACGGCGTGCCCACCGCCCACCAGGAGAAGGTCTCGGTCGCCCTCGACGGCGTGCCCGTTCCCATCGTCGGCTACATCGACTGGCGCTTCGACCAGCACGGGCTGGTGGTCGACCTCAAGACCGCCGAGCGTCTGCCTTCCGCCATCTCGGATTCCCACGGCCGCCAGGGCGCCGTCTACGCCAGCGCGCATGGCAATTACGGCATGCGCTTCGCCTACGTGAAGCCCAGTGCCGGCAAGTCCGATGGCCGGGCGGTCGCCGTCTACGAGATGTCCGGCGACGAGATGAAGCGGCACCTGGACGCGCTCTGCCAGATCGCCATCCGGCTCGGACGCTTCCTCGCTTTGTCTTCCGATCCTCAAGAACTCGCGGGCCTGCTCGTCCCCGACTACGACGCTTTCTACTGGGTGAATCCGACGACGCGGGCCAATGGTGCCGCTGTCTACGGATTCTGAAATGAACGTCTGTCAAATGGAGCCCGCGATGAGGCGGATCATGCTTTCGCAATTTTACTTCACCATGGTCGACGATGCCGATTTCGAATGGCTGTCGCAATGGAAATGGTGTGTCGATCGTTGCCAAGGCGGCCTCTATGCGGCTCGCCGGACAAGTAAGGGCGGAAAGGCACGCAAGGAGCGCATGCACCGCGCAATCCTCAAGGCTCCGCCAGGGATAATCGTCGATCATATCAACGGCAATACGCTCGACAACCGTCGTTCCAATCTCCGGGCCTGCAGCCACACGGAGAACCTCCAGAACATGACGTCGCGAAGCGGAACGTCCCGCTTCAAGGGCGTGGGGTGGCACAAAGCACGCCGGAAATGGGCTGCGCGGATCGTCGTCAACGGCCGGCATGTTCATCTCGGGTATTTCGAGAACGAACGAAAAGCGGCCGAAGCATATGACGCCGCATCCCCAAAGTATTTTGGCCCATTCGCCCGCCCGAACTTCCCAGTCCATCAACCCGAAACCAGCAGAAAGGAGTAACGACCATGCCTCTTCACATCGGCGGCGCCGGCAACGGCAAGCCCTACGTCAAGTACAACGCCAAGGCGGACAAGTGGTTCGTCCGCGGCGAGGACGGCGGCGACCAGGAGATCGCGCGGCCCACCTTCGCCATCGACTTCGCCAACATCGCGACCGGCTGGCTCCTGTTCCGCGAGGGCCAGGCGCCGGAGCGCCGCATCGATCCTTCCCTCGACCGGGCGGCACCCTCCCCCGGCGAGGGCTTCAAGCGGGGTTTCGTCGTGATGACCTTCAGTCCAAAGTTCTTCGGCGGCGTGGCGGAGTTCTCATCCGCCTCGATCCATCTCTCGAACGCGATCAAGGACGTCTACGCCCAGTGGGAAGCCCAGCGCGGCCAGCATCCGAGCCTGCTGCCGGTCCTCGCCTGCACCGGCGCCGAGGCCATGAAGGACAAGTACGGCACCAACTACCGGCCGAAGTTCGAGATCGTCAAATGGACCGGCCGTCCGGCGGAGCTGCCCGACGAAAGCCCGGTCGAGGAGGGCGAAGTCTGGAAGGAGGCTGCTCCCGCCACGGCCAAGCCCCGGGCGAGCCACGTGCCGCCGCCGGCCGCGCCGGCGCCGGCCGATGATCCCATGCTGCGGACGGAGTTCTGATCTCCGTCTTCCCTCGCGGCCCCGGACGACCTCCGGGGCCGCCTTCTTCTTCCGAACTTGATCCGGGGCCAATCCTTGTCGGACGCCGAAGCCTTGCCCGCGATCGAGCCCGAGCCCGAGCGG
>Ga0194120_10012240_pt1 | contig 10113 bp, 7 predicted proteins | sample TA2MahCa65mmetaG_FD_148642 | JGI IMG/M metagenome (GOLD analysis project Ga0194120, IMG submission 148642) | Freshwater microbial communities from Lake Tanganyika, Tanzania - TA2015019 Mahale Deep Cast 65m | ecosystem: Environmental > Aquatic > Freshwater > Lake | place: Tanzania: Lake... | reverse complement strand
GCCAAGGGGAAGCTGCTCAAGCACCATGGGGTCTCCCCTGAGAAGTTTCCCCTCTACTTGTACGAGATGCAGTTCCGGTACAATCATCGGCACGAGGATCTCTTTCAGCTCCTCCTCGATGCCCTCACAAAACCGGTGCCAGATGTTTGATAATCACCTTTCAATTTATAAGCCACGTGTAATGCTTTGACATTATTGGGTTTTAAATATATGCTATTTTTTATTTGGATGCTGAATGCTCATTGTCAGATCTTCTCATTTTCAGATGGGTTCATAGTGGTGTCTTAGGATTAGCATGGGAAAAATTAATCGAGGAATAGCAGTAATACTAATAGTGCAATTGGTCTTGGGGCCGTGGGAGATTGCCTGGAGTCAGGCGCCCGGGGGCCAGGGTGGGGGGGGCACTAATGTTGCCCCGGGAGCTAAAGCTGGTAAAGGCGGAGGCGCTGCCCCTGGTAAAGGCGGAGGCGCTGCTCAAGGAGGGTTGGGGGTCATGTCGCAGGCTCCGGTTGAGGAGGCTTTGCCTGGTGGGCAGGCGCTCTCCAGGGCCGTGTCTCCAGGTCAGTATATTCTTGGACCTGGGGACGGGCTTTTGATTACAATCTGGGGCGAGTACGATGACAAGTACGATCTTCGCATCTCACCGGACGGTAAGGTTAGTATACCGACAATTGGTACGCTTGTGCTTAAAGGCATAAGTCTTACGGAAGCTGAGACGTTAGTCGGAGCCGAAGTGAAGCGGTATTATCGGAATGTCAAGAGCACGTTGAGCCTGACCTCACTTCGGGTGTTTGAGGTCTTGGTTTTAGGGGAGGTAGAGAAACCAGGGAGATATTTGGGAACACCTGTTAAGCGTGTGTCCGATGCCGTTACCCAGGCTGGTGGGGTGACTTCTGGTGGCAGTCAGAGATACGTTCAGGTTCGAAGGGCGGGGGAGGGTCCAGTCACAGCTGATCTTATCGCCTTCCTTCGACGCGGGGACGAATTGGTTAACCCCTACCTTCATGATGGGGATGTGATTTTTGTTCCGCCTCTGGCAAGCACTCGTGTTACGGTCTATATTACGGAGGTTGCGCCGGGGGTGGGCGGCGTGATGACTGAGACTTCGGTCCCATCTCTTGTCGAAGTGAGGGAGGGGGAGCGTTTGACGAGTCTGTTCAGTGCGGTGGGGGGGGTTAGTCCATGGTGGGATATGGAAGGGATTCTTGTCCAGCGGGTATCGCACGCTCCCGAAGGCATCATGCGAATCCCCGTGGACCTTCGACGGTATTATGTGGAAAAAGATGAAAGTCAAAACGTTGTGCTTCAGGACGGCGATCAAATTTATATTCCTGCCAGCGTTCGGCGAGTTCTTGTCGCTGGAGCGGTGGGAAAGAGCGGAGGATACCCGTATTTCCCTGGCAAGTCGGCAGATGCCTATGTGGCTCAAGCTGGAGGGGCATTGCTAGTAGCTGATTTTGGCCGTTCGATTATTAGGCGGGCGGATGGGACTGTTGAGGCATACTCAGGTGCCACGGAACTCAATAACGGAGATTCGGTCATTCTTTTGGAGAAGACCTTTAAGACGTATCAGGACTATTTTGCATTGGTTGGAACTGCGACGGGCGTCATTCTCAGTATGGTAGGGTTCTACGCTGCGTTTACAAATTTTGGACGCTAAAATGACCCAGCAACCCATTTCTGAAAGCAACCTTACCCTGCTGGGCTATTGGCGGATCATCGAGCGTGCCAAATGGATGATCGCCGGCGTTGTTGTGGTCTCGGTCCTTCTCACAGGAGTTATCAGCAAATTGTCTCCCAATCTCTATGAGGCAAAGGTGACAATTATCCCGTCTCGTCAGGAGATTGGCGGAGGCGGAGCTATATCGTTTGGGGGAGACAAGGAAAAAGGGGGAGGGGCTGGCGGGATGGCTACGGAGCTAATGGGTGGTGGAAAATCAGGGCCCAGTGCTTCTGACATCCTTCAGGCTATTCTGGTATCACGGGTTATGGGCGAAAAGGTTTGCGAGCAGCTTAATCTTCAAAGTTACTACAACGCGTCCTCACTTTCCCAAGCATTAAGGGCTTTCAGTGGTGAGATCAATGTCAAGGTTGACCGGTACAAGATGCTCGAAGTTTCAGTGATGACCAAAGATCCTAAGATGGCAGCAGAAATGGCCAATGCTTTAGTATCAAATCTTCACCAAGTCTACAAAGATCTTAATATATCTGCGGCGAAGCAGAATCGTGTCTTTATTGAATCCAGATTGGCCGAGAAAACAAAGCTGTTGAATAAAACGGAAGAGGCGCTCAAGGAGTTTCAGACAGAGCATCGTATCTTTACAGTCAAAGAACAGACTGACGCAGCGTCGCATCAAGTGGGGACCCTCCATGCTGAGATTGTGGAGCTTGAAGTGCAACTTGCGGCTTTAAGGGAATACGCAACACCCTCGCATCCCATGATTAATCAACTCCAGACCCAAATTAGGGAGTACCGGAGAGAGCTGGACCGGATGGAGAGCGATCAACTCCGGTCATTTGGAGTCAAACCGAAAGTGAGGGCGCCGCTTTCTGCAAAGGCCTTTCCTTCCATTGAAGAGGCGCCTTCGCTTGCGCTTAACTTTCTTCGGTTGACCAGGCAGGTCAAGGTTGAAGAAGCGGTCTATGGAATGTTGGTTGGGATGTTGGAACAGGCCAAAATTGCTGAGGTGCGGGATTTGCCGACATTTCAAGTCTTGGATCCCGCGGTTCCCCCAGAACATAAGAGCCGGCCGAAGACTTTGGAGAACATCAAAGCAGCTGGGGCCGTTTCGCTTGTGATGGGGATCCTGCTGGCCTTTTTTCTAAACTATCTGGAGCAACTCAAAATCCGTGAGCAGGTATTGGCCCAAAATAATACAAGCGAGACTGAAGACATGGCTGAAGTTGACCGCAACGGAAACGGGAGCGAGTCGGATGTGTACTCTGTTGCTCCGAGAGAAATTGAACGCCTTCACGGTTGAAAAGCCGATGGGGGCTGTTGAGCAAGAGGTAGAAGGTATCCGAGATGTTTGTTTGACTTAAGGAATCTCGGATTTATTCTTCCTGCGCGATGTACATAGGGAGTCTCTGAATAATTCCCGTTTCCGCAAACCAACATCAAAAACCAATGGACTTGGGCCTGTCCGTGGTCAAAATGCCGAATTAATCAGTCCTTCCTTAAAGAGCAACGAGGGGAGAGCTGTTGGATTTCCATCGAGAACGTCCCATTAAGATTCTTAGAATCTTGGGGCGGATCAATGTCGGTGGCCCTGCCATTCATGCCGTGCTGTTGACGGAAGGCCTGAACAGTCGCTTGTTCCATTCCACCCTGGTTGTTGGGACCGTAGGCAGGTCGGAAGGAGACATGCGATATTTCGCGCAAGCACATGGGGTTTGTCCCATCATTGTGCCGGAACTTGGGCGGGAAATTTCTTGGCGTGATGATATCGTGGCCTTCTGGAAATTGTTTTGCTTATGCAGGCAGGAACGGCCGGACATCGTCCATACTCATACAGCCAAGGCTGGGACACTTGGAAGAATAGCGGCCCTCTTGGCCGGCGTTCCGGTTAAAATCCACACCTTTCACGGCCACGTTTTTCATGGCTATTTCGGATGGCTGAAAACGAAACTGTTTGTCCTAATCGAGCGCTTCCTGGCGCACTTCACAACAAAAATCGTTGCGATCAGTGAGGCGCAGTTGGCGGACCTGTTCGATCGGTATCGGATCGCGCCGAGGGGGAAGTTTTGCGTGATTCCGCTGGGGTTGGATTTGGCAGCTTTGCTGGCAGATGGAAGCAAGGTCGATCAAGTTGATCGTAACCAGGATCAACAATCTTTGGCTGTCGGATTCATCGGCCGCCTAGTCCCTATTAAAAACCCTTTTCTAGCAGTTCGGGCATTTGAGCGATTTCTTGGGGGCGACAGTACGGGTCATAGGGCGCAGCTCATTATTGTGGGAGACGGTGAGCTGAAAGCTGAACTGCAAAAACAGATACGCCTTGCGGGTCTCGATGAGAAGGTCATATTGACAGGCTGGCAATCCGATCGGACGAAACTATACGCGGGATTGGACTTGGTCCTCCTCACGTCTCGTAACGAGGGTACCCCGGTCGTGTTAATCGAGTCGATGGCCGCAGGGCTTCCTTTTGTGGCCTCGAGGGTCGGAGGAGTGGTCGATCTTCTTGTCGGATCGGAGCAAGTTGTGCGCGATGATGACATGAAAATACTTTATTCTGTGTTTGATAATGGGATACTTGTGGAGCCAGGCAACGTTGAGGGATTCAGAATGGCATTGGAATATTTTGCTGGGCGGCCTGACGTGAGAAGGCAGATGGGTGCAAAAGGAAGGGAATTTGTACGCCAGCGATTTACGAAGGAACGGTTATTGACGGACATTGAGCAACTGTATCGAGAATGTCTCCCTGTAAGTTCTGGGTTGCCGTTTGTGCCGGCAGCAGATTCCAATCAATTTCCATCCGTTTGAGGTTCTGACGATGAATTATTTGATAACTGGAGGGGCTGGGTTTATCGGATCGCATCTTGCCGAGGCCTTGCTGGAACGAGGAAGCGATGTTTCCGTCATCGACGATCTGTCAACGGGCAGCATTCTAAATATTGAGCACCTCAAGCCCAACCCGCAGTTTCAATATGTTTTAGATACCATGATGAACAAGGCAGTGCTCATAGAGATGGTAGACCGGGCTGACGTGATTGTGCACTTGGCGGCAGCCGTTGGGGTCCGTCTGATTGTCGAGAGTCCTGTCCGTACGATTGAGACCAACATCAAGGGCACCGAGTTGGTTTTAGAGCTAGCTAGCAAGAAGAAAAAGAAAGTAATTCTTGCCTCCACTAGTGAGGTATATGGAAAAGCCACCAAAGTTCCCTTCTGTGAAGACGATGATCTAGTCATGGGGGCGACTAACAAGGGCCGCTGGAGCTATGCCTGTTCCAAGATGATTGATGAATTCTTGGCACTGGCGTATTGGAAAGAAAAGCAAGTTCCCACTGTGGTAGTTCGTCTGTTCAATACCGTTGGCCCTCGACAGACCGGTCAGTATGGCATGGTGGTCCCTCGGTTTGTGCAGCAAGCTCGGCGCGGCGAACCTATTACGGTCTATGGAGATGGTTCCCAGCGACGTTGTTTTACGTGGGTGGGGGATGTGGTGCAGGCATTGACTGCCCTTTCCGAACATCCGGGAGCGGTCGGAGAGATTTTCAACCTTGGTAACACCGAAGAAGTTACGATCCTGGAATTAGCTGAACGGGCAAAGGGATTGATTGGGAGCGCGTCACCCATCGTTTTTGTTCCATACGAACAAGCCTATGCCGCTGGATTCGAGGATATGCCAAGACGTGTTCCTTCTATCGAGAAGGCCCACCGATTGATCGGGTATCGCCCTACTCTTGGGCTGGACGGAATTCTCAAATCCGTCAATGAATATTTTGAGCAAAGGCCTGTCTGACATGGTGCAGACGGCATTGATAGGTGGAGTCGCCGCCTTCCTGCTGTCGCTCTTGCTTACCCCACTTGTCCGCTGGGGAGCCAGGCAGTACGGTTTTGTGGCCCAGCCTCGAGTTGATCGGTGGCATCAGAAGCCGACAGCAATGTTCGGAGGAGTTGCGATCTTTCTGGCATGTGTCGTTCCCTTTGCTGTCTTATACATCCGCGGTCAGGGGATGTTGTTTTTAATGGTAGGCGCGACAATTATCTTTGGGTTGGGCCTCATTGACGACATCTATCATGTTCAGCCGTATACCAAATTACTGGTCCAGATCGCTGCGGCTAGCATTGCCACCTTGGGCGCGTTTGCTCCATCGAACGAATTTTCCCTGCCCCTGATTCCCTTGGCGATCTTCGGTTTTGTGGCGCTGACCAACGCGTTCAACTTGCTTGACAACATGGACGGCCTTTCGGCTGGAACAGCCTGCATTGCTGCATGCTTCCTCTTTCTCATTTCATTCACCCTACAGAGTTGGGTCGTAGCCCTCTGTGCCGCCATTTTGTTCGGATCGACGCTGGGATTTCTCTTTTACAATTTCAATCCGGCGACGATTTTCATGGGGGATTCCGGCAGTATGTTTTTGGGTTTTACCCTGGCAGCCCTCGCAATGAAGGGCAACTGGGAGCAGACCACGAATTTGTTACTGATGGTGCTGACCCCGCTCTTGGTCTTAGCGGTCCCTATTTTCGATACTATCTTTGTCACGTTAGTTCGCTGGATAAACGGGCGGGCAATTTCACAAGGAGGAAGAGATCATACTTCGCATCGGTTGGTGGCCTTTGGCTTGTCGGAGCGGAAGGCTGTCACGTTATTTTACATGATCAGTATCGTCTGCGGATGTATCGCTTTTATTGGTGCCTGGTACAACGCGTTGCTTTTGTCCCTGCTTGGGACTTTGGCGGTCATCGGCATCGCCTATTTCGGCATCTTCCTCAATCGAGTCGTTGTTTACGGGACCGAAGGCGAGGCCAGGGTGCAAGCGGCGGCTGATCGGGGAGTGGTGCTGGATATATTTTTGATGCACAAGCGCCGGATACTGGAGGTGCTTGTGGATGCGGTGCTGATTTGTTTGGCCTATACATCCAGTTTCGTGCTTCGTTTCGATGGTTCGGTCCCGCCGGAGCATCTTGCAGTGCTCGCCCAGTCCTTGCCGTTGATCATTTCGATCAAACTTGTGGTCTTTGCGTCCTTGGGGCTGTATAAAGGGGTGTGGCGTTATGCGGGAATGCGGGATCTCCTTTCGATTCTCAAGGCCGTGACGCTGGGCACCATACTTTCAATTGCAGCCATGACCATGCTGTTCAGGTTTGAGCTCTTCCCACGCAGTGCGTTTGTAACGGACTGGATGGCCTTGCTCATCTTGGTGGCGGGGGTCCGGGTTCTGGTTCGCGGCATCCGTGAATATCTCTTTAACCTCTCTGACGTCAAGGGAAAGCGGGTGGTGATCGTGGGGGCAGGGGATGCCGGCGAGATGGTGCTCCGAGAGCTTCGGAACAACGTCAAACGGGAATACGCCGCCGTCGGGTTCTTTGACGACGATCCTGATAAGCACGGACGACGGATCCACGGTGTGCCGGTATTGGGCGGAAGAGAGAAGATTCTGGAAGCAGTTGCGCGGCTGGAGATTGACCAGATTGTGGTGGCGATTCCTTCCGCCCCATCTGAATCGTTGGCTGAAATCATCCGGATATGTGAGTCGACGGGTCTGCCGGTGACGGTGATGCCGTCTCTTGCCGATCTGATTCAAAAAGGCTTGCAAGATGGATCGTTGGGTCCCAAGACCTGGGAGCCAAAGGCGAGGATAGTCGAGACCGCAAACCAACAAGTGTGGCACTGATGAAGAACCAATCCAAACCTCAGAATCTATGGAATACCTTCGGGACGAGTCTAGTGGTGTTCCTTGTCTTCGGCATGACCGTGGCCTGTCAAATGTTCGTGGGCAGTCAAGGTGTTGAGGATCTTGGGGCTGTTCGTATGGAAAGCGCTGAGGGGATCCCGTTTGCAGGAATGGCCAAGGCGCTCGTCTATTCCAAAGGTGGAGACTCGCTCATTGTGGGTGGATGCCAGAACGGCGGATCCAAGAACGATAATCTCTGTGCGACCGGCCTAGTCCAGGTGTGGAATTTCAAGGGAAACAGTTCCGCGACGACTAGGACGCTTCCTCGTGGAGTGACTGCCCTTGCTATGTCGCCGGACGGAAGCAAGTGGGTGGCCGGCGATGCGGAGGGACGGCTGATTGTCTCGACGACCAAAAGCGTGCCGAACGCTTTCCATCAGAAAACAGAGATCACAGCATTGGCATTCTCGCCGGATGGGAGATGGGTTGCCTCCGGGAGCCTTGACCCGACCTTCCCACTGGGTCTCATGGATATAACAACCGGAGGAGTCATCAAGGTCAAAGCACGATTTGAGCCGGTGGCCGCGCTTGCTTTCTCTCCGGACGGGAAAACCTTGGCGGTGGGGATGACTCGGGGAGGGGTTGCTCTCTGGAATTTTACCTCTTCCAGTTCGCCTGAGGCGGTGGCGGGGAGTTTTATCGGCGCAGCTGTGACGAGCATCGCGTTTTCTTCCGATGGCGAATTGCTATCCTATGGCACGGAAGATGGCAGGGTTGTGATTCTGAATCGTGGTTCGGAACAGATAACAGCGGAGTACAAGGGTGCTTCTGCCGTGAATGCGCTTGCTTTTTCCCCTGATGGGCAATTGCTGGCCTTGGGACAGGATAACGGGAAGGTGCTGTTGATCGACTCCGGGCGGGCCAAGCAGGTCTGGGGGAAGCGCCATGTCCTTCCGGTTTCCGATCTCGCCTTCTCTCCCGATGGAACGTCTCTGGCAGTGGCGTCTCAGCAGAATGTGTTTATGTACCGTCTAGGCGAGGGAGAGGCGGTTCCCGGGGCAGCGTCACGGTCTGAGCGATCGGCCGGGTTAAGAATGAAGGAGCAGGTGCTTCCAGAATTTCGCAAGGCGGCCGCCCCTTCTGCCTCATCTAGACGATTCGCTCGTGTCATGCAAATTGCCCAGGATGAATATATGTGGCTTTTGCCGTTTAATCGGTTGACGACTAGTGCGGTCCAAGCCATGCTGAAGGTCGTGCCGGGGGCGACGTCCGAGTCTGCTGGGGGGGCATCTTCCGAACGGCTTGTGCTGAACGCCGGCGGACGGTCCCTATCTCTTGACCTTGGAAAATTACGGCAGGCGGAAGGGCGCGAGGGGCCCCGTGAGGCCGTTCGGGCCTACGAGTCTGCGCAACGGTTTTTGCTGGCCTCTAACCCGGCAGCGGCTGCCGAGCTAGAGGATGCCGCCATCCAGGGCGTTCTAGCCGAGCTGGGGCCGGGACTGCGCATGGTCCCGTGGCCGACCGAGGCAAAGGCGGTCCGGGCAAGCGACGGTCCTCAAACTGCCCCCATGAACTCGATGTTGCCGGGGGGGGATCAAGGGGGCGACCGAATCCCACAGGCTGGCCGTATGGCCTACTTTAAGTTGACGAAGTTCTCGAAGCTGACTGCCGGGCAGGTTCAGCAGTGGCTTGCCAAGCGATCGGAATCGCAGCGTCAGGCGGATGCCGCGGTGCTCGATCTACGCGATAACCCGGGCGCTGACCTGGAGTCGGCGATTGCGACGGCCAAGAGCCTGGTGCCATCGGGACATCTGATTACGGGAGTTATTGTCAGAAAAAACGGCGACCGCGTTGAGTTTCGCTCGGACAATACACGACATCGTCCGAGGAGCTTGGTCGTGCTGGTGAACGAGAGAACGACCGGCACTGCCGAGATGCTCGCCTGTGCGATCCGGGCTTCTGGGGCCGGGGTTCTCGTGGGCGTCCGGACTGCCGGAGTGGATGAGGTCTACACCACATTCCAATTGCCCGGCGGTGAGGGCCTTAGGGTGAGTACCGGTCGGTTCCTTTGCCCCGATGAGCGAAGCGTCCGTTGGGAAGGCCATGCGGTGGATGTGGAAGTGGGCCAAACGCCGCCCGCGAATGTCATGCCTATCGGGGTGTCGCCTGTGGGGCCGTCACATCGCCCTCGTCTGGCGAACCAACTTGGCACCGGTCTTCCAGTGACATGGGATCGCCAGCTGCGCGTTGGAATAGACCTCGCCTTCTGCCTCGGTCAGGCTCATATCGGGGACCTCTCCGGTCGGCAAGAGGCCAAGCAGAGCCATGATGCCGCAAGCCTGTTGAGCGCCTGCCGGTGAGCTTGAAGGTAAGCTTATCGGGCTCCCTCCTTCTTCCCTTCATCGCAACTCTTTCTCTCAGCTAAACGACCAAGAAGTGACGTAGGCGAAGAGCCGGTCTAGCACCAGTTGGCCGAGCATGTTTTTCGATCAGGAGTAAGAGTTGAGCGATAAAGATATCGTGCGTGCCGGAAAGACTAGGTCGTTGACAAGACAGGCCATCCGCTTGGCGGTGGTCCTGTTAGCGGCTTTTGTTGTCCAACTCGGAGGCAACGCTCAGGCCTCGGTGAACCTGCCGACCCACCACTGGGCCTACGAGGCCATCGAGCGTTTGACGGCCATGGGTGTCATCGATCACGCCATGGTGGTCACCAAGCCCTACAGCCGGAAGCAGGCTGCGCGCGCTATTGCACAGGCTCTTCAGAAGGCCTCGGAC
>Ga0194120_10012236_pt1 | contig 10118 bp, 7 predicted proteins | sample TA2MahCa65mmetaG_FD_148642 | JGI IMG/M metagenome (GOLD analysis project Ga0194120, IMG submission 148642) | Freshwater microbial communities from Lake Tanganyika, Tanzania - TA2015019 Mahale Deep Cast 65m | ecosystem: Environmental > Aquatic > Freshwater > Lake | place: Tanzania: Lake... | reverse complement strand
GGGAGCAAGGTGCCTTTTGGTCCAGGATTGGCCTGCCCAAGTTCCGGATAACTGTTCTTGCATTCAGGTTGCCCATAGTGCTGTAGCCTTAGGCCTTGTGGCCTCTGCATTCCATGGGAAACCCTCCGAGAAATTGACTTTGGTGGGAGTAACGGGAACCAACGGGAAAACCACAACAGTCACCTTACTGCATCAATTATTCAGTGGGCTAGGTTATCGTTCGGGTTTGATTTCCACTGTTTCTTGCAGGGTTGGGACCAAAGAAATACCCTCTACCCATACGACCCCGGATGCGATACAAATCAATGATTTGTTAGCGCAAATGGTCCAAGAAGGCTGTACCCATGCCTTCATGGAGGTGAGCTCACATGCCATGGCGCAGCATCGGGTAAGTGGATTGCATTTTGCCGGTGGGATTTTCACCAATTTGACGCGGGATCATTTGGATTACCATGGAACTATGGAAAATTATTTCATGGCTAAGCGTTCGTTTTTTGATGGGTTGGGAAAGGAGGCCTTTGCTTTGTTTAACGCGAATGATCCTTATGCCAATGCCATGGTTGTGTCTACCTCAGCCCGTTGCTTTGCCTTTGGTTTGGAAAGTGAAGACCAGGAGATCACTGCATTGGGAGAGGGATATTTCGGTAAGAACCTCGTGTTGGAGACTGCCTCATTGAGCTACCAGGTGGAAGGCCATGTTTTGACCTGCGGATTGAGTGGTAAATTCAACGCATATAACACATTAGCTGTTTATGCCACGGGCAGGTTGCTGGGGTGCAGAATAGAAGATTTGCTCGAGGGTATGCAGAAGCTAACACCGCCCAACGGGCGCATGCAGAGCATCGTGGGGCCAGGAGGGCGATTGGGCATGGTGGATTATGCACATACGCCTGATGCCTTAGAACAGGTCTTATTGACCTTGCAAGCTATCAAAGATTTTGAATCTCGTTTGATTACGGTGGTAGGATGCGGGGGTGACAGGGATCGCGGGAAGAGGCCTTTGATGGCCGCTGTGGTTTTCCGTCATTCCGATGCGATGTTGTTCACGTCCGATAATCCACGTAACGAGGACCCTGAACACATACTGAACGAAATGATGGCCGGTATTTCAGAGGGCTTATCCACGCAGGAGTTTCCATCGGTTGATTCTAGGCAGAAGCTGGTGATTAGGCAAGCCGATCGGGCGGAGGCAATTCGCCTCGCCGTTCAAATGACCGCATCTGGAGATATTCTGCTGGTAGCTGGCAAAGGTCATGAGGCTTATCAGGAAATAAGAGGTGTACGTTACCCATTCAACGACGCAGAGCAATTGCAACACCAATTTGAAAAATTGGAAACACTTGAAAAAGAAGCATCTTCAAAAGGCTAAGGTATGTTGTATTATATTTTTGACTATTTGGATAAGGCCTGGGATTTGAGCGGGGCGGGTGCGTTTCGGTTTATTACGTTTAGAGCTTCACTTGCAGCAGCCCTTGCCCTTGTTATTAGCTTATTCATTGGCAAAAGGATAATTGGCTGGCTGATTCGCAAGCAAATTGGGGAAAGTATCCGGGAGAGTGGACCCACCACCCATCAATCCAAGAAAGGCACCCCAACCATGGGAGGAATCATTTTGCTCATAGCCATCTTGGTACCTACCCTCTTGTCTGCCAAGTTGGATAATATTTACGTGTTGGTGATGGTGGTAGCTACCCTTTGGATGGGTGTGATTGGCGGGGCAGATGATTATATCAAGGTCTTTCTCAAGGATAAGAAGGGCCTCCGTTCACGGTTCAAAATCATTGGACAGGTAGGTTTGGGTTTGCTTGTTGCGAGCTTGCTGTTTTATCACAAGGATATTGCTCACCTTGCTCTCAAAACAAATCTCCCAATTACGAAGTACGGCCTTGATTACTCGAAATTTGGTTGGGATTCCGTCTTGGTCTGGGTAGCGTATTTCGCGATTATCGTTTTTATTGTTACAGCAGTGACCAATGCCGTGAACCTGACGGATGGTATTGATGGGCTTGCGGCGGGCACCAGTGCTATTGTGGGTACGGGTCTGGGGATTTTGGCTTATATGACGGGTAACATCAAGTTGGCTACCTACCTGAACATCTTGTATATCCCCGGATCGGGGGAGGTGGTGGTGTTTATGGCGGCGTTGGTGGGTGCTTGTGTAGGATTTCTTTGGTACAATGCCTACCCAGCCCAGGTTTTTATGGGGGATACCGGCTCTATGGCTTTGGGTGGGGCCTTTGCTGCCGTGGCTTTGATTATCAAAATGGAATTGTTGCTGCCTATTCTTTGTGGTATTTTTTTTGTGGAGAGCCTGTCGGTGATACTACAGGTCAGCTGGTTTCGCTATACCAAGCGCAAATACGGGGAGGGCCGTCGAATATTCCGCATGGCACCGCTGCATCATCATTATGAATTGAGTGGCTTGTCAGAGCCCAAGATTGTTACTCGTTTTTGGATTGTGACCATCCTTTTGGTCATCTTAACCTTCACTTTGTTGAAGCTTCGATGAAGGGTCAACGTCTTTTGGTCCTCGGTGCAGGGGAAAGCGGATGCGGCGCAGCAGTCTTGGGGCATACCTTGGGTATGGAGGTGGCGGTTTGGGATCAATTTGCAATATCGGCCAGCAGAATTCTGCAGCTCGCAGCCATGGGTATTCCTTGTGAACCGAATTGTGTTCTGGAAATTGCAGAATATCGTCCAAATTTGGTTATCAAAAGCCCGGGTATTGCCCTGGAATTACCGTGGGTGCAGAAGGCGGTAACACAAGGGTACCGTGTCGTGGATGAGATAGAGTTTGCTGCGGAGCATACCCAAGCCAAATTGGTGGGGATAACAGGCACCAACGGTAAAACAACGACTACGTTGCTTACACATCACCTTTTAGTCCAAGGGGGAATTCGTGCAGGCCTTGCCGGGAATATGGGCAAGAGCTTTGCAGCCTCTGTTGCGCAAGATCTGCAATCGCCACCTGATCAAAGACCTGATGTTTATGTCCTCGAAGTAAGTTCTTTCCAGTTGGACGGTTTGGATCAAACCCGTTTTGATATCGGGGTACTCACTAACATTACCTCAGATCATTTGGATCGTTACGGATACGAGATGCAGAATTATGTAGATTCCAAATTCAGGTTGATCCGTAATATGGACCAAGCTTCCCACTTTGTGTGGTGCTCGGATGATCCAATAACATCGCAACAAATATTGAGAACAGTGGCAGGTCCCTATCAATCGTACACCTTTTCTTTCAGTAAACCATCGGCCTTCACCCAGGGGGCCTATGTCGATCGTTATCGTATTCATACAGTTATTAACGCCGAAATTATGTCTATACCTTTGAATGAACTAGCTCTGGGCGGGCTACACAACGCCTACAACTCCATGGCCGCTGCTGTGGTCGCACAGCTGATGGAAGTCCGTAAGGAGAGCATCCGTGAGAGTCTTACCAATTTTGATCAGCTGGAGCACCGGCTCGAAAAGGTAGGCAGGGTGCGCGGGGTAGATTATATCAACGATTCCAAAGCGACTAATGTGAATTCGACATGGTACGCGTTGGAGTCCATGGATAAGCCCGTGTTATGGATTGCCGGGGGCGTGGACAAGGGCAACGATTATTCGGCTCTGATGGACTTGGTTCATGATCGAGTCAAAGTACTGATTTGTATGGGAAAAGATAACAGGGCCCTGCACGAGGCATTCGGGGGCAAGGTTCCGGTGATGGTCAATGTGAGGAGTATGCAAGAGGCTGTACAGCGCGCGTACCAGCTTTCCCAGAAGGGGGATGTGGTTTTGTTATCGCCTGCTTGTGCCAGCTTCGATTTATTCGAAAATTACGAAGACCGAGGAAGGCAATTCAAATATTTTGTTAACAATTTATAAATCATTCTAATTCGACTTAGGCCAACAAGGATTTCTAACCCAGGTATGACAGAAAACACCGCATTATTTAAAGGCGATCGCACCTTGTGGATTCTCATTGGAATTTTGATGGTGTTTTCGTTGCCGTTGATTTATTCCGCCACAGGTCAGCTTGCCCTCAATAAGTATGATGGGAATACGGAAAAGGCCTTGTTCAGTCATGGTGCGAAGCTTTTAGTGGGAGTGGGATTAATGTTGCTTATGCACCGCATTCCTTATTTGTGGTGGGGGCGTTTATCCAGTTGGGGAATTTATGTTGCTGTTTTTTTATTGTTATGGGCTATATTTTTCGGAAAAAACATTAACGAAGCTTCCAGGTTCGTGAATATTCCCTTTTTCAACATGAGTTTTCAGGCGTCCGATCCGGCGAGGATCTTGGTCTTCCTATGGTTGGCGCGGGGTCTTACTTTGCTCGGGGATGGGATTCTTCGTTTCCGGGGTGGCTGGGATAAAATATTTCTGGGATTGGCGGTATGTGCATGTTTGATTGCCAAAGAGAATATGTCCACCGGGCTAATGCTGATGTCCGTTGGTTTGGTCCTGATTTGGATTGCCGGAGCGAGGTTCCGGGATTTGGTCAAGGCCGTAGGGCTATGCATCGTTTTGTTGGCTTTGTTTGTAAAAGTGGGTTATGAACTCCAGTGGCCAAGGGTGATGGTTTGGTTGCACCGAGTGGAGGCCTTTTGGGATTTAAATAATCAACCCGAGCAGGAGGACTTTCAGGTCGTTCAAGCTAAAATCGCCGTGGCTTCCGGTGGTTTTTTTGGGAAAGGTCCAGGGAACAGTATTCAGCGGAATTTCCTGCCCCATGCCTACTCTGACTACATCTATGCGATTGTGATTGAAGAATATGGTCTCTTTGGAGCTGCATTTGTGTTGCTGGTGTATTTGGGATTGTTTTATCGGATTCGCAAAATTGCAATCTATGCGCGAACGACCTACGGGTCTTTGTTAGCCTCAGGATTAGGTATGGCACTTATGGCCCAGGCAATGGTGAATATGGCGGTGTCTGTGGATTTTTTTCCGGTGACCGGGCAGACTTTGCCCTTTGTTTCCCACGGTGGAAGTTCAATTTTGATTAATGCCTTGGCCATGGGGGTTGTGTTAAGTATTAGCAGAGATATGACCGGCGAAGGTGATTGGTCCGAATTGGAAATTGAGAGCGATGCTGCGTCAGAGGAAACTGGCAGCGAAGCAGACCATGGGGTAAATACAGGAAATCTTCCTGGAAAGGAGGTAGCCTATGTGTAACGCTATGGGTCCTTATCGCGTGGTCATCAGCGGGGGGGGAACCGGGGGACATGTGTTCCCGGCGATCAGTATTGCACAGGCCTTCCAACGTAGGGAGCCGTCTGCGCAGATCCATTTTGTGGGGGCTATGGGCAAAATTGAAATGACCCAAGTTCCAATGGCCGGGTTTACAATCACCGGGCTGTGGATCAAAGGTTTCCAGCGAAGTGCCCTATGGGCCAATTGGAAATTACCTCTGCAACTGCTTCATTCTCTTGCCAAGTCGTTGGGTTTGCTGCTGCGAAAGCGTCCTCATTTGGTAATAGGAGTAGGCGGTTATGCTAGCGGCCCGTTGTTATGGGTGGCTCAAATGCTGGGTCATAAGACCGTTATCCAGGAACAAAACGCAATCCCGGGCAAGACCAACCTCCAACTTTCGCGAAGTGTACAACGCATTTACGTGGCCTTCAACGGAATGAATCGCTATTTTGATGCCAAGAAGATTCGTTGTTTTGGTAATCCTGTACGTTCTCAAATCACGAAGCCTTTGCCAGGACAGGCAGAAGCCATGCATCATTGGGGTTTGGATCCGAACAAAAAGGTGATCCTTGTTTTGGGCGGAAGTTTAGGAGCCAAAGCAATCAACGAGGCTGTCGAAAAATTACTGCGCTCTGGTGACCGGCAGTATGCGTGGATTTGGCAATGCGGAAAATCCTATACAATTCCTCAAGATTTAATCCAAAGCATGCCCAATCAACTGATTATTCGGCCGTTTGTTCAAGAAATGGAATGGGCCTATGCGGCAGCCGACTTAATTCTATCCAGGGCTGGAGCCGGTACAATGAGCGAGTTGGCCGTGGTGGGAAAGCCATGCATATTAGTGCCATCACCTTATGTTGCGGAAAATCATCAGCATCATAATGCCCTCAACTGGGTGAATCGTTCTGCAGCGTGGATGAGCAGCGATAAGACCATTGCCAAAGAATTACCGGAACTGCTTCAGCGTTGGTCCGGCTTGTATGATGCCAGTCACTTAGGGGATGGTATCAACAATTTACAACAATGGAGCGTTGCCCTCAAGGCCATGGCGCTTCCTGATGCAGCGGATCGCATTGCAGAGGACATGCTTCAACTGTTACTGGAAGGAGGCAAGGTATGAACCCCATGGCCTATAATCGTTATTTCCTCGTGGGCATTGGAGGAATTGGTATGAGTGCCGTGGCCAGATTTCTTCTCAGTTCAGGGAAGGAAGTTGCTGGCTACGATCGAACAGAAACGGATTTGACCCGAGCCTTATGCTCGGAAGGGGCCGTGATCCTTTATGACTTGGATTCCTCGACTTGTCCGTCTCCCTTTGATGAGCACCCGGAACATTGTTTGGTGATTTATACTCCGGCCATTCCTTTGGATCATGTTTGGATGAATTTCTTCCGAAACGGTAACTATACAATCATCAAAAGAGCCAGGATGCTGGGCCTCTTGACTATGCGAAAGCCAACCATCGCAGTAGGTGGAACGCATGGTAAAACCACCACATCTTCGCTAGTGGCCCATTTGCTTCGTTGCGGTGGAGTGGATGTTACCGCCTTCCTAGGCGGATTAGGGGTGAATGCTACCAGCAATTTCATGATGGGTGGCCCGGATTCTCTGATGGTGGTGGAAGCGGACGAATACGACCGTTCATTTCATGAATTGCAACCTCAATGGGCTGTGGTGACTAGTACCGATCCTGATCATCTTGATGTTTACGGTGATCCAAACACGGTGCTTAAATCCTATAAACAGATTGCTGAATCTGCTAGCCGAACTTTGGTCACACGCAATGGTTTGGACTTAAAATCCATGGAAGGTGTTGACCATCTTCGTTATGGGGATTCTTCTTGCATTTGGGCTGATAACATTGCCGTTTCAGAGGGTTATCTGTGGTTTGACTATTGCGGGAAAACTGTGATCAAGGATATCCCGAGTATTCTTCCCGGAGACCATAACATCGAAAATGCATTGGCCGCCATCACCATTGCCTTGGAATGCGGGGTTAAGCCGGATGCGATTGCCCCTGCCATGGCCGATTTCAGAGGAGTTAAACGACGATTCGAGTATGTTGTCCGGGGCCGAAAGCGATGGTTGATAGATGACTATGCTCATCATCCCCGAGAAATTGAAGCGTTGATCCGCGGAATACGGTTGATGCATCCTCATAGCCGTGTTTTGGGAATTTTTCAACCCCACCTATACAGCAGAACTCGGGATTTTGCACCTGAATTTGCGGCCTCACTTAGCAGCTTGGATTATTGTATGTTGTTGCCCATTTACCCAGCAAGGGAATTACCCTTGGCGGGCGTCAGTAGTGAAATGATCGCAACGTCCATGACATGCCCTGTTTCTTGCCTTTGTCCAGACGACTTGCAAAATGGGCGTTGGTTGGAAATGGTATGGGAGAATGACGCCGATTTACTCGTCACTATTGGCGCAGGGGACATTGATCAATACTTGCCTTTGCTTGTGGATCGAATTATGTTGGAATCTAATCAATCAGAACCAAGATGAAAAGTATTATTGCAACTTGGTTGACAAGCCCCTCCATGAGGAAGGCCTTGAAAGGATTGAGGATGCTTGGCTCAGTAGCCTTATGTTTGACGGCCTGGGGTTTTGCCCAAAATGATCTTGAGCAGGCTCCAACCGCAGCTGTTCGTATTCTGTGGGAAGACGTTCATGGCTTACATATGCTTAAGGAAAGCGATATTCACAGTCTTTTGGGGCCAGTTCAAGGCAAGTCCAAAGTAGAAATTTTTCTGAAAGAGCAAGCCCTGCAGAAATTGCCATATCTCGCAGATGCCCAGTTGTGTTATGGTGCAGATAATTATTTGAATGTCATTTTAAATCATAGAGAGCCCATTTTGAGGGTATTGCCTGAGAGAACTTCGGGGTACTATCTCGCAGTAGACGGGGTCGGTTTGCCGTTGAAACCTGATTTTGCGACTTCTGTTCCTTTATTGATAGGAATGATTCCTCAACGGGCTCCTTTGGCTAATCAACCATACATCAGGGGTGTGTCCTTGGCGCTGAAAGCAAGGGAATGGATTACCAGGGATACCCTCTTGGAACCTATTATCACTCAATATGTGGTAGCGGGAGAAGATTCCAATGCACTGATTTTACGGACCGTTACAGGTCAGGAAATTTGGGTAGGCACCTCTATGGATCTGACCCATAAATTATTTAAATTATCTTCTTTTTACAGGCTAGTACCGGTGGACTCTTCACCGGAGTCATTTCATCATATCAATTTAGTTTTCAAAAATCAAATCGTATGCCGTTAAATTTCCCAACTTTTAGACCCTCATCAAACCCTCAGCTTGCTCCAGCTGAGACTCCTGTTATCCAAGCCCCCGAAATGCCCTTGGTAGTCGGTTTAGATATTGGTACCACCAAAATTTGTGCAGTGGTGGGAATGCGTAATGCAAACGGCAAAGTAGACATCCTGGGTATGGGGAAGGCAGTCTCCCATGGGGTGAACCGTGGTACTGTTGCGAATATTGAATTGACGGTTAAATCCATTACCGAGGCTGTTAACGAGGCATCTACCGCATCGGGTGTGGATATTGGCACGGTTAATGTGGGTATCGCCGGACAGCATATCCGTAGTCATCAGCAGCGAAATATGTTAACACGTCATGACCGGCAAACTGAAATATCTCGTGAAGATGTGGATCGTTTGCGTACCGAAATTTTTCGAGTTCCACAACAGGCAGGATATGAAATTATTAATGTTTTAGCTCAGGATTATATCGTCGATGGAGAGAAAGATATTACCAATCCCGTCGGCATGAGTGGCATTACCTTGGAAGGAATGTTCCATGTCATTACGGGATCCGTTGGGGCGATCATGAACATCAAACGTTGCGTGGAGCGGGCTAATTTGGAAATTGAAGGCCTTACCTTGGAACCGCTTGCATCCGCACAGGCTGTGTTAGGTGAAGATGAAAAGGAAGCTGGAGTGGTCCTCGTGGACATAGGTGGTGGAACTACAGATGTGGCTATTTTTCACCAGAATATTATTCGACACACTGCTGTCATCCCTTTAGGCGGCAATGTGATTACTCACGATATTCAAGAAGGATGTTCCGTGCTTTTTGATCAGGCCGAGGCATTGAAGGTCCGTTTTGGATCGGCGGTAGCCCACAGCAATATGGCCAATGAGGTGGTTTCTATTCCCGGCCTTCGAGGCAGAGAGCCCAGAGAGGTAAGCGTACATACCCTGGCCAGCATTATCACGGCCCGCGTCAAAGAAATTATTAAGCACGTTCAGTTTGAAATACGGAACTCGGGTTTGGAAAAACGACTAAGTGCCGGAATTGTTCTTACGGGTGGGGGTGCTCAACTCCGTAATATCAAACACATTTTCTCAGTACTCACTGGCCTGGAGGCAAGGATTGGCGATTCTAGAGAACATCTGGGGAATGTGTCGGAAGAATTTAAGTCCCCTGTATATGCTACGGTGGCCGGGCTTGTTTTGACTTCTTTGGCTGAGATGGATTACCGGGATAAGGCTCGAATTAAAACCGCCGAAGAAGAGGAGCTTTCCATAGACCAACAATCTAAAAACCCCCCGGGAACCATCGTTGCCGAAGGGCTTTTGGGGCGATTGCTACGAGGTTTAGGGGGTATGTTGGCGGACCCTGATTTGAATCAACACAACCGACATTAAAGAATTAATATTTTATTACTCACATAATTTTTTCAATATTTTAATTAAAAAAAGAAAATAATTTTTTATAAAATTTTAAACATTTAAACCTAACCTATGAACACAATCAGTAATTTTCAATTTAGTCTAGGCTCCAACCCCAACGCTATTATCAAAGTTATCGGTATTGGTGGAGCCGGTGGCAATGCCGTGAATCATATGTTTCAGAAAGGCATCAAAGATGTGGATTTCCTGGTCTGCAATACTGATTATCAGGCTTTAGAAC
>Ga0194120_10012235_pt1 | contig 10118 bp, 10 predicted proteins | sample TA2MahCa65mmetaG_FD_148642 | JGI IMG/M metagenome (GOLD analysis project Ga0194120, IMG submission 148642) | Freshwater microbial communities from Lake Tanganyika, Tanzania - TA2015019 Mahale Deep Cast 65m | ecosystem: Environmental > Aquatic > Freshwater > Lake | place: Tanzania: Lake... | reverse complement strand
GTAGACCCCGCCGGAGGCGCGGTCGCTGATGGACACCAGCCCTACAAGCAGTTGCTCACTCATTTGACGGCGTAGAACTCCAGTTCGACCGCCGCGGCGCGGTGCGCCCCGGCTCCAGGGTGACCTGAATCGGGCACAGGAACTCGGTCTGGATCATGGCGCCTCCGCGGTGGCGCCCAGCAGGTCGCGGACCAGGCGGAACAGCTCGCGCTGCGAGCGCGGCGGGCGCGCGCCGGCGATCTCCCTGCGCGCGTTGCGGATCAGGGAGCGCAGCACCTGAAGGTCGGCCGCGGGCGCAGCGGCGGCGAACTCTGTGAGCGCAGCATCGTCCTGGATCAGGCGCTCGCGCCAGAGCTCGAGCTGCCGCTGCTGCGCGCGCGCCATCGCCGAGCGGCCGGTGGCGGCGGCGAGTGCGGCGCGGATCGGTTCCGGGTCGGTTTCGCGCATCAGCCTGCCGATGTACTGGACCTGGCGCCGGCGCGCCTCGTGGCTGGTGATGCGCCGCGCCTCGCGCAACGCGGCAGCGAGCTTCTCGGGCAGCGCGATCGCCTCCACCTGCGCCTGCGGCAGCTCGAGCAGGGAGGCGCCCAGGTCGCGCAGCGCGGCCATGTCGCGCTTGTGCTGCGACTTGCTGATGGGTTCCGGCGCGTTGCCCTCGGCGAGGTCGTCCTGCATTGCGCTGCTATGATAGCGCGCCGTGAACGCCGTGCTGCCCGCAACCTCCACGCAACAGACGAGCAAGGCCGGCGTGCGCTTCACCTACACGCCCGAGCAGTTGCGCGGCTTCGCGCAGCAGGTGCTGGAACTCGCGCGCCGCGCCGGCGCCTCGGCCTGCGAGTGCGAGGTGTCAGAAGGCAACGGCCTGTCGGTCACCGTGCGCATGGGCGTGGTCGAGACCATCGAGCACAACCGCGACAAGGCGATCGGCGTCACCGTCTACGCGGGCGAGCGCCCGGCCGCGCGCCGTGGCCACGCCAGCACCTCGGACCTGTCTGCGGCTGCGCTGGCGCAGACGGTGGAGGCGGCGCTGGCGATCGCGCGTCGCACGGCTGTGGACGAGTGCGCCGGCCCGCCCGAGGCCGCGGAACTGGCGCGCGTGCCGCGCGAGCTCGACCTCTACCATCCCTGGGCCCTGGGCACCGGGGAGGCGATCGCGCTCGCCAGGCGCCTCGAGCGCGCCGCCTTCGCGCTGTCGCCGAAGATCCGCAATTCCGAGGGGGCCGTGGTCTCGGCGCAGCACGGCCAGTTCGTGCTCGCCAACAGCCTGGGCTTCATGCAGGGCTACCCCACCTCGCGGCACATGCTGTCGTTGTCGGTGATCGCCGAGGAGAAGGGCCTGATGCAGCGCGACGACTGGTACAGCTCGGCGCGCGTCCCGGGGCTCCTGGCCGACCCCGAGGCGCTCGGGCGCTACGCGGGGGCGCGCGCACTGGCGCGCCTGCGCTCGCGCAAGATCCCGACCTGCCAGGCGCCGGTGCTGCTGGAGGCGCCGGTGGCCGCAGGCCTGGTCGGCTCCTTCGTCAACGCCGCGAGCGGCGGCAACCTGTACCGCAAGTCCTCCTTCCTGCTCGATGCGCTGGGCCGCCAGGTGTTCTCCGCCGGGGTCAGCATCGAGGAGCGGCCGCACGAGCCGCGCGCGCTGGCGAGCGCCGCCTTCGACGAGGAAGGCGTGGCGACGCGCAGCCGCAGCGTGGTGGACAAGGGCCAGCTGACGGGCTACTTCCTCGGCACCTACTCGGCGCGCAAGCTCGGCATGAAGAGCACCGGCAGCGCCGGTGGCGCCCACAACCTGGTGGTGGCCGCCAACGGGCCGGATTTCCGCGGCCTGCTGGCCAAGCTGCGCCGCGGCCTGCTGGTGACCGAGCTGCTCGGCCAGGGGGTCAACCTGGTGACCGGCGATTATTCGCGCGGCGCCGCCGGCTACTGGGTCGAAGGCGGCGAGATCGCCTACCCGGTGGAGGAGATCACCATCGCCGGGAACCTGAAGGACATGTTCCTCGGCATCGCCGCCGTCGGCAGCGACCAGGTGGTGCGCGGCGCCTACCGCTGCGGCTCGATCCTGATCGACAACATGACCATCGCGGGCAACTGACTGGTCGGCAGCGACATCGATCCGGAGCGCATCAAGAAGAAGGGCATGCGCGTTGTGTCGCAGCAGTTCGACATGGGCCACCGGGGGCCGTAGTGCCGGGATTGGGCAATCGGGGTACGGATTGCGAGAAACTGCAAGGGGGAACTAGTTCACGTTTCGGCAAAGGCAATCGTGACCCGCTTGTTGCGCTTGCCCTCGGAGCGGATCCGCGTCACCGCGATCCGGCCGATTTCCGCAGTATTGGCGACGTGAGTGCCGCCGCAGGCCTGCAGGTCCACCCCCGGGATCTCGAGCAGCCGGATGCGGCCCGATCCCCGCGGCGGGGCGACCGACATGGTGCGCACCAGGTCCGGCCGCGCCTCCAGTTCGGCGTCCGTGATCCAGCTCGCCCGGGTGCCGTGGCCGGCGCGCACCAGCGCGTTGACGCCCTCCTCGATGGCCTGCTTTAAGAGCTTGTCCATCTCGATGTCGAAGTCCAGGTGCGACTTGTCCTCGCCGATGCGACCGCCGGTCACCGGTGCCCTCACTACCGCGCCCACCAGGTGCAAGGCGGTGTGGTAGCGCATCAGGCGGTGGCGTCGCTCCCAGTCGATCGCGGCCTCGACCTTCGTGCCGATGGCTGGGGGCGCGGAACCGGGTTCGAGAACGTGCAGGACCGCATCGCCCTCTGCCTTGCGGGCATCAACGACCCGAAGCCCCGAAACGGTTCCGGTATCGCCCGGTTGACCGCCACCGAGAGGGTAAAACACGGTGCGGTCCAGCTCCACGGCATTGTCATGCACCGCCACCACCGTCGCCTCGCAGGCGCGCAGGTAGGCGTCTTCCCGGAACAGCAATTGCGTCATCAAAGCAGGGTCAGCAGCGCCACCGCCACGACGATCAGGGCGCCGGCGGCGAAGAAGACGAGCGTGCCGGTCGTCACGTCGGGCAGCGCGGGATCGCGCGGGATCGGTTCCGGATGATGCTCGTCCTGGTCTGCGTGCCCGTGGTGGTCGCCCTGGCCGGCCTGGTGCTCGGCCGCCAGCCTGGCGTTGAAGGCGGTGAAGAAATCGTTGGCCACTTTCTGTGCCGCGGCATCCACCAGGCGCGAGCCGATCTGCGCCAGCTTGCCGCCGACATTGGCCTTGGCGGTGTAGGTGAGCTTGGTGCTGGCGCCGCCCTCGGCCGGCGCCAGCTGCACCTGCGCGCCGCCCTTGGCGAATCCCGCCACCCCGCCCTGGCCCTCGAACGCGATCGAATACGAGTTGGGCGGGTTGATGTCGTTCAGTGCCAGCTTGCCCTTGAACTTGGCGCTCACCGGGCCGACGCGCGCGGTCATCAGCACGGTGTAGGCGTTCTCGCCCGCGGGCTCGATGGATTCGCAGCCGGCGATGCAGGCCTTGAGGATCCCGGTGTCGTTCAGCGCCTCCCAGGTCTGCTGCTGGGAGGCCGGGATCAGCTGTTCGCCCGTCATTTCCATGCGGTCAACTCCATGCGCGTTTTTCCAGGTGCCGCGGCTCCGGCCTGGCCAATGCGTGCGCCAGGTCGATGAGGCTCTTCAGATTATGCACCGGCAGGAAGCGATCCACGTGCGGCAGCATGGCGCGCACGCCCGCGGGCCGGGCCTCGAACTGGTCGTAGCGCAGCAGGGGATTGAGCCAGATGAGCTGGTTGCACGACTTGTGCATGCGCTGCATTTCCTCGCCCAGGCCCTCGCCCGCCTCGCGGTCCAGGCCGTCGGAGACCAGCAGCAGGCACGCGTTCTGCCCCAGCACGCGCCGGCCCCAGCGCCAGTTGAACTCGCGCAGGCAGGCGCCGATGCGGGTGCCGCCGGACCAATCCTTGATGGCGTCGGCCACGCGCGCCATGGCGATGTCGACGTCGCGGTGGCGCAGCTGGCGCGTGATGTTGGTGAGGCGGGTGCCGAACACGAACACCGACACCCGGTCGCGGTCGTTGGTGAGGGCGTGCAGGAAGTGCAGGAACATGCGCGCGTAGGGGTTCATCGAGCCCGAGATGTCGCACAGCACCACCAGCGGCGGGTGGATCTCCGAGGGCGCCGCCCGCACCAGCGGGATCAGGCCGCCGCCCTCGCGCAGGCTCTGGCGCAGCGTGGCGCGCAGGTCCATGCGCGCGCCTCGCGGCGCGGCTTCCAGGCGCCGCGTGCGCACCAGCGGCAGCGGCAGGCGCAGCTGCGCCAGCATCTTCTTCGCCTGGGCCAGTTCCGCCGCCGACATGGTGTCGAAGTCCATGCGCTGCAGCACCTCGCGCGTGGAGAAGCTGAGGCGCGCGTCCAGCTCCACCTGTTGCTCCTGCTGTTCCTCTGGCTTCTTCTGGTTGAACAGGGCGTCCGACAGGCGCTGGCTCTGCTGCTGCTCGGGCTTGGCGGCGCGCCCGTGGGCCCTGGGCAGCAGCGCCGCCATCATCTTCTCGGTGAGCTTGGGGTCGCGCCAGAAGATGCGGAAGGCCTGGTCGAAGATCGGGCGCTGCTCCTCGCGCGAGATCAGCACCGCGGACATGGTCCAGTACCAGTCCTCGCGCCGGTTGCAGTCCGCGAGCTCCAGCGCGCGGGTGCAGTCGATGACGCGGTCCGGGCCGATCCTGAGGCCCGCGGCGCGCAGCAGGCGCGCGAAGTGCATCACGTTCTCGGCGAGGCGGCCGCCGGGAGCGGCGGAGTCCAGCTCGGGGAACATCTCAGGCGGCGACCGCCGCCGATTTCGCCTCGCCCACCAGGCGCGTGGCTTCCTCGCCGGCGATGCGCTCGATGTCGTCCTGGTACTTGAGCAGCACGCCCAGGGTGTTGTTCACCGTCTCCGGGTCCAGCGTCACCCGGTCCAGCGCCACCAGGCAGTTGGCCCAGTCGATGGTCTCGGCCACCCCGGGCAGCTTGAACAGGTCCACGCCGCGCAGGCGCTGCACGAAGGCCACTACTTCCCTCGACAGCGCGGCCGCGGCCTTGGGCGCCTTGCGCCGCAGGATCTCCAGCTCGCGCGCCGCATCCGGATAGTCCACCCAGTAGTAGAAGCAGCGGCGCTTCACCGCGTCGTGGATCTCGCGCGTGCGGTTGGAGGTGACCACCACGATCGGCGGCTCGGCCGCCTTCAGCGTGCCGGTCTCCGGGATCGTGATCTGCCAGTCCGACAGCACCTCCAGCAGGTAGGCCTCGAAGGGCTCATCGGTCCGGTCCAGCTCGTCGATCAGCAGCACCGGCGCGGCGCCCCTGGCGCCCTCCAGCGCGCGCGCGAGCGGGCGCTTGACGAGGAACTTTTCGGAAAAGATGTCCTGCGACAGCTGGTCGCGCGACTTCTCCCCGGCGGCTTCCGCGAGGCGGATCTCGATCATCTGGCGCGAGTAGTTCCACTCGTAGGCCGCCTGCGCGATGTCCAGGCCCTCGTAGCACTGCAGCCGGATCAGCTCGCGGCCCAGGGTCTGCGCGATCACCTTGGCGATCTCGGTCTTGCCCACGCCCGCCTCGCCCTCCAGGAACAGCGGCCGCTGCATGGTGAGCGACAGGTAGAGCGCGGTGGCGAGGCTGCGGTCGGCGACGTAGTCGGCCGTCTTCAGCAGCTCGTGGGTCTCGTCGATGCAGTTCGGGAGCGCTCGGGGCATGGGGCGAGGTTTTGCGCGGTGCGGAACGGGCCATTTTAGGGCAAAAAAAACCCGGGCAGAGCCCGGGCTTTCCCCCTCTCCTCCGCAGAACCGGTTACTTCAGCGCCGCCTCCACCGCCCGCTTCGCCATCACGCTGACGAGGTGGGCGCGGTATTCGGCCGAAGCGTGCAGATCGGTGTTCAGGCCTTCCTTCTTCTGCTTCACACCCGCGGCGGACTCCGGCGCGAACTTCGCCGCCAGCGCCTTCTCCATGTCCGCCTGGCGGAACACGCAGGGGCCGGCGCCGGTGACCGCCACCCGCACCGAGCCGCCGAAGTCGGCGACGAAGACCCCGACGATGGCGAAGCGCGAGGCCGGGTTCTTGAACTTCATGTAGGCGGCGCGCTTGGGAACCTGGAACGAGACCGAGGTGATGATCTCGCCCGGCTTCAATGCGGTCTCGTACAGGCCGGTGAAGAACTTGTCGGCCTCGTATCTGCCCTTGTTGGTGGTGATGGTGGCGTTCAACGCCAGCACGGCCGCCGGGTAGTCCGCTGCCGGGTCGCTGTTGGCGATGGAGCCGCCGCAGGTGCCCATGGCGCGCACCTGGCGGTCGCCGATCATGCCGGCCAGGGCCGCGAGCGCCGGGATCGCCTTCTTCACCTCGGCCGAGCGCTCCACCTCGGCATGGCGTGTCATGGCGCCCACGGTGACCGTCCTGCCGTCGGACTTGATGCCCTGCAGCTCCTTCAGCGTGCCCAGGTCCACCAGGTCCGAGGGCGAGGCAAGGCGCAGCTTCATCGCCTGCACCAGCGACTGGCCGCCGGCCAGCAGTTTGGCCTCGCCCTTGCCGGCGAGGGTTGCCGCCTCGCTCAGGCTGGCGGCGCGGTGGTACTTGAATGCGTGCATGTCCGGGTCTCCTCAGTTCTTGCGCAGGGCGTTCCACACCACCTGCGGCGTGGCGGGCATCGGGATGTCCTTCACGCCCAGGGCGTCGGTAATGGCGTTGATGAGCGCGGCCGGGGCGCCGATGGCGCCGGCTTCGCCGCAGCCCTTCACCCCGAGGGGGTTGTGGGTGCAGGGGGTCTCGCGCGTGTCCACCTGGTAGGAGGGCACGTCGTCCGCCCGCGGCAGGCAGTAGTCCATGAACGAGCCGGTCATCAGCTGGCCCTCGTCGCTGTAGCGCGCCCCTTCGGTGAGGGCCTGGCCGATGCCCTGGGTCAGCCCGCCGTGCACCTGGCCCTCGACGATCATCGGGTTGATGATCTTGCCGAAGTCGTCCACGGCGGTGAACTTGTCGATCGCCACCTTGCCGGTCTCCGGATCCACCTCGACCTCGCAGACGTAGGTGCCGGCGGGGAAGGTGAAGTTGGACGGGTCGTAGAACGCGTTCTCGTTGAGCCCCGGTTCCAGCTTGTCGTGCGGGTAGTTGTGCGGCACGTAGGCCGCGAACGCCACCTCGCCGAACAGCTTCTTCTTGTCGGTGCCTTTCACCTGGTAGACGCCGCGGTCGAACTCGATGTCGGCCTCGGCGGCCTCCATCAGGTGCGCGGCGATCTTCTTGCCCTTGGCGACGATCTTGTCCAGCGCCTTGACGATGGCGGTGCCGCCCACGGCAATGGAGCGCGAGCCGTAGGTGCCCATGCCGAACAGGATCTTCGAGGTATCGCCGTGCACGATGTCCACGTTCTCGATCGGCATGCCCAGGCGGTCGGCGACGAGCTGCGCGAAGGTGGTCTCGTGGCCCTGGCCGTGCGAATGCGAGCCGGTGAACACCGTCACGCTGCCGGTGGGGTGCACGCGCACCTCGCCCGCCTCGAACAGGCCCGCCCTCGCCCCCAGCGACCCGGCGACCGCGGAAGGCGCGATGCCGCAGGCCTCGATGTAGGCCGCGTAGCCCAGGCCGCGCAGCCTGCCCTTGGCCTCGGAGGCCTTGCGGCGCGCCGCAAAGCCGGCGACGTCGGCCAGCTTGCGCGCCGCCTCCAGCGTGGCGCTGTAGTTGCCGGTGTCGTATTGCAGCGCCACCGGGGTCTGGTAGGGGAATTCGGTGATGAAGTTGCGGCGGCGGATCTCGGCCGGGTCCAGCTTCATCTCGCGCGCCGCGGTCTCCACCAGGCGCTCGACCACGTAGGCGGCCTCCGGCCTGCCGGCGCCGCGGTACGCGTCCACCGGCACCGTGTTGGTGAACACCGCGGTGACCTCGCAGTGGATCACCGGGGTCTTATACTGGCCGGCGAGCAGCGTGGCGTACAGGATGGTCGGCACGCAGGAGGCGAAGGTGGACAGGTAGGCGCCCACGTTGGCGGTGGTCTTCACCCGCATGCCGAGGAACTTGCCGTCCTTGTCCAACGCCAGCTCCGCGACGGTGTGGTGGTCGCGGCCGTGGGCATCCGACAGGAACGCCTCCGAGCGGTCGGAAGTCCACTTCACCGGGCGGCCCAGCTGGCGCGAAGCCCAGGTGACGGCGACATCCTCCGCGTACAGGTAGATCTTGGAGCCGAAGCCGCCGCCGACATCGCCCGCCACCACGCGCACCTTGTGCTCGGGCAGGCCCATGACGAAGGCGGTCATGAGCAGGCGCTCGACGTGCGGGTTCTGGTTGGCGACGTAGAGCGTGTAGGCGTCGTCGGCGCGCGAATACGAGCCGTTCGCGACCCGCGGCTCCATGGCGTTGGGGATCAGGCGGTTGTTGATGAACTCCAGCTTCGTGACGTGCGCCGCCTTGGCGAACGCGGCGCCGCAGGCGGCCTTGTCGCCCAGCGCCCAGACGTAACAGGTGTTGTCCGGCGCGATGTCGTGCAGCTGCGGGGCGCCTTTCGCGCGCGCCTTGGCGCCGTCCACCACCGCGGGCAGCACCTCGTAGTCCACCTCCACCAGCTCCGCGGCGTCGCGTGCCTGGGCTTCGGTCTCGGCAATCACGATCGCCACCTGGTCCCCGACGTAGCGCACCTTGCCCTGCGCCAGGCTGGGGTGCGGCGGCTCCTTCATCGGCTGGCCGTTGAGGTCGGTGATCAGCCAGCCGCAGGGCAGGCCGCCCAGCTTGGAGAGGTCCTGGCCGGTGTAGATGGCGAGCACGCCGGGGGCCTTCTTCGCCCGGTCCGGCCTGACCGACTTGATCTTGGCGTGGGCGTGCGGCGAGCGCACGAACGCGGCGTAGCTCTGGTTGGCAAGCGTGACATCGTCGGTGTACTGGCCCGCGCCGGTGAGGAAGCGGTAGTCCTCTTTCCTCTCGATGCGCGCGCCGATGAGCGGGGCGTTCATGTCATCCTCACTTTCCCGCCGCCATGGCTTTGGCGCCGGCGGCGATGGACTTCACGATGTTGTGGTAGCCGGTGCAGCGGCACAGGTTCCCCTCCAGCGCCTCGCGGATCTCCTGCTCGCTGGGATTCGGGTGGCTCCTGGCGAAGTCGATGGCGTTCATCACCATGCCCGGGGTGCAGAAGCCGCACTGCAGGCCGTGGTTCTCCTTGAACGCCGCCTGCATCGGGTGCAGCGTGCCGTCGGGCTTGGCCACGCCCTCGATGGTGGTGATGCTGGCGCCCTCGGCCTGCATCGCCAGCAAGGCGCAGGCCTTCACCGCCCTGCCGTCCATGTCCACGGTGCAGGCGCCGCATTGCGCGGTGTCGCAGCCGACGTGGGTGCCGGTGAGCCGCAGGTGCTCGCGGATGAAGGTGACCAGCAGCGTGCGGTCCTCGACTTCCGCTGCTACCGCCTTGCCGTTCACCTTCATGGAAATTTTGACCGCCATGTCGCCTCCTTGCGGGGTGGGTTCTGGAAGGTTCGGGATTCCGGGGGAGGGTAATCGTAGCGAAGCGGAAACACCAGAGCAATGCTGCGGCGCCGCAAACGGGGCTCCGGCGGTAAGATACGCGGCATGGACAGCGTCGACATCGAGGTGCTGCGCAGCGCCGAGGCCTGGCGCAAGGCCGGCCATCGCGTCACCCTCGGCACCATCATCAGGACCTGGGGCTCGGCGCCCCGGCCGGTGGGCGCGCTGGTGGCGATCCGCGACGACGGCCAGGTGGTGGGCTCGGTCTCCGGCGGCTGCGTCGAGGACGACCTCATCGAAAAGGTGAAGGCCAAGCCCGCCGACCTGCCGCAACTGGTGACCTACGGGGTGACCAACGAGCAGGCCACGCGCTGGGGCCTGCCCTGCGGGGGCACCCTGCAGCTGGTGCTGGAGCCGGTGACGCAGCAAAGCGGTATCGAGCCGCTGCTCGCCACCATCGGCCAGCAGCAGCTGGTGCGCCGGCGCCTGGACATGGCCACCGGAGAGGTCACGCAACAACACGGCAGCTGGCAGGACGCCCTGGAGTTCGACGGCAAGGTGCTCAGCACGGTGCACGGCCCGCGCTGGCGCCTGGTGCTGGTGGGCGCCGGGCAGCTCACGCAGTACCTCGCAGAGATGGCGCACATGCTGGACTATCACGTCACGGTGGTGGACCCGCGCGAGGAATA
>Ga0194120_10012234_pt1 | contig 10119 bp, 10 predicted proteins | sample TA2MahCa65mmetaG_FD_148642 | JGI IMG/M metagenome (GOLD analysis project Ga0194120, IMG submission 148642) | Freshwater microbial communities from Lake Tanganyika, Tanzania - TA2015019 Mahale Deep Cast 65m | ecosystem: Environmental > Aquatic > Freshwater > Lake | place: Tanzania: Lake... | reverse complement strand
TCTGAGCGGCCTGAGGCACTGACTGCGCAAGGGCCTGAAGATCCTCTAGCGCAAGCCCAATAATCTTTCCGGGCCGATAGCCAGCATCCATGAGCCTGCGGATCGCGCGCAAACGGTCCACCTGGTCAATGGAGTACAACCGCTCGCCGAAGTGGTCTCGCTGCGGATTTGGAAAACCATAACGCCTTTCCCAGACCCGCAGGGTGTCTTTAGAAAGTCCCGTGTCTCGCTCGACGGCCGCGATACTGAGATGAACGGGAGACTTAATAGGCTGGTCCATAGTAAAAATGTGTTTCCGATAACCCTATTTTGTCATAGACAAATATTTGACGGGGGATTTCTTAAGACTTACTATAACAGCAGTTATAACAAATGACTAGGACAAAACCCTTTCTTTCATATTTTCTATGGTAAACGCTAAGTCTTCTGATTCCCTCACGACGCTGCCTAGCCCTCCTTGCTCGGTTGTATTCTCGGGTCGCCCTGTCATCGGACGCAGGCAGGCAATCGCTCAGGGGCTGGGTCTGATCGGCGCTATTGGTTTTCTCTGTGCCTCGAGCAGTTCCGCCTTCGGGGCGCCGTCTTGTCCTTCGATTTTGAATAGGACATTTCCCCGGCTTCAGGATGATGCCCCGCAGTCACTGTGCCAGTACCAGGGAAAGGTGCTGCTGGTGGTAAACACTGCAAGCTACTGCGGGTTCACCAACCAGTATGCGGGCCTTGAGGCCCTCTATGCGCGGTATAAAGACCAGGGGCTGGTGGTGCTCGGCTTTCCTTCAAATGACTTCGGCAATCAGGAGCCTGGCTCAAGCGCTCAGATTGCTGAGTTCTGCTCCAACACCTTTGGCGTTCAGTTTCCCATGTTTGCCAAGAGTCGCGTCACCGGTCCACAGTCCAACCCCTTGTTCGCCGAGCTCTCCCGGCTGTCTGATGCCCCGAGCTGGAACTTTCACAAGTACCTAATCGATAGAAACGGCCGGCTCGTGCGTAGCTATGCCAGTGCCGTGTCTCCGAGCAGCCGATCCCTGGTCTCCGAGATAGAGCGTGCCTTGCGCGCCTCTACTTCGGCGTCTTAACCTATTTTTTCCTTATCCCTAACAAAGAGGGCCCTGCACTATGAATGCGCCAGAAAAATTCACCCCGCTTCCCGACGTGCAGTCCATTTTGGACACCCGTCGGCTTCCCATTCAAAAGGTAGGCATCAAGGCGATGCGCCATCCTGTGATGGTCCAGACTGCCCTGGGACCTCAGCCGAGTGTGGCCACGGTGGAGATGACCGTAGCCCTTCCCGCGGAGGCCAAGGGCACCCACATGTCCCGCTTCATCGATGTCTTTCAAAGCCACGAGTCTGCCCTGAGCTATAGCGCCATGGGACAGATGCTCAAGGCCATGCTTGAGAAGCTAGAGGCCGATGCTGGCCTAATCAAGGTTGCACTGCCTTACTTCGTTCGCAAGTCGGCGCCCGTCTCTGGCGTGTCTTCGCTCATGGACTATGAGGTGATCTGGGAGGCTGAACACCGCGAGGGCCGAGAAAGAATCAGCCTCACAGTGATCGTTCCGGTCACAAGCCTCTGCCCCTGCTCGAAGAACATCTCTGACTATGGCGCCCACAACCAACGGTCGCAGGTGACCATCGTGGCAGACCTGCGGCAAGAGGTTGACGCAGAAAGCCTGATCAAGATTGCCGAACAGGCGGCCTCCTGTGAACTCTGGGGTCTTCTGAAAAGACCCGATGAAAAGTACGTTACCGAACGCGCCTATGACAATCCAAAGTTTGTCGAAGACCTGGTGCGTGACATTGCCCTGGCGCTTAAGGAAGACCGTCGCGTTGCCGGTTTTTCGGTGGCCTCAGAAAACTTTGAGTCAATCCACAACCACTCTGCCTACGCCAAGATAGAGCAGCGCGCGAGCTGGTAGAAGCCATGGGGCAGATCCAGTCGGATCCAGGCCGCCCCCATGTCGTGGTCGTGGGGTCCGGTATTTCCGGCCTCTCGGCCGCATGGCACCTGCGTCACGACGCTCTGGTTACGGTGCTGGAATCTGACCGTAGGCTTGGGGGCCATACCCATACGCGACTGATAGACCTGGAAGGGCGTTCCGAGCCCGTCGACACCGGGTTTATTGTTTTTAACCACAAGACCTACCCTGAGTTTCGGCCTTGGCTCGATGCCTTGCAGGTCGCCACCACGCCCACGGAGATGTCGTTTTCGGTTTCTGTGAACGACGGCGCCTTTGAATGGTCAGGCAGCAGCCTGGATGCCGTTTTTGCCCAGAGGTCGAACATGCTGCGCCCCCGTTTCTGGGCCATGCTATCGGAGATCATGCGTTTTAACCGTTGCGCACCGATCGACTGTGTTGCCATGGAATCGGGCCGGCAGCAGCCAATAAGCCTCGGCCAGTACCTCGAGCAAGGCCGCTACGGCAGGCTCTTTCAGCAGGCCTATCTGCTTCCGATGGCGGGGGCCATCTGGTCCTGCCCCCCGGAGACCATGCGCGCCTACCCCTTTGCCAGCTTTGTGCGTTTCTGTATGAACCACGGGCTGCTACAGATCATGAACCGTCCCCAGTGGTTTAGCCTCAGCCACGGAAGCAGCATCTACATTACCCGCCTGCGAGAGGTCATTAAAAACCAGTCGCTTCCCATCGCGATACATACCGATCATGCGGTGGAACAAACCCGTCTACAGGAAAGTGTGCAGGGCCGCACGGTTCTGGTTCGCGGCAGGCGCAGTGAAGGCCAAGAGGCTTTTGAGATCCAGGCAGATGCGGTGATCTATGCCTGCCATGCCGATCAGGCTGTTAGGTGCATCGATCCCGAACGCTGCCCCACAGCATTTCAGTGGCTCTCAAAGATCCGTTTCCAGCCAAACACCGCCTACCTTCACACCGACACCCGGCTCATGCCCCGAAGGCGCAGGGCCTGGGCAGCCTGGAACTATCTCAGTCAGGGGCCTGAAGGGTCCTCCTGCGAGACTGCCGTTTCGGTGACCTACTGGATGAACCGGCTGCAGTCCTTGCCGTTTCGAACCCCTGTGCTGGTAAGTCTCAACCCCTTGCAGCCCCCGGCTGAGAGCCGCACGCTCGAGGTCAATCAGTACGCCCATCCGATATTCGACGCAGCCGCAGTACAGGCCCAGAAACAGCTCGCAGAGAACGCCGGAGAATCATTGCACTGGTTTGCCGGTGCCTGGATGGGATATGGCTTTCATGAGGACGGCTTCCGATCCGGCCGGCTGGCTGCCGCCTCGGTCGTGAAGACCCTGGGGCTGGCCCCAGCGCGATCGCAGTCCGCTGAGGCATGGGCAGCATAGAGTCTGTGGCTGCAGCGCCAGAGGAACCGGGCATTCCCATGCCTAGGATTGTCTCAGGGCGGGTCGGGCACCGCCGACTCGCACCCGTCGGACACGGCTTTGTCACACAGGCCTTCTATGTCCAGGTGCCGCTTCGCAGCCTTGCCCGGCAAATGGTGGGTGGGGCCTGGGGGGGCTGGGCCTTTGGGGTGAACCGGCCCGCCCTTCTGAGCCTGCAGAACAAAGACCACGGCGATGGCGGGCCTTTACTAGACTGGGCTGCTGGCCAGCTCAGAGACCATGGGGTTACCGATGCCGATGGCGAGATCTGGCTATCCACCTTTCCCCGTATGCTCGGCTATGTCTTCAAGCCGGTGAGCTTCTGGTACTGCGAGCGCAACGATGGCAGTCTCTCGGCCGTCATTGCCGAGGTGAACAACACCTTCGGCGACCGGCATGTCTACGTCTTGCCCTGCGGAAACGGGTATCGCAATGGCCAGACGCTGCAGGCCGAGAAGGCCTTTTATGTCTCACCGTTTTTTCAGGTCGATGGCCACTATCGGTTTCGGTTTCACTGGGATGGGGCCTCGCGCCAAACCCACGACCTTGCCCGGATCGAATACCACCGAGGTTCAGGGCCAGCCCTGATTACCCATGTCAGTGGCGAAGCAAAGCCACTAACGCCAGCTGCGGCGGTCTGGGCATGGCTGCGCTATCCCGCCTTCAGTCTCGGCGTGATCCTCAGGATTCATTGGCATGCCCTACTGCTCTGGCGCAAAGGCCTGCGGCTCGTGCCCCGGCCTGCCCGCCCGTGATTCCCTCGTGATTCCCTCTTGTCCCCCCTAGTTCCCCCTAGTTCCCCCGTAAGTCGCCCGTAATTCGATCATCGTCATCCTCCTCTCCACACCAACGACAGAAAAGCCTGCTCCGATGACCCAGCCCGAATCCTCGCCCGTCGTTCCCTCCGTAGACCCCACCGGACTGCCCTCAGGCGCCTTTCCTATCGATGTGCCCGGGATCACCAAGGGCCAGCCTGTCTCACAGCGCCCCGACTGGCGGGCACATATTGGCCTGGGGCTGCTCAAACGGCTGGCCATTGGCAGGCTACATCTCACCCTCCCAAATGGCCAGACCAGCTGCATTGAGGGCAGCCAGGACCCCCATGCCATAGAAGCCGATCTCACCTTGGTACGCTGGGCCGCGCTATCGAAGGCAGTCGCCAGAGGCGACATCGGCTTTGGCGAGTCCTACATGGAGGGAGACTGGTCTAGCCGGGACCTTCCAAGCCTTCTCACCCTCTTGGCCCGTAACCGCCAGGCAATTGCGCCGGCGCTTTATGGAAACCGTCTTCTGCTCTGGGCAGACCGGCTGCAGCACCTCTTTCGGGGCAATACAAAGAGGCAGTCGAAGAAGAATATCCAGGCCCACTACGACCTCGGTAATGATTTTTATCGGCTTTGGCTTGATGAGACTATGACTTATTCGAGTGCGGTCTTTGACCAACAGGGCGCCTGGGGTCAGCCAGTCGATCTGGTGGCAGGCCAAAAGGCCAAGATAAAACGGGCGCTGATGGAAGTCGCCGATGGTCAGAACTGGTCCGATACGAGCGAGCTGCTGGAGATAGGCTGTGGCTGGGGCGGGCTGGCCGTCGAAAGGCTCAAGAGCCTGCCAGGCCGCCATCTCGGAATCACTCTTTCTCCGGCGCAAAAAGCCTGGGCCGATGCCCTATTAGACGCCCATGGCCTAAAGAGCCGCTGTGATATTGCGCTGCAGGACTATCGAGACACCACGGGGCAGTTCGACGGCATTGTCTCTATTGAAATGATCGAGGCCGTCGGCCAGAGCTACTGGCCCGCCTATTTCCAGACCCTGCGCGACCGGCTCAAGCCGGGCGGGCGGGCAGTGGTGCAGGCGATCCTCATCGACGAAGAATTGTTTCGTCGGTACCGAGACGGGACGGACTTCATTCAGAAGTACATCTTCCCCGGAGGCATGCTGCTCACACGGTCCGAGATCGCCCGTCAGGCAAAAGACAGCGGACTGATCTGTCTTCGTGAGTTCTCCTTTGGACAGGACTATGGCCGCACACTGCGCGAATGGCTGGGCCGGTTCGATTCGGTGCGGGGCGAGCTGCAACGCCAAGGCATGGATGATCGGTTTATTGCCATGTGGCGGTTCTATCTGGCCTACTGCGAGGCAGGCTTTCGCTGCGGCGACTTAGATGTGGTTCAGGTAACCCTTGGGCATGCAACCGCCTAAGATGAGACAGCTGCGCGCACTGCTCTGGGCGCTTTCCCTCCTTATTCTGCCGCTGCCTGAGGCGGTCGCGCAGGCTGCACAAGCCAGTAAAGCGCCGCCCTGGCTGTTATCGCAGCTGCCTGGGGCGGTTCCTGTCGGGCAGGGAGTGCTGCGGTTTTTGGGGCTTTCGGTCTATGACGCTGTGCTTTTCGTGCCGATTGAAGAGTCCCCAACAGCGGGGATTCTCAAAAGGCCTTTTGCCCTTGCCTTGCGCTACAAGATGCGGTTCTCGGGAGCCAATATTGCCCAGACAAGCATTGATGAGATCAAACGACTCGGGCGGGGCTCTGCCGAGCAGCACGCCAGATGGCTCACCCAGATGACAGCGATCTTTCCGGATGTTGTCCGCGAGGACCAGATCACAGGGGTACACCGCCCCGGGCAAGGGGCCTCCTTCTTCTTCAATGGCCGGCTTCTCGGGCGCATCGACGACCCAGAATTTTCTGAAGCGTTCTTTAGCATCTGGCTTGACCCAGAGACCCGCGAACCCCGTCTGCGTGAGGCCTTGCTGGCTGGGCTTGCTGCTGCGGGGTCCGATACGTCTGGTCCATCGCAGCGGACTGCCCGCTAGCCTTGGCCCTTTACCCTAAGCGCGTGTGATGCGCCAGATCGCCTGGGCCTATGCCTCTCCGGGGTTTGCCATCGCCTTCGCGGCCCTGCCGCTGTATCTGCTCACGCCGCAGCTATATGCGGCAACTCTGGGACTGCCTCTGGCTGCCGTTGGTCTCATTCTCATGTCAACCCGGCTGGTGGATGCTGTCACCGATCCCATAATCGGACGGCTTATCGATCGAACCTCGGGGGCACGTTTTCGGAAATGGCTGGCTCCCGCCTTGGTCGTCCTGGCACTGGCCTTTGTCTGTCTGGTGAGTCCACCCGCGGCCTGGGTCGCCCAGCAGAAAACCGACCTGCTTCTTTTCTGGCTGGCTGCCACCGCCTTGCTGGTCTCTCTGTCCAATAGCGCGGCCATCCTGGCCCATCAGAGCTGGGCCATTGCCGCCTCTTCCAACCCTGCCCAGCAGCGGCAATGGATAGGCAGCCGCGAGGTTCTCGGCCTGGCGGGGCTGATCCTGGCAGCGGGGCTGGCAGCGCAACAGCAGACGGTGGCTATGGCCTCCGTCTTAGGGCTGGCCACCCTGGTCAGCCTTTGGGCCATCCGGCGTGTCCCCCGTGGCGATGATGGCAGCACCCGTGAGGTGCAGCGGCCCCTGCCCCTGCCGCACCCCGAACTCTTTCATCGGTCATTCCTGCAGCTTCTTGCCGCCCTGGGAATCAATGCCCTTGCCAACGCCATCCCGGCCACCTTGTTTCTGTTCTTCGTGGGAGACCGCCTGGGACTATCCTCGCAGTGGTCTGCGGGGCTGCTCGTGCTCTACTTTATCTGTGCAGCCGCAGCGGTACCATTCTGGGCCCGGCTCACGGCGGTTCATGGACCGCGACGGACCTGGCAGTGGGCCATGGCGGTATCGATTGCCGCCTTTTGCTGGGCGGTCTTCTTAGACCACGGCCAGTTTCTCGCCTTTGGCCTGATCTGCATTGTCACGGGGTTTGCCCTTGGGGCTGAGCTTACCTGTCCGTCGCTGCTGGTGGGCCAGCTTATCGCGGCGCGGGGCCATCATGGCAAGGCCGAAGGCCAATACTTCGGCTACCTGAGCCTGCTCAATAAGCTGGCCCTGGCATTTGCGGCCGGACTGACCTTGCCGATGCTGCAGTATTTCTCGTATCAGCCGGGCGGCTCGGCCGCTCAAGAGGCTACGGCAGGCGCTGCAGCCATCGCGTCGTCAGAGGGCCTTCTAGCCCTGCAGCTCGCCTACGCAGGTATTCCCTGTCTAATGAAGCTTATTGCGCTGGTCATTCTTCCCCCCACCCCTGCCGCGGCAGGGCCCGCCCCTGTTGCTGGTCTTCATTCATCGCCTTAAAAGGAGTCTCCCCATGTCCCGATGGCTTATTTCCTATCGTCATATCCTTGCAGCCAGCCTTATCTTTAGCCTACTGCTGCTGTCTGGCTGCGCCGGCCCTCGAATCGAGCAGTATGCCGACCAGAAGCCACCCCTTGACCTAGCGGCGTATTTCTCGGGCACCACCACTGGCTGGGGCATGGTCACCGACCGTTCCGGGGCCATTACGAGACGGTTTGTCGTGCGCATTGAGGGCAGCTTTAACGCAGGCAAAGGCACCCTGGATGAATACTTCGACTGGTCCGATGGCGAGAAACAACGGCGGATCTGGCGGCTGGAGCAGGTGGGGCCGGGGAAATGGATTGGCCGGGCAGACGATGTCGTGGGTGAGGCCACCGGTGAGATTGCCGGCAATGCCCTGCACTGGCGGTATACCTTGGCCGTGCCCGTGCAGGGCAGGGTAATCCACATGGCCTTTGACGACTGGATGGTGCTCATTGACGACAAAGTGATGCTTAACCGCGCTACGTTCAGCAAGTTTGGCATTCGGCTCGGTGAGGTAACGCTTTCGTTCCAGCGGCCCTAAGAAAGACCGCCCACTCCACCCCAGACTTCCAGACACCGAGCCCCGGCCTATGCCACTCAACACCCCTATCCTCAGTCTGAAAGGCCGTACGGTCTGGGTGGTGGGCGCCTCTGCTGGTATTGGCCAGGCACTTGCCGAGCAGGCGCTGGCACAGGGTGCGCGCCTGATTGTCTCCGGTCGGCGGGCACAGGCGCTTGCCGAGGCCTTCCCCTCTGAGTCGGTCAAGCACATGGTCTTTGACATCACCGAACGCGGTGGGGCGCAGCGGGTGCTGGATGCACTAGCCCCCGAAGGCTGGCTGCCCGACCTGGTCTTCTGGGTGGCTGGTGACTACAAGCCGCAGCCGATCGCAGACTTTTCCGTAGACGACGCCCGACAGGTAATCGAGACCAATCTGCTGGCCTGCTACGACGGCCTGCGGGCACTGCTCAACCATTGGCTGCCCCTTGCGGCATCGCGGGCCCAGGATGCATCGCAGCCAAAGTTTCACCTGTGCTGGTTCTCCAGCGTGGCGGGCTATCGCGGTCTTCCGCTGGCGCTGTCTTACAGCGCCAGCAAGGCGGGGCTCAACGCCATGGCCGAGACCTGCTTTGTGGAGCTCAAGCCCAAGGGCATTGACGTCTCACTGGTCTGCCCGGGCTTTGTCAAGACCCGGCTCACGGATGGAAACGCGTTCACAATGCCCGCGCTCATCTCTGCGGAAGAGGCGGCCCAGAGCACACTGAAAGGCCTGCAAAAAGGCCAGTTTGAGGTCCACTATCCCAAGCGGTTTACGCTTTTCATGAAATTGATTGGGCTTCTCCCCCACGGACTCTACCTGCGTCTGGCGCGATTCGCGCTTCCTCGCGAGCAGCAGAACCATGGCTGAGACAGGGTTCTGCCCCACCTGGCATCTCAGCCCAGAGGCCCAGTCCTGGGCGCAAGAGTTCTGCAATCAGGCCCAGGGCCTCTCTCCTGAAACCATTGCGGCGTTTACGGCTCTGTATGCCCCCGAGGCGGTTTTCTCCGACCCCTTTCACACACTGCAGGGCAGGGCCGCAATCGCCCAGGCCTATGGCGCTATGTTCCAATCCCTTGTTAATCCAAGGTTCTCAGAGCTACAGCCTGCCTGGGCCGACGCCCACCGCGTGGCGATCGGCTGGAAGTTTCGGTTTGCGGTATCCCCGCGGTCGGCCGTCACCGAGATCGCAGGAACCTCTTGGCTCAGGCTTGACCCGGCGAGCCTGCTGATTCTTCGGCACGAAGACCACTGGGACGCCAGCGCGTTTTTCGGGGCATTTGCTGGGCTCGGTGGGGCGGTACGCTGGCTGAAATCTCGGGTGGCCCATGCGGGCTCTGTCACACGCGCAGACTGAATATTCCCTAAAATCGAACTACTGAGAATCATTCGCACTGCAGGCGCCGGGCCTGCGGGCAGACTGATCCAAAGGGAGCCCCATGAAGTCTATTGCAGCCAATCAGATGCTCTACCCCGAACTCTTTCGTGCCTTTGAACGGGTGCGCTGGGATCTCGAAGATGACATCGACTGGGCGGCCTTCAATGACCAGGCGCTGTCTGACGAGCAGGCCATGACCATCAAAATGAACGCCATCACTGAATGGGCAGCGCTTCCCGCCACTGAGATGTTCCTACGGGACAACCGGCACGACAGCGACTTTTCTGCCTTTATGTCGGTCTGGTTTTATGAGGAACAGAAGCACAGCCTGGTGCTCATGGAATACCTCAGGCGGTTTCGTCCGGCATTTCTGCCTACTGAAGCAGAGCTGCATGCAGTGCGGTTTGACTTCGATCCGGCCCCGCCTCTTGAGACCCTGATGCTGCACTTCTGCGGCGAAATCCGGCTCAACCACTGGTATAGGTGCGCGGCCGAATGGCATACCGAGCCGGTTATCAAGCAGATCTATCAGACCATCGCCCGCGACGAGGCGCGCCACGGGGGGGCCTATCTGCGCTACATGCGCAAGGCCATGGCCCAGGTCGGCGACACGGCACGGGCGGCCTTTGCCAAGATCGGTGTCTTGATGGCCTCGGCCAGCAGAACTGCCA
>Ga0194120_10012233_pt1 | contig 10120 bp, 9 predicted proteins | sample TA2MahCa65mmetaG_FD_148642 | JGI IMG/M metagenome (GOLD analysis project Ga0194120, IMG submission 148642) | Freshwater microbial communities from Lake Tanganyika, Tanzania - TA2015019 Mahale Deep Cast 65m | ecosystem: Environmental > Aquatic > Freshwater > Lake | place: Tanzania: Lake... | reverse complement strand
CGACCGTTTTTCCCGGGGCGACCGAGGACGTGTGCGCGCCGTTGCTGGCCAAAACTTCGGGCCTGACGGCGGGCCGCGATTTCGCCGTCGGCTACAGTCCGGAACGCATCAATCCCGGCGACCGCGAACATCGCTTCGAAACTATCGCCAAGGTGGTCGCCGCCGGGGACGCCGCAACCCTCGACACCATCGCCCGGGTCTACGGTTCGGTCGTCAAGGCGGGGATTTTCCGCGCCGCCAGCATCAAGGCGGCGGAAGCCGCCAAGGTTCTCGAAAATACCCAGCGCGACCTCAACATCGCGCTGATGAATGAACTGGCCATCATCTGTCACCGCCTCGGCCTCGATACCGGCGACGTGCTCGACGCGGCCGGAACCAAATGGAATTTCCTCAAGTTCTCCCCCGGACTGGTCGGCGGCCATTGCATCGGGGTCGATCCCTATTACCTGACCCACAAGGCCGAGCAACTCGGCTTTCATCCTCAGGTTATTCTCGCCGGCCGCTACACCAACGACAGCATGGGCCGTTTCGTTGCCCGCGAGACGATCCGCCATTTGATGAAGAACGGCCGCACGGGCCCGCTCGCGGTCAACGTCCTCGGCATCACGTTCAAGGAGGATGTGCCCGACTTCCGCAACAGCAAGGTCGTCGATTTGGTGCGCGAGCTTGTTTCATTCGGGGTGCGGGTCGCCGTCGCCGATCCGTGCGCCGACGCCGTCGCGGTGGAGAAGGAATTCGGCATCCGGCTTATGCCCGTCGAGTCATTCGCTCCCGCGGAAGCTGCAATCCTCGCCGTGCCGCATGCTGCCTACCGCACGGGCGGCTGGTCCCTGGTCGCGCCGCTGGTCAAGCCGGGCGGTCTGGTCTACGACGTGCGCCGGTGCCTCGATCGGAAGGCCAAGCCCGCGCCGATCGAATTGATGCGCCTTTAGCCGATGCCTCTGCTCGTCCACATCGTGGTCGCCGCCCGGCCCAATTTCATGAAGGCGGCGCCACTCCATCGCGAACTCGTCGCCCGCGGTTGGTGCCGGCCGGTCCTGGTGCATACCGGCCAGCATTACGACGCCGGAATGTCGGAGGTGTTCTTCCGCGATCTCGGCATGCCCGAACCCGATCACAATCTGGGCGTCGGCAGCGGCAGCCACGCCGAGCAAACCGCGGGCGTCATGGTCGCCTACGAAAAGCTGTGCCTCGGCGAGCGGCCCGATTGGACCGTGGTGGTGGGCGACGTCAACTCGACGATGGCGGCGACCATCGCCGCCAAGAAACTCCTGATCCCGGTCGCCCATCTCGAAGCCGGCCTCAGAAGCTTCGACCGAACCATGCCCGAGGAAATCAACCGCCTCGTCACCGACGCGCTCGCCGATCTGTTGTGGACCCCGTCGCCGGACGCCGATGCCAACCTCCGGCGGGAGGGCGTCGCGCCCGACAAGGTCGTGCGCGTCGGCAATATCATGATCGATGCCTTCGAGTTGCACCGCTCCCGCATCGAAGCGGCGAAGATACCGGACAGGCTCGGAGTCCGGCCCGGCGGTTACGCCGTCGTCACGCTCCATCGCCCGAGCAACGTCGATGGGTGCGAGGCGCTCGCCGCGATCGTCGAAACCCTGCGTGCCGTGGCGCGCGATCTCGTCGTGGCGTTTCCGCTCCACCCCCGTACCCGCAAGCAACTCGAGGCGTTCGGGTTGCTCGAACGTCTCGCCGCCGATCCGCGGGTCGTTCTCGCCGAGCCGATGGGCTACGTCGAATTCATGAGCCTGGTCCGTGGGGCGGCGTGCGCGATCACCGATTCCGGCGGCGTGCAGGAGGAAACCACCTATCTCGGCATCCCGTGCCTGACGTTGCGCACGACCACCGAACGCCCGGTTACCGTGAGCGAAGGGACCAACCGTTTGGTTACCGTCGCCGACCTTCCGGCCCAGGTGAAGGCGGTCCTGGCCGGCGAATGGCCCAGGGGACGCAAGCCCGAGATGTGGGACGGCCGCACCGCCGGCCGGGTCGCCGACAGTCTCGCCCGGTTCGCCGGCGTCCGACCGATGGTCTCAATTTAGTCCATGTACAAATCCCGCCGTGTTCTTTTGATTGCTCCGGCATTCAACGAAGAAGCCAAAATCGGCGAGGTTGTTCGCCGCACCCCGCGCGACATCGTCGACACGATTCTGGTGGTCGACGACTGTTCGACCGATCGCACCGCCGACGTCGCGCGCGCGCTAGGAGCCGAAGTATTGGTCAACGATCGTCGGTGGGGTGTGGGTTATACCATCCGCCGTGGTTACAGGCTTGCGCAAGCCAACGGGTTCGACATCGTCGTCGTCATCGCCGGCAACAATAAGGACAGTCCGGAGGAAATCGCCCGTCTACTCGATCCGATCTGCGACGGCAAATGCGATTTCGTCATGGGATCGCGCTACTTGCCGGGCGGCGTCGCCGGCGGCGACATGCCGCTCTATCGCAAATTCGCCACCCGACTGCATCCATTTCTTGTCGGCTTGATCACGGGCCGGTGGATAACCGAGAGCACTAACGGCTATCGGGCAATGAAAGTGTCCGTGCTGAACGATCCCCGCCTCGACCTCGATCAAGTCTGGCTCGACCACTACCAATTGGAAATGTACATTTTCATGAAATTGATTAAGCTCGGCTACCGCATGACCGAAGTGCCGGTGAGCAAGATTTACCCTCCCCGACAGATCGGCAATACCAAGATGGTCCCGATCATCGATTGGTGGAAAATGCTGGCGCCGATCTTCATCGTCGGCTTCGGTTTTGGCGACGGCGGCCGGCGGCACGAACGCCGTTAACCGTACGCCATTTACCTTGGCTCCTTCGGGGAATACCGCCCTCGGGGCGACGGGTGTCGCCTTGACGGGTCGCGCCCCTCCCTTTACCAACGGCGGCATGGTTTCGGTTTCCGTCATCATTCCCGCCTTCAACGAGCGCGCCACCATCCTCGAAATCCTGCGGGCGGTGCGGGCGCAGGCGATCGAGGACGTCCGCTTCGAGGTCATTGTCATCGACGACGGTTCCACCGACGGCACCGGCGACCTGGTCGCGGCGCGTCCCGATCTTTGCGACCGTTTGATCCGCGCATCCCACCAGGGCAAGGGTGGCGCGGTGCTCGCCGGCTTGCGCGCGGCGAGCGGCGACTACGTGCTGTTCCAGGACGCCGATCTCGAATACGACCCCGCCGACTACGCGCGTCTGATGGAGCCCGTGCTGCGTTTCGGCGCAGATTTGGTGATGGGCAGCCGTGTGCTGGCGCCGCGCTACATCCGGGTTTTTTATTTCTGGCATCTGGTCGGCAACCGACTGTTGACCTTGATCTTCAACGTGCTCAACAACACCACGTTCACCGACATCTATTCGTGCTATCTTCTCTACCGACGCGAACTGATCGACCCCGATCGCCTGGCGCGCATGGGTTGGGACCAGCACGCGGAAATTCTCTCTCGCGCGGTGGCCCGCGCCAAGACCATGTACGAAGTCCCGATCAGCTACCACGGCCGCACCTACGCCGAAGGCAAGAAGATTCGCGCCTATCACGCCCTGGCCGTCGTGCGCGCCATCGTGGTCGACCGCATCGCCCGCCTGTTGAGCCCGCCGGAGCCCCGCCCATGAGCCGCAAACCCGATCCGCCCGCGATTCCGCCCGTGACCAAAGACGAAATGAAGCGATGGCCGAAAAAGCCGATCGTGCGGCTGGAAAAGCCGTTCGTCGACGTGCGCGGCCTGATCCAGCCGCTGGTCGATCTCGACATGAAAAGCGCGGTGCTGATCGAATCGACCAAGGGTTCGCTCCGCGCCAACCATTATCACCTGACCGACTGGCATTACTGCTACGTGCTGGAAGGCCGCATGGAGTATTTCCATCGGTCCCACGGCAATTCCGGCAAGCCGGAAATGCTGGTGGTGGAGGAAGGCCACATGGTCTTCACGCCCCCCATGGTCGACCACGCCATGCGCTTTCCCAAGGACACCGTCTTCCTCACGCTTTCGCGCAATCCCCGCGACCAGGCGAGCTACGAGGCCGACGTACGGCGCGTCGAGCTGATTTCCCCGGAAGGACTCAAGGCGTGGAAACCCGGCGATTGACACCCGCGCCCGGGCCGACGGCGACCGACGCGCCGGTTCGTCGGCGGGACGATTGCCGCCTGTGCGGCTCCCGCCGCCTGACCCTGGTGCTCGCGCTCACGCCCACGCCGCCCGCCAACGCCTTCGTGCCGGCGGGCGACCGAAACAAGCCGCAGGCCTGCTTTCCGCTCGACGTCTTTTTTTGCGAGGATTGCGGCCACGTGCAGCTGCTCGACGTGGTCGATCCCCGCATCCTGTTCGAGAACTATGTCTACGTTTCCGGCACGTCGCCGGTGTTCGTCCGCCATTTCGAAAGCTACGCCGGCGCGGTTCTCGACCGGTTCCGCCCGGCGCCCGGCGGACTCGTTGTCGATATCGGTTCCAACGACGGCACCTTGCTCGAGTTTTTCCGCAAACGCGGCATGAAGGTTCTCGGCGTCGACCCGGCGCGCGACATCGCGTCCGCCGCAACCGCGCGCGGCATCGAGACGCGGCCCGATTTCTTCACGCCCGAGCTGGCGGCGCGTATCCGCGCCGAGCGCGGACCGGCGGCGATTGTCACCGCCAACAATGTATTCGCCCATGCCGACGATCTGGCCGGCGTGCTCGAGGGCGTGCGCTCCTTGCTCGCTTCCAACGGCGTGTTCGTATTCGAGGTGTCGTATCTGGTCGATGTATTCGAAAAAACCTTGTTCGACACGATCTATCACGAACATCTCGCCTATCATTCCGTGGCGCCGCTCCTGCGCTTTTTCGCGGCGCACGGGATGGAGCTGTTCGCGGCCGAGAGGGTCGAATCGCACGGCGGCTCGCTCCGCGGGTTCGCCCAGTTGGCGGGCGGGTCGCATCGCTCCGACGGCTCGATCGAGATCCTGACGCGGCTCGAACGGTCCCTCGGCCTCGACCGGGCGGCGACCCTCGCCGCTTTCGGCCGCAAGATCGATGCGGTGCGCGACTCTTTGCGCGCGCTGTTGCTCGGCCTCAAGGCCCAGGGCAAGCGCGTCGCCGGCTTCGGCGCCCCGGCCAAGGCGACGACGTTGATGTACCACTTCGGCCTCGGCCTTGACCTGATCGAGTTCATCGCCGACGACAGCCCCCTGAAACAAGGCCTCTACACTCCCGGCCTGCACGTTCCGGTGCTGGCCGCCGACGCCATTTACCAAAAACGGCCCGATTATCTCCTGATCCTCGCTTGGAACTTCGCGCGGCCGATCATGAATAAACATGCCCGCTTTGCCGACGAGGGCGGACGGTTTATCGTTCCGCTTCCGACCGTCGAGGTGCTCCCGTGACCGAGTTCCTGCTCAAATCCGACATCGCCGAAATCGCCGAGCGCCTCAAGGCCGAGGCTCAGTCCTTCGCCGGCAAGACCGTGCTGCTCACCGGCGCACGCGGTTTTCTCGGCCGCTATTTCATGGACATATTCGCCCGCCTCAATGCCGGTATTCTGAAAAACCCCGTTCGGGTGATCACCCTCGACAACATGATCACCGCCGGCAAGGAGGGCGCCTCGGTGCCCGACTATCCCCACGTGCAATTCATCCGTCACGACGTGATCGAACCGTTTCCGTGGAACGAGCCGCTGCACTACGTCATCCACGCCGCCGGCATCGCCAGCCCGTTTTACTATCGCGCCTACCCGCTCGAGACGCTCGAGGTCGCGATCCGCGGCACCCGCAACATGCTGGAACTCGCCCATCGCCACCAGGCCCGGTTCACATTTTTCTCGTCGAGCGAAATCTACGGCGACCCCGACCCCAAGCACGTGCCGATGGCCGAAAGCTACCGCGGCAACGTCGCCTGCCAGGGCCCGCGCGCCTGCTACGACGAGAGCAAACGGGTCGGCGAGACCCTGTGTTACATCTTTCACGAAAAGCACGGCGTCGCCACCAACGCCATTCGCCCGTTCAACGTGTTCGGGCCCGGCATGCAGGAAACCGATTACCGGGTCATGCCCAACTTCGCGAGCCGCATCAAGGCGGGAAAGCCGCTCAACGTATATGGCTCGGGACGGCAGACGCGGACGTTTTGCTACGTCACCGACGCCATGGTCGGATTCCTACTGGTGATCCTCAAGGGCGTGCCGGGCGAAGCCTACAATATCGGCTCCCCGGAACCGGAAATCTCGATGCTCGATCTCGTCCGCCGCATCGAGAAAGTGCTGGGCAAATCGGTCGCGCACAACGTCATCGAGTATCCCGACAGCTACCCCGCCGACGAACCGAACCGGCGCAGCCCCGATATCCGCAAGGCCCGCCTGCAGCTCGGTTACACCCCCATGGTCGATTTGGACGAGGGGCTTCGGCGATTCTTCGCCTGGAGCGATTCCAACTACACCGGGCAGGTATGAGCCGGAAGGAGCGCGTCGTCCGGCTCGGCCTCGTCGGCGCCGGCGCTTGGGGACGGAAGCTGATCGCCGCGATCGGGCGGCGTCCCGGCATCGACCTCCGGGCCGTCGCCAGCCGCAATCCGGCGACCCGCTCCCTCGTTCCCGAAAAATGCGCCATTCACGAAGATTGGCGCGCGCTCACGCGCGATGCCGCGATCGAGGGCGTCGTGATCGCGACGCCGCCGGCGCTCCACGCCGAAATCGCGATCGCCTGCCTCGCCGCCGGCAAGGCGGTGCTCGTGGAAAAGCCGCTCGCCCTCGATGCCGCGTCGGCCGAATCGGTTCTTGCCCAAGCGAACAAGGCCGGCGTTGTCGCCATGACCGACCACGTCCATTTGTTCCATCCGGCCTATGACGAACTGAAACGACGGCTTCCCGCGCTTTCCCCCGTTCACGGGCTTCGCGCCCGCGGCGGGCGCCGGGGCCCGTTTCGCGCCGAGGTGTCGGTGCTGTGGGATTGGGGACCGCACGACGTCGCGTACGCGCTCGATCTGCTTGGGCTCGAGCCGAAGCGCGTGCGCGCCGAAGTACGCCAACGGCGGAGTATGCCCGAGGGGGCCGGTGAAATCCTGGCGCTTCGCCTGCATTACGACGACGGCGCGACCGCCGAACTCGAGTTCGGCAACTTGTACGATTCGCCCGTGCGCGAATTGATCGTCCGTTGCGAAGACAGCGATGTCGTGCTCGACGAATATGCCGCGACCCCGCTCGTCCGCCTGCCCCGGCGCGAAACCGAAGGCTGCCTGCCCGAGGAAAACGTCGCCGAAGGCCGGGCCGAAATCATCCCCGTCGTCGGCGACCCGCCGTTGGACCGCGCCCTTGCCGCATTCGCCGACAGGATCCGTGCCGGCCGGCCCGATGTCGTCCACCTGATTCTCGGCGCCGCGGTGACCAAGGTGCTGGCGCGCGCCGAGCATGCCCTCAAGCTCGGAAAACCCGCGTGACCGCGCCCGCCGTTCCCGCCGACGCCTACGCCGGCCACGATCTCGAAATCCTTTCCGGGATGACCCATTATTATTCCTGGATCGCGGATCATTTTGCGCCCTTCGTTCGCGGCGCGGCGGTCGAATACGGAGCCGGCACCGGCAACATTTCCGTCAAGCTGCGCCCGCTCGTCGACCGGTTCGATCTGGTCGAACCCTCGCCTCGTCTTCTTCCCATCTTGCGCGACCGGTTCCGAGGCGATGATGCCGTAGCGGTGTTCGATGCGAACCTCGAGGCCCACGTCGCGTCGGTGCCCGCCGATTCCTACGATTGCGCCGTTTTGGTGAACGTGCTCGAACACATCGCCGATGACGCCCAGGCGCTCGACGAGTTGTTTCGCGCCCTGCGGCCCGACGGCTCGTTGCTTCTGTTCGTGCCCGCGTTGCCGTTCCTGTTCAGCCGCCTCGATTCGTTTTACGGCCATTACCGGCGTTACCGGCGCGGCGCGCTCGCCCGCCTGGTCGGCGAAGCCGGCTTCGAGGTGCGCGAAGCGCGGTATCTCGATCTCCTCGGCGTTGTCCCGTGGTGGCTGCTCAACACGGTGGGGGGAACCGTAACCTTCAACCCCGCGCTGGTTCGACTGTATGATCGGTTCGGGGTGCCGCTCACGCGCGCGATCGAGCGCACGCTCGGCGCGCCTCCCATCGGCAAGAATGTCCTTTTGATCGCCCGGAAGCCCTCCTAGCCATGTGCGGACTCGCCGGATCGACCGCCTTGCCCGACGGCTTTCTCGCCCGCGCCCGCCGCCTGTTGCGCCATCGCGGCCCGGACGGCGACGGCGAATGGCGCGAGCCCGGCGGCGGGTTCGGTTTCGCCCATACCCGGCTCGCGGTGATCGACTTGAGCCCGGCGGCGGCGCAACCGATGACGTCGGATTGCGGGCGTTATGTCATCGTTTTCAACGGCGAAATCTACAATTTCCGCGCCTTGCGGGCCGAACTGGAGGCCCGCGGCGGCCGTTTTCGCAGCGACAGCGACACCGAAGTTCTGCTCGCGTTGCTGAAGAGCGAGGGCACGGCCGGGCTCGCGCGCGCCGTCGGCATGTTCGCGTTCGCGCTTTGGGACAAGGAGCGGCGCGAGTTGCTGCTCGCGCGCGACCGGCTCGGAATCAAGCCGCTCGTGTACGCGCCGCTCGACGGCGGCGGGGTTGCGTTTGCTTCGGAAATTCGCGCGCTCAAGGAACATCCGGGGGTCGATTTCGGCGTCGACGGCGAGGCGCTCTCCGCCTACCTCGCGTGCCTGTACGTTCCCGCGCCGCGCACCATTCATCGCGGGATCCGCAAGCTGCCGCCGGGCCATTTCCTGCGCTGGCGCGACGGCCGCAGCGAACTCGCCGCTTATTGGCGGCCCCATGTGGCGGGTCGCCGCGACATGGCGCCCGACGAGGCGGCCGAGGAAATCCTGCCGCTGCTGCGCCAGGCGGTTTCGGGGTGCATGATCGCCGACGTCCCGGTCGGCTGCTTTCTGTCGGGCGGGCTCGACAGTTCCGTCGTCGCCGCGCTGATGGCCGAGGAAGCCCGCCGCCTGGGCGCGCCGCCGCCCCGCACGTTCACCATGACGTTTCCCGAGGCGGCTTACGACGAGCGCCAAGCGGCGGCGCGCGTCGCCCAACACATTGGCAGCCGACACGCGGAACTTCCCGCCGACCCCGCCCCGGCGATATCGACCGAGGCGTTGGCGTCGGCTTTTGGTGAACCGTTCGGCAATCCGACGGCGCTGTTGGTTTCGGCGTTGAGCCGGAGCGCCCGCGCCCACGTCACCGTCGCCCTGGTCGGCGACGGCGGCGACGAGGTATTCGCGGGCTATCCCCGCTATCTCGGCGGCCGCTGGGCGCAAACCTATCGGCGGCTGCCGGCGTGGCTGCGCGAGGGCATCGTCGTGCCGCTCGCCGAGCGCATTCCGGAAAGCCGCCGAGGACTTCACGCGCTTCGCCGCGCGCGCGAGTTCCTGACCGGCGCCGGCCGCCCCGACCCCGAGATGTACGCGGGCTGGGTCGAATATTTCACGCCCGATGAACGCCGCCGCCTGCTCGGATCGCCGACGGCACCGTCGCGTCCGATCGCCGATATATATGCCGCGTCGCCGTCGTCCGACCCGCTCGACGCCATGCAGCAAACCGATTTGCTGTCGTTCCTGCCCGGCAACCTGTTGGCATACGGCGACGCCATGAGCATGGCCCATTCCCTCGAGCTGCGCTTGCCGCTACTCGACCACCGCGTCATCGAGGCGATGAGCGAACTGTCCCCGAACGCGCGGGTTCGCGGCGGACTCAAGGCGGTTCTCCGCGCCGTCGCCCGGCGGCTGCTGCCGGTCGAGATCGCGCGCGCGGGCAAGCGCGGCTTCAACCCGCCCATGGGCGTGTGGCTCCAAGGCGCGCTCAAGGACACGATCGCCGAGCGTCTGACGCCGGGATCGGTCGCGGCGATGGGTCTTGCCTGGGAACCCGTCGCCGATCTTCTCGCCGAACACGCGCGCGGCCGCCGCGACATCGCCCTCAAGGTTTGGGCCCTGCTCGCGCTCGACGGCTGGCGGCGCGGCGCCTAAGGTCCCGAACCCGGCGCCGCGGAGGGACGCTTTCTGTTCCGACGCGGCCTGATACACTCCGGCCGATGTCCTGGACGACCCACATGGCCGTGTTCGTGATGCTGCACGTCGCCGCCTTCGCCGGCGCGGGGCT
>Ga0194120_10012227_pt1 | contig 10122 bp, 9 predicted proteins | sample TA2MahCa65mmetaG_FD_148642 | JGI IMG/M metagenome (GOLD analysis project Ga0194120, IMG submission 148642) | Freshwater microbial communities from Lake Tanganyika, Tanzania - TA2015019 Mahale Deep Cast 65m | ecosystem: Environmental > Aquatic > Freshwater > Lake | place: Tanzania: Lake... | reverse complement strand
GATTTTATAATTATCGGCGCAAAAAGATGTGGCACTACATCTCTCTATGAGCATTTAGGCGAACATCCTTCTATAGTTCGAGCAAAACGAGATAATGTGGGTTTTTTTAATAACAATTTTGATCTAGGCATGTATTACTATAGAACATTTTTTCCTACAATCTGGCAGAAAAACAAAAAACTTACAAAAGAAAATAAATTCATGACATTTGATGTCACGACATCATATTTTCCAAGTCCAAGATCAGCAGTTAACATACATGTATCTATGCCAAAAATAAAACTAATTCTTATAGTACGAAATCCCGTTGACCGAGCATATTCTGAGTATAACCTGATTAAAGAAGAAAACCAAACAACCTTTGAGAAATCAGTTTTAGACGAAATACATAGGATACAATATGAAGATAGTCTAATGCTTCAAGGAAAAATAAATTATACGTCAATTGACTCTAATCCTCTACTTAGAAAAAGTATGTATGCCCAACAGCTTTCTTCATGGTTGAAACTGTTCTCAAAAGATCAATTTTTGGTTATTTCTACAGAAGATTTAGCTGCAAAAACTCAAGAAACATATGATATAATTTTTAATTTTCTTGGATTACCACACTATGATGTCAAAAATAATACAAAAATCAATAAAGGCACATATGTGCCAATGAAACCTGAAACCAGAAAATTACTAATAGATTATTTTGAACCACATAACAAACAGTTTTTTGAGCAAACTGGAAAAACATTTGATTGGAACAAATAATGTTCTGTTATTGTTTTTTATTTATTCTATTAAACATGTATAGTACAGCAGAATGTACGTATATTGAGATCACGTAGCTGTAACTTACTCCATTAATTCCATAGGAACTTCCAAAATATAACATCAATGGAGTAAGAATAGAAACAAAAACTATCAATCCAATTAAAACAAATTTTGATTTTTCTATTGCAAATAATCTTGTATTGTATGCAGTAACCAAAGAATAAGCTGGAATTGAGAAAGAAAGGATCTTAATGGTTTCTATTGTATGTTCGTATTTGTGAAATAATAATTCGATCACTATTGGCATTACAAAATACCCGATTGCTAATAATGGCAGACTGATAAAAAATGAAACTCTAAGAAACTGTCCAGCATCTGATTTGGTTGATAATATTGGTAATGCGTACTTGTTGATGATTGTGATTACTGAGCTTAATAGTAAAATTGCTTGTAAAGCTAGTGAATAATTGCCCAGTATTACGTAACCCAAAACTGGTACAATTATTAATTTGTCTATGTTGTCTCTTGCAATAGAAAATAGTGTTATGATGTAATTATTTAGGACAAAAAATGATTTCTCGCTAAATAATTTCATGTCTAAATTAGTGACTTTGAATTCTTTTAACAAAATGTTTATGAAAATTATATAAGATATTGAAAATGCAAAAATTATGAACTCAATTCCAAATAGAAATAAAAACACTTCTGCTGCAACAACAAAAATTATTTTTTGAGCAATTACATAATTGAAATATCTGCTGTATTCCTGCTTGCCCTGCAAAATACCTACACTCAATTGGAAAAATATCATTCCATAAAGTAGAGTACCTAAGTCATATCGATTAAAGATGAAATATGTAATGGGAAAAAGAATTCCACCCATAGTGATCGACAATAAAATGAGATTTGATTGAATTGGAACTTTTTTTGCTAGACTAACTGCCATTGTTGGTCCGGCTCCTACCAATCCTATCGTACTGGCAATCGAAGCAATTCCAACCAGAAATTGAATTTCTCCATATTCACCTGGTTCAACTTGCCATGCTAATATGACCCAGAAAACGACACCTATTACAACAGAGATGATTTCAGAAATGAAAAACTTGGAGAATTTTGTTGACACTCTCATGATTACCTAATAATTACTCAGTATTTACTGGTTCTACTTTTTATAAAATCAATCGCATTTACCGGAGTTGGATCGATTCCTGACATTGCGGCGCGGTATATACTTGAATAATCCAATAGATAAATTAAATTGATCAGTTTTGTGAGTATGCTTCCCTTAACTGAAAAGATCTCTCTGTATTCAATCTTGTTGCACTCAAAATACTCTTTGATCAAATTCCATCTTTCCTTGGTCTTCATGTAATCATCTTCTCCTCTGATCAAAATGGGTTTCATATTTGAAGGCCTTTCCCAGGCAACTATCCCATTATGACATGCCTCTATCACATCTTCTATCATTGCATGTATCTTGGTATTTTCTTGAAGTGAATTCTTGAATCTTACTGCGGCAGCTTGTAATCCCCATGGGTAGTAAATTATCGGAACATCTGTAAGCCACTTTGCAATATCCAAAGCTGGATTATCTGTATTTAGATTATCGGATGAAATCTTTTTGCGTAGATCTTCTAAATCATCAATTGATTGAGTAATATCTTCTCTCTTTATCGGAATTATTGGTTCTAAAACTTTTAACATTGAGAATAAAAATGATGGAAATGATGCGCGTGGAGAATGATACATTGGAATGTCTCTGTGCTGTATTTTATGTTCAAGACAGTATTTTTTCATCTCACCGCCATTTGTAAATGCAATAATTTTATGATTTAATTTCTTTGCCAAATCTAAAACTGTCATAGTTTCAACTGTATTCCCTGACACACTAGTTGTGACAATCAATGTGTTAGAGTCAACTGTATTTGGTAAATGATATCCTTTTACTATACTTACATGAATATTGCTTTTGGACAGAATGGCTGAAAATATATCATGTAATGCGCCCGATCCTCCCATTCCAACAAAAACAATGTGCGAAATATTCTCAAAGTTAACTGGTAAATAATTATTGGAATAGCTTTCCTTTGCAATATATGGCCATTTGTCATAAACTAGATGCATTCCGTGACTGTCATATTTTTTCAAAATATCTGAATTGAACATTTGATCTCTCACTATGGATCTTAGAATATATTAGTAACAATCAACTTATGTGACGTCATAAATCGTAAAGCTTATCACTTCGTGACAACCACTTTTTCCAATTGTATTCTGCAAAAACAACATTTACCATCTCATTATCGTTCGGCTTCCATGATATGTCAGCAAGAGCCAATATTCTTGATGTTTGATTAGACAGATTAATGTGCGCAGATGCTATTCCTTTTGGGACCTTAATTATTTTTGGAGTATCGACACTTGTTTCTATCTCATGAAACTTTCCGTTTTCATCTCTTAGTATGAAGACAACCTTACCGTGAATACAAATGAAATAACTATTCCTTTTAGTATGTAAATGAGGACCCTTTATTTCGCTTGGTTCAACTGATGACATATAGATCATCTTTATGTCTTCTGAAATGACATCATCATAATCTCTCCAGACTACAGTTAATGAACCATTAATGTGCCCATCATTGATATCTCTTGTTGGATGTGCTTCTAAATTAGTGTAGAATGGTTCTTTCATAATTCGATTTTGTGTGCTTATAATAAAAATTTTAATGACTGATTAGTGTTTAATGATTATTAAGCAAAAGAAAACCATGACTGTAAATGTTAATCATGTACCTAAATGGAAAGTTTGTGATAAATAATGAAGAAATCAAACATTATCCTTAAGCCTATTACCAAGAGCGACTATCAATTTCTCTATGATTTGATGATGGAGAGAACACAAAATATTAACATTGAACACAATACAATGCCAACCTATATTGAACATGTGAAATTCATCAAAACAAAGCCGTACTATAGATGGTTAATGATAATATGTGACAATTATAAAGTTGGTACGATCTACCTAACAAAGAAAAACGAAATTGGTGTTTTCATAAAAAAAAATTGTTCTGGTAAAGGCGTAGGTCAGAAAGCAATGAAATTGTTGATGGATAGGTACCCTAAATCTTACTATTTAGCTAACATAAATCCTAAAAATAGAAATTCTATCAGTTTTTTTAAGAAAATAGGTTTTAAGCCTTTAAAAATAGTTTTTAGATATGGGAGTATTGTAAATGAAAAAAATAAAACTCTTTGACCTTACATTAGACAAAAAAGATCTAGATGTTGTTCTAAAAATAATCAAGAGCAAATTTTGGGCATCTGGAGCAGGAGCTGGGAATGTTGGTCAATTCGAAAACCAATTCCAAAAATATGTCGGTTCCAATTCATCTATAGCAGTAAATAGTGGCACTGCTGCACTCCATCTCGCACTTTCATTATTTAATATAAAAAATAAAGAAGTGATCCTTCCCTCACTATCTTTTGTTTCTACCGCACACGCTATTGTGTATAATGGTGGAATACCAAAATTTGTTGATGTTGACCCTAGTACTTTGTGCATTGATCCAAAAGAAGTACAAAAATCAATAACACACAAAACCAAACTCATACTTCCAGTTCATTTTGGTGGCATGCCTTGCGATTTAATGTCTTTAGTAAGGATCTGTGATAAAAATTCATTATTCCTAGTTGAAGATGCTGCTCATGCTGTAGGTGCTGAATATAATGATAAAAAAATTGGCTCACATGGACACGCGGTATGTTTCAGCTTCCATCCATCAAAAAATTTACCAATGCCTTCTGGAGGACTAATCACCCTCAATAAAACTAATTCCAAAGAATCTGAAATCAAACTCAAGTCCTTGAGATGGTGCGGTATATCAAATAGAAAAGATGCATACTATGATGTTAATGAACTAGGTTGGAATTACTATATGAATGAGATATCTGCATCGCTTGGCTTACATCAACTATCGAAATTGGACAAAAATAACTTGGAAAGAAAAAAGATAGCTAAACGTTATTCTAAGGAGATTGATGTTGAATCTAAAATGCCCTATGACCAAAATTGTTCATATCACTTTTTTTGGATATTGGTAAAAAATAGAACTGAATTTATGATGAATATGAAAAAACATGGAATAGAAGTTGGGATGCATTATAGACCAATCCACAGTTTCAATCTTTACAGAACCAAAAATGTTCTAAAGGCCACTGAAAATGCAGGAAACCAAATTGTGACTATACCATGCCATCAAAATCTTACACAAAATGACATTGATAAAATAATTAGACTTGTAAACAAATATTCAAAATAACCTACTCTAGTTCTAGAATTCCATCGCCAATTTCTACATCGATAGCGGATTTCTTGCCTATGACTTTTGATAAAAATCTCGCATCAAGGCCCCTTTTTTTATTACCCGGTCTTAATACATCAAAGTTAATTCCTTCAAGTAAAATGTCTCCTTTACGTATATTTTTTGTAGCTTGAATAGATCTTGTAGCAAATTGCATTAGCTCTCTCTCCTCAAGCAAGATTGTTTTTGTTGATGAGCCTTTGGCTAGATCTGATCTGCGTATAGATCTAATCATGATTCGCAATTCGTTTGGATCTAAGGCGAATCTATGATCAGGACCTTCATTATTTTTGTTTGTAGTAAAATGTTTTTCAACAATTCTTGCACCTAATCCAACTGCAGTAACTGGGCCAATTATTGGATCTTCACTATGATCAGAAAAACCTACTGGTAATCCATATTTCTTTTCCAGTTCTGGTATGACAAATAAATTTAATGATTCAATAGGTACTGGATATTTTGCAGTGCACTGCAAAAGTGCTATTTTATCATTATAATTTTTGATTAAATTTACTGCAAAATCAATTTCATCATAAGTTGATGCCCCGGTAGATATTATTACTGGTTTTTTTGTCTTTGCAACAAATTCCAACAATCTGACATGATTAATTTCATAGGAAGCTATTTTGTGTATTTCAACAAATGGATCTATTATTTTTGCATCGTCAATAGAAAATACTGATGACATAAACATTATGTTGTTTTTTTTGCAAATTTTGTGAATTTCAGGAACTATATGATAAGGCATTTCTAAATTTTCAAACATCTCTCCAACATCAGTACCGATACCATTTTTTTTCAAATAATCACTACTACCAGGTCTGTGAGCGTAGAGTGTCTTTGATCTAAACATCTGAAACTTTACCGCGTCAGCACCACATGATGCTGCAATCTCAACTAATTTTTCTACCTGTTCTAGGGCATTCGTATTAGAATTTGTCTTCCAATTTGAACCAGCTTCTGCTATGACAAAAGTATGATTGCTATCATTTAACTTTGCAAAATCAAAAATCAATCTCTATGTATCGCAAGATACAATACACATTATTTATAATTCACTACAAATATGAAAGAATCTCGCGCAAAATCATCAATTTTAATAAGAACCTCTGGAGGAATCGCCCCAAGAAAACAACTTGGATTTGGACATATCTACAGATCTGCCAACTTAGCTAGATCACTAAAACCAAATCAAATAAGATTTTTGGTAGAAGATTTTGGCAATGCAGGAAAAGTCTTGAATTCGATGGGATTTACTAATTTAGAAATGTTACAAAAAGATGTACCTCTCAATATTGATATAGCAAAAACAATCACATTAATAAAAAAGTATAAAGTAGATGTTTTGATTATAGATAGGTATCAACTAAAAAAGAAATATGTTCAAACCGTATCAAAATTTACCAAAATAGCTGTAATATCGGATTTGTGGTTGATTGATTTTCCAGCAGATTTGATCTTCAATGGTTTTATTGGATTTTCAAATAGAAAAATCAAAAATAGATATGGAAAAATTTGCTATGTTGGGCCCAAATATCAAATAATAAACCCAAATTTCTCTCATATCAAAAAAATAAAAAAAACAGTAGATGTTTTGGCTACTTTTGGTGGATTTGATGAAAATAAAATTGTAGAAATGTTATTGGAAACCGCCCAAAAATATAAAAAATTAAAGTTGAAGATAATACTGGGACCTGGCACAGCGAAGAGCAGTAAAATATTACAATTTAAGAAAATACTCGGAAAAAATCTAATTTTAAAACAAAAAACAAACAATATGAAACAAGAAATACTGCAAAGCCGTTATGGTTTGTGTTCTGGTGGAATAACGACTTATGAGTTTGCAGCTTGTAACGTACCATTCGCTATAATTTCACAAGTCCAACATCAAACCTTAACATCCAAGGAATGGAGAAAAAGACAAATTGCTATGGATTTAGGACTTGTGAGAAATAAAACAAAAAAGAAATTAGAACATTTTCTCGAATCAATTGAAACTAAAAAAATAAGAACAAAGAAAATGAGAGTTGTAGATGGTAAAGCGTCTGAGAGCGTTTCTAAAATTATACTGAATTTATTGACCTAGTTATGATATTTATAGAATTGAATTATTTTGTAAATGAATGATAATAACTATTATTGGCGGCTCTGGATTCATAGGCCAAAATATAACTAGAATGCTAAAAGAAAAACATAGGATAAAAATTCTAGATGTAAAAAAAAGTCCAATTACAAATGTGGACTTTATTACGGGAGACATCAACGAAATAAACTCAATAAATAAGGCGACAAAAAATTCTGATATCGTAATTCATCTAGCTGCAGCTCTGGGAGTTATAAACACTGAAAAAAACCCCATACATACACTTGACACTAATATCTATGGAACCAGAAATGTTCTAGAGTCATGTAAAAAAAATAATGTTCGGAAAATTATCTTTTCATCATCTTCCGAAGTCTATGGGGAGCCAAAAAAAATTCCTATCTCAGAAAATGATGATGTAATACCAATTACTAATTATGGTGTAAGCAAACTAGCAGCAGAAGAATACATTAAAGCATATTCAAGGGAACATGGGATACGATATACGATACTAAGATTGTTCAATGTTTATGGTAATGGACAAGGAAATTCTTGGGTAATTCCAGAATTCATAAACAAGGCATTAAAAAATCACAAAATCCTGATACATGGTGATGGATCGCAAGTAAGAGCTTTTTGTCATGTGTCAGATGTAGCACGAGCTTTTCAAAGTGCGCTTAGAAAGGGTGACTCTGAAATAATTAATGTTGGGAATAATTTAGAGCCTATTAATATTAAATCGTTAGCAAAAAAAATAATCTCATTATCAAATTCAAAAAGCCATATTGATTTTATTCCGTTTGAAAAATCTAAGAGAAACAGAACTGAAATAATGACAAGAATCCCACAAATCTCTAAAGCTAAGAAAATTCTAAGCTATGAGCCAAAAACATCTCTTGAACAAGGCTTGAAATTACTTATCCAGAAAAAACCTAGTTATTGATGTTCGTTATAAAAAATCTCAAAAATGAATCTGATGCCGTGCCAAGATTTGTGAAAAACCTACTGACATAATTTCTCCCATTTTCAATTATTTGTTTTCTGTGTGCATCATTTGTTAATATTTTTTGTAATTGTTCTTCAAGTTCTTCAATTGTGATATAGGGAATTGCATTTGATTTAAAAATTGAAGGTAGTCCTAACCCGGGTTCTTTAGTTCTAACTGTAATGACTGGTTTTCCCATAAGATGAGCCTCTAATATTGTGGTTGACAAATCTATTGAAAGAAGACAAAAACAAGAAGAAATGAGGTCTAATGTGTTTGCATACTGTAGTATTCTGATGTTCTTATCAATTGTTTTTACAATACTCAAAATTTCTCTTTCATCTTGGAATGGATGCATTTTAATAACAAGTTTTTTATTCAATTTTTTACAAATATTACAAATCTCTTTGATATTGTCTTCATATTTTCTGATTGACTCATCAGTTAGCTCAGATGCTATATTTCGACCTGGGGATGTAGTTGTTAGCAAGATATAATCGCCAGATTTGTTATGTTGTATGATTGAATCGTAGAATATGCTTCCAACGTCAATTATGTTTTTATTTAAATGTAAATTTTTAAAATAGTTACTAGTGATTTCTCCCCATGACAAGAAATTATCTGATGTTACTGGAAATATTCCATTGAACTCGTTATATGTTGCTGCCTCATCGGTATCATAGTAAATGCCATGTTGAACTAAATTAATTGGAATTCCATATGATTTTGCTAATCCTATTAGTATTTGTTCATTAAATCCACTTTCAGACCATACTGTAACAGAAGTTATTGCAAAATCTCTAAATATAATTTTTGCCAAATTTATTTCAAGTACTGCTTCATTAATTCTGGCTATATGCAGTTTAACAAAATCATCTTTGATTGCTTTCCAAAAATTAACTTTATCAATTACAAAAAACTTTTCAAAGAATTCATTTTCTTTTATAATCTGAGTAAATTCGTTTATAACTGATTGACAATCATTCTTTATATCAGGATTATTTTTAATTAATTCTTCTCCGTTTAGTATGTGGACTTTAGAATTTTTAAGTGTAATAAAAGACTTGAAATTCCATATTGACGGTCTTCTTCTATTATAGATTGTAAAACACGAATTTTTATCTGCTTTTAACAAATCTGTTATGCGGATTGTATCGCATTCGACTAGTAAATTTTGTTTATTTGTATTTCTAAATTTTTTATTTTTCCGATTTATGTAATATGAAGAAATACGTTCAACGAGATTTCTCAAGAAAACATATTTTTTTTTGGAAATATAAAATGAAGTTGATAATCCAAAAAAATTTAATGGAGCTCTGATCCGGTCATAAAGAAATATTTTCTGGTCTACTGATTCTGATTCTAATATTTTTACATTCTCTAAGAAGAGATCTAAAATCTTTCTGACCTCATTTGAACAGTAAACATCTTTTTTTAAATGTGTATCCATAATTCTTTTGATACTGACAACTTTCTTCAAGAATTGAACTAATTCATAATGAAATTCGATATATGGTAATTTCCCTATATTAATTCCATTGTAAATTAAACTATCTTTAATATCTTCATCAACTGACCATCTTGCAAAATAATATGATTTTTCCTGAATTAGAGTCAGATCATTTTTTGTGAGAAAATTATCTGATGAGATGTGAATAAGGTTGTTTCGTTCTAACATCATGTGAGACCCATAATCAAGAGTAATGATCAGATGTGATCTATTGGCTGTTATTTCTTTAAGATTGTCTATGTTTATGGTTGAATCATAAAATATGATGACATCCGTTTTTCCTATTTCAGTAGATCTTCTCATGCTATATCTGGCTCTTGATCTGTAACACAAAAGCTAAATTGTAATTAAACCAATCACTAGTTTGCCAAAATAATATCCTAGATGTCATTAGCGTTCTTTAATTAGAATTATCATTGAG
>Ga0194120_10012224_pt1 | contig 10124 bp, 7 predicted proteins | sample TA2MahCa65mmetaG_FD_148642 | JGI IMG/M metagenome (GOLD analysis project Ga0194120, IMG submission 148642) | Freshwater microbial communities from Lake Tanganyika, Tanzania - TA2015019 Mahale Deep Cast 65m | ecosystem: Environmental > Aquatic > Freshwater > Lake | place: Tanzania: Lake... | reverse complement strand
GCCTGCGCCCCGGCGACCTCGTCGGCGCCATCGCCAACGAAGCCGGGCTCGCCGGCAACGAAATCGGCCCGATCCAGATCGCCGACCGCTTCTCCCTCGTCGAAGTCCCCGCCCCCGCCGCCCACCACGTGATCGGCGCCCTGCGCGGCACCACCATCCGCGGCCGTCGCGTCAACGTCCGCCTCGACCGCGCCGAGTGAGGAACGCGCGGGACGCCGCCCGCGCTCTCGTGCCCCCCCCAACGGGGGCCTCTCGGACGGGGGAGCCGGCGGTGGCGACTACGCACTACAGCCCACAGCGAACGAGCGGCGATACGGGTAGGGTGGGAGTGGCCTCTCGGGCTCGGGGGAGCTCGGGGCCGCAGGAGGACACCCATGCAGCATTCAATGCGGTGGCTCGGCGGACTTGTGGACCTGTTCTGCGTGCGACGGAACGAAGCGCGCGAGACTCACGCGTCGTGTGAGGACTTGTCCTATTCGGGGGCGGAGCATGACCTCGCGAGCGGCGAGGAGGGGCGCGCGGGCGCAACCGACCGCGAGCCTGCGCGACTCGTGCGGCAGTGGCGCGAGCAATACGGCGACCTCGACCAGCTCGGGGACATCGGACTGCGAGACATCGGTCCGGGCGCGCGCGTCGACCTGCGCTGACGCGCCGCGCGATCCACAGAGCAACCGGCCGTCGCGACGCGCGGATCGAGCGCGGACGGAAGGCCCCGCCAAGGCGTCGGGCCGACAACCCACCCGGCTCGGGCGGTGTCGTTGGAACCGCGTGCTCCGCGGACGTGGCGCCGCTCCAGCCCGCGCGGTCGGGGCGTCGGTCGGGGCGTCGGTCGGTCGGGCCCTCTGCGTCCAAGGTCGCAAGCGCGTCGGAGGTGGACGAGGCCTAGACTGTCGCCCCATGAAAGCTCCGCACGCTGCCCCCCGACCGCGCCAGAAACTCGACGCCCTGTGCACGAAGGGCTGGCTCGCGGCCTTGGTGTTGCTCCCCGGCTGTGGGCGGCCCGGACATGGCGAGGCGAGCTTCTCCGAGCCCATCACCTACAAGCCTGCGGGTCAGACCTTCACGCTCGGCAAGAACGACTCCGAGCGCTTCGGCGTCTCGGCGCGCGACTTCGCGCGCGGGACGGCCGCGAACGCGGGCGCGAGCGCCGCAGGCGGGAAGGTTCACTGGGAGACGCCGCCGGACTGGGTCGAGCTCTCTCCCACCGGCTCGCGCGAGGCGAACTTCAAGGTCGCGGGCGACGCCAAGACCGAGTGCTACCTGACGCGCCTCGCGGGGATCGCGGGCGGGCTCGAATCGAACATCAACCGCTGGCGCGCTCAGATCTCGCTGCCGCCGCTGTCGGCCGCTGAGATCGCCGAGTTGCCGCGCCTCGAGTGGCTCGGCGCCGAAGCCGTGCTCGTCAACTTCGAAGGCCAGTGGAAGGGCATGTCGGGCAGCGAAGCCGAGGAAGGCTGGCGACTCGTCGGCCTGCTGTCCGTGCGGCCCGACGAGTCGTTGTTCCTCAAGATGGTCGGGCCGTCGGAGGTCGTCGGCGCCAACCTCGAGCCGTTCGTGAGACTCGCGGCGTCGTTCCACGATGGCAGCGGGCACTCGCACGAGGCGGACACAGGCGCGGACACCGGCTCGCCCACCGAAGCGCCGACGACGAACGCGGCGCGCGAAAAGCCCGCGGACATCGCGCTTCCCGTGGACCATCCTCCGATCACGCCCGGTGGCACGCCGGTTCCGGCCGCGGCGAGCGCGGACTCGCTGCACGGTTCGACGTTTCGGTGGACGGCGCCGGCCGGTTGGGCGCGCGGCGCCGAGAAGGCCATGCGCGAAGTGACCTACCTCGTCGACGGCGCGGAGTGCTACGTCACGCTGCTCGGCGGCACGGGTGGCGGCCTGCTCGGCAATGTGACTCGCTGGTGCGGTCAGCTCGGCGCGCGGCCGCTTTCGGAGAGCGAGCTCGCGCAGTTGCAGCGCATCGAGATGCTCGAGGGCGAGGGCGTGATCGTGAAGATCCTGCGCGGCGAGAGCGCGGCGAGCGCGCCGGAAGCGCTGCTCGGCGCGCTGTGCGTGCGCGACGACCGCTCGCTGTTCGTCAAGTTCGTCGGCCCCGACGGCGTGATCGAAGCGCAGCGCACGGCCTTCCTCGACTTCTGCCGCTCCCTCGCCCCGCTCCAGTGAACATGAAGTTCCTCGCTTCGATCGTCGACGCGCTCTCGTCGCTGTGGCTCTCCTGCACGCTACTCGTGTTGCTCGCGCTGCTCACGTGGCTCGGCACGCTGTACCAAGTCGATCACGGCCTGTTCGCCGCGCAGGTGAAGTACTTCGACTCGCTGTTCCTGATCCATCAGGCCGGTCGGGTCGCGATCCCGCTGCCCGGCGCCACGCTCGTGATGGGCATCCTGTTCGTCAACCTCGTCATGGGCGGCATCGTGCGCTTGCGCAAGACGAAGGCCACTTTCGGCATCTTCGTCACGCACATCGGCATCCTCATGCTGATCGCCGCCGGATTCGTGAAGGCGTACTACTCCGAAGACGGACACGTCACGCTGTTCGAGGGCCAACGCTCCAACCTGTTCGAGAGCTACCACCACTGGGAAGTCGCGATCACCGAGCCGCTGCCCTCGGGCGAAGTGCGCGAGTCGGTCGCGGCGCAGGAGGACTTCGTCGCGGCCGCACCGGGCCAACCGGCGATCCTGCGCACGGGGAGCCTCCCGTTCGACGTCGAGATGTCGCGCTTCTATCCCAACTGCGACGTGTTCCCGAAGGGACCGATGGTCGGGAGCGATGTTCCGGTGGTCGATGGCTTTTTCCTGCAGGCGCGGCCGCTCGAGAAGGAGAACGAGCAGAACGTCGCCGGCGCCTACGTGACGCTCATCGGACGCGCTGGCCAGCGCCGCGAGGCGATCCTGCACGGGGCGTCGCGCGCGCCGCTGACGGTCGAGTACGACGGACGACGCTTCGGCGTGGCGCTGCGCCGCGAGCAGTGGGTCATGCCGTTCACCGTGGCGCTCGAGAACTTCGAGAAGGAAGACCACCCGCGCATGATGATGCCCAAGTCGTTCTCGAGCGATGTGGTCGTCGTCGAAGACAGCTCGGAGCGCAAGGTCAAGATCTCGATGAACGAGCCGCTGCGCCAAGAGGGCCTCGTGCTCTACCAAGCCTCGTGGGGCCCCTCGAACGCGCGCCCCGGCGATCGGCTGTTCTCGACCCTCGCGGTCGTGCGCAATCCCGCCGACCAGTACCCGCTCTACGCCTGCATCGTGATCGCGATCGGGCTCGTGATGCACTTCTCGTTGAAGCTCAAGAAGCACATCCGCCACGAAGCGGAGCAGGCCGCATGAAGTTCCTCGCACGCACCCTCGCGCTCCTCCTCGCGCTCGCGGCGCTCTTGCCGCTTGCGCGCGCCACGCAGTCCGACGAAGACGCGCACAGCGGAACGCACGGCACGCCGCACGGTCCGCTGCAGCGCAGCGCTCCGTGGCCGGCGGAGACGCTCGACCTCGCGGCGAGCCTGCCGATCCAAGATGGCGGTCGCGTCAAGCCGCTGTCGACCTACGCGAGCTTCATGCTGCTGCGCCTCAACGGCAAGCGCGCCGTCGAGCTGCTGGGCGACGCGAAACTCACGCCGATCGAATGGCTGCTCGACGTGCTGTTCGTGCCTGGCCAAGCCGAGGGCTACCCGGTGTTCATGGTGGCCGACATTCAGGTCGTCGAAGCCATCGGCCTCACGGTGGCGGACAAGAAGAAGCGCGATCGCTACTCGGCCGCCGAGCTGCGCGCGGGCCGCGCGAAACTGTACGAGCTCGCGCGCGAGTACGAGCGCATCGAAGAGCGCAACCGCTCGACCGTGCAGCAGCAGGTGTTCACGCTCGCGCTCAACCTCGACGCGTACGAGCGCCTCGAGACGAGCTTCGACTTCGCTCGCCACGACCTCGACGTCTCGGGGAGCGTCGGCCTGCGCAAGCTCTTCGGCGCGGACTCGGCGCGCTTCAGCCAGCTCGTCGGACGCATGAGGGAGGTGATGGCGCTGCAACGCGGGTTGCGCTCGGATGCGGGCTCCACGGGCGAGCTGCAAGCGCTCAACGGCGTCTTGCAGGAAGCGGGCGCGATGTCGCAGCGCACGGGCATCCTCGCGCTCGTCCCCTCGCTCGGCAGCGTCGAGGCCGAGCCCGAGTGGCACGCGGTGGAGGATCTCTTCCTGCACTCGTTCGAGCCCGACGGCGTCGACGCGCGCTACGTCGCGGTGCTCGCGCACCTCGAAGACGTCGCCCGTTCCGCGGGCGACATGCCGCGCTGCTCGAAGGCCATCTCCGACCTGCACGGCGCCGTGACGCCGATGGCGGCGGCGCGCGGCGAGTACGAGAAGATCGGGCTCGAGATTTCGTACTACAGGGCCAACCTGATCACCAACTCGCTGGTGCTGTTCATCCTCGGCTTCCTGCTCGCGGCCGGACTGTGGCTCGCGCCGCGGGTCAAGGCGCTCTACGTCGGCGCCAACCTCGCCGTGCTCACCGCCACCGCGCTGCTCACGGGCGCGATCGTGATGCGCTGCATGATTCGCGAGCGTCCGCCGGTGAGCACGCTCTACGAGACGGTGCTGTTCGTCACCGCGACCGGCGCGCTGATCGCCCTCGCGATGGAGTGGATCCACCGCCAGCGCATGGCGCTCTCCTCCGCCGCGATCCTCGGCGTCATCGGCCTGTTCATCGCCAACGGCTACGAGACGCTCGACAAGAAGGACACGATGCCGCAGCTCGTGGCCGTGCTCGACACGAACTTCTGGCTCGCCACGCACGTGACGGCGATCACGATCGGCTACTCGGCCGGCATGCTCGCCGCGTTGATCGCGAGCGTGTACCTCGCATCGAAGGTGCTCGGGCTCAAGCGCGCGGATCCGCAGTACTTCCGCAACCTCACGCGCATGACCTACGGCACGCTGTGCTTCGGCCTGATCTTCTCGGTGGTCGGCACGATCCTCGGCGGCATCTGGGCCAACGAGAGCTGGGGCCGCTTCTGGGGCTGGGACCCCAAGGAAAATGGCGCGCTGCTGATCTGCCTCGCGCAGATCGTCGTGCTGCACGCGCGCATGGGCGGCTACGTGCGCGACTTCGGACTCCAGATGCTCGCGGCCTTCGGCGGCACGGTGGTCGCCTTCTCGTGGTTTGGCGTCAACCTGCTCGGCGTCGGCCTGCACAGCTACGGCTTCACGAGCGGCATCCAAGCGGCGCTGTGGACCTACTACGGGATCCAGTGGGGTCTGATGGTCGTCGCGGGAGCGCACCGCCTCTACGAGCGGGCGCGCGATGCCGCCGTGTCCGAGGCCTTGCGCGCAAATTCGGCGAGCGGCAAGGCGAATCCGAACTAGCGCGAGCCGCTCGCGATCCTGCGAGCGCGGCGGCGCAGGTCCCCGCTGGAGACCTGCGCCGCCGCGCTAGTTCGTGCGGACTGCTCGGTGCGGACTTCCGGGCGCGAACGCGCTCAGGGCGCGATCGTGAACTGAACCGCGTTCGTCAAGCCCGTGAGGCTCGAGCTCGCCGGATCGCGCGACCAGATCTGGACGAAGACCTTGCGACCCGGGAGGAGTCCGGGGTCGATCTGCGAACGGATCAGCGCATTGAAGTCGAAGCCGTAGGAGCCCGCGCAGTCGGCGCCCGAGGCGCTGCCGCCGGAGTTTTGGCTGAGCGTGCGGAAGGTCGGCGGCGCGACGCACTTGAAGCCGCCTTGGAAGGCCGCGCTCGACGGTGCATAGCCGTAGAACGCGAGTCCCGTCTTCTGGCTCAGCACGTTCGACGCGCTGACGACGAACGGCAGTCCGTTGGTCCAGCTCGGCGTGCCCGCGAAGGCGATCGCCGGCGTGCAACCGAGGCTGTTCACCTTGGCCGTGCAGTAGGTGCCCGCGGCGGGCAGGGCCCACGAAGCGCGGACCGTGCCATTGATCGTGATCGAGCCGCTCACGCCGCTGGTCGGATCGCTGAACGGCGAAGTCGCGTTCACCGGCATGACGAGGAACAGCGTCGTGCCCGTCTGGGTGAGCGTCCCGTTCTGCGGCGAGGGCGACGATTGCTGTCCGGTCAGATCAGTGACCGTCGTCTGCCCGCCCGAGACCGTGGTCATCGTGCCGGAGATGTAGGTCATCGTCACCGTGGCCGTGAACGCGCCGTTGGCAGCCACCGGGAACTGGGGCGCGGTGAGCTTCAGGTGCAGGTTGTCGATCGCGACGGTCGCGAGCGGCGGGAGGAACGGCAGCGGGTTGTTGATCTTGCCGCGGATGTTGGGGACCACGGCCGCGTCCCCCGTGCCCGGGAAGTCGGCCTGTGCGATGGCATCGTTGGCCAGCGGGAACATCCGCATGCCGGTCGTGCCCGCGAGCTGGAACGCGTTCGAGGGATTGCCCACGATCGGGCCGAGCGTGCTCGTCCCGGTCCAAGTGAAGTTGGACTGGGACTGGTTGATGTTGAACGTGAATTCACCCTGCGCCAGCGCGGGGAGGGCGAGGGCGGCGAGAGCGGCGATGCGGGGGAGCCAAGCGTGGGTCATGGGGGTCCTCGGGAGGGCAGAAAGACGCCTCGATGTCTAGCTTGGTTCCGCGCAAGAGGCGGGCAGCGGAGGAGGAGCCCGCCGCGCGGCCTCGACCAACCCCGTGGAAAGGCCCAAGAACCGCGCACTCCTGTCCGGGCGGCACGCGGCCGCACCCCCGAGCGCACGCCGAGGCTCGATGCGACGGGCACAGGTTCGCGGCGCCGCGTGGAGCAGCCGTCCCGAGCATGCCGCGCGCGCTCACGGCAGAGTTCGGTACGGCGCGCGGGCTGCCTAATGCCGCAGGATCTTGCGGGTGTGGGGCGCGAGCACGCGGGGCGCGCCCTAGGATGGTGCCCGTCCCTCCTCCTCGACCGGTGTCCCCCATGCGCATCCTCTCCGCTCTCGTGGCGCTGGCCCTCGCCGCCCTTCCGGCGCAGGCCCAGTTGCTCGCCTTCCAGTTCAAGGACCAGAAGATCGCCAACCGCTACAAGGACCACCTCGTCCTGTTCGGCGGCCAGTACGTGGTGGTCGGCGAGCCCTACGCCAACATCTACTTCGACGCCGAGAACAACCGCATCGCGTTCCGCGACCCGTCGAACCGCGGCATCGCGATCATCGTCCCTGACCCGAGCGACCCGACCAAGATCCCCTACGAGGAGGACGACGACGAGAAGAAGATCACCGGCAAGAAGGCCAAGCTGAACCTCTCGATGGATGACATCGAGGACACGCGCATGTACATGCGCGAGGGTTCGCTGCCGGGCATGGCGGCGGACTACCGCGCGCGCAAGGCGCTGATCGAGATCGAGCGCACGGCCCGCGACAAGTTTCAGAAGGGCACGCCGGACTACATGTCCGCACACCAGCGCATGCTCTCGCAGATGGAGCGCCTGCAGGCGTGGCTCGAAGGCGGTCTGTATCCCATCGCCGCCGAGAAGCTGACCAAGGAGATCTCCAAGGAGCGCAAGCTGGTCGCCGCCGAGGCCGCGACGCAGCGGGCGGAGAAGGCGCGCAATTCGCCCAAGCCCGGCACGCTGCACCCCGACTTCGAGGTGCTCGCCAAGGAGATCGACCCCAGCGACAGCTTCAAGCAGCAGGACAGCTTGCACTGCCGCATCGTCTATCGCGGCGGCATCGACGACGAGCGCGTCAAGAACCTGCTCGTGCTGGCCGAGGAGATCATCGACGGCTTCCGCATCGAGTTCGTCGACCCCTACGTGGACGCCGAGTACGAGGACTCCATCAAGGAGGAGATGTTCATCGAGTGGATGTTCAATTACGACGACATCCCCAAGGCCGAGAAGTACATGTCCAAGTGGTATCGCTTCAGCTGGCCAGCGGATCGCAAGGACGAGGCGCTCAAGTCCGCGGGCTCGGGCGGACGCCGCGCGACCCCGCCGGTGTTCATCTACCACTGGCGCGCGAGCGACGACGCCGACCTCGAAGGCATGGTGTCCCACAACCTCGGCCACGTGCTCGCGAGCCTGCACTTCGACAAGGGCCGCCCGCAGATGTCGCAGGACTGGCTCGAGGAGGGCGTGGCGCTGTACTGCTCGCTCGAGTGGCTCGGGCGCAACTCGGTGAATTGCAAGGCCTTCGAGGAGCCGGGCAAGTACGTCAACCGCCGCAAGATCGAAGGTGAGAAGACGGCTCAGATGGGCCAGCGCGATTGGTACAACGCGATGGCCGTCGAAGCCGGCGCGCCGATCGACAAGCTCGTGCTGAAGACGTTGTTCGAGATGGGCGACGGCGACCTTGCCAAGTCGTGGAGCTTCTTCGACTGGATCGCCAAGCAGGGCGGTCGCGAGGGCCAGCTCTTGTTGCGCAGTTGCTGCGACAAGGCGCGCACGCGCCCGACCTTCATCAAGGACTGGCGCTCCAAGGCGGAAGAGATCTACGAGGTCAGCGGCGCGGACGTCTTCGACGTGCTCGACAAGCGTTGGAAGGAATTCGCGCAGAACAGTCAGGACCTCGGCAGCGAGGGCAAGCGCAAGTAGCTCGCGCCTCGCGCAGGCGCGAGCGTTCGAGGGGCTCGCGCCGCTCGCCGCGGTGGCGGCCCGGTGCGTTCTGGACGGTCGACGCGGCGCTCAGGCCTGCGGCAGCGGGCTCGCGATCGACTGTCCGACGCGGCGACCGCTGACCCACGCCCATAGGAAGTTGAAACCGCCGATGCGGCCGGTGACGTCGAGCACCTCGCCGCAGAAATACAGCCCCGGCACGCGGCGCGACTCGAGCGTCTTGGTCGCGACCTCCTCGAGTGCCACGCCTCCGCCGGTCACTTCCGCGGTCTTGTAGCCCTCGTCGCCGGAGATCGGCAGCGGACACGCGCCGAGCAGCGTCGAGAGGCGCTTGCGCTCGTCGCGCGAGAGCTCGGCCAGCTTGCGCTCGGGGTGCACGCGCGCGAGGTCGATCAACGTGGACACGAGGCGGCGCGGCAGCCACTCGCGCAGACACAGCAGCACCGTGCGCGTCCCGCCCTTGCGCAAGCGCTCGTCCCAAAGATCGACCGAGAGCCCGTGCCAGCCGGCGACGAGCTCGACGCCCTCGCGCTCGGGTCCAGTCACAAAGCGCGACATGTCGAGCGCCACGGGGCCGCTGAAGCCCTTGTGCGTGAACAGCAGGTCGCCCGTGCTCTCCCCCACGAGCTTGTCCCCGCGCAGCGCCGCGAGGCGCGCCACGACGGACACTCCGGCGAGCTCATTCCAGCGTGCCTCGCTGCTCAACAGCGGCACCAGCGCCGGATAGCGCCGGAGCACGACGTGCCCGAGCTTGTGCGCCGTCGTGTAGCCCCAGCCATCCGAGCCGGTCTTGGGCAGCGAGAGTCCGCCGGTCGCGAGCACCACGTTGCGCGCGCGCAGCCGATCTCCGTTGGAGAGCACGACCTCGAAACGCGCTCCGTCGGCCGCATCCAGCAGCGGCACGAGCTCCTCCGCCCGCACGCCGCCGACGACTTGACCGCCGACTCGCGCGAGCTCGCGCAGCAGCGCGTCGAGCACCTCGCCCGCGTCGTCGCTCGAAGGAAACAGCTTGCCCGTGTCCTCGAGCTTCAGCGCGACGCCGAGCTCGCGCTCGAAGAACGCGCGACACTGCGCCAGTGGCCACGACGCGAGCAGGTTCTTGAGCGAATTGCGCGAACCCTCGGTGTGGAAGTCATCGACTCCCGACTGCGACGGCAGCACGTTGCAGCGCCCGCCGCCGCTGACGCGGATCTTCGCGCCGGGCTTGGGCCGGGTCTCGAGCAAGAGCGGCCGCACGCCGCCTCGGCCCGAAAATATGCCGGCCAACATGCCGGCCGCACCGCAGCCGACGATCACCACCGGCCACGGTCCGCCCTCGGGCGACGTGGGCACGGACGAGAGGATGCAGGATTCGCTCACACGCACAGCCTATGCGCGCGCGCGTCCGCCGCCTCACGCGAAGCGGCGAGAGTCGCTCACTCCCAGTCGTCGCCGCCGCGCTTCCAGCTCTTGTCGTGGCGATCGTAGTCGTCCATGCCGCGGCCCTTGCGGGGCCCGCGATCGCGCTCCGGCTCGCGCTCCGGACGAGCACCGCCGCCCGCACCGCCGCCCGCACTGCCGCCCGCACTGCCGCCCGCACTGCCGCCCGCACCA
>Ga0194120_10012222_pt1 | contig 10126 bp, 6 predicted proteins | sample TA2MahCa65mmetaG_FD_148642 | JGI IMG/M metagenome (GOLD analysis project Ga0194120, IMG submission 148642) | Freshwater microbial communities from Lake Tanganyika, Tanzania - TA2015019 Mahale Deep Cast 65m | ecosystem: Environmental > Aquatic > Freshwater > Lake | place: Tanzania: Lake... | reverse complement strand
ACATGTTGCTGTTGGGCCAGCGCTGGCTGATCCACCAGCGCAGCATGACGGCCGCGGTCTGCAACAGGAACGCCACGCCGAACACGCCAAGCCCCCACGCGAGCGCGCGCGGCCAGCGATAGACGAGCCCGAGCAAGAGCAAGATGATCGACGCCATGTAGACGAGCCACACGCGGGTGAGGTTGTTGTTGCGGAAGTACCACGATTCCCAGCCCAAACGAGCCGTGTCGGGATAGACCGCTGGATTGACCTGGTGAAGCGCGTCTGCCAACGCAGCAACTGCCTTGGATGCAGCCGGTGCATCCTGTGCAGCCCACGCCTCGATGAGGTCCTTCCACGCCCCCGCCACCGCACGCTGCTTCTGGATGTCGATCCCCGCGATCGGCGTCTGTTCGATGCCCGCGGCCTTTGCGCGCTCCGCATCGACGGCGAGCATCATGATCTCGCCGAGCCCGTGCCAGCGCTGCTGCGCGTCGTCGGCAGCCGGCGGGATCACGAGCAGCCGGCCGAGCAGGTACTTGGGCTCGCGCACGCTCATGGCGCCTTGGATCTGGCTCACAACCTTCTCGGTCCGGATCAGATCCTGCTCCATCTGACGCAGCGTGGCCATGACCTGGGGCCGCTTGAGAAGCGCCGGCGAGATCAGGCCGTGCTTGAGGAAGCCCTCCATGCGCACCTCGGCATCGGCCTTTGCGGCTGCATCGTGGAAGGACTCGATCACGGCCTCGGCGATCGGCACGCGCGCGGCGGCACCCTTTACGAAGACGATGTCGGCGTCCTCGTAGCTCTCGGGGCGAAGGAGCATGTCGAGGTACGTGAACTCGGGACTCTGGCCGTTGATTCGACGGGGCCCGCTGACGAAGGACATCTGCGTGTTCGCGAAGCTGCCGAAGCTCTTCAGCCGGCCCTCGGTCTGCACAGCGACTTCGCCCAGCGGCAGAAGATCGACGGCTTCATGGAAGGGCTTGGCGGGTTCCTCGGCGCGCGCTGGCGTCGCCCCCATCACGGCGAGGGTCGCCAGGAGCGCAACCAGCGCGGCGCGAACTTTCCCTTCCGCACGAAGGCGTGTCGCGAGTGCTTGCGCGGCTTCGCGGCGTCGCCGCTTGATGATCGGCTTGACGTAGAACGCGTAGCACATCCCGAGCACCGAGATCACGCACCCGAGCAGCTGGATCACCACGCCCTCGCGATTGGCCACCCCGAGCACGGTGTAGTTGAGGCCGCGGCTTGCACGGTCGCCCTCGAACCGGGCCTGGTCCGGCGGATCCCACTGCGCCTGGAAGAACCACCAGCCATCGTGCTCGACCGGCGCGTTCACGCTGCACGGCACGGGCTGCGACCAACCCGCGCCGTCGTCGAAGCGAAGCATGCTGGTGTAGTCGCGGATCGTCGAGGCCTCGCCGGTGTAGCCGCCGATGTGCGTGGCCAGGATGAAGTCATCGAGCGCCACGGCGGTCGGCATCGGCTCGCGACGGCGCGAGAAGAGCACCTCGGCCTTGCGTCCACCGCCCAGATCGACGACCGTCGGTTCGAAGGGATGCCGCCGAAGTGCATCGGCGCGGCGATCGAACACGTACGGGTGGTAGTCGAGCCACTGAGCGCCGCCGCCTGGCCCCGAGACGAGCGCACGAGAGAAGAGCTCGCGCGCATCGCGCTGGCGCTCCTCGGGCGGCACGATGAAGGGCTTGGTCACGGCGACCGCGTTGGGCAGGTACTCAAGCAGCGTGATCGTGAGGCCCGAGGGCAGCGCGAAGGGCTTGCCCACCTCGATCGGCTGCGGCGCCGAGCGCATCGAGCCGATCGAACTCGCGAGTCGGAGCTGGTTCGGACCGGGACCAATCAAGACCGTGAGCAAGGCGCCGTTTTCACCGGGCTCGTAGACCGTGGAGATCGATGGATCGGGTGGCAGCTGCTGCTGCTGCGCCTGGTCCCCGGGCGGAAGGTCACGGTTCATCGACGGATTCGAGAACGCCCAGCGCCGCCAGGTGCGTTCGGGCGAGGTGATCTCGACGATCGCCACATCGGCCGTGACCTCGCCAATGGTCAAGCGATCCTGAACCGCGACCACGCGGAACGACCAGCCTGAGTCCGCCGCACCGATTGGTGTCGCCGCGACGGGCGCGCCCGCGGTGGGCGGATCGATCGGCAAGATCCCCTCGAAACCGATCGAGGGCACCGCGACACGAAGGCTCGGACTCGAGTTCGCGCGCGCGATGTCGGCCTCGTCCTTGATGACCTGCGCGCGGAGCAACCCACCGTCGCCCACACTGCGCTCAGGATCGAGCGCCTGCAATTGGTAGCGATCGCTCTGCCCCGCGGCCTGCCCGGTCGACTGCCCCTGCGCCACCTCAAGGACCACAACAGGATTGAAGGGATCGCGTTCGCTGCCGGCCATCCACTTCGAGCGATCGTGCGCGTAGCGCAGGAAGCCAATCACGCGGAATGCCACATCCTGAAAGGGATCCGCCGCGTCCACCGCTGGAACCGAAAGATCGATGGGATCGATCGGTGTCCGATCGCCGTTGAAGACATCATCTCGGCTCGCGATGCGGTCGTTGTAGAGCGGCATTCCCTCGATCGGCCGCATAGTCCACGGCCCATCGCCTGGCGTACGCACATACAGCGCCCACGCCTTCGCCAAGTCGTTGCGCAGGTAGAACCACTGCTGGCCCTCGTACTCAAGGTCCACGCTGAGCGCGCCATCGATGATCGGATTGCCGTCAGGGTTGACCTTGCGTGCACGCTTGACGGGCTGCTTGGGATCGTCCGTGAGCACCAGATCCTCGGTGTACTCCGGGTACCCCGCCGCAACCTGTCGCATGAAGCGCTGATCGCCTCGATTCACCATGACCGTGACGCTGTAGGTGCGCTTGCCCTTGTCGTTGCCGCTGAGGAGTTCCCACGAGGGATCGATGTCGGCGATCTCGATCAGGTACGGCTCATGACCAAGCTGCGTCCGCGCGCCCGGCACGGCGATCACGCGCTCCTTGGCGACGACCGCGCCCGATGCGTCCTTGATCGACACGACGACCGCACGACGGATCACGGGTGCCTCGCCCTCGACCTTCTGGCCGAAGTAGATCACGCTGCCCACGACCAGCACGATGATGCCGGTGTGAATCATCCACACGCCGTAGTTCACAGGCTTGAACGGAATGCGACGGATGGTGGTGATGATGATGTTGGCCGAGATCAGTCCCATCAGCACATCGAACGGCCACCAGTGGAACCACTCGAACTCGGTCATCTCGAATGGACGCCATTGTCGGAACTGCGCGTGCACCCACGCAGCTGGATGGAACAGATTGGGATGCTCGGGGTAGATGATGCCCGCGCTCCCCACGGTCATGTAGAGAAAGAGCAGCGCCAGCAACACGATGCCAAATCGCACGCTGCTGAAGAGGTCGATCACTGGGGCGAACGGTCCACCGACGCGCGGCAACGAACGGCGGGCCATGGTCGGTTCAGTCGTGGGGGTCGTGTCCATCGGATCATGCATGGTAGGAGCGAGGCCCCGCGGCGGTTCCCCCCGCTACGATCCCGGACCAGTTCATTGAGGAGTCCACAGACCATGATACGCATCCTGTTCGCCACCGTTCTTTCCCTCTCCACCGTCGTCGCAGCTCAGGATGCAGCCAAGCCGGCCCCTGCCGCACCCGCCGCCCCGGATGCGGCCGCTCCCGCTGCCGAGAAGTTGGTCTTCGCCAAGCTCGCGACGAGCAAGGGCGACATCATTCTGGAGCTGAACGAGACCAAGGCTCCGCTGAGCGTCGCCAACTTCGTGCAGTACATCAAGGATGGTCACTACGACGGCACGACCTTCCATCGCGTCATCGGGAACTTCATGATTCAGGGCGGCGGCTTCACCCCCGACATGAAGCAAAAGAACACGCGCGATCCGATCAAGAATGAATGGCAGAACGGCCTCAAGAACACGCGTGGCACGATCGCCATGGCACGGACCTCCATCGCGGACAGCGCGACGAGCCAGTTCTTCATCAATGTGGTCGACAACGGCGGCCTGGACCTGCCGCGTGATGGCGCGGCCTACGCCGTGTTCGGCCGCGTGATCGGCGGCATGGATGTCGTCGACGCGATCCGCCAATCGCGGACGGGGATCAAGGGCGGCATGCCCAATGTGCCGATCGAAGACATCATCATCACCAAGGCGACGCTGCTCACGGCTGAAGAAGCCAAGGCCGCTGCAGCGTCGAAGGCCCCCTGATCCCGCGCAGGAGCACCTCGACCATGTCGAACTTTCGCATCTACACCGGTGACGGCGACCGACTCGTCCAAGTCCCCGAAGGCTGCCCGCACCTGAACTTGATGCCCAGCGGCGATCCGCGCTTGGCGGACAAGAAGCCGGGCATTCGGATCCAGTGGGGCCAGCATCTTCTGAGCGACGTCGTCCACGGGCGATACCGCACGCTCATTTGCGGCGTGAATGACACCGACAACAGTCGCGGTGTGCTCGGCGAGATCCTGTCGCTGATCCCCACGAGTCAGTGGACGCTGGGCAGCGCCACGAGCTACGCCAAGGTCTTCCGCCAGGCAACGCACCTGCACGCGCAGGAAGATCGGGAGCCCTACATCCTGAAGTTCGATCTTGACCGTCTGCTGGTGCTCGCGCTGTTGCGACCCGCAGGGCGCGACCACTTCACCCTCGAAGACATCCACCGCGGCTTCTCGACGGTGTCAAAGATGCTCCAGGGGCGGCATGATCGTCTGCCAGCCGCCGCAGTGTCCTTCCTTGGCGCGCGCAGCAATGTGCTCGTCAACAGCAAGGGCGTCGAGGCGAGCTTTGAGTCCGTCCTCGATGCCATGCACAAGGCGGGATTCACGGGCGATGTCTATCCGCCCGTTGCGGCGTGGGACCGACAAGAAACCGGCGTGTACGCGCGGTTCCCCTTCCCCGAGCAGCTCGACCGTATGCGCGAAGGCTCGAGCTGAGCCAACGCTCGCGCCCGGATCGGTCAGCCGAACTGAATGCCCTGCGCGAGCGGCAGATCCTTGCTGTAGTTGATCGTGCAGGTCTGCCTGCGCATGTAGGTCTTCCAGCTGTCGCTGCCCGACTCGCGGCCGCCGCCAGTGTCCTTCTCGCCGCCGAACGCGCCGCCAATTTCTGCACCGCTCGTGCCGATGTTGACATTCGCGATGCCGCAGTCGCTGCCGGCAGGACCGAGGAACCGTTCCGCCGCGCGCACGCTGTCGGTGAAGATCGCGCTGCTCAGTCCCTGATCGACGCCGTTCTGGATGGTGATCGCTTCGTCGAGATCCTTCACGCTGAAGACGTACAGGATCGGGGCAAACGTTTCTTCGCAGCTGATCGGCGGCACGCTCCCCTTGCCGACGCGGATGATCGTGGGCGAGACATAGTGACCGGGCGTGCCCTTGAATCGTTCGATGCCCTCGACGCCGCCGCACACGATCGTGCAGCCCTGCGCCACGGCCTGTTCGATCGCGTGGCGCATCGTCGCGACGGCCTGACGATTGATGAGTGGACCAACCAGCGTGCCGGGCTTGAGCGGATCGCCGATCGAGATCCCCTTGTATCCCTTGGCCAGGCGCTCGACGAGTTGATCGACAATCGACTCGTGCACGAGCAGACGACGCGTGGTCGTGCAACGCTGACCAGCCGTACCGACCGCGCCAAAGAGCACGCCACGCACGACGAGTTCCAGGTCAGCATCAGGCAGGACGATGATCGCGTTGTTGCCGCCGAGTTCAAGCAGCGTTCGGCCCAGGCGCTTGCCCACGACCTCGGCCACGCGGCGACCCATGCGGCATGAACCGGTCGCGCTCACCAGCGGAATGCGACGATCGGCGATCAGAGGCTCGCCGACCTCCGCGTCTGCACCGATGATGAGCGGGAAGATGTCCGCAGGATCGATGCCCTCAGGACGCCACAGTTCCTGCTCTCGCATGACCTTCCACGCGACTTCGCTGCCGGCGATCGCCGTGAGCGGCGTGAGCAGGCTCGGCTTCCACAGCGTGCTGTTGCCGCAGGTGGCTGCGAGCATGCTGTTCCAAGCCCAGACCGCGATTGGGAAGTTGAAGGCGGTGATGCAACCGACGATCCCCAGCGGATGCCACTGCTCGTACATGCGGTGGCCGGCGCGCTCGCTGTGCATGCTGAGGCCGTAGAGCTGACGCGAGAGACCGACGGCGAAGTCAGCGATGTCAATGCACTCTTGAACCTCGCCCAAGCCCTCGGCCTTGATCTTGCCCATCTCCAGGCTGACCAGCTCGCCCAGCGCATCCTTGTGCACGCGGAAGGCTTCGCCGATGCGTCGCACGATCTCGCCGCGCTTGGGCGCGGGCAGCGATCGCCAACTTTCGAACGCTCGCTGCGCGCGAACGATCGTGGCCTCGAGTTCAGCGCGCGACTGGAGCTTCACCATTGCCAATGGCGCACCATCGGCAGGGTTGTCGGAGATGACCCAGCCCTCGGGCGCGGGGCCAGAGACGGGCTTCACGAGAGGGTGGCGATCAAGACCAAGCGCAGTCAGGACAGGGTGCATCGGTGGAGGATACGGCGCGCCGCCGCGCGTGCTACAACATGCGCCCTCATGCCGCTCGACCGCAACCAACTCGCCAAGCGCGCCGCTCGGGAACTCCGCGACGGCTTCTATGTGAACTTGGGCATCGGCATCCCGACGCTCGTGGCGAACTATGTCCCCTCAGGCATGACCGTCTGGCTGCAGAGTGAGAATGGGCTGCTGGGCATGGGACCATTCCCGACCGAAGACAAGGTCGATCCCGACCTCATCAACGCGGGCAAGCAGACCGTGACCGGAGTTGCCGGACACAGCTTCTTCTCGAGCGCCGACAGCTTCGGCATGATCCGTGGCGGACACATCGACCTAGCGATCCTTGGCGCGATGGAAGTCGATGAACAGGGCGACCTCGCGAACTGGATGATTCCCGGCAAGCTGGTCAAGGGCATGGGCGGCGCGATGGATCTGGTCGCGGGCGTCAAGCGTCGCATCGTCGTCATGGAGCACTGCAACAAGAAGGGTGAGAGCAAGTTCATCCCCCGCTGCACGCTGCCCCTGACTGGCAAGTGCTGCGTCGACATGCTGATCACGGATCTCGCGGTCTTTGAGAAGCGCGGCGCACGCTTCATGCTCACGGAAGTCGCTCCCGGCCACTCGGTCGAGGATGTGCTGTCGAAGACGACCGCGCGCGTCGATGTCGCGCCCGCCGTGTCCACGGTCGACGCCTAATCACGCGATCCGCAGATCTGTGGCGACATGCAGTTCCTGTCGGCGTGCCTCTGCCCCGCCGCAAGGATCGTTCGTCCCTGCTCACTGACCCCCCTGCGCCGAACCAGGGCGCCGATCGTTTTCGCTGTGCGTTTTTGGCCGAGCCATTGCGCGGAACTTTGCGCCGAGCGTTTGCGCCGTACCTTGCGCGCATGATCACCTCTGCGCTGACCCAGTCGTTGGCCACCTGCGTAATGTCATTGGTCCTCATGGCCTGCTCCGGTCCAGTCCGCTCGGCAACGGCCGCGCCCGCCGAGCGTCCATCCGCTTCGCATGAAGCCGCCGTCGTTCCCGCTCAGCAGGCTGGCACCTTCACGGTCGACTTTGCGCGCGAGCAGGCCGCCAAGCCCGAAGGCTGGCAACCCCTCTTCAACGGAACGAATCTCGATGGCTGGGTCAATGTCAACACATCGCCCACGACCTGGACTGTGGGCAAGGACGAAGCTGGCACGCCAGTCATCGTGTGCTCCGGGACGCCGACGGGCGTGATGCGCACGGACCACCAGTTCCGCAACTTCGTTTTCGAGATGGAGTTCAGCCATCGCAAGGCTGGTGGCAATGCGGGTTTGTTCGTGTGGAGCGACGCGATCTGCGCGCGCGGCGTGCCCTTCACCCGCAGCATCGAAGTGCAGGTCATGGACGGCGTCGAGAGCCGTCTGCCCGATGGTCGCCTTCGCTACACCTCGCAGGGCGACATCTTTGCGATCCACGGCGCGAGCATGGTGCCCGATCGTCCCCACCCCGAAGGATGGGAGCGTTGCCTACCGAGCGAGGACCGCACGAAGCCCGCGCCCGAGTGGAACCACTATCGCGTGATCTGTGTCGACGGCACGATCAAGCTCGAGGTCAACGGCAAGGAGGTCTCGGGCGGCAAGGATGTCAAGCCGCGTCAGGGATACATCTGCCTTGAGAGCGAAGGTTCTCCCATCTGGTTCCGCAACCTACGCATCAAGGTGCTTCCCGAGAATCGCATGCTGATGCCGACGCCCGAGATGCGCGCAGATCCGGAACTCGCTGAGTTCCGGCCGCTCTACGACGGCACGCTCGATCAGTGGACGATGCCCAAGGAGAGCGAAGGTCACTGGAAAGCGAGCGGTTGGACGCTCAACTTCGATGGCCAAGGCGGCGATCTGTGGAGCAAGGAGAGCTTCGGTGACTTTGAACTCATCGCCGATTGGCGATGGACCGGCAAGAGCCAAGGCACGATGCGCCGCCCGGTCATCGGTCCCAAGGGCGACGTCCTGCGCAACGCCGACGGCAGCGAGATGACCGAGGAGATTGACGAGTACGACAGCGGCATCTTCCTTCGTGGGAAGCCAGAGAGTCAGGTCAACATGTGGAATTGGAGCGTGGGCAGCGGCGAAGTGTGGGGCTACCGCACCAACCCCAACCTGCCTGCAGCGGTGCGCGAGGCTTGCACGCCAGTTGAGAAGGCCGACGCGCCGATCGGCCAGTGGAATCGCTTCCGCATCCGCATGCAGGGCGAGGTCCTGAATGTGTGGCTCAATGGCAAGCATGTCTTGAAGGACGCCACGCTGCCGGGTGTGCCCGCGAGCGGACCGATCGGCCTGCAAAAGCATGGAAGCCCAGTCGAGTGGGCCAACATCTCTGTTCGGAAACTGTGAGCCGCGCGTAGCATCGATCTCCCGGAGGTTCCCATGCGAACGACGATCCAGAAACTGGTCCGAATTCGCTGCGTGACGATGTTGGCGGGCGCGGCCGTTCTTGCGGCGTGTTCGAGTCCAGCGAAGCAGGACGAGGCCACGATCGCTCCCGATCCTGTTGCCGTCGCGATCGACGGAGAGACCTCGTCGGCCAACACGCCGTTCAATCCTCGCGAACCGCGGGGCGCGCTTGATGTTGATGTGAACGACGGCGTCGGAGCGGCGTCCGGATCAACGCCATTCCAACCCGGGCGTGGATCCGGGCGAGCGGGCGGTGGATCTGGCTCCGGGGCCGGCAACGGCGCAAACAACGGAAACAGCACTGGCGGATCGCAAGGCGGATCACAGGGTGGATCGCAAGGCGGTTCGCAAGGCGGTTCGCAAGGCGGATCACAAGGCGGATCGCAAGGCGGATCACAAGGTGGATCGCAAGGCGGATCACAAGGCGGTTCGCAAGGCGGTTCGCAAGGCGGTTCACAAGGTGGATCGCAAGGTGGATCGCAAGGTGGTTCACAAGGCGGTTCACAAGGTGGTTCACAAGGTGGTTCACAAGGTGGATCGCAAGGTGGATCGCAAGGCGGATCGCAAGGCGGATCGCAAGGCGGTTCGCAAGGTGGATCGCAAGGCGGATCGCAAGGCGGATCACAAGGCGGATCGCAAGGCGGTTCGCAAGGTGGATCGCAAGGCGGATCGCAAGGCGGATCACAAGGCGGATCACAAGGTGGTTCACAAGGTGGATCGCAAGGCGGATCACAAGGTGGTTCGCAAGGCGGTTCACAAGGTGGATCGCAAGGAGGTTCGCAAGGCGGTTCGTTGGGATCTGGCGCGAGCAGCGGCAGCAGTGCATCAAGCACGGGGCAAGGGCGCTCGGGTGTGCCGACCGTGCAAGGCAACGGTGCGCAAGGCCAGGGCGCCGGCAATGGCAGCATCGGTCGTGGCCTCGACGATTTGGTGAAGGCCGGCTCGAATCCGAATCGCAAGCCCCGCGACGAACGCTCGCTGGAGCGCCGCGGCCGCACCGGTCCCGCCGATGGCAGCGGCTCCGACGAGAACGAACCTGGTGGCGACCCGGCCGATCCAAACGCGAGAACCTCTCGCGCAGCGAGTGGCACATCGAAGCCGGAGTCGCCGAAACCATCGACCGGGGCCGCGAAGCCGAGCACGACCGAACCCGCGACGGGCGTCACATCGTCGAGC
>Ga0194120_10012220_pt1 | contig 10129 bp, 10 predicted proteins | sample TA2MahCa65mmetaG_FD_148642 | JGI IMG/M metagenome (GOLD analysis project Ga0194120, IMG submission 148642) | Freshwater microbial communities from Lake Tanganyika, Tanzania - TA2015019 Mahale Deep Cast 65m | ecosystem: Environmental > Aquatic > Freshwater > Lake | place: Tanzania: Lake... | reverse complement strand
CCCGGGTCGCAAGACCGGAACTGAAGGGTGCGCTGCCATTGCCGTTGAACAACCGGGCCGGATCCACGAGCCAGCGGGGCCGGCACACCCCTTGCTGGGCGGTATCGGTTTCGAGCCAGATGTGCAGGCCATAGCCATCGGGTTGGCTCACCACCGCCAGGCCGTCATGGGGCTGAGTGCGCTGCAACGGGAAAATCGCCCAGCTGGCACTGCGATGCGCCGGCACACAGCCCGCCACGGCCGCGGCGAGCAGCAACAGCAGAGCCCCCGAACAGCGGAAGCGACGCAGCGCAGGAGGGATCAAGGCAGCTGAGACACAATCGCCGCATCCTGCCCGAACTGAGCCGCAGCGACTGCCATGGTGCTCACCCCCTCCACGATGCTGCCGCTGGGAACGCCCCTACCCAGCTTCCAACTCGAGCAGGTGTGGGGAGCGCAGGGGGCGGTGGGCCAGGGTGATCGCGGCGAAGCCTGGAGCAGTGCAGCGCTGGAGCGGGCGCCCGTGTTGGTGCTGTTTCTCTGCGCCCACTGCCCCTTTGTGAAACACATCGAGCCCGAGCTGAGCCGATTGGAACGCGACACCAGCGGCCGCATCCAGATCGTGGCCATCGCCAGCAACAGCACCCTCACCCACCCCCAGGACGGCCCCGAGGGCCTGCGGGAGCAAGCCGAACGCAACGGCTGGAGGTTCCCTTATCTCTTCGATGCCAGCCAGGCGGTGGCGCGGGCGTTCCACGCCGCCTGCACCCCGGACCTTTATCTGTTCAACAGCGCCCATCAGCTGGTGTATCGCGGCCAACTCGATGCCAGCCGCCCGGGCAACGATCAGCCGCTGGATGGTCGCGACCTGCGAGCCGCGATCGAAGCTCTGCTCAACGGCCAAGCGATCCCTGAGCCCCAGCAGCCTTCGATCGGCTGCAACATCAAATGGCACCCCGAGGGCACAGCGGGGCGGTGATCCGAACAGGGGCCTTAAGGTTGCCTTCATGCAGGTGCCCCCTTTCAGCCTCACCGAGCAGCTCGATGCTTTAGGCGAGCAGCTTGATGCCGCCGTTCTGCAGGTGTTACGGAGCGGCCAATACATCGGTGGTGGCGTGATCGCCGCCTTCGAGCAGGCCTTTGCCAAAGCGATGGGCACGCCGTTTGCCGTGGGCTGCAACAGCGGCACCGACGCCCTGATCCTGGCGCTGCGCGGCCTGGGGATCGGCCCAGGCGATGAGGTGATCACCTGCTCATTCAGCTTTTTCGCCACCGCCGAAGCGATCAGTGCCGTGGGCGCCACGCCGGTGTTCGTGGATGTGGAGGAGAGCACCTATCTGATCAACCTCGATCAGCTGGAGGCGGCGATCACACCCGCCACCAAGGTGCTGTTGCCCGTGCACCTGTTTGGCCGGCCGGTGGATATGGAGCGGGTCTGCACCATCGCCGATCGCCACAACCTCAAGGTGGTGGAAGACTGCGCTCAGGCCAGCGGCGCCAGCTGGGCCGGCAAGCCCGTGGGCAGCTGGGGCAATGTGGGCTGCTTCAGCTTCTTCCCCACCAAGAACCTCGGTGGCGCCGGCGATGGCGGTGCGCTCACCTGCGGGGATGAGGCCCTGGCCCAACGAATGCGCGAGCTGGCCGTGCACGGCATGCCCCGCCGCTACCTGCACACCGAACTCGGCTACAACAGCCGCCTCGATGCGATCCAGGCAGCGGTGCTCAATGTGAAGCTGCCGCACCTTGAGCGTTGGATCGACCTGCGCCGCAGCATTGCCGACCGTTACCGCAGCCAACTGAACGCCGCCAGCACGATCCGCCTACCCGAGGCCGGCCCTGAGGGCCACAGCTGGAATCAATTCGTGGTGCGCGTGCCCGCCTGCAGCCCCACCCCCGCCTGCAACCAGAGCTGCACCCCGTCGTCCGACAGCGCCAGCTTCGGGCTACCGGAAGCCTGCTGCCGCGACTGGCTGAAGCAGCAGCTCCAGGAAGCTGGTGTGACCACGATCATCTACTACCCGATTCCCATCCACCGCCAGCCCGCCTACGCCCACCTGGGCTACGCGCCGGGATCCCTGCCCGTCACCGAGCGGCTCTGCGCCGAAGTGCTCAGTCTTCCGATCTTCCCGGAGCTCAGCAGCGTGCAGCAGCAACAGGTGATTGACGCTATATTCGCTTTAAGCAATAAAAAGCACTTGGCAAAACAAGAGATCGTGGCAGCATAATCCATGATGCCAACCTTATTGCCGAGCACTTTTTTGCGCCATTGAAAGACAAGAAACTACGCGCAAACGGGGCGAATAAAAGCGGTCACCCAAAGGCACTCGGTCAACGTCCGAATCAATTTGACGACATCGATTCCGCGGCCAGCACGCACCCCCAACCCCCATCAGCGTCATCAGCACAAGTCGGCCTTAATTCACTACTAAAAGCAGTAGCTCAAGCCAAAGCTGGCGGCAACCTTCAACAGGCTAAAAGTCTTTATATCAACGCGCTAGAGATACAAACAGACTCCTATGAGCTGTGGAACGATCTTGGAAATATTCAGCGTCGAGTAGGCGAAATCGAACAAGCTATTTCATCCTATAAAATGGCATTGTGCATTAACCCTCACTCCTCAGAGTTGCACTTCAACCTGGGCATCGCCCTAGAAGATTCGCAGGAGCAATCTTCCGCGCTATTTCACTACCGTGAAGCATTGCGCTTGCAGCCAAAATTATTGCAAGCATGGAGACGAATGGGGCTCCTTCAGCTAAAATTAGGTCAATCCGAAAATGCACTGATTAGCTTTAAGACCCTGATCGATCAAAGACCCAATGATGGTTTAGGGCATTGCCTGAGTGGACTTGCTTGTTATCAATCCAAAAACTACAAACAAGCCGCTCATCATCACCGGAGAGCGATCCGCATAGCGCCTAGCCTGCCTCAAGCTCACGGCTGGCTGGGAGACGCCCTGATGAAACTGGGGCGACCGACAGACGCCCTGAGCTCATACAACCGCGCCATTGAGCTGGGTAGCAGCGATTCCGAGGTGATTTTGCAGAAAGCCATTGCTCTCGAAGAACTTGGACAGTCGCAGCAAGCGATTGCCATCTACGAACGATTGCTTCTACAAGAATCGTGGCCACCTTCTACTCCTTCTTTACTGGCCATTGCTCTACTGAAGACTGGCCACAACGCGCAAGCCTTTGCCGTGATGAGATGTTATCAATGCAACCATCCTTCATTAGCCGAACCATTACACCCAACCGGCGAACTGGGAACTCGCTGGAACGGCATCCCTTTGACCAACCCAGACCAGACCCTGATCATCCTTGGAGATAGGGATGCTGGCCACAGCCTGCACGCCCTAGCGCGCTTAAAAGTCATCAATGCAGGAGCAGCTAAGGTGATCATCTGCCTTCCGGATGAACTTGTTGAACTCGCCCGCAAAACCGATATCGGTCATGAGATTATCACCGTCAAGGACTTGGTAGTACGTCCCCATCAAGTATGGATCCCAATCCTTGACGCCCTAGCGCTGAGCGAACAACAACGGTCAGGCAGCACACCGCAACTCATCAAGCGACAGCAAAAACAGCGCGCCTGGTACAAATCGCTGCGCCAGCATAAAAACAATCTAGTAGCCATCTGCGCAAAAACGCATGATGCAAAAGCCCCGCAGACTAGCGATCTATTCGAGCTGATTTGCGACAAGAAAGCAAACGTGATCGCACTGAATCCATCTGAGAATGAAAATATACTCGACTCACTTAATCAGTCCTTCCAGCTAGCCAAAATTCAAACGCAACTCGCCAAGCTGCATCGCCTCTCCGACCTAGCAATCGTACTGAAACACTGCAATCTGTTCATAACAAGCAATCCCCTCATGGCGCATCTTGCGGGCTGGATGAATGTCCATTGCTTGCTGGTTCTCGCCGAGAACAATCACGACTGGCGTTGGCAACACGACGGACAGGGGCATTCACGCTGGTACCCCAAAACCCTGATCACTCACTGGACTCCTCAAGACTCCAAGTCATTCGCACAAACAGCGAGTCTGCTGGAACCACAACTTAAAGGCCTTCGCAATGAGCCTATAGACGACAATCAACCCTTGGGCAAGGCTGCATAAAGAGCCTTGAAGCGCGCCTGCTGCTGCTTGTGGCTCACTAATGGCGCGGGGTAAGCACCACGCTCCATCGGAGCGATCTCGCCACTGAGCAGATCTTTGGTGTTCACATGGCGCAGCTCCGGCAGCCAGTGGCGGATGTAGGCGCCCTCGGGGTCGAATTTGCTGGCCTGGGTGGCGGGATTAAAGATGCGCAGCGGCTTGGGATCCATGCCACTGCTGGCACTCCACTGCCAGCCGCCGTTGTTGGCCGCCAGATCGCCATCCACCAGGCGCTGCATGAAGGCGGTCTCGCCCCAGCGCCAGTCGCAGATGAGATCCTTCACCAGATAGGACGCCACGATCATGCGGCAGCGGTTGTGCATCCAGCCGCTTTCATTGAGCTGGCGCATCGCCGCATCGATGATCGGCATGCCGGTGAGCCCCTCATACCAGGCTTCATAGCGACCCTGATGGTTATCCCAGGGGAAGAGCTTCCACTGGGGTCGGTAGGGACCCTCCGCCAGCTCAGGGAAATGGAACAGCGCCTGTTGATAGAACTCGCGCCAGGCCAGCTCCTGCTCCCACACCCCGATCGAGCTGAGCGCCTCATCGGCGCCGCCCATGGCCAAGGCCACCTCGCGCGCCTGTTGAGCCGCCGCCCAGGCCTGCCGGGGGCTGAGGGTGCCGAATTTCAGCGCTGCACTCAGGCCGGAAGTACCGGCCTGCCCCGGCATGTTGCGGCCCGGTTCGTAGCCGAGCAGCGGAATGCCGCGCCCAGCCCCGGGCTCACCATCACAGAAGCGTTGCAGCTGCGCCAACGCTGCGGTTTCCCCAGGGCGGCAGGGGCAACACTCCGCCCCGTCAAACACCTGACCCAACTGGGCGAGCGTGGGCAGGCTGTCGCTCAGGGGCAGCTGCGCCCAGAGGACCGCACGGGGCTCGGGCAACGCCGCCGGATCCAGATCGATCAGCCCAGTGGGAGCGGGCAGCGGGTCGAGGCCTCCCTGCAGCGCTGAACCGGCCGCCGCTTTGCGCTCCACCTGGCCGCGCCAGTTGCGCTGGAACGGTCCATAGACGCGATAGGGATCGCCGCCGCCGGTTTTCAGCGCCTCCGGCGCCACCAGCAACTGATCCCAATCCACCAACACGCGACGGCCCGCCGCCTGAAGCGCCGCGGCCACACGCCGGTCGCGGGCGCGGCCATAGGGCTCCACATCACGGTTCCAGGCAACCACCGGCGCCGCCAGCGCCTCAGCCAACTGAGGCAGCACCAGCTCAGGATCGCCCTCCAACACCAACAGTCGGCCACCCGCCTCACGCCAGCGTTGCTGCAGCTCCTTGAGGCTCTCCAGCAGAAACCACACCCGCGCCGGCGCCATATCGGCAGCGCCAAGAATCGCGGGATCGAGCACAAACACGCCGGTCAGTGCCGGTGTGGCGGCCGCCGCCGCGGCCAGGCCCAGGTTGTCGGCCAGGCGCAGGTCGCGGCGATGCCAGAACAGCCAGCGTTCCGCCCCCATCAGAGCCCCAGCAGCTGCTTGGCCCGGAACCAAGCGGTGATGCTCTTGCCGTCGAGGTATTCATCACCGCTGGCGATGGCGGCATCGAGCTCCGCCGGTGTCATCAACGCCACCTCGAGGTCTTCATCGTCATCGCCGGCCGGCCGCTCGCTGAGCTCGGTGAGCTCGCGGGCCAGGAAGAGATAGATCACCTCATCGGAGTAACCCGGGCAGGGCAACATCGCGCCCAGTTCATCCCAGCGGCTGGCGCTGTAGCCCGCCTCCTCCTGCAGCTCCCGCTGCATGGTGGAGAGCGGCGTCTCGCCCGGATCGAGCGTGCCGGCGGGAAACTCGAGCAATCGCGTGGCCACCGCAAAGCGGTACTGACGCAACACCACCACGCGGCCGTCATTAAGCACCGGCACCGCCAGGGAGGCACCGGGGTGCTTGATCACCCCGAAGCTGCCCTCCACCCCCATCGGCAGCTCCACGCGGTTGATCTCGAAGCGCAGCTTGCGCGCATCAAGGCTGGCGGTGGTCTCCAGGTGGCGCGCAGGCTCTGGGGCGGGCAGGGGCGCCATGGCGGCGGTCCAACGATCGATCTGGCCAGCTTCGCAGGGGGCTATCACGGTCCCACTGCCGAAGACCTGGGGAACACTCAAGCCATGGCGCAGTGATCGATCACCCCCGTCCGCCGTTCGTTGTGAGCCCAGTGCCAGACGCTCTCAAGGCTCTCCAACCAGCGCACCGCACCGGCCAGACCCCATGACGGAACTCCCGCAACGCATCAACGCCCATGCCGCCCGTCAGAACCTCGCTGAACTGATGGATCGCGCCCATGCAGGTGAGCGGTTCGTGCTGATGAAATACGGCCGGCCCTGGGCCCTGCTCGTACCCCTGGCGGTACCCGCACAGGATCAGACGCCGCAGCGAGTCCCTGGGCGGCTGCGCTGGCTGGGCCCCTTGGGAGAACCGCACATCCTGCTGCGGCCATGAAGCTCCTGCTCGACAGTCATGTCCTGCTGTGGTGGTGGTGCTGTCCGCAACTGCTCTCGCCGCGAGTCAGGCAACACCTGGCCGATCCGCAACAGCTTGTGTTGGTGAGCGTGGCCAGCCTCTGGGAGCTCAGCAGAGCTGAGCAGGCGCGCAAACTCCCGGAGCTGACACCGGTGATCTGGCAGCTGCCGGAGCTGATCAGCCAGGAAGGCTTTGAGCTGCTACCCATCACGGCGCGCCACAGCCTGCTCGCTGGTCAATGGCGCTCAGCGTCGCGCTCCCAGCCACCAGACCCGGTGGGCAGCCTGCTGCTGGCGCAGGCTCAGATTGAGAACCTCACGCTCGTGAGCCACGACCCCGCCTTGCACGATCGGAGTGTCCGCACTTTGTGGTGAGGGCCATCCCAGCTGAGCGCCGATCGACCTGATCCGCTCAGGCAGGCCAGCCAAGCGGCTCGGGGCTGAGGGGCTGAGGCGGAGGCTCCTGGGGATCAGGGCGCAAGCCGGAGAGCGGAGCAAAACGCGCAGGCACCCGCAAGGGGGAGTCGCTGCTGCGCTCAATCGCAACCAACGGAGCCAGCACAAAACCGCGCTGATGCCAGCGGGGGTGGGGAAGCTGCAACGCCGGGAGATCGCACTGCAAATCCCCCCACCACAGCAAATCCAGATCGAGGGTGCGGGGGCCCCAGTGTTCCAACCTCTCCCGGCCAAAGGAACGCTCCAGCTGCTGCAGACCCGCCAGGAGATCCAGAGCAGCGGGAGGGGTGGGCGCAAGCAGCACCTGGGCCACCACAGCAGCGTTCAGATAGTCCGGCTGGCCGGGGGGGCCGCCCACTGGTGCTGTGCGGAACAGCGGCGACCAATGCAGCCTGCAGATTTGAGGCGCCCAGCTTTGGAGCAGCTGGGCCAGGAGGGGGCGTACCGCCACGAGGGTGTCGATCGGACCACCGGCAGCACTGGGCAGGTTGGCCCCCAGGCCAATCGCCAACTGCGCCGTGGCCTCGGGGCCGCCTGAGCTGCCCTCATCAGCGAGACTAGCGCGCACCACTCAAGGGCTCAGGCCACTCCATGGTTGCAAGTGGATCGGTAGCAAGCGGAACGGCCATCAGCGACGCCGCGGCCCGGGCCTTTCCGCTGGCAGCGATCACCGGCCACGGCACCCTGAAGTTGGCGCTCCTGTTGGCGGCGGTGGATCCAGGACTGGGGGGCGTGGTGATCGCCGGCGGCCGAGGCACCGGGAAATCTGTGTTGGCCAGGGGCCTGCACGCCCTGCTGCCACCGATCGATGTGCTCGATCTGGGCAGCGCACCCGCGGGCCAGCCGGCCCCGGCGGCGCTCAACATCGACCCACAGCGCCCAGACGACTGGGACGAACCCACGCGTCGCCGCCTCACCGAGCTGGGGGCCGATCCCAGCGGTAACGATGCAGCGGCGCTGCTACCCACGAAGGTGATTCCGGCGCCGTTTGTGCAGGTGCCGCTGGGGATCACCGAAGACCGCCTGGTCGGATCGGTGGACGTGACCGCCTCGCTGGCCAGCGGCCAGGCCGTGTTCCAGCCGGGCCTGTTGGCGGAAGCCCACCGGGGCGTGCTCTACGTCGACGAGCTGAACCTGCTCGACGACAACATCACCAACCTGCTGCTGGCGGCTGTCGGCAGCGGCGAGAACCGGATCGAGCGCGAGGGTCTGAGCCTCAGCCACCCCTGCCGTTGCCTGCTGATCGCCACCTACAACCCTGAAGAGGGAGCGGTGCGCGACCACCTGCTCGATCGCTTTGCGATCGCCCTCTCGGCCAACCAGGTGCTGGAGCTCGATCAACGGGTGGAGATCGCTCGCAGCGCCATCGGGCACGCCGAATCCACCCAGGCCTTCGCCGCCCGCTTCCAGGAAGACACCGACGCCCTGGCCACACAGCTGTTGCTGGCCCGCCAGTGGCTGCCGGATGTACAGATCACGCGTGAACAAATCGCCTATTTGGTGAACGAAGCCCTGCGGGGCGGCGTGGAAGGCCACCGCAGCGAGCTCTATGCCGTGCGCGTCGCCCGTGCCCATGCCGCCCTGAGCGGCCGCGATCGGGTCGAGGCCGACGACCTACAGGTCGCCGTGCGCCTGGTGATCGCCCCCCGCGCCCTGCAGCTGCCGCCGCCGGATCCCGATCAGCCGATGGAACCCCCGCCGCCGCCGCCCCCGCAGGGCGAACAGCCACCCGAGGAGCCGGAGCAACCTGAGAACGAGCAGGAGCCCGACGAGCCCGAAGACGACAACAACGACGAAGACGACGACACCCCTGAGGATCAGGCGCCCCCATCGATCCCGGAGGAATTCCTGCTGGATCCGGAGGCCACCGCCATCGATCCCGACCTGCTGCTGTTCAACGCCGGTAAGGCCAAGAGCGGTGGCAGCGGCAGCCGCGCCGTGGTGTTCAGCGATTCGCGCGGCCGCTACGTGAAGCCGATGCTGCCCCGCGGGCCGGTGAAGCGGATTGCCGTGGATGCCACCCTGCGGGCCGCAGCGCCGTATCAGAAAACCCGCCGCGAACGGGAGCCCCACCGCAAGGTGGTGGTGGAAGACGGCGACCTGCGGTCCAAGCAGCTGCAGCGCAAAGCCGGCGCCCTGGTGATCTTCCTGGTGGATGCCAGCGGCTCGATGGCGCTGAACCGGATGCAGAGCGCCAAGGGCGCCGTGATCCGCCTGCTCACCGAGGCCTACGAAAACCGCGACGAAGTGGCCCTGATCCCTTTCCGCGGTGAAGCAGCCGAGGTACTTCTACCCCCCACCCGCTCGATCACCGCCGCGCGCCGGCGGCTGGAATCGATGCCCTGCGGCGGCGGCTCCCCCCTGGCCCATGGACTGTCCCAGGCCGCCCGCGTGGGGGCCAATGCTCTGGCCACCGGCGATCTCGGCCAGGTGGTGGTGGTGGCCATCACCGACGGACGCGGCAACGTGCCCCTCGGGCGCTCCCTCGGGCAGCCGGAACTGGAGGGTGATGAACCCGTGGACCTCAAAGAAGAGGTGAAGCAGGTGGCGAGCCGCTACCGTGCTCTGGGCATCAAGCTTCTGGTGATCGACACCGAGCGCAAATTCATCGGCAGCGGCATGGGTAAAGACCTCGCCGATGCCGCCGGTGGCAAATACGTGCAGCTGCCCAAGGCCAGCGATCAGGCGATCGCGGCGATTGCGATGGAGGCGATCAGCGGGGTCTAGCGCTTGCCAGTTTGGGCGGGGTAGAGCTCATCGAAAAACTTGCCGAGCCCGATGCTCACGCTGCGCAGGCCATTCATGAAGCGTGGATCGGCGGTGAGTTTCTCCACATCACCGCCCACTTCGTTCCAGCGGGCGGTGAGTTTCTCGGCATTAGTCACGGTGTTTTTGAGCTCCGACACCGTTTTGGGGTTGTCGAGAGCGCGGGTGAAATTGCGGATGTTGGCCGTTGAGGCGTTGAGGTTATCGATGGTGGGTTGAGCGCTATTCACTGCCGCCTCCAGCTCCTTGATCAAACGCTGGCCATCCACCATGAATTTGCTGGCCTCTTTGGCGGTGGTGTCAAAACTGCGGGTGGTCTA
>Ga0194120_10012213_pt1 | contig 10133 bp, 8 predicted proteins | sample TA2MahCa65mmetaG_FD_148642 | JGI IMG/M metagenome (GOLD analysis project Ga0194120, IMG submission 148642) | Freshwater microbial communities from Lake Tanganyika, Tanzania - TA2015019 Mahale Deep Cast 65m | ecosystem: Environmental > Aquatic > Freshwater > Lake | place: Tanzania: Lake... | reverse complement strand
AGGCCCCCCTGGAACAGGGCGTTGCGGTTGATGTGCAGGTGGTGGGGGGTGATGGTGGCCGCCAGGGTGGCGGGGCCCGCCACCACAAACTCCGCCGCCTCGGCCGTGGTGATGTGCTCGAGCACCACCTTCAGGCCGGGGTGGCGCTGCAGCAGCGGTTGCAGGTGCCGCTCGATGAACACCGCTTCGCGATCAAAGATGTCGACGGCCGGATCGGTCACTTCCCCGTGGATCAGCAGTGGCATGCCGATGCGTTCCATGCGCTCCAGCACCCGCGGGATGTGGGCCAGGTCGCGCACCCCCGCATCGGAGTTGGTGGTAGCGCCGGCGGGGTAGAGCTTGGCGGCGGTGAACACCCCCTCCCCGTGGCCCCGTTCCAATTCATCGGGGTCGATGCTTTCGGTGAGGTAGGCCGTCATCAGCGGCGTGAAGCCGGCGGCGGCTTCGGCGCCCGCCCGCTCCCGCAGGGCGGTGAGGATCCGCTGGCGGTAGGCGGCACCCATGGCGGTGGTGGTGATCGGCGGCCGCAGGTTGGGCATCACGATCGCCCGGGCGAAGGGCCGGGCGGTGTGGGCCACCACCGCCTGCAGCAGGGCACCGTCGCGCAGGTGCACATGCCAGTCGTCCGGGCGCCGCAGCGTCAGCCTTGATCCCGGCTCCGGCAGGCCGCCGCCGGTGCTGCACCGCTGCGGTTCGGGGCTGACCATCCGGGCGGAAAGGGGTCTCCTCAACCTAGGCGCCGAGGCGAAGTTGCTGGCAAACTGCGCCGAACCTTGGAACACAGCCATGACCTGGCGGCGCACGCTGGCGGCAGCACTCCCCCTGTTCACGGCCCTGGGCCTGGTGGGCTGCGCCAGCGATGGGGGCGGCATCCAGAGCCAGAAGCTCACCGCCATCAACGGCCGCGGCAAGGTGATCTGCGGGGTGGACGGCAAGCTGCCGGGCTTCAGCTTCGTGAATCCCGACGGCAGCTACAGCGGCCTCGATGTGGACATCTGCAAGGCCACGGCGGCGGCCGTGCTGGGGGACCCCGCCAAGGTGGACTTCCGCGACCTCAACTCCACCGAGCGTTTCGCGGCCCTGGCCAGCGGTGAGATCGATCTGCTCTCCCGCAACACCACCGCCACCGTGAGCCGCGACGCCCCCGGTGGGAATGCCCTCAGCTTTGCCCCGACTGTTTTTTATGACGGCCAGGGGATCATGACCCCGAAGGCCAGCGGCATCACCAGCCTCAAAGACCTGGCGGACAAACCGATCTGCGTGGAGAGCGGCACCACCACCGAGCTCAACCTGGCGGACCGCATGCGGGAGATCAAGGCCCCGTACACCCCCCTGCGCTTCCAGACCGGCGACCAGACCTACGCCGCCTACCTGCAGGGCCGTTGCGTGGCGGTGACCAGCGACCGCTCCCAGCTGGCGGGTAAGCGCACCAGTTTCCCCGACCCCGCCGCCCACACCTTGCTGCCGGAGGTGCTGAGCAAGGAACCGCTCAGCCCCGCCACGGTGAACGCCGACCCCGCCTGGGCCGACGCGGTGCGCTGGATCATCTTCGGTCTGATGCAGGCGGAGGAGCTCGGCATCACCCAGGCCAACGTCGACGCCAAGGTGGCCGAAGCCAAGGCCAACACCAACCTCGCCGACCTGCGCCGCTTCCTCGGCGTGGAGGGTGACTTCGGCAAGCAGTTGGGCCTGCCCGCCAACTTCGTGGTGCTGGCCCTCAAGGCCGTGGGCAACTACGGCGAGATCTTCGAGCGCAACGTGGGCACCGGCTCGCTGCTGAAGCTGGAGCGGGGCCTCAACCGCCAGTGGAACCAGGGCGGCCTGATCTATTCGCCGCCCTTCCGTTGATGGCCGCTGCGGGCACCACCCCTGTGGTCACGCCCTGGTGGCGCGACCGCCGTTGGATCCCCTGGATCGTGCAGGGGGGCGTGGCCCTGGCGGTGCTGGTGGTGGTGGCGTTCCTGCTGGGCAACCTGGTGCGCAACCTCACCGCCGCCGGGCTGCTGCTGAGCTGGCGCTGGCTGGGCAACCCCGCCGGTTTCGACATCTCCGAAACCGTGCTGCCCTATGACGCCAGCCTCCCCTACTGGCGCGCCCTGCTGGCGGGCCTGGCCAACACCCTGCGGGTGGTGGTGACGGGGCTGGTGGGGGCCACGCTGCTGGGCACCCTGGTGGGCACCGCCTCCTTCAGCAGCAATGGCCTGCTGCGGCGCCTGGCGCGGGTGTATGTGGAGGTGATCCGCAACATCCCGTTGCTGCTGCAGCTGGTGTTCTGGTATTTCGTGGTGTTCCTGGCGCTGCCCAACGGCCGCGATGCCCTGCAGCTGCCCGGCCTGGTGTTGGCCCGCTCCGGCCTCTACCTGGCCTGGTTCACCGATCCGCTGCACCTCAGCTGGGCGGGCCCCCAACTGGTGGGGGGCGTGTGGCAGGCGCCGCTGCGCCTCTCGGTGGAGTTCGGCGCCCTGCTCACCGGCCTGGTGGTGTACACCGGCGCCTTCATCGCTGAGGTGGTGCGCGGCGGGGTGGCTTCCGTGCCCCAGGGCCAGTGGGAGGCGGCGCGCTCCCTGGGGTTCATGCCCCTGCAGACCCTGCGCCGCATCGTGCTGCCCCAGGCCCTGCGGGTGATCGTGCCCGGCCTCAACAGCCAGTACATCTCCCTGGCCAAGAACTCCTCCCTGGCGGTGGCCTGCGGCTACAGCGACCTCTATTCCGTGGCCGAAACCACCCTCAACCAGAGCGGCCGGGCGGTGGAGGTGATGCTGATCCTGCTGGGGGCCTACCTGGTGCTGGATCTGCTGATCTCAGCCCTGATGAACGGCCTCAACGGGCTGGTGCAGCTGAGGGAACGCTGATGGAGCGCAGCGTGACCCCCGCGGGCTGGCAACGGCTGCGGCGCGAGCTGTTCGCCAGCCGCACCGATGGCCTGATCACCCTGGTGCTGCTGGGGGCGCTGCTGGCCCTGGGGGGCGGCTTCCTGCGCTGGGCCCTGTTCCAGGCGGAATGGGCGGTGGTGCGGGTGAACAGCACCCTGTTTGCCGTGGGCCGCTACCCCCTCGATCAGCAGTGGCGCCTGTGGCTGCTCACGGCCCTGCTGGCGGCGGCCACCGGCCTCACTTGGGGGCTGCTCCGAGGCCGCAGTTGCCCCCGCAACGACCAGATCGCCGCCGTGCTGCTGGCGGGCCTGGCCCTGGCGGCACCGCTGTTTCTGCAGCTCAGCCTCGCCATCCAGGCCCGCTGGTGGCTGATCACGGCGCTGCTGCTGGCCCTGCGCTGGGGCGCCGGCCGCTGGGGCGATCGCCTGCCCCAGGGCTGGCGCCGCTGGCTACCGCTGCAGTGGCCTCTGCTCTATCTGCTGGGCATGGTGCTGATCAGTGGTGGCCTCGGGTTGATGGCGGTGCGCCCCAGCGACTGGGGCGGCCTGCTGCTCACCCTGGTGCAATCCAGCTTCGCGATCCTGCTGTGCTTCCCCCTGGGGGTGGCCCTGGCCCTAGGGCGCCGCAGTGAACTGCCGCTGCTGCGCTGGGGCTCAGTGCTCTACATCGAGTTCATCCGGGGGGCACCGCTGATCACGCTGTTGTTCCTCGGGCAGAACATCCTCGGTTTCGTCCTGCCGGGGGGGCTGGCCCCCGATCGGGTGTGGCGCGCCGCCTGGGTGCTCACCTTCTTCGCCGCCGCCTATGTGGCGGAGGCGGTGCGCTCCGGCCTGGCGGCGGTGCCCCGCGGCCAGATGGAGGCCGCCCGCGCCCTGGGCCTACCGGTGCCCCAGGCCCTGATCCATGTGGTGCTGCCCCAGGCCCTGCGGGTGGCGCTGCCCGCCACGGTGGGCCAGTTCATCACCCTGCTGCAGGACACCACGCTGCTCTCGCTGATCGGCCTGCTGGATCTGCTGGGGGTGGCCCGCACCGTGATGGCCAACCCCGCCTTCCTCGGCAAAAACGCCGAGGTGTATCTGCTGTTGGCGGTGCTGTTCTGGTGTTGCTGTGCCGCCCTAGGGCTGGGCAGCCGCGCCCTGGAAACCCGCCTCAACCCCAACACCCTCTCCGCCGCACGGGCATGACCAACCCCTCCAGCTCCGCTTCTGGCGCCGTGATGATCGAGGCCCGTGGGGTCGAGAAGTGGTACCCCAATGGTTTCCAGGCCCTGCGCGGGGTGGACCTCACCGTGCGCCAGGGGGAGGTGGTGGTGGTGATGGGCCCCTCCGGCTCGGGCAAGAGCACCTTCATCCGCACCTTCAATGCCCTGGAGGATTTCCAGAAAGGCTCGATCGTGGTGGATGGCATCACCCTCTCCAATGACGTGCGCAACATCGATGCGGTGCGGCGCGAGGTGGGGATGGTGTTCCAGCAGTTCAACCTCTTCCCCCACCTGACGGTGCTGGAGAACCTCACCCTGGCGCCGGTGCTGGTGCGCAAGCGCCCCAAGGCGGAGGTGGAGCGCCAGGCGCGGCAGCTGCTGGAGCGGGTGGGCATCCACGAGCAGGCCGATAAATACCCGGGCCAGCTCTCCGGCGGCCAGCAGCAGCGGGTGGCCATCGCCCGCTCCCTGTCGATGGAGCCGCGCATCCTGCTGTTTGACGAACCCACCAGCGCCCTCGACCCGGAGATGGTGCAGGAGGTGCTGGCGGTGATGCAGGAGCTGGCCCGCGAGGGCATGACCATGGTGGTGGTGACCCACGAGGTGCGCTTCGCTCGCCAGGTGGCCCACCGGGTGGTGCTGATGGCCGATGGTCAGGTGGTGGAGGAGGCCCCGCCGGATCAGTTCTTCACCAACCCGCAGCACGAGCGCAGCAAGCAGTTCCTCAGCCAGATCGCCTGATGCCGGCCCCGTTCCCCGCCATCCGCTGGAGCGGCCGCCAGGGGGTTTTGATCCTGCTGGCCAGCAGCTTCAGCCTGCGTTTCGTCCTCGCCGCCCTGATGCCGCCGGGCTACGACGAGGTCTATTACTTCTTCTACGGCCGCCACATCGACCTGAGCTTCTACGACCACCCCCTGGCGGTGGGGGTGTGGTCGTGGCTGGGTCAGCGGCTGGGGCCGAGCGTGCTGGCCCTGCGGCTGCCCTCGGTGCTCAGCTACACCCTGGCCCTGGGGCTGCTGGCCCAGGCCACGGCCCGCTGGTTTGGCGCCACGGCGCGGCTGTGGCTGCTGCTGCTGGGCAACCTCTGCCCGCTGGTGCTGATCTGTGGTGGCGTGCTTCTGCTGCCGGATAGCCCATTGCTGTTGGGGCTGGCGCTGCTGCTGTGGTGGATCGCCCGCCACCCGCAGGTGCTGCCGCGGGGCCCCGGCCAGATGCTCGCCCTGGCGGCGATCCTGGCGCTGATCACCCTGTCGAAATACCACGCCCTGGTGGTGCTGCCGGCCCTGCTGGCCTGGACCCTCGCTCGCCCCGATTGCCGCCGGCTCTGGCTGCGTTGGACCTCCCTGGGCACCGTGCTGGCCTGGGGGCTGCTGGTGAGCCCCCTGTGGCTGTGGAACAGCCGCTGGGGTTGGGTGTCGTTTCTGTTCCACAGCGGTCGCACCACCGCCTCCGGCGGCTTCAACGCCGAGGGGTCGTTGCTGTTTCTGCTCAGTCAGCTCGGGTTGCTGTTTCCCACCATCGGCATCCTGCTGCTGGCGGTGTTGTGGCCCTGGCGCCGCGCCGGTGCCCTGGCCTCGGAGCCGGCCCAGTTGCTGCGCTGCCTGGCCTGGCCGCAGCTGGTGTTGTTTGTGCTGCTGGCGGGCCGCATGCAGGTGATGACCAGCTGGCTGGTGCCCGCCTGGTGGATCAGCCTGCCCCTGGCGGCGGCCTGGTTGGCCCAGCGCCCCTGGGGTGCTGCCGGCGGTGGGGTGGCCCTGCGGCGCACGGCCGTCGCCACCGCCGCGATCGTGCCGGCGCTGTTGCTGTTCGGTGGGGTGCAGATGCGCTGGGGGGTGCTGGAGCGCTGGCTGCCCACCGCCGCCGACCCCTCGGCGCAGCTGATGGCCCCCGGGGATCTGGAGCGGGCCCTGCGCCGTGATCCCCGCATCTGGTGGGCCCTGCAGCAGGCGGATGTGATCGCCTCCTTCCGTTACGAGATGCCCGGCTTCCTGGCCCTGGCCCTCGGCAACGGCGATCGCGCCACCTACACCACCTTCAGCGATGACCCCCGCGGCTTCGCCTTCTGGCCCGCCCCCACGGCGGCCACCTCCCGCGGTGTGCTGTTTGCACCGGTGGAGCCGGGATCGCCGCTGCTGCGCCGCAGCTTCCCGCCCCTGATCGGCAACCTGCAGCCCCTGGGGGAGGTGGTGGTGGAGCGCAATGGCCGGCCGGCGGTGCGGCTGGAATTTGTGAGCTTCACGCGCCAGGCCGGGCCCTACCCATGGCCCTACGGCAACCGCTGAACCGGCTGCAGTGGCTGGGCTGGGGCCTGGCGGCCGCCGGCAAGCTGCTGGAGGGGCTGATCGTGTTCATCGGCGGCATGGCGCTGCCGGCCCTCAGCGAGCGCTTCGGCCTCAGCCCCCTGGCCCAGGGGACCTTCGCCGCCGCTTCGCTGCTGGGGATCCTGGTGGGATCGCTGGCCCTGGGCTGGCTGGCGGATCGCATCGGCCGCCGCTGGCTGTTCAGCGCTGAGTTGCTGGTGCTGGCCCTGGGGCTGTTGGGGGCGGCCCTGAGCCCCTCGGCGCCGCTGGTGTTGGTGTCGCTCTTGGTGGTGGGCATCGCCCTGGGGGCCGACTACCCCCTGGCGCACCTGGTGATCACGGAAAGCGTGCCCGCCGGCCAGCGGGGGCGATTGGTGCTGGCGGCCTTCGGCTGCCAGGCCCTGGGGGCGGTGCTGGGCATGGCGGGGGCGGCCTGGCTGTTGGCGCCGCGGCTGGAGCCCCTCAGCTGGCGCTGGCTCTATGGGCTGCCGCTGCTGCCGGTGCTGTTGTTGGCGCTGGCCCGCTGGCGTTTGCCGGAGAGCGGCCCCTGGTTGGAGAGCCGCGGCCAGGATCGCGAGCCGGGCGGACTGGGCCCCCTGTTTGCCCCGCCGCTGCGGCGGGCCCTGGCCCTGGCGGCCCTGCCCTGGTTTCTGCAGGACCTCACCACCTACGGCGTGGGCCTTTACCTGCCCCAGCTGCTGCAGGGCTCCCGGGCGCTGGCGGCCTGGGTGGAGCTGGCCTTCCTGGCGGGCATGGTGGCGGCCATCGCCCTGGTGGACCGCTGGGGCCGGATCCCGCTGCAGATCACCGGTTTCCTGGGCTGTGCCGCCGGGTTGCTGCTGGCGGCCCGGGCCGATCTCAGGGCGCAACTCGTGGTGGGGCTGCTGCTGGTGCAGTTCATGACCAACCTGGGCCCCAACGCCCAGACCTATCTGCTGGCGGGGGAGTTGTTTCCCACCGCCCTGCGGGGCCGCGGCGCCGGCCTGGCGGCGGCGGTGGGCAAGCTGGGGGCGATTGCGGCGGCCCTGGCCATGCCGGTGCTGCTGCAGCGCTGGGGCCCGGGGCCGTTGCTGCCGCTGCTGGCGGTCACCTCGCTGCTGGGGGCCGCGCTCACCTGGGGGCTGCGGCTCGACACCGCTCCGCCGGCTGAACCCCCCGATCTGGAGCTGGGATCCGGCGCTTCCTAGAGTGGCTGGAGAAGCCCTGCGGGCATGGTTGATTTCCACTCCCCCGGCACGGCCCCCCAGGCCGATGGCGACTCGGCCTCCGAGCGCATCACCGAGCAACTGGGCCGCCTGATCCCCCTGGTGAATGGTCCCAGCCGCGTGGCGCGGGTGGGCTCCACCCACGGCCGTGATGGGCTGGCTTCGCTGCTCAGTTGGGACGACGACGGCCAGTTGAGCGTCGATTGAAGGCCGGCGCCGGCCCGGCGGGGCGCCGCGACGGCACGGCCCCTGATCAGCAGCTGCTGGTGTTGGCCGGCGGCGGCCACAGTCATGCCCTGCTGTTGCGGCACTGGCTGATGGAGCCGCGGCTGCGGCCGCCGCGCACGGCGGTGCTGTTGGTGAACCGCCGCAGCACAGCCCTCTACTCCGGCCTGGTGCCCGCCCTGGTGGCGGGGCTGGAGCCCGAGGCGGGCTGCGCCATCGACCTGCGGGAGCTGTGCCGCTGCGCCGGCGTGGCCTTCCTGCAGGCGGAGATCATCGGCCTGGATCTGGCCGAGGGCGCCCTGCTGTTGCAGGGACGCCCGTCGCTGCGCTTCAGCGCCCTGAGCCTGGATGTGGGGGCCCAGACCCAGCTGCCCCAGCCAGCCCCGGGGGTGCCGGCCCCCCAAACCGTGAAACCGCTGGAGCCCTTCCTGGTCTGGCTACGGCGGCGGCTGGAGCCCCAGGATCGGGCCCAACCCCTGGCCATCCGCGGCGGTGGCGCCGCTGCCGTGGAACTGGCCCTGGCCCTGCGGGCCCGCGGTCTGGCGCCGCGGTTGCTGCTGCGGGGTGAGGCCCTGCACCTGGGGGCGGCGGCGGCCCACCGCCGCGCCGAAGCGCTGCTGGCGGCGCGGGGCATCCCCGTGGAGCGCGCCGTGGCGGCGGACGCCCCCTCCGACCTGGCCTGCACCGGCAGCGTTGCACCCCCCTGGCTGGCGGCCTGCGGCCTGCCGGTGGATCGGGCCAGCGGCCGGGTGCTGTGTGAGCCCACGCTGCAGGTGCAGGGCCATCCGCAGCTGTTCGCCTGCGGCGATTGCGCCCTGATCGCCGAGGCCCCACGGCCTCCTTCGGGGGTGTGGGCGGTGCGGGCGGCGCCGCTGCTGGCCCATAACCTGCACCGCCACCTGGCGGATGCGGGCCGCCCCCTGCGGCGCTGGCGCCCCCAGGCCAGGGCCCTCCAGTTGCTGGGGGATGGGGGCAGTGGTGCCGATGGCCGCCCGCGGGCCCTGGCCCTCTACGGCCCCTGGTGCCTGGGGCCCAGCCGTTGGATCTGGCGTTGGAAGCAGCGCATCGATCGGCGCTTCATGGCCCTGTTTCCCGCCCCCTCCCACCAACGCCGGCGGCTGCAGGCCGGCGCGGGGCAGGAGCCGATGGCCTGCCGGGGTTGTGCCGCCAAGCTGCCGGCCCAGCCGCTGCAGGCGGCCCTGGCGCGCCTGGCGGGCACGGCCCATGGCCCCCAGCCGCAGGACGCCGCCCCGGTGCTGGCCCTGCCAGAGGGCAGCACCCTGCTACAGAGCGTGGATGGCTTTCCGGCCCTGGTGGCCGACCCCTGGCTCAACGGCCGGCTCACCACCCTGCACGCCTGCAGCGACCTCTGGGCCAGCGGGGCCGCGGTGCACAGCCTGCAGGCGGTGGTCACCGTGCCCCAGGCGGCGCCGTTGCTGCAGGAGGAATGGCTGCTGCAGAGCCTGGCGGGGGTGCGCTCGGTGCTGGATCCCTTGGGGGCCACCCTGCTGGGGGGCCACAGCCTGGAGGGCCGCGATGGGGCCGGCCTGGGGCTGAGTCTGAGTGTGAATGGCATGGCGCCTGAGGGTCGCCATTGGGGTAAGGGTCCGCTCCCGGATGACGCCGTGTTGCTGCTCACCCGCCCCATCGGCAGCGGCGTGTTGTTTGCTGCGGCCCAGGCGGGGGTTGCCGATGCCGCCTGGATCGACGCAGCCCTGGAGACGATGCAGGCCAGCCAGGCGCCGTTGGTGCCCCTGTTGGCGCAGCACGGTTGCCTGGCCTGCACGGATGTCACCGGTTTTGGCCTGTTGGGGCATCTGGGGGAGATGCTGGCGCCGGGCCAGGCCGTGCAACTGGATGCCTGCGCCGTCCCCGCCATGGAGGGTTCCCTGGAGCTGCTTGCGCTGGGGCTGGCCAGCAGCCTGGCTCCCGCCAATGCCCTGGCCCTGGCTTCCCTGGCGCCGGAGGGGCCGGTGCTGTTGCGGCGGCCCGTGCCGGCGGCGGTTCAGCAGCTGTTGATCGACCCGCAGACCTGCGGACCGCTGCTGGCGGCCCTGCCGGCGCATCAGGCCGACACGGCCCTGGCGGCGGTGCGGGGGGCGGGCTTCCCCCAGGCGGCCCTGGTGGGCCGGGTGCTCAATGCCCCGCTCAGTCCCGCACCAGCCAGCCCACGGTGAGGTCGTCGGGATCGCGCTGCAGGTAGAAGTAACCGCGGGCCCCCTGCTGTTTGTGGCCGCTCACCACCAGGGCCCGGTAGCGGTAGGTCACCCCCAGGGAATCCCTCTCCTGCAGGGAGCCCCAGCAGCTGCCGGGGTCGAGCTGCAGGCTG
>Ga0194120_10012209_pt1 | contig 10135 bp, 11 predicted proteins | sample TA2MahCa65mmetaG_FD_148642 | JGI IMG/M metagenome (GOLD analysis project Ga0194120, IMG submission 148642) | Freshwater microbial communities from Lake Tanganyika, Tanzania - TA2015019 Mahale Deep Cast 65m | ecosystem: Environmental > Aquatic > Freshwater > Lake | place: Tanzania: Lake... | reverse complement strand
GGGCTCGTGCAGAAGCTTGAGTCCAAGAAGGTGCAGATCAGCGCCAAACCCGCAAACGATAGTCCCGGTTGGCTCTCGACTCTGCTCGTCAACGGACTGCCGCTGCTGCTGTTCATCGCCGTGTGGATTTACATGGCGCGTCAGATGCAGGGCGGGGCCGGCCGCGGCGCGATGGGCTTTGGCAAGTCGAAAGCGAAGCTTTTGACCGAGACGCAAGGCCGCGTCACATTTGAGGACGTCGCCGGCGTCGACGAAGCCAAGGAGGATCTGCAGGAGATCGTCGAATTCCTGCGCGATCCGCAAAAATTCCAGCGGCTCGGCGGCCGCATTCCGCGCGGCGTGCTGCTTGTCGGACCGCCCGGCACCGGTAAGACTTTGCTTGCCCGCGCCATCGCCGGCGAAGCGGGCGTGCCGTTCTTCTCGATCTCCGGCTCTGACTTCGTCGAGATGTTCGTCGGCGTTGGCGCGTCGCGCGTGCGCGACATGTTCGAGCAGGCGAAGAAGAACGCGCCCTGCATCATCTTCGTCGACGAGATCGACGCGGTCGGGCGCCATCGCGGCGCTGGACTTGGCGGCGGCAATGACGAGCGCGAGCAGACGTTGAACCAATTGCTCGTCGAGATGGACGGCTTCGAAGCGAATGAGGGCATCATCCTCATCGCCGCGACCAACCGTCCGGACGTGCTTGATCCGGCGTTGATGCGTCCGGGCCGTTTCGACCGGCAGATCCAGGTGCCGAACCCGGATTTCATCGGGCGCGAGAAGATCCTCAAGGTTCACGCCCGCAAGGTGCCTTTGGCGCCGGACGTCGATCTGAAGGTCGTTGCGCGCGGCACGCCGGGCTTCTCGGGCGCCGATCTGATGAATCTTGTGAACGAAGCGGCGCTGCTTGCGGCGCGGCGTTCGAAGCGCATCGTCACGAACCAGGAGTTCGAGGACGCGCGCGACAAGATCATGATGGGCGCCGAGCGCCGCACGCTGGTGATGACGGACGAGGAGAAGAAGCTCACCGCCTATCACGAAGGCGGCCATGCGCTGGTGCAACTTTCTGTTCCTGGCGCCATGCCGATCCACAAGGCGACGATCATTCCGCGCGGCAGAGCGCTCGGCATGGTGCAGGGCCTTCCCGAGCGCGATCAGATCTCGCAGACCTACGAGCAGCTGACCGCCATGCTCGCCATCGCCATGGGCGGCCGCGTCGCCGAAGAAATGATCTTTGGCCATGACAAGGTGACGTCGGGCGCCGCGTCGGACATTCAGCAATGCACCCGTGTGGCGCGCGCGATGGTCACTCAGCTTGGCTTCTCGGACAAGCTCGGCACGGTCGCCTACGCCAATCCCGAACAAGAGCAGTTCCTCGGCTATTCGATCGGGCGTCAGCAGACCCTTTCCGAGGCGACGCAGCGCACGATCGACGCGGAGGTGCGCCGGCTGGTGCAGGAAGCCTATGACGAGGCGAAGCGCGTTCTGACCGAAAAGCGCAGCCAGCTCGACACGCTCGCCAATGCGCTGCTCGAATTCGAGACGCTGACTGGTGAAGAGATGAAGGGCTTGCTCGCCGGCAAACGGCCTGTGCGGGATGAGTCGGCGCCGACTTCTCCCCCGCGCGGATCGGCGGTGCCGACGACAGGCCAAAAGCCTGAGCCCGATGTCGGCGGCATGGAGCCGCAACCGGTCTAAGCCCCGGCGATTCAAGCAAAGGCCCGGCGTTTTGCGCCGGGCTTTTTTGTTGCGGCGTTGTTTGGCGACAAAGTCACTGTCGTCTCGCGCCGTAACGCGCAAGATGCGTCAGGCTCGAAGAAAAGTGTCTTCGAGACAAAAATCATTGGAGGAGAAAGGTATGAGCTCGACGACTGACACAGCGGCCCGGGCTGCTGCTGGCACGCAAGCTGTAGTAGACCTTAAGGGCATGTGGATCGGCCTGGCCGTTCTGAACGGGTTCTATCTGGTCGTTCGGATTTACGAGCAGATTTTTGGCTGGCGCACTGGCCTGGACTCGTTTGCGCCGGAGTTCCAGACGTATTGGATGTCGATCCTTTGGACCGAGATTCCGCTTGAGCTGATCTCTGGCATTGGCCTTGCGGGCTTTTTGTGGAAGACGCGCACGCGCGACTTCTCGACCTTGACGGCGCGCGAAGAGATGCGCCGCCTGGTTGTCGAGGTGCAGTGGCTGGTGGTTTACGGCGTGGCCATTTACTGGGGCGCGTCGTTCTTCACTGAGCAGGACGGCACCTGGCACATGACGGTGATTCGCGACACGGACTTCACGCCGTCGCACATCATCGAGTTCTACATGAGCTACCCGATTTATTCGGTGATCGCGGTTGGCGGCTTCTTCTATGCGAAGACGCGTCTTCCGTATTTTGCGAAGGGCTATTCGGTCGCCTATCTGATCGTGGCGATTGGGCCTTTCATGATCATCCCGAACGTCGGCCTGAATGAGTGGGGCCACACGTTCTGGTTCATGGAAGAGCTGTTCGTTGCGCCGCTGCATTGGGGCTTTGTGTTCTTCGGCTGGATGGCGCTCGGCGTGTTCGGCGTCGTGCTTCAGCTGCTGATGAACGTTCAGCGCCTGATCGGCAAGGAAGGCGTCGCCCTCCTGACCGAGTAATCGAGGCCAAGTGATCGAGACTGGCGCCGCCCGCTTTGAGGCGGGCGGCGTCTTAAAAATGGAAATTCGGGGGAGGTTCTATGGTTGTCGCCATGCTGCTGTTGGCTGCGGCGCTCTCGCCGCTCTGTTTCCTCTATGCTGCGCCGCGTCGCGTTCCGCAGCGCGTCCGCCGGGAAGTCTTGCGCCGAGACTGATTTGTTGTGAAAGGCGGCCCGCCGGCGCGCCGCGAGGCGGCGCTGGCGGGTTTTTTGTCGGCCTTCCCGTAAAGTCCCTGATTCGATAGCGGCGCCGACGCATTGTCTTGCCTTTTTCACCGAACTAGATCGTCAATGGCGACGCGCCGAGATCGCGCGCGGATAGGAGAGGCCCATGAATGATCTTCTCGTGATTGCATTTCCCTCGGAAGAAAAGGCCGAAGAAGTTCGGCAGAAGCTCTTCACGATGCAAAAGGAATATTTGATTGAGCTGGGCGACGCAGTCGTGGCCGTAAAGACGCCAGACGGCGCCGTGAAGCTCAATCAGCTTTTCAGCACCACGGCGCTAGGCGGGGTCTCCGGCGCCTTCTGGGGCGCTCTGATCGGGCTGATCTTCATGATGCCGCTCGCGGGAGCCGCGATTGGCGCCGGGGCCGGCGCGGTATCCGGCGCGCTGACCGACTTCGGCATCGACGATAAATTCATGAAGGACGTGGCAAGCGCGATTCCACCAGGCGGCGCCGCATTGTTCCTGCTCGTGCGCAAGATGACGACCGACAAGGTTCTCGAAGGGCTCAAAGGCGTCGGCGGCGTGGTGCTACGGACGTCTTTCGACAAGTCCAAGGAAGACGCGATCCGCGCCGCGCTCACGGCGCAGCCAGCTTCCGCCTGACAGAACTGCGCGCCGAAAGGATCTTTGGCGCGCAATCGCTCAAACGATTTCCTCCGTCTCGCGCGCTTTTCGGCGATGCGCGTGCAGCGTGACGTAGATGCTGGCGACGATGAACGCCAAGCCGAGAATGGAAACGATAATGAACAGCGACGAGCGCTGGATAATCGCCACCAACGGCACGAAAAGTCCGAGAAGTATTCCCACGACGCAGATCTGCCACGCCGCGGCGTGAACGCCCGCAACGAAGGTCGCCACGGCAAGCAGCACCATCAGATTGAGGCCGGCGGCGTTGACGTCAACCAATTGGCGTAGCGGCGGCGAGTAGATCAGCCACATGCCGAAGAGAAACGCCGCCCAGTGTAGAATTTGGGTCCAGACCAGCCGCGTGCGTTCATGCGTCGTCTCCGTATGCCGCCACCCGACATATATGCAGATGGCGCAATAGACGGGCGTCAGGAACTCCCAGTAATAGGCGACCGGCTGTCCTGTGAATGTGACGATGCCGATTCCGAGCACTGCCGTTGAAAGCATGATGATGTAGGGCAGGTCGATCTTTAGGACGTCGAGGAAGAGAACTTCCGCAGGCTGGGTCCTGATCTCTTCGATTCCATGCTCTAGCGTCGTCGCCCAATTCTCATGCTCGGGCGTGGGAGCTTTCGGTTCGGCCGGGTCGGAGCTATGGGACATGAGCAATCCTCACTAAGTTTGCAGCGCGAGCGACGCCGGGTTTCGCCTTTCCTCCAGCGCGCTGTCGGCCGAAATACAAGGCCAAGATAGTTCGGGCGAGGGAGCCGAGCAACCGGCGAGGGGCGAATAGAGCGCGGGCGCGCTGCTGGTGGTAACATAGGCGGCCCTGCGCGACATCAACCAAATGTCATAGCTGCGCCATAAGAGCGCTGGCAAAAGCTACATTTAACGCAGACAATACATCCGACGCCTGACGATTTGTTGTCGGCGACGAAGAGGGACCCTAGGAGCGCGCAGTGGCCAAAGCTGATGAAGCAGCGGCGGTTATAACGGTCGAGGGCCTGCAAGACCTGTTGCGGGCGATCCGGGCGCGCGGCTATCGCGTTATCGGACCGACATTGCAAAATCAGGCGATAGTTTATGACGATATTGAATCGATCGAGGATCTGCCCCGGGGATGGACGGATGAGCAGGACGGCGGCCGTTACAGATTAACGCGTCGCGAGGACGAGGCGCTCTTTGGCTATTCCGTCGGTCCGCAATCGTGGAAAAAATTTCTGCATGCGCCAAGGCTGCGGCTTTGGACGGCCGAACGTCGTGGCGAGGATACAAGCGTCACGCCCGAAACGCCGCCCAGCGATCGTCTCGCCTTCATCGGCGTGCGGGCGTGCGAAATTCGCGCGATTGAGATTCAAGACAGGGTTCTCGTCAGCGATCTCTACGTCGATCCGCACTACAAGGCGAGACGTGAGGGAGCGCTGATCGTCGCCCTCAACTGCGGAAAGGCGGGAGGCACGTGCTTTTGCGTCTCGATGAATGCCGGACCACGCGTAAAACATGAATTCGACATCGCTTTGACCGAGCTTCTCGACGGAAGCGAACATGTCTTTCTCGTCGAGACCGGCAGCGACGAAGGACGCGCCATATTGGAGCAGGTTCCGCATGATCTCGCTTCGAGTCGCGAGATCGACGCGGCCGAGACCGTGATCGAACGAACCGCGTCCTCGATGGGCCGGCAAATGCGTTCGGACGACCTCAACGAACTGCTGATGAACAATCTCGAACATCCGCGTTGGAACGAGGTGGCGACCCGCTGCCTGACCTGTACCAATTGCACCTTGGTCTGTCCGACCTGTTTCTGCACGTCGGTGGAAGACGTCTCCGATCTAACGGGCGAGCGCGCCGAACGCTGGCGTCGGTGGGATTCCTGTTTCACGATGGATTTTTCCTACATTCACGGCGGGAGCGTGCGCGCGAGCGCGAAATCGCGCTACCGCCAATGGATGACCCACAAGCTCGCGACCTGGATCGATCAGTTTGGTTCGTCGGGTTGCGTCGGCTGCGGCCGTTGCATCACGTGGTGTCCGGTGGGCATCGACATCACCGAGGAGGTGCGCGCCATCCGCTGCTGCGACGCCTCCGTAGAGGAGCCGCGATGAAGGACATTGCCGATCTGCTTCGTCATCATCCCTTCGCCGAAGGGCTGGATGAAGACACGATGGCGCTTATCGCAGGGTGCGCCAGGAACGTCGTCCGGCAGCCGGGAGATTATTTTTTTCGTGAAGGCGCCGCCGCTGATTCCTTCTATCTCGTGCGACATGGCGCGGTAGCGCTCGAAGCTTTCGTGCCGGGACGAGGGACATTCACCTTTCTGACCGTCAAGACCGGAGAAATTCTCGGCGCGGACTGGCTCATTCCCCCCTATCGCTCGTCATTCGACGCGCGCGCGATCGAACTGACTCGCGCCATTTCTTTCGACGGCAAGTGCCTGCGCGACAAGTGCGAGGCCGATCCTCGCGTCGGCTATGAAATGATGAAGCGGTTCATTCCGCCGCTCCTCAAACGTTTGCAATCGGCGCGCATGCAGGCGCTCGGGATGTATGATGCCGCAAACGCTTAAAGCCTGCGCGACGCTGCCCCATCCAATGGCGCCGATCATGACGCCGGTGACGCGCTTTATCCGCGAGTCGGAAGAGGTGTTCACTTTCGATCTCGCTCCCGAGCGTGCCGCGCCGTTCACGCCGGGGCAATTCAATATGCTCTACGCCTTCGGCGTAGGTGAAATACCGATCAGCATCAGCGGCGATTCGCAAGCGCCCGAGCGGCTCACGCATACGATCCGCGCCGTCGGGCCGGTGAGCGCCGCGCTCGGCAAATTGAAGGCTGGCGATCGCGTCGGTCTGCGCGGTCCTTTCGGGGTCGGCTGGCCGATCGAGGAATATAAGGGCCTCGATGTCTTGCTGATCGCTGGCGGCATTGGGCTCGCGCCGCTTCGTCCCGTTATCTACTGGCTGTTGCGTCATCGCGCCGCTTACGGCCGCGTCGGCGTTCTCTATGGCGCGCGCACGCCGGACGACCTCATCTTCCGCGGCGAACTTGAAGAATGGCGGCGGACGCCTGACTTCCAGTTGCGCGTGGCGGTGGAGCGCGCCGGACCTGAATGGACCGGGGACGTTGGCTATGTGACGCCTTTGCTCTCCAAGCTCCGCTTCGATCCCGCGGATACTGTCGCTATGATCTGCGGGCCGGAAGTGATGTTCCGAGCAACGGCGCTCGCGCTTGAAGATGCGGGCATTGCGGACTCGCGGATCTTTGTTTCCATGGAGCGCAACATGAAGTGCGCAATCGGCCATTGCGGCCACTGCCAGTTCGGTCCGCATTTCATCTGCAAGGATGGGCCCGTCCATCCTTACGACCGCGTGCGCAATCTCCTCTCTTATCGGGAGCTTTGATGTGGAGCGCGCCCGTCGACCAAAACTCGCCGTTTGGAAATTTGCCTCATGCGACGGCTGCCAACTCAGTCTCCTCGACTGCGAAGACGAATTGCTCGAGATCGCCGGCGAAATCGAAATCGCTTATTTTCTCGAAGCGACGCGGGCGACGATCGACGGGCCCTACGATCTCTCCCTCGTCGAAGGTTCGGTGACGACGGCGCATGACGCGGCGCGCATTCAGGAGATCCGCAAGCAGTCGCGCGTTCTCGTGACGATCGGGGCCTGCGCCACCGCGGGAGGCATACAGGCGCTGCGCAATTTCGCCGATGTGCGCGAATATACGGCGATCGTCTATGCGCGGCCCGACTATATACAAACGCTCACGACCTCGACAGCGATCGCCGATCACGTGAAGGTCGACTTCGAACTGCGCGGCTGCCCGATCAGCACGCGACAGCTCGTCGAAGTGATTTCGGCCTTTCTCGCCGGGCGCAAGCCGCAGACGCCGCCGCATAGCGTCTGCGTCGAATGCAAGATCGCCGGTAATCTCTGCGTCATGGTTGGCCATGGAACGCCATGCCTGGGTCCGGTCACTCATGCGGGCTGCGGCGCGCTCTGTCCCTCCTATAATCGCGGCTGCTATGGCTGCTATGGCCCGATGGAAACGCCCAATGCCCCGTCGCTATCGGTCTGGCTGGGCAAGCTCGGCATGGACGATGACGCGCTTAAGCGTATTTACCGGACCTTTAACGCCGATGCCGACGCCTTCCGAAAGGAAAGCGAGCGACATGAACGTTAAGACGATCAAGGTCGACCAGCTCGCGCGCGTGGAGGGCGAGGGCGCGCTCAAGGTCATCGCGTGCGACGGCGTCGTGCAATCGGCGGAGCTCAACATCTTCGAGCCGCCACGCTTCTTTGAAGCCTTCCTACGCGATCGCATGTATACGGAGGCGCCGGATATCACCGCGCGCATCTGTGGCATCTGTCCCGTCGCCTATCAGATGAGCGCGGTTCACGCGATGGAGAACGCGCTCGGCGTCGTCGTCGACGGACCGCTACGGGAATTGCGACGGCTGATCTATTGCGGCGAGTGGATCGAAAGCCACACGCTCCACATCTATATGCTGCATGCGCCGGATTTCCTCGGCTACGAAGGCGCAATCGACATGGCGCGCGACCACGCCGACATCGTTCGTCGCGGGCTCGATCTCAAAAGAGCCGGCAATTCGATCATCGCGCTTCTCGGCGGCCGCGAGATTCATCCGATCAATGTCCGTGTCGGCGGCTTTTATCGAGCGCCGCGCCGGCGCGAGCTTCAGCCGCTCGCCGAGGAATTGAAGCGGGCGCGGGATTGGGCTCTTGCGACCGTGCGCTGGACTGCAGGATTCGATTTTCCCGACGTGAAGCGCGACTACGAATTCGTCGCGTTGCGCGGCGACGGCGAATATCCATTCAGCCAGGGCCGCATCGTCTCAAGCCGCGGACTCGACATCAGCGCCGCTGAATATGACGAGCATTTCGAAGAGATGCATGTCGAACATTCGACGGCGCTGCATGCGCACATCAAAACGCGCGGACCCTATCTTACAGGTCCATTGGCGCGCTACGCGCTGAATGCCGCGTCTCTTTCGCCACTCGCGCGGGAAGCAGCGCGGGAAGCGGGACTTGGAACGGTCTGCGCCAATCCCTTCCGCAGCATTATCGTTCGCGCCGTCGAAGTTCTCTACGCCTGCGACGAGGCACTGCGGATCATCGACGACTACGAAGAGCCGGAACGGCCCGCGATTGATATGGAGCCGCGCGCGGCGACCGGCTATGCCGCAACCGAGGCGCCGCGCGGCATGCTGTATCACCGCTATCGGCTCAACGCGGATGGAAGGATCGCCGACGCTCGTATTATTCCGCCAACGTCGCAGAACCAGCCAAGCATCGAAGAAGATCTAAAGACCTTCGCAACCACATGGCTCGACCTGCCCGACGACGCTCTGCGTCACCGCTGCGAGCAAACAATTCGCAATCACGACCCTTGCATTTCCTGCGCGACGCATTTTCTGCGGCTCGAGATCGATCGTGGCGGATAGAGCGGGCGAAGGCCGGCGCGTCATTGTGGTCTGTGTCGGCAATCCTCAGCGCGGCGATGACGCGGCGGGCCGCAGGGTCGCCGAGGCGCTGGGCGCTTCGTTAGGCGAGGTCGAAATCATCGAGGAGGAGGGGGAGGCGACGAGACTTCTGGCGCGGCTCGACGGCGCAGACGCCGCCTATATCGTTGACGCCAGCGTTTCCGGGGCGAGCGTGGGCGACATCCGCCGCTTTGACGTCAGCGCGGGCCAGTTGCCGCCAGCGGGGGTCGCCGCCTCGACGCATGGGTTCGGCCTTGCCGAGGCTCTGGAGCTCGCTCGCTCGCTTCGCGCGATGCCCCAGCGCTGCGTTGTTTATGCAATCGAAGGCGGAACCTTTGACATCGGGGCGCCGCTGTCGCCGGCGGTCGCGGCGGCGGTCGGCATCGTCGCCGATCGGCTACGAGCGGAAATTCTCGGCAAATGATCGCAGGAGTGCGGCGGCGCGCAAAATTGCCTCAAAAGCGAAACCGACCGGCAATACTGCGGCAACCTCATCGAAACGTTTATATGTTCAATATGCAGCCTCACGAAACCACGAGCCTGCGCTGCGCCGCACGCCGTCCCGTGGGTACCAGGGGCCGCGCATGGCGCGCGCTCCCTAATGGAGACACGAATGCCGCGAATTGTTTCGACCTCGACCGTCGCCGCTATCTCGACGGTTCGGATGCTCGTCAAATTGCCGATCCATATCGTTCGGTGCATCGCGGCGTCGCCCGAAGCGTTTATCGACGCCATAGAGCGTCTCGCGAAGCGTTAGTCGCGGCCTCTGGCGCTATCAGAAGAGGGATTGGAGCACGCGCTGGCGGCCTCTTAACCCCGGCGTTTGCTGGCAATGGGATGGTCGTCTCGGCCAGCGGGTATGGTCGTGCTGAGAAACGACGCGCGTGGTTAACGCCAGAAAACGCCCTTCTGCCGCCTCGGCGGTCGGGGCGTTTTCAACGGCAGGGAAAGCCTGCCGCAGCGGCGCGCTGCATGTTGATGGCCTGACGAGATTGGCCCACGCCTAGGAGGGGCCGCATGTCGGACATAATGACGGTCGCAATTCAAGGTAAAGAAGCGAGACCTCCGTCCTTGAAGGCTAGGCATGGGATTTCCACGGGCGCCAACATCTGTCCCGCTGTCGATCGGAAAAAAAG
>Ga0194120_10012207_pt1 | contig 10138 bp, 10 predicted proteins | sample TA2MahCa65mmetaG_FD_148642 | JGI IMG/M metagenome (GOLD analysis project Ga0194120, IMG submission 148642) | Freshwater microbial communities from Lake Tanganyika, Tanzania - TA2015019 Mahale Deep Cast 65m | ecosystem: Environmental > Aquatic > Freshwater > Lake | place: Tanzania: Lake... | reverse complement strand
GCTACACTTATCCACAGCCGCCTCTATGACAGGCGGCTATAGCCCCTGGGTAAAATTCAACGCGCATCCCTGGGTATTTTTAGACGCGCAGCGACAGACTACGACGACCCCGGATTCTCCGGCGGCAATACCGACCGCCCGGCCCTTAAGCGATTGCTGGCCGACATCGAGCGCGGCCAGATCGACATCGTGGTGGTCTACAAGATCGACCGCCTGACGCGCAGCCTCGCCGACTTCTCCAAGATGGTCGAGGTGTTCGAACGAAACGAGGTGTCCTTCGTATCGGTCACCCAGCAATTCAACACCACCACCCCGATGGGGCGGCTGATGCTGAACGTCCTTCTGTCCTTTGCCCAGTTCGAGCGCGAGGTCACCGGCGAGCGTATCCGCGACAAGATCGCGGCTGCCAAGCGCAAGGGAATGTGGATGGGCGGCGTGCCATCCATCGGCTACGACGTCGAGAACCGCCAACTGGTCATCAACGAAGCCGAGGCGGCAGTGGTGCGCCGCATCTTCGAGGAGATGCTTACCATCGGCTCGCCGACCCAGATCGCCGCCAACTTGACCTTGGAGGGCATCACCACCAAGGCATGGACGACGCAGGAGGGCCAGACCCGTAGCGGCACCCGCATCGACAAGAAGTACCTGCACAAGCTGCTGCGCAACCGCATCTATCTCGGCGAGTTGTCGCACAAGGGAAACTGGTACCCCGGCGCGCATCCGCCGATCATCGACCAGGCGCTTTGGGACAAGGTTCACGCGGTGCTGGCCAAGGGCGGCCATGCCCGGTCGGTGGAAACCAAGATCCGGTCACGTACTGACGCCTTGCTGCGTGGCCTGCTCTACGCCCCATCGGGCGAACGCATGTACCCGACCTACTCGCGCAAGAAAGGCCGCAAGTACCACTACTACGTGTCCAAATCGGAAAGCCGCTTCGGCGCGCCGGGCAAGAGCTACGAGCGCCTGCCCGCCCCGGAGATCGAAGCGGCGGTGGTCGCCCAGATCCGCACGGTGCTGACCAGCCCCGAATCCATCGCATCGGTGGTGCGCCACATCCAGCGCAACGGTGCACAGATCGACGAAGCCACCACGGTGATGGCGATGGGACGGCTCAACGACGTGTGGGATCAGTTGTTCCCGGTCGAGCGCCACCGTATCGCCAACCTGATGATCGAGCGCATCGACCTCATCCACGTCGGCGAGGTGCAGGGCATCAAGGTGAAGTGGCGGGAGTTGGGGTGGGACAAACTGATCGGTGAATTCGCCCCACGGGAGATCGGCGCGGAACTGCTGGAGGTCGAGGCGTGATGGACAGCCCGCTGGAAACCTTCGTGCCTCTGCAGTTCAAGCGGAAGAAGGGAAAGCTGCTGGTAGACGGGAGGGAATCCGCGCACGACGTCCGCATCATCGAGGCCGTTGCCCGGGCCATACACTGGCACGCCCTGCTCGACTCCGGCGCCTTCAAGAGCGTGGTTGAGATTGCCCGGGCAGAGGGGCTGATGCCAACCACGGTGGGCCGGCTGCTGCGACTGGCGCGGTTGGCCCCCGACATCGTTGAACAGTTCATGAGGGGGTGCCAGCCCCGAAGGCTCACCCTGCTGTGGCTAATGCGTAACGATATCCCTGCGCTCTGGCCAGATCAGCGTCAGATGCTTGAACGATTCCGGTAGGAGGCGAAATGACCAGCAAGAAGCACTATGGCAAGCAGACAGGCCACCCCATCACCCATGAACTCCCAACCCCCGCCGGTGGCGTGCGGCTGGAAACCTTTGTCCCCTGGACGCTGGTGAGGCAAGGACTAAAGAAGCGGGTCATCACGCCATTGGACGCGCCCCAGGAATTTCTGTCAGAGGCCAAGCAGGAGCGTGCGGTTCAAGCGGCGGCGCAGGACAGTGCGCTGATTCGGGCACTCGGACTGGCACACCATTGGCAGCGACTACTTGATGATGGGCGTGCGGCGTCGGTGGCCGAGATCGCCAAGGCCGAGGGCATGGACGTGACGCAGGTGCGCCGGCTCATGCGGCTGACCCTGTTAGCCCCTGAGGTCATCGAACGGCTGGTGGGTGCGCCCGACATTGTGCTGGAGCAGGTGATGCGCCGGCCTTGGCCGTTGAGTTGGTCAGAACAACGACGGATTGTGTAACTCTCGACCTGCAGATGATCATCTTGCCAACGGCAGGTGACCACTTCGCAACGGTCGCTCATGATGACTGCTCGCCGGCAAGTCATCGGCTGAGCAGTCTGATGACAAGCATCGAAAGAACGACGGCTACCAGACTGCCAACAGACGATCAGAAACGGTAGTAGGGAGTCTAAAGAATCCTGATCGGTCTAAGGAGCGGGCATTACCAAAGGGAATCTAACGTTGAATTTGATGTCCCGCTATTGGGGTGTGCCGCCTGTATCGAGCAAGGATTGATTCCGCTCGCTGAGGTCAATGAATTTATCATCTCGAAGGCGACATCGCCAAAAGCAATTATCTTTCGATAGTGGCCTTGCTCCAAGATCACATTTAGACGCCTTGCGCAGCACGTCTTGGCATCTGTCATCGGCGTCAAATCCCGACCGCCATAATTGCCCGGAAAGCATTGAACAGCATTGATAATATCAAAGTCATCACGTGCCTTCCCCACTCGTTTCCAGGAATTATGGATACGCACACCGGCTGTTCCACCACGCCTTTTCGTTGGCTGAATTGGCTTGCCTGCGTCCCACTCCATACTACCTGGGGCCTGAAACACCAGAAGAATAGGACTGCCGTGAGGCTCAAGTTCGACTGGCGGTGAGTTCCGGCTTGTCATCAACTCCGCTTGGAGGTGTCGCTGCTGAAAGTATGGACACGCAAGGCAGTGCGCGTCATACGCCATTGGCAGAACCTACAATAATGGCGGTCCAGAAACGGGCGGACGAGGTCGGCGTTAAAAGATCCACAGAAAAAGGCTATTGGACGAGGAAAATCATGATCCTGCTCGTTCAAGTCAAAAATCCAACCAATCTTCGCGGTCTGGTTTCGCCAACAGCCTAGCATTCTTGTACGCCCACGCCAAAGGCATGATGGTTTCAACAGAGTACCCCGCGCCAACTCTCGCGACCACCACTGCGTGCGTCTCCTCCTGGGCTGTTCCTGGATAAAACGTCACAGGCAAAAGCATCTGAATTTTTCGGAGCGCCGGATAGTAAAAGGGAACTGCTGCTCGGAAATTTCGCCGCACCCTTCGCTTGGTCCTATCCAGTAACCTTTCGAAACTACTAACGCACTCCTCGTCATCCATACTCTTCCACGATTCTGGAAATCGGCTTCGACGTTCATCAAATAAGTGCTTGTCGTCCGCAAATATCTGTCTATTTAAATCGAGAAATAGGTGATCACTTGGCACTCGCTCTCGTGTCACGGGATCTTCAAAGTAATCTGGGGGCTCGGGAATTTTCGGCAAGGTTTTCCCCACAAAATTCTCGTCAGCGAACTTATCAAACTGCCAGCCATCTCCCTTTTTGTTCTTTTTAAAAACTGCGTAGATATCCTTATTAAATTTATTCCCAAGAGCGGTGTTGAAGGCAGCTATATCATTGCCAAACTCAATCTTGTCTTCGAATTTCACTCGCTCGAAGGTGCGCTCAAAGAAAGAAATAAGGACCTCATACTTCTCCCTGTAGATAATTCCCGCGATCCTATCTTCAACCCGCTTTTTTGCTATTGTTTCGTCGGCTTTTCCGTGCTTGCCGATCTGCTTTTCACATTCCGTCTTGAACCAGTTATTGGTTTCTGCGGTTTCTCTGACCGACTTTCGGAGTGCATCCTCATTAAATGACGACGATGACCATTTTTCGGGTACAGCGTGGTCACGTGCCAGTTCGTCAATTGTTTTCTCGAAGTTGTGAAAATAGGCAAAGCGAAACAACGCGGACCGAGTATCGTAGGAAATGTCCGTGGCATTCCCGCCAGCGGGGGTGAAGGAGACGTCTTGGCCAATCTCCATGACAATCTTTCTCCCCTTTTCTTGGAAATTTGAGTGGTGCGCAAGATATGTTTTCTCATCTTCACCGCGGATTAATCCAAAGCCACTGCTGTTCCAACTTTCGATTGAGCCTTCCATGTCTTTGACATCTCCTTATCGTTGGGCAACTTGTTGTTGCCTAGGCGTGGCCCCCATGGGGAACGCCAAATAGCCTACCCGCAATAATAGCAAGAGGCTCTGCGGCTCCCTAAGGACGTTTGATCAGGATAGATTGAGAACTGCCGATTGCTCTCATAGATCCAGATTGGAACATGCGCCTGACGAAGCGTAGTCTGGTTGATTAGGGTGTCAGCCGCCATCGCGCCAAGAATTGCGTTCAGCGTCTTCACGGCCGGTTCCTTGACCTCCTGCCCCGTCACGTAGCCCTTCCTGACCAATTCCTCGCCGATCGCATCTGCCCGGTGTTCATATGCAGCCACTAGAGTCGGATTGATTCGGCCCAGGCAGTTCAGGCAAATGCCATCACCTGAGCGGGCGACGATCACCTCACCGCTCCAGTCTGCAATGATCCCGTTTTCTATAGTGATGTTGACGCCAGCGGATAGCAACGGAATACCTAATGTAAGTGCGACCTTCTGCGCGTGATAGCGGCTGAAGTGGTTGTCCGTGGCAACCACGATCCAGTCGCTGCGCATAAGGACGGGCAGCATGGACTCATCCTCGATCCCTGTAGCGTGGGCTTCCACCGTAGCCTCCGGATTGATCTTCCGGAGGTGCTCCCCAACCACCTCGACCTTGAGGCGGGATTCGAGCGCGTCGCTGTGGCAGGCTCCGACAATCCGGTTGAGATTGGTGATCTCGACGACATCCGGATCAATCAGTTGCACTGACTGGAATCCCATATGGATGAGGTTCTCGGCAATCACCGACCCCAGTCCTCCTACGCCCACAATGGCGATCGTCTGGTCCGAGACGATGGATCGCATCACGTCCAATCCAAGCGCCAAGGTGGTGCGCGCCAGGAATCCCGTGCCCAGGTCGCCGGTTGTCGCGTTGGTCGTGCAACCATGCCTTGCATCGGCGCAGGGCCAAGCCTCGGTGATGATCTGCGTCTTGACGCGAGCGGCAGTGGCCTTAGGTTCTCCATCTCGCACATTCCACACCCGCGCCGAGTAGTCGGACTGCGAGAGCACGATGCTAGCGTACCCGATGTCATCCAAAGTGTCATCAAGCCACCGTGCGAAATCGTTTTCGTCCCGGTCGTCAACGCTGGAGAAGGCTGCGCCGTCGGGGCAGAAGGGATGAGTATGGACGTCGATCATCGTATCGACGTCACCCAACTGCTGCATCCGAACCAGTTGCCGATAGACGAACTCGCGCTTCAGGCGTAGGGAGACGAGGCTTTGTCCGTCATAGTCATCTGGTGCTGGATGGACCGCTTCGACTACCTTAATCACGCATAAGTCGCCAACCGTTGTGCGCTTTCCGAGAAGGAGCGCGAAACTCTCCCGCTCGAGGTCTGCAAGCAAGCGGTGGCGAAGTTCAGGGAACATCCCCTGCGGGAAGCGAATCACGGGCGGTTCGGAACTTTTCATGCTTACCCCCGGCTTCCCAGCGCTTCGCGAACCAGGTGGAAGTAGGTAAAGAGGTTGTCACCCTGGCGCCAGTTCCGTGCGGGGCGCCAGGCACCTGCATTGATGTAGACGCAGTACCACTTCCAGCCTTCACGAATCGGCGCATCTGAAGCACCGTGTGCCGCGAAGCTGAAGAAGTGCCCGTCATGCGCCATCGGCAGGTTGTCCGGCAGGTAGAACCCGACCGGCGGGCGCATTGGGAAATCCTTCGGGAAGTCGATCAGCAGTGCAGTTGACCGGGCAATGTTCTGCCAAGCGGGCGGGAGCGGATAGTTCGGCACGACCATCCAGTTCGCGTTTTCTTCGTCGAAGTCGACACCCTGTCGGAACATGTGTTCCGCGACATCGCGGACCTGCTCGGTGATGATCTCCCGCGATTCGCGGGAGCGCGTCGCGCCATACCCCTTGGAGCGATCCGGCATCGAGGTCAGCTTCGCGCCCCGGCCGCGCTTGTCGACCAGTTCCGAAGCGCTGTAGTGCTTGTTCGGGTTGATCTGGGACACGCGCCCGGCGCTCTCGATGATGGGGCGGCGGCCGTAGCCGGCGCGGGCGTGGGCGATGAGGTCGCTACCGCGGACACCATTACCGACGCTGTTAGGGTCGATACGGCGGCCGTTGATGATGATGTTTGCCATTGTCGGTTCTCCTGTTTTGCGTTTGTGTTGGATTTGCTTAGATGCGAACGGCAGGCGGGCGGGGGTAGCGGGTTGCTCTGATCACGGACCGAGCGAGTGACTCCGGTGCGTCGGGAAGCACGTTCGCTTCCGCATTTGGGTCGGAGTCGGCGGGAGGGGCACCGGCAGCCCAAAGGTCGGACTCCGGGTTGTCGTCCTCGATGCCTTGGCCCCCTTCGAGAGGTTCGCGAAGGTCAATGAAACCGCTGGCTTTCAGGATCACTTCCCTGGCGGCATTGCACTCGGAAATGGCTGCGACCTCGACGCGGATGCCCCGCCGACGTAGTTCCAGGATGACCGGGACGAAGTCCTTGTCGCCTGAGATGAGGACGATGATGTCCGGCCTGACGATCTCGGCCGTCCGCATCAGTTCGAGCGTTATCTCGACGTCGAAGTCACACTTGTAGCTGTCGCCGGCAAATGCGCCGAGTTTGGTGTGGACGAGCCAGCCGGATTCCCAGAGCGCGTTGATCTGACCGTCACGTCCATGCGGGTTGCGTGGGTCGATCGGTACGAAGGCGTGCTGTTCGACCACGAATCGCCCTTCGCCGAGGTAGGTGCCGATGTGACCGTAGTCCGGAGCAACGCCCAGATTCATGAGCGCGGCGTTGGTATTGGCGTAGTCGAGGAAGGTGACGATTTTTTCCATGATGGATCCTTTCGGAATGAGGTTTGGATTGATTAGTGAAGCGAGGCGGTGCCTAATTCCTGCCGAAGTACCAGGCGACGACCAGTACAAGCCCTATGGCGCCCAGCACGTGGTAGGGGAAGGCGATCAGGAGACCAAGGGCCGCCAATCCCCAGAGCCAACTCACGCTGTCTGGTTGATCAGCAGTTCGGCCGTGGGCGTTGCTGCTCTTGTGCGCAGACCAGGCACGGTCTGCCATGGCAGCATTCGCGGAGACCTTGTTGCTGGAGGTGCGGTACCGGCTGGAGTGCGGGATGTTTGCCATGATCTTCTCCTGTTTGGCGTTGTTGGTGTTCGCACTCTAGGTTCGCGAACACGACGTGTCAGGGGAGAACCAGGGGAGAAAAGGTCAAAGCTCGTCGTTGGCGGTATGCTCTAACCCTTTACACAATTTCGCTCCCGGAATGGAAATCAATCCTTTCAGCCGCCTGCTTGAGGTGTTGCCGCTGCACTCCGAAGAGGACGATCTTCGGGAAGAAATATCTGAACTGGAATTGGTCAGGAACCTACCGGAGCGCGAAGGCCCCGGGGTCCTGCAATGTGTCCGGCGGTTGTTCGAAGCGTGCGGCCTTCTCGATGACCGTCTTCTGGATAAGGGCAAATGGGCCTTCGTATCCTTTCCAGCGTCACTCCTCGGACATTCCTTACTGCATACACTGGCCGTGCCCGACCAGGATCTGTTCCCGGACGGCTACTGGCGTTCAAGCCTCGTTGACGACATAGAGGAACAGCGCAATCTGCTCAGAAGCCTGGAGAGTCGACGCAAGGATTGGCATCCGACTCGCTCGCCGACTCCCATACGGTATGTCTATGTTGCCTGGGGGATCATCCGTCTGGGCGACAGTTTCCTTCTCTATCACCGGGAAGATCATTCGCGACCGGATGTCAAGAACTACGGCTTTCCCGGTGGCCGTTTCAAACCTCTGGATCTTCCGGCAGACATGCGGGGGGTAGCCGTTCTCAGGGAGTTGCACAAGCCGGCCTCTAGACTTGCCATGGGCGCCCTTAGACAAACGCTTGACCGGGAGTTGAAAGAGGAACTCAAACTACCCAACGAATACTGGCGCGCAACGCCAAGCGTGGAGTTGAAACCCTTCCGGACGGTCGAGGGTGCAAGAAACACACATGTACTGACCGAGTATCTGATCGCGCTTTCCGCCATTTCGCTGACCCCTGATGGGGAGGCTTGCCTACTCGACAAAACTGATGCGAAACCTGAAGAACTCGTTTGGTTCAGCATAGACGATCTCATGAATCCGACCGGCCGGACTGATGGCAAGAGAGCGTTTATTGATGCTTTCCATGCTCATTTTTGCGAAAAGGTGCAACTCCGAAGTTTTCTTCAGTCCATTCCTTCTTCTAGTACGACGGAATACAGGTTCAATAGCAGTGAATCTGCCGTGGAACTTCCTGCGCTTCCGGGCATACCGGTATTGGTCGGCGGAACGGGCAAAGAGAAAGAATGGCCGGTTAAGCTTTCAAGCGACGAGCATGCACTCTTGTTGCTCGTGGGCGCGTGGGGAAAGGGGCTAGACGTTGAAGCCGACCAGACTCACATCACGCTTCTTCCAGGTGGATGGGTAAAGGTCAAGTCTACAGTGGCCAAGACGACGCTTGCAGCTATACAAGCGCGGCTTGTTTCAAGCAAGTTACCGCTGCTTCAGCATGCAGGGGAACACTTCGTCAGAATCTCTGTGTCGCCCCTGCATCTCTTTTTCGGAACAGAGTTGTTCCACTATCGCTTGTCGCCAGACGGCGATCAGAGAGGCTTGGTAACCGTCGAGTTTCGTCTGCCGGACACTATCTGGACCGGGGGACGATCATTGCATCTTTCCATTTCAGTACCGAGAAGGATGCGGGATTGTTTGGCCGCAATTGAGTCGGGCACAGTCGGCCCAACCGATCTTGAACCGTATGGCTACTCCGATGACACGATGAAAAAAAACTGCAAGGAAATGCTCGACGCTGAGACCCGCAAGGTTGGACTGCGAAAGCTAGTTCGTTTGTCCGGCAAGAATTACCTTATCTGCGCCACACGTATTATTGCGGCTTGAGCCCGCTTTATTGTACGTTGCACCAACGATTTGCTGCCTGAACGGCCGGTGATTGGCACGTTACCGCCAGTCATTGTCAACAAATCCATCGGCCGCATTTGGCCGGTAGTTCGCTTTCCCGGTCAATACCCGATAGCGGCCATCAGGTAATCGGGGGCAGATGCCAACGGCAGCATTGTGGCACACTGCCTGTACTGGCGCTGTCGGCCACAAGCTGCCGCACTGGCTCCTGCGAACCGGTCACCTGAATGACCGCAGCACGTTGTGACCTGCCCTTGACGCGATTCCGGCATCTCGGCCTTTGCGCACCCTACCGTAAAAAAACGACACCTCCTGTCGTCGCCTGCGCGGACAATGGCCGCCATGGCATCCGTCACTATGTCGAACGTGTATGTCGCGAAACAACCTGAAAGGAGAAGTGAAATGACAACAGTCAAGTGCAGCGAATGTGGTGCCACGATCACGATATCTGAAGAACAGCCATCCACGTCGGGCCGGATGGACGTGAACCGCGATGGCAGAGTCGACCTCGATGATTTCAAGGCGGTACTGGGCGGCTTCGCGGGCAAGATTTCCGATGTCACCGGGAAAATCACGGCCCCGCTCAAAAACGCCATGAAGTCTCGCGCTGAAAAGGATGCGGAGGCGCTCAAGCAGTTTGCGAATGAGCTCGCCGAACAGGAGACTGACGTGTTGACTGAGTCACAACTCAAGCGCGAGGAATTCAAGGCTGCTCTTGAGAGCACCATTGATCTCAAGTTTGCCGAAGCGCTTCGGGCAAAGCCCGATTCCGAAAAGCATCTGACCTACTTCGATGCGCAGATATTGACAGCATCGGTTCGAAACATTTTCAAGGCTGCTTTGGCCTCTACGCCACCGCAGGTCGAAGCCGCCTGTCAGTTGAGCGAGGCGATTCTTGCGCCATCCGCGGAGGAAAAGCTGAACTTGATCAAGGTCGTCATCGCCACAACCGGCGGTGTCGGCGGAATAACGATGGTCATCGGTGGTGTGGGGAGCGCTCTTGGATGGGGTGCAGCCGTGACAGCCAAGATTGCTGCCGCATTCGTCGGTGTAAACCTAGCTGGCCCGGTGGGATGGATAGCGGCAGGTATCACACTGGCCGCCATCGCCG
>Ga0194120_10012204_pt1 | contig 10140 bp, 9 predicted proteins | sample TA2MahCa65mmetaG_FD_148642 | JGI IMG/M metagenome (GOLD analysis project Ga0194120, IMG submission 148642) | Freshwater microbial communities from Lake Tanganyika, Tanzania - TA2015019 Mahale Deep Cast 65m | ecosystem: Environmental > Aquatic > Freshwater > Lake | place: Tanzania: Lake... | reverse complement strand
CATGAAAATGGAATTCAAGCCAATGCGTTGGTTGGTTTTAGGAGAAATAGCTCCTCCGCCGGGCATTGCTTGACCCATGGCGAATCTTTTTGCATTTTGCGAAAGGTGGTGGGGGCGAGGGTCATGAGCCACGACATCTAGTGGCTTTTTGTCGATTCGAGATCATCCCGCCACCGGTTCAAGGAGCTTACATGGCCGTTGCGGGCCTTTCTCATAATTCAGCCGCCGAACATCCGCTCGACGTGGTCGAGCAAATCATCGCCAGTCACGAATGGCCTTTCGATCGCCAAGGCAATGACGAACTGGCGGTCGGCATTGCCGGCTCCTGGTGCGAGTATCAGCTCTGGTTCTCCTGGAGCGACGAGCGCCGCGCGCTGCAGGTCTGCTGCGCCTATGACCTGAAAGTGCCGCCCATGCGCCGCCCGGCGGTGCATGGCTTGCTCGCGCTTCTGAACGAGCAGTTGTGGCTCGGCCATTTCGACATGTGCTCGTCGAGCGGCGTGCCGATGTTTCGCCACACCGTCATCATGCGCGACGGCGCGCCGGCCGATGCCGGCGTGATCGAAGAAGTCCTGGCGATCGCCATCGGCGAGGCCGAGCGCTTCTATCCGGCCTTCCAATTCGTCGTCTGGGCCAACAAGGCGCCGGGCGAAGCGATGGCGGCGGCCTTGATCGAGACCGCCGGGCGCGCGTGAGCGGCCTTTCCGGCCTCGGGCCGATCCTCCTGGTCGGCTGCGGCAAGATGGGCGGGGCCCTCTTGGAGGGCTGGATCGCCGGCGGGCTTTCGCCCAAGGATGCCTTCATCGTCGAACCCAATCCCGAACACGCCGGCAAGCCGCTCGGCGTCGCCGATGCGCGGAACGCCGCCGGCATTCCTTCCGCCTTCAAGCCCAAAGTCGTCCTGATCGCGGTCAAGCCGCAGATGATGGACGAGGCCGCGCCGCCGCTTCGGCCCTTCGTCGGCAAGGATACGCTGATGCTCTCGATCGCGGCGGGCAAGACCATCGCGTCTTTCGAGCGCGTGTTCGGCGCCGACAAGGCAATCATCCGGACCATGCCGAATACGCCCGCTGCCGTCGGTCGCGGCATTTCGGTTCTGGTCGCGAATCGGCGCGCCAGCGCCGATCAGCGCCGGACAGCCGAAACCTTGATGAGCGCGGTCGGCTCGACCGGCTGGGTCGAGGATGAGGCGCTGATCGATCCGGTCACCGGCGTCTCGGGATCGGGCCCGGCCTATGTCTTCCTCCTGGTCGAAGCGCTGGCCGCCGCGGGCGTCGCGCAAGGCTTGCCCGCGGATCTTGCCATGCGTCTTGCGCGCGAGACCGTCTCGGGCGCGGGCGAGCTCCTGCGCCGCTCGAACGAAGACGCGGCCCAGCTTCGACGGAACGTCACCAGCCCGAAGGGCACGACCCAGGCCGCGCTCGACATCCTGATGGCCGAGGACGGTCTTGGCCCGCTGATGCGCCGGGCGGTCGAAGCGGCAACAAGACGCGGACGCGAACTCGCCAAATAGGCCCGAAGGCCCTAAGATAGGGCCATGGCCAAAGGACCGAAGCGGACCAAGGCAAGAGCCGGAGCGGCCGGTCGCTCCGAGGCCGATCACGCCTTGCGCATCCTCGATGCCGCGATGGCGCTTGCGGCCGAAGAAGGCTGGCGCGCGGTTAGCGCCGCGGCGATCGCCGAACGCACGGGCCTCGATGCCGACAAGGTCGCCAAGCTGTGCCCCGATCGCGCCGGCGTCTTGAAACTCCTCGCCCAGCATGCCGATGCGGCGCTCGCCTCGGGCACGTCCGAGCGCGACGAGCCGCGCGATCGGATTTTCGATGCCGTAATGAAGCGCTTCGATGCGCTGCAACCCTATCGCCAGGGCATTGGCGCGGCCTTGCGCGGGCAGATCGCCGATCCGCGGGCGGCACTTATTGGCGCTTGCGGACTGCGCGCCTCGATGGTCAAGACGCTCGAAGCGGCCGGCGTCGAGACCGCCAGGCTATTCGGTGCACTCCGCGTCAAAGGCCTCGGCTTGGTCTATCTCGATGCCATGCGCGTCTTCATCGACGACGACAGCGCGGATCTCGGCAAGACCATGGCCGCGCTCGACAAGCGCCTGAAATTGGTCGATCGCATCGTCGGCGCGCTCGCCGATTTCGGACCCAAGCGGCGGGCCGAAGCCTAGTTCCTCACGGGCGGAGACTGACTATGTCCAAGCACCAGACGCCTTTCGGCGATTTCGACTTATCCAAGCTCATGGGCGATCTCGCCCCGGGCGCGCCCGATGTCGAGCGGCTGATGGAAGCCCAGAAGAAGAACCTCGAGGCGATCGCCGAGGCCAATCGGCGCGCCGCCGAGAGCTTCCAGGCGATCGTGCAGCGCCAAACCGATCTGATGCGCGAAGCCATGAGCGAGGCGGCGAGCGCGGTGGGCGATCTGTCCGCCTCGGCAAGCCCCGAGGCGCGCGCCCAGAAGCAGGCCGACCTGATGCGACGCGCTTTCGAACGGACGATCACGAACATGCGCGAAATCGCCGAAATGGCGGCGCAGTCGAACGGCGAAATCTACGACCTGCTGGCCCAAAGAGCGGCCGAGTCCCTGGCCGAGGTCAAGGACATGACCGCGGCGCCCAAGACCAAGGGGCCGCGCGCCAAGTCTTAACTCCGGGACGCCAGCATTGTAGTCCTAGACTGTTCGGCGTAACCTTTATTCTTCAAGGGCTAAGCCCAAATCCGGAGGCTTCCGGAGGAGAACACGATGGTCGATTCTGCCGACATGCGCGGCGGCGCGAAGCCGGATGCGCCCGCGCTGCACATCGCCTATGACGCGGATGCGGACGCCGACAAGAACAAGGCCGCGCCCGTCGAAGGCGGTGCCGCCATCGTCGAGAGCGCGCCTGAAGCCGCGAGCACGGCCGAAAGCGCGGCGCCCGCGTCGGGTCCGGCAGTGGTTGCTGCCGCGGCGACGGCGAGCGCGGCGGCGGCCGTCGCCTTGCCGCAACCCAAGACAGCGCTCTCGACCTGGATCGGGCTTGCCGTCACCGCCTTGTGGATCGTGCTCACCGTCGTCTTCGTGTCGACCAGCATCGGCTGGGGCAATGTCTTCACGCTCACCGGTTCGGAATATGGCGGCCTCGCCGCCGGTATCGTCACGCCGCCCGCGTTGATCTGGCTGGTCATCGTCGGTCTCGAACGCCGGCGCCAAAGCGCGCGCGGCGTCGATTCGGTCAAGGACTTCCTCGAACAATTGACTTACCCCTCGGCCAATGCCGAAGCGCGCGTGCGCGACATCACCGAATCGCTTCTGCGTCAGTCCCAGGCGCTGTCCAAGGCTTCCGAACTCGCCGAGCAACGCGCGACGACCATGGAAGAGGCGCTTCGCCAGCGCACCGACTCCTATGCGCGCCTTGCCACCGACATCGAGACCCGGATCGCCGCCGCCGACCAGGCGCTGAAGACGCGCCATCAGGAACTCGCCTCGATCGGCGAGCAGGTGAACGCTCAGATCCGCGACCTCCAGCGCGTGCTTGCCCAGCAGGTGCAGGACGTCGCGACCGCTTCCGAGCACGCGCTTGCCCGCGCCGCCGAAGCGCGCGACATGCTGCGCGATCAAGGCCGCGAAATGGTCGACACGGGCGAGCAGTCCGCGACCAAGGCGCGCGAAACCGCCGAACAGCTGCGCCACTACATGTCGCGCATGACCGATGCCTCGATCGAGGCCGCGCAGCGCGCCAAGGAGATCGAGACGGCTTTTCACGACCGCGCGGTCGAATTGACCGAAGCCTCGAACCGCTCTTCGCAGCATCTGCGCGACATCAAGGCGCTCCTCGGCGATCAGACCAAGGAGCTTTCGGAGGCCTCGCATCAGGCGATGACCCGGGCACAGTCGCTCGGCGACATCTTCCGTCATCACTCCGAACAACTGACCCAGACCGCCGAACGCGCCGCGCTGCAGACCCAACGCATCACCGAATCGCTGCAGCGCCAGAACGACGGCTTGGCTCAGGTCACGGATTACGTCGTCTCGCGCGCCAAAGTGGTCGAAGAGGCGGTGCAGATTCAGGCGCGCGAACTCGCCGGCGCCTCCGATCATGCGCTCAAGCGCCTCGGCGAAATTCGCGAAGGCTTCGGCCATCTGGCGGGCGATCTTTCCGGCACCTCGGAGAAGACCACGACCGCGCTCAACGAAGTCGGCGCGGCGCTCCGTCGGCGCATGGACGATCTGACGGAAATGGCCCAGCGCGCCGATCAGCGCGTCTCGACCGTCGGTCAGGCCTTCGAGAAGCAGAGCCACACCATGTTGGTCGCCGCCGACGGCGCCATGGCGCGCGCCCGCGAGATCGATCAATTGCTGCAATCGGCCGTCCAGTCGATCCAGATGCGGAGCGAACAGGCGAGCGGCCAGGTCGAGAACCTGCGCGGCGTCCATGAAAGCCTGGCGCGTCAGGCCGATCGCCTGACCGAGATTTCCAAGGTCATCGCCTCGCAGACCGACGTCGCCGATCAGAGCCTGCGCCAGCAATCGCGCGATCTCACCACCGCGTCCGATCACGTTGCTCAGCAGGTCGGCCTGGTCGGCGACAATCTGCGCAAGCACGTCGAAGCGATGACCGAGGCGGCGAACGCCATCCTCGAGCACATGAACGTCGTCGGCAATCAAGTGCGCGGGCGCATCGGCGACTTCAAGGGCGCTTCCGACGAAGCGATCCGCCAGACCAAGTCGCTGAGCGAGGCGCTGGCCGAACGCACCCAGGACATGAACGGCACGGCCGCCCAGGCCCAGAACCGCATCCGCGGCGTGGGCGACGAACTGCGTCGTCTTGCCGGCAGTCTCGCCGAAGCGGCCGAGGCCGCGCATGGCCAGGTCGGCAATGTCGGCGAGGCGCTGCGCCAGCGCGCGCGCGACGTCGCCGCGGCGATCGACGAAAGCGCCCAGCATATGGAGCAGGCCAAGATCGCGGTCGAGAAACAGGCGAACGAGCTTTCCAACACGGCCTCGCGCGCGGCTTCGGGCGTGCGCGCGGCGGGTGCCGCCTTCGAGCAGAGCGCGCAAGGCGTCGGCGCCGCGACCGACAAGGCTTCGGTCCGCATCTCGACCCTCGGCCAGACGCTCCGTCAGGACCTCCTCGACATCACCGAGCAATCGGACCGCGTCACGGCGTGCATCGAGGCGATCGGCACGACGCTTCGTCAGCAATCGCGCGAAATGATCGAGTCCTCGGATCGGTCTTCGGTCGAGGCGCAGAACGCCGGCGAGGCATTGCGCCAGCGTTCGGGCGAACTCGCGGCCGCTGTCGCGCGCGCAGCGACCCAGATCGCCCAGATCGGCGATGCGCTCCGCACGCGTTCGGGCGATGTCGGCCAACTCGCCGCCAAGGCGATCGCCGATGTCAGCCAAGTCGGGCTTCTGTTGCAGGCGCGCTCGACCGAACTGACCCAGACCGCCGGCAAGGCCGGCGCCGACATTACCCAGATCGGCGAAGCGCTACGCCAACGGACCGAAGAGCTTGGCGCTTCCGGCGTCGCGGTTCAGTCGCAACTCGAAGGCGTCGGCGAATCGCTCAGAAAGCGGGGCGAGGAAGTCGTGGCGACGACCGAGCGGGCGCTCGCCCAGACCCAGGCGGTGGGCGACGTGCTTCAAGGCCGGGCGCAAGAAGTCATTATCGCGGCCGACCGGGCCGGCGCCGCGATCGGTCGCACCAATGAGACCTTCAGCCAGAGCGCAGCCATGCTGGGCGAAGTGTCCGACCGGGCGGTCGGCCAACTCGGCACGGTCGCGGAATCACTCCGCGAACGTTCGCGCGAATTGTCGACCGCCTCGGAACGCGCGGCGGCTCAGGTGAGCGGCGCGGCGTCGGGTCTGCGCGATCGGGTTCGCGACATGGCCAATGTCGCGCAGCAGGCGAGCGCGTTGGTCGATGGCGCCGCCGCCTCGCTCCATCGCCGCGCTCAGGAAATGACCACGGTCTCGGATCAATCCGCGACGCAACTCAATTCCGGCGGCGAGGCGCTTCGCCGACGCGCCCAGGAGATGAATGCCGTTTCCGAAAGGGCAGCGGCGGATATCGAAGCGGCGGCCGATCTCCTGCGGCGTCAGGCCGAGGTGCTGGCCAATGCCACGACGCGTGCGATCGAAAGCGTCGGCGAGGCGAGCGAAGGCTTCGCGCGGCGGGGCGATCAGGTCGAGGAGACGGCGCGCGGCATCGTCGCCGACATCGAGACCGCGGCCCGCACCGTCCAGACGCAGGTCGGCGAGGTCTCCAAGACGACGGTCGACGCGCTTCACGAGGTCGGTCAGTTGTCCGATTCGCTCCGCCGGGTTGCGAGCGACGTGACCTCGGCGACCGTTCAGGCGCAGGCCGATGCCAAGCAACTCGACGAATCGCTCTGGCACCGGGCGCAAGAACTCGTGTCGATCTCGGACAAGGTGGCGAACAAGGTCCGCGAATCGGCTTCGATCTTCGAGCAGCAGACCCAGGATCTGAGCCAGGCCGCCGAGGACGCGGCCGCGCAGGCAGCCCGGCTTCATGCCTCCAGGACCGACGCCGCGGCGGAAGGCTTCCTCAAGCCGGCATCGCTGGTGGTCGAGGCGCTGCACTCGTTGTCGATCGACATCGCCCGCATGGTCGAACGCGACATCGACGATGCCGAGTGGCGCAAATATCACAAGGGCGATCGCGGTGTCTTCACGCGGCGCATCGTCTCGGCCAAGGACACCTATTCGCTGGGCGTGATCAAGCAGCGCTATGAAGAGGACCGCGAATTCCGCGAATACGTGCTCCGCTTCATCAGCCAGTTCGATCGGCTGCTCGATCAGGCCAAGGCATACGAGCATCACGATCTCTTGACGGCGATTTTCCTGTCGTCGGATGTCGGGCGCGTCTATGCGCTCTTGTCGCGGGCGCTCGGCCGGACGCAATAGGGTCCGGCGTCGGGAGCGATGAGGGACGCGCAAAGTCCGGCGCCGTCGGAGAGCGACATCCAGGCGGCGCTCCGCGAGGCGCTCCGGCTCAGGAATGCCGGGCAATTGAACGACGCCGAGGCCTTGTGCAAGCGCGTTCTCGCCTTCGCGCCGGGCCGCGTCGACGCGCTGATGACCTATGGGCGCGTTCTCAAGTCGCAGGAGCGCTACGGCGAGGCCGAACGCGCCTTGAAGAAGGCGCTCAAGCGGGGGCCGACCGATCCCTACCTGCATAACGATCTCGGCAATGTCCATTCGGCGGCCGGGCGAAAAGACGAAGCGGCCAAGAGCTATCGTCGAGCGCTCGCCAATCGACCCGACTTCGCCGAGGCGCAATACAATCTGGCCAACATGCTCCGCGAAACCGGAGAGGCCGATGCCGCGCTCGCGGCCTATCGGCGCTATCTCGACATCGATCCATCGGACCGCGCCGGCGCGTCCTTGGTGCTCGCTTGGCTCGGCCAAGAGGCGTTGCCGGCGGCTCAGCCTCGCGCCTATGTCGAAAGCCTGTTCGATCACTACGCGCCGACATTCGAGACCGATCTTCGCGACAATCTCGGCTACCGCGGACCGGAACTGATGCGCGACGTCGTCTTGCCGCTTTTGCCCGAGGCGCCGAAACTTCGCATGCTCGATATCGGCTGCGGCACCGGGCTTTGCGCGCAGATCTTCAAACCTCTAGTCTCATCCATCGACGGCGTCGATCTGTCGCCCCGCATGGTTGAAGCGGCGAAGGCGCGCGGACTTTATGCTTCGGTCGAACTTGCCGATGCCGTGGAATTTCTCGATCGCGGCGCGACGAGCTGGGATCTGATGACCGCGGGCGATCTCTTTATCTATGTCGGCGACCTTCGCCCGGTCCTGACGGCGGGCGCGCGCCGGCTTTCGCCCGGCGGGTTCTTCGTCGCCACCGCCGAGATTCACGAGGGCGAAGGCTTCGTCCTCAAGGAGACGCTGCGCTATGCCCATGCCAGGCCCTATATCGAGACGGCGGCCGCGTCGGCCGGGCTTTCGGTCGCCGCCTGGTCGATCGGCGAAGGTCGCAAGCAAAAGGGCGACGTCGTGCCATTTCATGTATTCGCCCTGAAAAAAGCCGGCTGAATTGACCCTGTCGCGGCGGCATGAAAGCATCCGCCGCTCTTGACCTTGCGAGGAGCCATGGCGCTTGATCTGGAAACACGCGACGCGCTGATCGAAACCGTCAGACGATTCGTCAGCGAGGTCTGCGTGCCGGCCGAAAAGCGCACGGCGGACGAAGACCGCATCCCGCCCGAGATCGACGCCGAAATGCGCCGGCTCGGGCTTTATGGGCTTTCGGTTCCGGCGGAGTATGGCGGCCTCGGTCTCGGCATGGAGGACGAGGCGCTGGTCTGCATCGAACTCGGCAAGACCTCTCCGGCCTTTCGCTCGGCTTTCGGCACCAATGTCGGCATCGGCAGCCAAGGCATCGTCATGGACGGCACCGAGGCGTAGAAGAGGAAATATCTGCCCAAGATCGCCTCGGGCGAGATCGTCGCGTCCTTCGCGCTGACCGAACCCGAGGCCGGATCGGATGCGGCAAGCCTCAAGACCCGCGCGACCAAGGACGGCGACGCCTACGTGCTCAACGGCACCAAGCGTTTCATCACCAACGCGCCGCGCGCCGGCCTCTTCACCGTCATGGCGCGGACCGATCCGGCGAACAAGGGCGTGGGCGGCATCTCGGCCTTTCTGGTCGAGGCGAACACGCAGGGTCTGCGCATCGGCAAGCCCGACAGGAAAATGGGCCAGCAAGGCGCGCATACCGCCGACGTGATCTTCGAAGACTGCCGCGTTCCGGCCTCCGCCATCATCGGCGGGCGCGAAGGCCAGGGCTTCAAGACGGCGATGAAGGTGCTCGACCGTGGCCGGCTGCATATTTCCGCGATTTGCGTCGGCGTCGCCGAAAGGCTGGTCGCCGAGGCGCTGTCTTACGCGCGCGAGCGCAAGCAATTCGGCCAGCCCATCGCCGAATTCCAGCTGGTCCAGGCGATGCTGGCCGATTCGAAGACCGAGGCCTATGCCGCGCGCTCGATGGTCTTGGATGCCGCGCGCCGGCGAGACGGGGGCGAGGACGTCAATCTCGAAGCCGCCTGCTGCAAGCTCTATTGCTCCGAGATGGTCGGACGCGTCGCCGACCGCGCCGTGCAGATCCATGGCGGCGCGGGCTATATGCGCGAATTCGCGGTCGAGCGCTTCTATCGCGACGTCAGGCTTTTCCGCATCTACGAAGGCACCAGCCAGGTGCAGCAGATCGTCATCGCCAAGGCGATGCTCAAGGGCGACTGAGGCGCCGGTCAGAAGCGCGGCTTGCGCTTTTCCATGAAGGCGGCGACGCCTTCGTCGACATCCGGCCCGGCGAAGGCGAGGCCTTGGGACATCGCCTCCATTTCGAGCGCGACGTCGAGCGACGGCGGCACGGTGTCGAGCATGCGCTTGGCCAGCGAAAAGGCGAAAGACGGATGCTGGGCGAGGGACCGCGCCTCGTCGAGCGCGACTTTCTGCACATCGGCGTCGGGCACGACCCGGTCGGCGATGTGCAGACGGCCGGCTTCGGCCGCGTCGATCATGCGTCCATGCAGGAGAAGCTGGCGCGCCGGGCCGAGGCCAATGCGCCGGGGCAGGTTGTAGAGAAGGCCGAAATCCGGCACCAGGCCGAGCTTGAAAAAGGGAATGCCGAATTTCGCGCTTTCGCCCATGACCACGGTGTCGCAAAGGATGGCAAGACCCGCGCCGGCGCCGACGCAGAAGCCTTCGACCGCGGCGACGATCGGTTTGTCCGCTTCCGCCATCAAGCGGACGAAGGGATGGCTCGACTTCATGCGCTTGCGACCGTCGGCCGGCGTCATGCGCTTCATGGTCGAGACGTCGCCGCCCGCGCAGAAGACCCCGCCCGCGCCGGTCAGCACGATGGCGCGCACGCTCTCATCCGCCAGCAGGTCGCGCAGGATCGGCATCAGCGCGTCGCGCATGGCGCCGCCGATCGGGTTGCGCTTTTCCGGCTGGTTCAGGGTGAGGCGCGCGATGCCTTCCGCGGGCCGATCGATCAAGACGAGCGTCATGGAAAAACCTCCGACAATCCTGGGTCGCGAGCTTAAACACGGCCGTTTTCCGGGCAAGGGTCGTTGACCCGTCTTTCGGGCATGGTAGCCTTGCGCCAGAGGGAGACCAAAC
>Ga0194120_10012194_pt1 | contig 10147 bp, 11 predicted proteins | sample TA2MahCa65mmetaG_FD_148642 | JGI IMG/M metagenome (GOLD analysis project Ga0194120, IMG submission 148642) | Freshwater microbial communities from Lake Tanganyika, Tanzania - TA2015019 Mahale Deep Cast 65m | ecosystem: Environmental > Aquatic > Freshwater > Lake | place: Tanzania: Lake... | reverse complement strand
ATCATTGCCTAGTTCATTACAACAATTACAATTTGGAGATGAATTTAATCAGCCAATTCAAATAGGGTCATTGCCTAGTTCATTACAACAATTACAATTTGGAGATGAATTCAATCAGCCAATTCAAATAGGGTCATTGCCTAGTTCATTACAACGATTAGAATTTGGATGGAAGTTCAATCAGTCAATTCAAATAGGATCATTACCTAATTCTCTAAAAATATTAATACTACCACATAGTTATAGACATAGTTATAAACATAGTAATGATACAAAAATCGAATATTATTAATTTATTTTTATTTAGCATTCATTAATAAAAAATTGAAAATAATATATTATCTTAATATATTATTAATAATTTATTTTATGTCATTTCCAGTAATTAATTCATTTCTCAATGTAACTGTTCTATTGAATTCTCTAATCGTATTAGATATTGATGAAACAATTTTGAAGATGAAAGATTCAAATACAACTTGGTTCTCGGATAAATTCAAACATTATAAACAAATATATAATGACGATGTCATAGCGAATAATAAAACAATTGATGATTATTTGGAATATTCAAAACTTAATAAAGCTGTTCACACAGATAAGTTAGGATTAAATGATTTGTTTCAACGAGCTACGAAATATAATTGTAAAGTTATTATGTTAACTGCAAGAGATCTAAAATTAAAAGATATAACTCATGAACAATTGAAATATTTAGAAATTCCGATTGTTGATATACACTTTTGCGAAGGCAAAAATAAAGGAGATCAATTAAATAAATTTATAACTGAAAACAAATTGAACAATAATACGATTATTTTCATTGATGATAGGGAAAAATATTTAGAACAGGTTAGAGATAAAATTACTGACAGAGATTTACATTTATATCAATTCGTTCTCACATAACAACAATATTCTCATCAAGCATATCTCGGATAATATCGAATCGTGTCTTAGAATCAGTATTAAATTTTTCATGCCACGATCCAGATAACAATCCATTTTCTTTTTCTATAATACTACCGACAGTTACTGTTTGAGAATAATTCATACTCTCAATCAAATATTTTGATGGGAAATATGTTTTGTCCCTAGAAATATTTCCACATTTGTAATTTCCAAATATATCATTTTTTGAATTTATCGCCACGGCACAAAAATCATATGGATCTGTTTTGTCACTATATTGAACTCCATTTTCAATTGAGATTAACATATCATAGTCATATCCATAATGTTTGATATAATTTTCCAAATTAGTCATCCTATTATTACATCCAACACTTGTTTGATCGTTAATCGGTTGTTCAGGGACACCAGAAGGAACACTAATTCCATATACAGTTAATTTGAAAATTTTACCAGAAATATTTAATAATTTTTTACTGAGAACTGTATCAACTGCTCGTAATTTAGCTTCATTGGTTGATGCTACATAGATTGTAAAAGTCTGAGATTTAAATTCTAGATCACTTGGTATCTCAAATGACTTCAATAATTTCTCAATAAACATGGTTTCTAATTCTATTACTTCAAATGGAGCAATACTCTTAAGAATATTCGCATTTTCTGGAATAGAATTCGTAATGTAAAATTTATGAAAATTCTCATTGATAAATTTAGTATATGCTTTGTTAGGAAATACTGCATGAGTGACATAAGCACTCACTTGTTTGGCACCATACAATAGTAATGCTTTCCGACATTCTTCTAATGTTCCACCAGATTGAACTAAATCATCAACTATTAAAACTTCATCAAGACATTTACTATCATCACGAGGAAAATTAAATCTATCGGCAATTTGAATTTTGCGTGTATCTCGCTTGGATGTTGGGCGAAGCCCAACATCCAAGCCTGATATGTCAAGCGTATCTCCACCTCTAATTTTGGAACAAACAATAATTCTAAAACCTTCAAACATACATTTGAACCGTTTATATGCACCTTGGTCAGGAAACGCAATAGTAGTAGTTTCTTGAGAAATTCGTTGTTTCAGTAATGGAATTGCCGATTCTAAACGAACACTTATGTTATCTGAAAAATAAAATCGGACAGAAACTGCATGTATATCAACAATATGAATGGATGATAAACCTTCACGAGTCAATGGTAAACAAGATGAAATTATTTTGGCAGCGGTTTCAGCAGTAGCAAGAGTTCCTTCTTCATCAACTCGTTCCATTGTCGCGGGAGCAAAATATGTAAGAATAATATTCAAAGATTTAACAAATTGTCTAGGTAAAACCATGATCATTGATAATTGTTCGAATAGGTATTTTTGATTATACAGAGACATAACAAAAATTACTCTTTTATTTTCTAAATATTCTGGATGTTCAAATTTGATGTTTGGATATCCATCAGGAAAATGATCCCATGTTATAGTTCCACTTCTAAAATGGGTTGTTGATTTGCTTACTAAATTGTCAGCAAATGATTTCATTGACGGATGTGAAAACACAATAATGCGATTATCATCTTCAAACAATGGTTTTAATGGAAGATATTCAATTCGCTTTTTAGTCAACACTTCATCATCTTTCGAAATAAATTTATCAGAACTGTGTGCGGGATATTTAATCAAACTGAATATTTTTTCTTCAGTTAATCCTGTATGTTTGTCAATACCTACTAATTCAATTAAACACAAACATCCTGCTACCACACAATCTATCATTTTTATTAGTTGACATGCGGCAAATAAAGAACCACCACTTGCAATTAAATCGTCAACAATTAATACTCTTAAACCTTTTTTAATTAATCCTTTTTGAACAGTCAATATATCTTTTCCATATTCTTTGCCATAATCAATATGAATTGTATCAGGAAGTTTATTTGGTTTTCGTAGCATAACAAATGGAAGTTTGAGTCTATCAGCCATAATAGATCCAAATATAAAACCTCGAGATTCTAATCCTGCAATAACATCAAATTTCAAACCACGAACTAATTCAATCTGCATATCAATTGCCTTTGAACTCATTTCACCATTTGCTAACAACGGAGAAATATCTCTGAAAAATATTCCATCTTTAGGAAAATTAGGAACAACATTAATTAAATCGCTTATGGATTGTAAATCACGATCCATGATTGAAGAGTTTCATAATGATCTTATTTGAATACTCTGAATTTATGGATTTTCAACTTTTTTTCAAAATGAAATTTTGAAAAAAAGTTATAATGAAACTGATATCAATTTCGTTTCAACTTTTTTGAAACGAAGTTTCAAAATAAAATTGAAAAATAAACAATTAGATATTTAAAGCAACGATAACTAATCATACTATCATGGATCTCAATATAGATATAATTAAACAATATCAACCAATAATTACCGTAGGAGTAATAGGTAGTGTTTCAAATGGTAAAACTACTTTAGTGCAAGCTATAACAGGAACACGAACTCAAAAACACTCTGATGAACAAGTAAGAAATATTACTATTAGATTAGGTTATGCAAATGCTAAGATTTTCAAATGTAATACTTGTGTAAATCCTGAATGTTATCAATCAACACCATCCAATATAATGGATTACAAATGTAAAATCTGTAATGGCGAAACTGTATTAATAACTCATATTAGTTTTTCCGATGTTCCAGGACATATAGAATTTATGTCTACTATGTTAAATGGATCATGTGTTATGGATTATACAATATTAGTAGAATCGGGATCAAATAAAGATATCCCAGCATCACAAAGTATTGAACATTACAAAATAACTAAAGAAATTGGAATAGAAAATAAATTAGTTTGTCTTAATAAAGTAGATTTAATAACTCGAGACAGATCTTTAGAAACAATGACTCATTTAAGAAAATATTTTAATGATGTTCCAATTATCCCAATATCAGGAACACAAAAATGCAACATTGATGTCGTATGTCATTATCTATCACAATTAGAACCCCCAAAGAAAAATATAACCGATGATTTTAAAATGTTAGTCATCAGAAGTTTTAATGTTAATCTCGGAAGTGTTTCAGTCAAAGATATGCTTGGGGGAGTTGTCGGAGGAACTTTGTCTAGAGGTGTAGTTAAGGTTGGACAAGAAGTATCATTATATCCAGGATTTATTGACAAAAGACCTACTACTGATGAAAAAGATTCTCAATGGTCATATAAACCATTGAAATGTAAAGTATTGAGTATTAAATCAGAAAAAAATAATTTAGAATATGCTATTCAAGGAGGATTAATTGCCATTCAACTTGATATTGATCCAGCATTGTCAAGCGATGATAAATTAATTGGACAAGTTTTATTCAGGAGGGAAAAAAAACTTGAGGAGTTTAGAATATTAGAATGTATTATTGTTGAGTATAAGAAAAAGTTTATGGATCGTGAATTAAATAAAAAAGAATCTATTCAAATTAATGTTAATTCAAATAATATTAAATGTCAGGTTGTCAAAATCAATAAAAAAGGCGAGTTATTTTTGAAATTAGATAAGCCTATATGTGTTGAACTAAATGATCTTGTAACTATTAATACATATGAATCTGAACAAATAAATCTTTATGGATATGGAATTATTGTTGATGGATTGGATAGCATTATAGTGGCATAATTATAATTTTATGAAAAAATTCATTTTCATAAAATAACCTATAAATGACATAATTATTTTTATTTCACATAATATAGTATGAGTATTCATTCAGTCTCTTTAAAGGGCAAACGCCCAGCCAACGAAGATAGACATGATATTAAGATAAATCTTGATGGTAAAGATATAAATAAAGCCCCTATAAATTTCTATGCAGTCTATGATGGACATGGAGGAAAGTTTGTATCAAAATTTTTAAATGATCATATGTCTCAATGTTTCACAGATAATCGTGTTGAGTATCCTTTAAAAAAGTCATTTGTTAAAAAAGTTTATGATTTTATGCAAAACGAATTGAGAACCAAACACACAGCTTATTCTACGAATGCAGGATCAACATGCTTAATTGTGCTTCATTATAGACAGGATAATAGTGAATATTTAAATGTTTTGAATACTGGAGATTCACGGAGTATTATTTGCCGAAATAATATTGGAATGGCTTTAACTAAGGATCACAAACCAAATTGGCCCGAGGAAAATATTAGAATAAGAAGTTTAGGAGGAAATATAATATATGATGGTTATGATTGGCGAATTAATGATTTATCTGTATCAAGAGCTTTTGGAGATATAACCGCCGAGCCTTTTGTAACTTGTATGCCTGATATTTTTAGATATAAATTATTAGATGAAGATAAATTTATTGTTCTTGCATGTGATGGATTATGGGATGTATTTACAAATCAGGATGTTGTAAATTTTATTTTAGATAATTGTTATGATATGGTTACAGGAACTAGAATAAATAAACATGTTAATATTGCAAAAAAATTAGCAGAATTAGCTATACAACGAGGAACCACTGATAATGTTTCTATCGTAATAGTATTTTTGAAATAATAATATCTAAACTGTCTCCAAATTAAAATCGGAAACCAAGCTTGGTTTTTGTGCATCTTCAGCTAGAGATTTCGGTTCCCATTTATATTTATCTTTGTGATATTCACAATGAACTAAAATATTATCTCGTGATTCTGTCATTTCTTTGCACCATTTACTTCGTTCGATATTTGGTATATATGCGATACCAACTTTGATTAATTTTAATTGTTTTTTTCCATTTTTCATAACTGGATCAACAATATTTAACATATATACATCAGTAGTATTAGTTTTTCTCATATCGAAAACATATTTCTTATTTTTCTTTGGAGTGTAAACTTGTTTAGTTGTCTCAACATTATGAACTGTTTCAATATTAGGAATCATTTCAGCATTTTCAAGAGTTTCTGGTTTAACAAATTCATGTTTAACATATTCTTGTCTGAATTTTGGTTGAAATTTTGGTTCACATTTTTCATTATCAAGTCTAAATATTGATTTGGTTCCTGAAATATTTGGATAAAAACATATACTCTTAATAATAAAGTCTTTCAATTTTGGAATATCTGTTTTAATTAAAGTTTCAATTTCATCTAATTTGTATAATCTATTAACGGTTAAACATAATGTATTGCTTGGATCATCATAATTATAATTAGATTTAAGATAACTCAAAACTGATAGTATTTTTGAGTCGATTTGAGAAGCCGTAAAATTATTTCCTTTAAACATATAGACATCAGTGATAACAAATGTTTTACCTTTCTTTGTCTGAATATAAATTCCATCAAAAATAGAACCCTTATAAATTTCAACATCAAGTTTTACTTTGATATTGAATATTTTAACATTGTCAAAATTAATTTTGTTGACATTATAACTCAAAGTTTTTCTGTCAACTAAAAAAGAATGATATTTATCACGAATTTTGCAGAAAACAAGTAGACAATTAGAACCCGAAAAATTAGCAGAAACAAAATATTTTTGTTGTAATAATTTAGGTAAATCAGATTCGTATTGTAATATATCGTATCTGAATTTAGACAAATTCACATTGTTAAAAATGAAATTAATTAAACTTTGTTTATACGGATCATGTTGTTTGGGAACATCATGGTTATATGATTCGTGAAACTTTTCTTCAGTTTGATCAATTCTATACATTAATAATATATACTAATATATCTAGTTTTTATATTTTATTTTTCAATATTTTTGAAAAATAAAATGAATTATACAGTTATATTAATGTTGAAAGCAAAGCTTTCAACATTAATTAACGCTTAATTTATGAAAAATGAATTTTTCATAAATTAACCATCATATTTGCTTCAAATCCTGAATCATATGCTTTGACAGCATCGTAAAAATTTCCACCATTGCTTACCGTGTCATTTTCATATTGCCAATTGTAAGCAGAATAAGTTTTATCATCATTTGAACCTTCAAAATAAGTTCCTACATTTTGAATAGTATCTACAACTGGAGGGGGCAACATTTTATGATTTTGATCACAGAAAAATTTGTTTTGAGTTAGGCTATCATAAACATCGGCAACATTCTTGCCTCTAAATTTATCTAATTCATTTCCACTATTTGTTGAGATTTGATTTATCTTATCTACAGTATCTATCATATCAGTGCTACTCATTCTGTTAACAGTGCTTTGAAATCCAAAAAAATCATTTTGATATGCTTGAATATCGTCTGGTGTATAGGGTTGTGTTTCCTGACTCTTTTGGAATCTTCCACCCATAGCTATTTCTTTGATATAAGTTGGCATTGCTTTGCTAATAGCAGGATCGTTATTTCGATTCATAAAACTAAATAAATCAACAGCATTTTGATTATCATCTACATTGCAACTTGGGAGTGTCTCTTGAGTATTTCCCATATTTTCTTGTTCACCACATCCACCCAATAATTGAAGTAAAAGAGCTATTACAACCGCAAAAACCAAGGCTATTATTAAGTAATCTAATATATTGTTCATCTATAATATATTGAGTTGAAAATTAATTATATTGTGATATATTATAATGAATTTTTTATTGAATAAATCATTTGGCGAATATTTACTAATATTAATTGTTGTCTTAGTAATAATGATTATTTATCATGTATTATTTATAAGTGGTTCTTCGGAACACATGATTGATTATCTCTCGGCACCAACTTGGAATAGAAATAAATGCGATTATATAATGAATAGCACATTAGTAGACGAATTAAAAAGTAATAATATTAAGTATTCAAAAGATAATTGGAGTTTATATTTTCCATGTGCCTACGATGAGATAGATAAAGAAATTGCTCAATTGCCCATTGTTGCAGGAGCCAAATATTTTATTATTGATAATATTGATATTATGGTAGCAAAAGATTGGCTTTGGAGATGTGTTGTTGCCCATTATGGATTGAATAAAGCCCAAACATTAATGCCCATGAGTTATGTATTGAATGATGATTTAGATATGACACGATTCTCACAAGATTTCAATGATAAAATATATATTATGAAAAAGAATATTCAAAGACAAGAGGGATTGAAAATAACTAAATCTAAAAGTGAAATTATAGATGGAAAGAATAATGGATATGTTATTGTTCAAGAATTATTACAAAATCCATATATTATTTCTGGAAGAAAAACAAATATGAGATTCTATGTTTTAGTTATTTGTTATAATAATATGATTGAAGTATATGTTTTTAATGATGGATTTATATATTACACCAAAGATATGTTCGTTAAAAATAGCACTGAAACTGGTCCAAATATTACTACAGGATATATTGACAGACAAGTTTATGTTGATAATCCATTAACACATGATGATCTTAGACAATATTTGGATAATTCAAATAGAGATTTATATCCAATTGAGAAAGGAATTAAAGATCAAGGTTTGAAAGTAAGTCAAATTTATTTTGAAAGAATTTATACTATGCTAAAAGAAGTATTTATTGCATTTGTTGGTAAAATAGGAAAAATTCCAAAATTCTCACAAAGTGTTATGTTTCAATTATTTGGTGTTGATGTTGCCGTCGATGATACACTCAATCCAACAATAATGGAAATTAATAAAGGACCAGATTTGGGAGCTAAGGATGATAGAGATTCGAGACTCAAACATAAAGTTATGAAAAATACACTCGAATTGGTTGGAATTATCAATGATGGATTTACTGATAATGGTTTTATAAAATTATTAAGTGTTGATAATCAAAATAATCTTAAGGATATTTGTTCTTGATCATGAGAACATATGCTTTTATCAAATATTCTAGCTAATTCTTTAATGATTCTTAATATAGTATGTGTTAATTTTATTAATATTATCATAATAATAATATTATTATGAACGATTACAATGGTGCTTTTGAAAATTGGAGACAAGTTGATATTATTTTGTATTGTCAAATTGGATCATCTGTTGATTTAGCTGATTTTGCCATTAAAAGTGCAATTGATAATGCTGGCTTAAATTTTGATCAATTTGATATATTTTTATTACTTGGAAGTCGGCTCCAGAAACTTATGTTTGGTTAAAAAAAATAAACTCAAATATGTAGAGATGGAATACGATGAAGGAAAAGGTTTCTTATGGAATCTATACAAAGGTTGGAATCTTGGACATGATGTAGGTTTTAAATATGCAAATTATGTAGTTCCAATAGCTACCGCTACAATAAAGTTGATATTTCTTGATACATATCCTATTTGAGTAGGTATTATGATATCAAGTAGTGAGAAAGAAAAAATCTATATAGTAGCATCAAGACTTTTCTTTTATAGAGTTCGTAGATAATCTATTACTTCGATCATCTTACATAACTCCTTAATATATATATTTCTGGCAGAATTGATATCGCGACCAAAAATATGTTTGCAATTATCACACTCATAAACTTCTCCTTCAAATTTTTTAGTTGAGAAACAATAACCGCAACATTGAGTTGTCATATTTTCATTCACTATTTTAACAGTAACACCTTCTAATTTTGCTTTCTCTTTTAATCTCTTCAAGAATGTCATCGGTTTCTCTATTTGAGCTATCTTTTTCGTTCTAGGTGGCATATTTTCGTTTCTCAATATTTGTGTGATATTCAATTTCGGAATAAGAATCAATGAAACTCCTTCTCTTATAAGTTTGGTTATCACTTTATAATGAAGGTCATTCATTCTATTCGTTATCTTTTCTTCCTGTTTTCTATAAAGTAATTTAACAATATCTAATTGTTCTCTTGTTATCTCTTTATTTATATGTTTACTAATACTTTTATTGTAATTTCGTTTTAGTTCATCTCTTTTATTTATCATTGGTATCAATAGATCATACATATTCATTCCAATTTCGTAACATTTTTTCTCAGTATATCCAACTCCTATATTTCTAATATTCGGATCAATAGTAAGACGATTGTATACCTAATTATACAGGAGGAAAATATGGTCATCGTTTAGATGCAATGCCATTTTTATTGTCAAAAGATGTTTGGGAAAGATTTGGTCCAATGTTAAAAGTATTTGATGAACAACATATTACAGGTGATACTAATTTTTTTAATAGAAGACCCGTTCGGGCACAAGGTAACTAATATGTAATGAAGTAAAAAATAATTATATTTTATAAATATTTTATAAATATTTTATATCGTATATATAACAATATAAAATAAAAAATATCATTTGAAC
>Ga0194120_10012193_pt1 | contig 10149 bp, 10 predicted proteins | sample TA2MahCa65mmetaG_FD_148642 | JGI IMG/M metagenome (GOLD analysis project Ga0194120, IMG submission 148642) | Freshwater microbial communities from Lake Tanganyika, Tanzania - TA2015019 Mahale Deep Cast 65m | ecosystem: Environmental > Aquatic > Freshwater > Lake | place: Tanzania: Lake... | reverse complement strand
TTTCAAGACCGCGATTGAGACCTGCCTGCAAGAGATGCCCACCACTCATCGCGCCGCTTTACATTCATTGCTGACCTTGCGTTTTCAACTGTTTTCAAAAGCGCAGTTTGTGCCCGCGTGAAGTATAAAGCGCGACTGCGAAAGTCGCGCTTTTGATTCAGCGGTTATTTTGCGCGTCGATCAATATGATGTGAATTGTCTTCGGCCCGTGTACGCCCACGGTGAGCGTCAGTTCAATGTCTCCGGTGCGGCTGGGGCCAGTGACGAATACCAAGTTGCTTCCGTTGCGCGCGGCGTCGGGGTGGGCGACGAAGAAGGAGGCCATGTCGGGATAGAGATGTGAGATGGAGAGCAGGGCAATGTGTGTCGGCGGGAGGAGAGAGGCCAGCCGACTCTGCGTTGGGCCGGTGAGGAGAGCCAACGTGCCCGTGTCGGCTAGCCCAGCCAATGCGCCGGTGACTCCGGCCAGCGGGCCTCCGAGTTGCGAGAGTTGTTCGCGGCGGATCGTTGAGTCGGGCGAAACATTGGGATCGACGATTCTGATTTCGGCGGCGCGAATGGCCTTGCCCACTTCGGGGAGACACAAGTCGTCGTCGCCCCACGCGAGAATGTTGTTCGCGCCGATTTCGCGCAAGAGAGTCAGCACGGTTTCGATGGCCTCGTCGCGCGATGACGGGCGGTGGACGTTGACTCCGAGCGTCGATGCTTCACGGGCGAACGAGTCGGCCAGCGCGGCAGAATCGAGTTGAGGCGCGGGCCACGTTCGCGGCGGAATCGAATCGTTCGCCGATGGCAAATGCGCGGAGCGGAGAGAGTCTCGTATTCGGTCGAGCATCGAGTCGCGGTCGGTTTTCATGTGATTTACTGCGAAGACTCGAAGGCGCAAAGAGTCACGAAGAGTCTTTTGTGTTCCTTTGAGTCTTCGCGCCTTTGTGGTGATTCTTGAATTGCGCGCTGAAGGGTTGTGCGGCGAACGCCGGGAAGTCGCGGTGATCTGTCCAGCCGGAGAGGGGCGGGGGCAGTCGTTTGAGCCAGCCGTTCGACGACAGCGCGCGAGTGATCCACCGCGCCGCCGCCGCGCCGAAGTTGAACAGCGCCGGTTGCGTGGCGGCCAACTGATAGAGAGGCAAGAATAGTTTGAGCCACGCCGGGGTTTGGCCCGCGCGATGGCCCGCGTCGCGCAGTTCGAGCAACATGCGCGGGATGTCAATGCGCACCGGGCACACGTCGCGGCATGCGCCGCACAGGGTGCTGGCCTGCGGCAGTTCAGGCCACGGCTCAACGCCTTCGAGCGCAGGCGTGAGCACTGCGCCCACCGGGCCAGGGTACACACTGCCATAAGCGTGCCCGCCAATTTGTTGATAGACCGGGCAGATGTTGAGGCACGCGCCACAGCGAATGCAATACAGAATCTCGGCGAGGCGTGTGCCGAGCACGCGGCTTCGCCCGTTGTCCACCAGCACCACGTGCAGTTCGTCGGGGCCGTCGGGTTCGCCGGGGCCCCCTTCGCTTTGCTTCGAGGGTCTTCGACGGCGCGGGCCGGTGATGAGGCTGGTGTACACCGAAAGTTTTTGGCCGGTGGCCGAACGCGCCAGCACTTGCAGCATCGCGCTCAAATCATCCAGAGTCGGCACCAATCGTTCGATGCCCATCATCGCCACATGCACGCGCGGTGTGCTCGTCGTCAGCCGCCCGTTGCCTTCGTTGGTCACGATGCAAATCGTTCCCGTTTCGGCCACGCCGAAGTTCACGCCGCTGATGCCCATGTCGGCGGTGAGGAATACTTCGCGCAGTTTGGCGCGCGCCGCGGCGGTGAGCAACGCCGGATCGTGGGTGAGGGGGATGCCCAACTTTTCATGGAACAACTGCCCCACTTGCTCTTTGGTTTTGTGCACGGCGGGGGCGATGATGTGCGACGGAGTCTCGCCGGCCAATTGAATGATGTATTCGCCGAGATCGGATTCGACGACGGTGATGCCTTCGGCTTCGAGCGCGGGGTTGAGATGAGTCTCCTCGCTGACCATCGATTTGCCTTTGACCACCGTGCGCGCGCGCGCCGCCTTGGCGATCTCGGCCACGATCCGATTCGCGGCGTGGGCGTCGGCGGCCCAGTGCACACGACCTCCGGCGGCTTCCACCGAGTCGGCGAATTGGGCGAGGTATATATCCAACCGGCTGAGGGTGTGGGCGCGGATGGCGCGGGCGCGGTCGCGCACGGAGTCGGCGTGCGGCAGAGAGGCCAGTGCGTTGAGTCGCAGAGTCGTGAATCGGCTGGTGACTCGATTCAGCGCGATGTGCAGGTTGTCGTCAACCAGCGCTCCGGCGACGCGGGAGTGGAACGGGGAGCTCAAAAAAATACGGAACGATGAGCGATGAACGATGAGCGATGAAGGCTATTCATCGTTCATCGCCCCGCGTTCATCGCTCGCCAACAATTCGGCAATGTGCTTCGTCTCCACCTTTGCTCCGCGTCGGCGCAGGCCGCCGCCGATGTGCAGAAGGCAGCTCACGTCACAGCCCACCACTGTTTGCGCGCCCGCGCTCTCGACGTTTTGCAGTTTGCGGTCGAGCATCGCGCCGGAGATGTCGCTCATCTTCACCGCGAACAGCCCGCCGAAGCCACAGCACTCATGGGCCCCCGGCAGGTCGGCCACTTCCAGTCCGTTGACGCGTGCGAGCAGTTTGCGCGGCGCGTCGTCCACACCGAGTCCGCGCAGCAAATGGCATGAGGGGTGATAGACGATCTTGCCCGCGAACCTCGCGCCGAGATCGCTCACGCCCATCACTTCGACGATGAATTGAGAGAATTCATAAGTTCGAGAGGCGATGTCCCGCGCGAGCGGGCCGTACTTTGGATCATCGGCGAAGAGTTCTGGGTAATGGTGCACGATCATGTCGGCACATGATCCGGAGGGGATGACAATGGGGGCGGGGGAGCGACTCAAAACATCCAATGTGTGCCGGGCCATGGCGCGAGCGTCCTCCCATGCGCCGCCGTTGAAGGCCGGTTGACCACAGCACGTTTGCCCGTCGGGATATTCCACCGTGAGGCCGAGTCCTTCCAACACACGCACGACGGCCATACCCGCTGAGGGGCGCAGTGTTTCGATGAGGCAGGTTGCGAAGAGCTGAACTGTGGTGGGTGGCATGAGTCTATTTGTGTATCACCTCATACCCCGCCTGCTTCCACGCCACCATCCCGCCGTCGAGATTCCAAACGTTGGTGTACCCGGCTTTCACCAACGACTCGGCGACGATGGCCGACATGCGCCCACTGCGGCAGTACAGCACAATGTTGGCGCTCTTGTCCGCCGGGTATTCGTCAATCCTCTGAATGCTTCCATCCTCATAAGCGATGAACGCATCGGTCTGCTCGATCTCTCCTTCGTACGGCACATGCACATTCACAAACAAAAAGTCTGCGCTCGAGTCATCCAGCATCGCGGCCAATTGATTCGATGTGATGTTCGTGTACGATCCGCCGCCCACCAACACGGGGACGCCGCCCCCGGCGGACTCAGCCGCTGGCGTCGAAGCCGGCCCGCCGCACCCGGCCAGCCAAACGGAAATGAGCAGCGCAATGATGAGCGCGAGGTTGCGAGAGGTCATGGGGAGTCACTGTATCCTTTGGAGATGATTATATACCAGCGATTTGTCGTAGGGGCGACCACCTGCCCCGCCTTTGGCGGGGTTACGGCCGCCCCGATGCGACCGCCTCAAGACATGCCCGCGCGCAGGACGACTGTGAAAGTCGCCCCTACATTCGTTTGATTGAACACCTTCCGCAATGAGATTGCGTGACTGATTCTTTTGTAGTAATCTGAGTCGCGGGAATCGTTTTGGAGGCCCTATGAAAAAACACCTGAGTCAATACTATCAACCGGTTGATCTGCCGACGGCGCAAGTGCTGTTGGATCGCAACCCACGCTCGGCGGTGATCTCGCTCGGCCCCAAGCCGCCGCTCGATCCGTATGCCGAAGTTGAGGTCGTGATCGACGTGGGGCGGATCGATTTGAGTTACGTGAAAGAAGAGGGCGGCTTGATCCGCATCGGCTCGATGGCGCCACTGCAAACGTTGGTGGAGTCGCCCATCGTGCGCGCGCTGGCCGACGGCATTCTCTCCGACGCCGCGCACCTCTCGGCGCATTTGGGCTTGCGCCATTTAGCCACGCTCGACGGCGCGATTGGCGCATCGGAGGGGCCGCCCGAAGTGCGCGCCGCTTTGCTCGCGCTGGAGGCGCTGCCGGTGATGCACGGCGCGATTCTCGCCGAAGTGCACATTGCCGCGCAGCCCTCGGCGCGCGGCGCGATGGCGCGACTGGCTCGCTCGCCGCGCGACGAAGCCATTGCGGTGGCCTGCGCGGTGGTGGAAGCCTCCGACGGGGTGTGCCGCCGGGCGCGATTGGTGGCGGCCTCCCCCGCGCCGCAGAGATTCGAATCTGCCGGGCGCATGTTGGAAGGCCAAGCCCTCAAACCGGAACGGCTCGATGCCATCATCACAGCGGTGATGAAAGAGGCCAAGCCCGTTGGCGATTATCGAGGCAGTGAGGAATATCGGCGGGCGATGATCGGCGTGTTGATGCGCCGGGCATTGGCCGAAGCGTGGCGAAAGACAGGCTGACATGAAAATTTATATTCGACTCAACGGGGAACCGAAACAATTCGAGTGCGAGCGCGACGAAACGCTGATGTCGCTTTTGCGGCGCAGTGGCTGTTGGAGCGTGAAGCACGGCTGTGAGACGGGCGAGTGCGGCGCGTGTTCGATTCTGCTCGACGGCAAAATTGCGCCGACGTGCGTGATGCTGGCCGCGCAAGCCGACGGCCACACCATTGACACGGTGGAAGGGTTGGCGACCGGGCACGAGGCGCATCCCATTCAGCAAGCGTTCATCGACGCGGGCGCGGTGCAGTGCGGCTATTGCACTCCAGCCATGATCCTTTCGGCGAAGGCGTTGATTGAAAAGGAGCCGCGCCCCACCGAGTCTCAAGTTCGGGATGCGCTCGGCGCAGTGCTGTGCCGATGCACCGGATATGTGAAACCGGTGGAGGCTGTTTTGCGCGCGGCGGCGATCCTGCGCGGGGAGTCCGTTTCCGCCGCCGACGGTGGCGGCCTGCCACTGGAATCGATCTTCGGGCCGCGATCAACGGCGCACGACCCGGAGTCGCCGGAGCCGACCGGCGGGATCCTCACGCAAGTTCGCGCCACTCCTCGCGCGGCGATCGGCGCGCAATCGGCCACCGAAGTCGTGGGCAAATCGGAGCCGAAGGTGGACGCGGTGAAGTTGGCGAAGGGCCGCCCCGTGTTCGCCGACGACATTGATCTGCCCGGCATGTTGCACGCGGCTCTGCTCACCAGCCCGCACGCGCACGCGCGCATCACGCGCATCGACGCGTCGAAGGCGAAGGCGCTGGCCGGAGTGCACGCGGTGCTGACTCACAAAGATATTGCGCGAGTGATTTATGCGTCGGGCGGGCAGTCGTATCCGAACCCGCCGCCGTGGGATCAGGTGTGCCTTGATTCCAAAGTGCGATACGTGGGCGACCGCGTGGCAGTGGCAGCGGCGGAGACGCCGGAGATCGCTCGCGAGGCCTTGAGTCTGATCGAGGTGGACTACGAAATTCTGCCTGCTGTGTTCGACGCCGACGAGGCAATGAAGGGCGAAGTGATCATTCACGACGAGCCGGATGCGGTGAAGATCATGGATGCGAAACACAATATCGCGCAGACTGTTCACGCAAACGTGGGCAACTTCGAGAAGGCGTACGCCGAGTCGGCCCGGCGATACGAGCGCGCGTACACTTCACACCAAGTTCAGCAGGCGCACATCGAGCCGCACGTTGTGATCACGTGGTGGGATGAGGATGATCGGCTGGTCATCCGCACGGCGACGCAGGTTCCGTTTCACGTGCGGCGGATGATCGCGCCGCTGATCGGCGTGCCGGTGAAACGCATTCGGGTGATCAAGCCGCGCATCGGCGGTGGGTTCGGCGCGAAGCAGGAAATGCTGATCGAAGATTTGTGCGCGCATCTCACGGTGGCGACGGGGAGGCCGGTGCGTTTCGAGTACAGCCGCGAACTTGAGTTCACCAGTTCGCGTTCGCGCCATCCGCAGAAGATCGAATACCGCGCCGGAGTGAACGCCGACGGCACGCTCAACGCGCTGGAAATGAAAATCGTGGAGAACACCGGCGCGTACGGCACGCACGGGCTCACGGTTTGCACCGTCTCCGGCCTGCGCGGCCTCTCGACGTATCGCTGCCAAAACATGCATCTCGACGCGAAGATCGTTTACACCAATCGGCCCGTGCCCGGCGCGTTTCGCGGCTACGGCGCGCCGCAGGCGCATTGGGCGCTCGAAAGTTTGATGGACGAGATCGCAGTGGACATGGGAATCGATCCTGTGGAACTGCGATTGAAGAACGCCGTGCGAAGCGGCGACGAACTGCTGCTGGCGAGAGCATTGGGCGAGGGGCGCGAGGGTTTCGAGCAGTTCGTGGGCAGCTGCGGTTTGGCCGATTGCATCGCGCAGGGCGCGGCGGCCGTCGGTTGGGATCGGCGCGGTACGGGCGGGTCTCAGACCCCCCCCAACGAATCCCGTCCCAACGATTGGCGAATCGATCCCGAACGGCCACACATCCGGCGCGGGTTGGGCATGGCGGCGTGCATGCACGGCACGGCCATTGCCGGGCTGGACATGGGCGCGGCCAGCATCAAAATGAACGACGATGGCAGTTTCAACGTGCTCGTCGGCGCAACCGATCTCGGCACGGGATCGGACACGGCGCTGGCGCAGATCGCCGCCGAGTCGCTCGGCGTGCCGCTGAACGACATCATCATTTACTCGTCGGACACCGACTTCACTCCGTTCGACACCGGAGCGTATGCGTCGAGCACCACTTACATTTCGGGCGGGGCGGTGAAGAAGGCGGCGGAAGAAGTGCGCGCGCAAATTTTCGAGCGGGCGGCATTGATGTTGGGTATTTCGGCCCCCACCCCCGGCCCCTCCCCCGTTACGGAAGAACACCGCGACAGGAGAGAGAAGTGGAATCTCCGAGATCGACAGGCGATTGCGCCCGATGGGCGGAGCGTGGAATTGAGCGCGATTGCCCTGCACAGTTTGCACAGCGCCGATCAGCGGCAGATCATGGCGACCGCTTCGCACATGAGTTACGAGTCGCCGCCGCCGTTCGCCGCGCAATATGCCGAAGTGGAAGTGGACACCGAGACCGGGCAGGTGACGGTGAAGAAACTAGTGATGGCGGTGGATTGCGGGATGGCGATCAATCCGCAGATGGCTCAGGGGCAAGTGGAGGGCGGCCTCGCTCAAGCGCTCGGCTACACCGTCTCGGAGGAGATGGCTTTCGACGACGAGGGCCGTTTGCTCGCGCGGCGCTTCGGCGATTATCATATCTTCACCGCCGACGAGATGCCTGAACTGCAAGCCATCCTCGTGCCGACTTATGAGCCGAGCGGCCCGTTCGGCGCGAAAGCCGTGGCCGAGATTCCGATGGATGGCGTCGCTCCGGCGGTGGGCAATGCGGTGTATCACGCGGTGGGCGCGCGCCTGCGCGATTTGCCGCTGACGCCGGAGAAGGTGTGGCGGGCGATGCGAAGCGGGGGGTGAGACAGGGCGATTGCCAAGTCGGGGTGATGAAGATGGAAGTTCCTGCTGGCAGGGTCCTCGAATAGCGGATCGCCCTCGACGTAATCCTCCCCATACACTTCATCTTCGTAGCCGCGATAGCCGTCGATCAAGTTGTGATCCACCTGCACGTTGGCTGGCGGGACATCGACGGCGACGGCGATCTGAAAGGTCAGGTTTTGGCTGACGGCGTTGTTGCGGATGATCACGTTCTGCGCCTGCGCGTTGTCGGCGATGATGCCTCCGCCCCCAATCCACGCCGTTTCCGTTTTCGTACAGGGTGTTGTTGACGACGAAGATGGACTCCATGATGCCGGCGTTGTCGTTGTGCGGCCCGGCGTTGATCACGCGCAGGCCGGTCACGCGAATGTAACTCTTGCCAGCGATCTCGAACACACCAGCCAGATCATCGGGCAGGGTGACGCCGTCTCCGTCGAGTGTGACCGTTTCGCCCGGATAAGCCGCATACACGATCTCACTGCCCGGGCTACCTGAGTTGCTGGGCGTGACTCGTTCGTGGTATGTTCCGGCGCGGATATAAACGGTTTCGCCAACCGTGAGGGTACCAAGCCGCTCAACGCTTTTGCTCGCGCGGAAAAGGTGATGGTTTTCATTGCCCCTCGGCCAAAAGTGCACTTTACCCGCGCGCTGGAACGCCGCGCACTTTGCGCCGTGAAACCACGGCGGTTGCGCGCGTGCTGACCTTCGCAACTGTGGCTGAAGATTGAGCGTTCACTCGCGGCGCTGGCAAGCCGCGCAACAACCCCTCGACGCTCAAGTCTTCATCTACATCCGGCCAGTGAATGCCATAACCGCCCCCGGCTATCTTCCAATTCGCGCGCTGTTGAGGCGTTGCATGCAATAGCCGGGGATACCAAGCCAGCGGCACAAAAATGATTCTTCCATCCAGCAAATCGACTCGGAGCGTGTCTCGCGTGCAGCGCACGTTTTTAACTCGATGACCCGGTTGCGCGTCCATACTTTGTGCCACCTTTCAAGAAATTCAACCTGATGCTCGCGCGCGGCTTTCTCGATTCGGCGCAGTTCCTTGGCGTCGAACCCGAGATTGTTGGCGAGGGCAATTGGGTTGAGCCAGAAGTTGGCCGTCAAGTCATCCCGGTCAACATGGACATGAGGCGGCTCATTAATCAAATCGTGGCTGTAGAAGTAGAAACGGTACGGCCCGATTCTCAGCACTGTGGGCATGAGAGAATATTACTGGCAGTGTTGGCAATGTGTCAAACGTAAGCGGAGCGCCCAACGGTGCGCGTCGGCTGCAGCGCGGGGTTGGGCGGTGCGGTGATGTTGACTGAACTCTCCAATTTCCCAGTGCGTTCCATCGCCGAGAATAAGCACAGTGACAGGCGGAATGTTGCTGACCGTTTCCATGCCAACCACTTCAACTATTGCGCCAGTGTGGATGTTCTGGAATTCGCTCATTCTTTCCTCTGGGCGGTTATTTGCACCATGCTGTGCGTGAGGCGTGAAAGGCCGACAAATACGCGGGTCAATTGTGCATAAACAGTAAATTGACGACCATAGTGCCGAGCAGGAGCAATAGAGGTATAAGCAAGGCGAGCGCAACCATCAATCTGAGATAAGTTTTAAATCGTGCGAATCTTTGTAGTTTAGCGGAATCCTTCGCGAACGTCGCAAGTTCTATTTGCGAATCGAGGTACAAAGCCAAAGTGGGGGCCATGCCGAGTGTAAGTGGAGAAAATATCGCAACACTACCTAAAACTACCGCCTTGGGAAGTGCTGTCAAAGTTTCGAAAAGGCTCATTGTCATTGACGCCTGTTCGAGAGTTGAGAAGAACACTACACCTCCTAGCCATAGTGATAATGGCCCGACAACGATCGCAAGCAGAACACCTAATGTGCGGATCCAAGGCGCAATCTTACGGTATGTTTCAACTTTTTCGTTCTCACGAGCCCGCTTGGCAATGAAAAGAAGAAGCAGGGGAGCTGCCACGGGGCTAATTATCAACCCCACAATTCCCAGAGAAATTACAACCGGGGCCAATAATAATATAAGACCTATTAACGCTTCTCCACCAGACAGTGAACCACTGCTGCCGCCAGAAGAACCTATCTGGACTCTGTCATTGCCAACATAGGACATGACTCCATCAGAGGAATAATGGACTCTTTCATCTCCGATATAAGATATTCGCCCGGACGAGTCATACCAAACCTTCTTATCCCCAATATATGAGGGCTTACCATCGGAGGAACAGGTGACTCTTTCATCTCCGATATAAGATATTCGCCCGGACGAGTCATACCAAACCTTCTTATCCCCAATATATGACGGATTTTGGTCTGCCATTGTTGCTCTCCTTTTCAAGTGAGTGATTTCCAATAAACCGAGAATGAGCAAGCCGCCCAACGGTGCGCTTCAGCGGCGCGGCGGGTGAAGGCCGGGTCGCTCTGGTAACCATACACCCTGCGAGAAAGACGCGCCAGTTTCTCGCGGCGGTAGCCGCGTCCGCTGGAAGCGCGGGTT
>Ga0194120_10012191_pt1 | contig 10152 bp, 10 predicted proteins | sample TA2MahCa65mmetaG_FD_148642 | JGI IMG/M metagenome (GOLD analysis project Ga0194120, IMG submission 148642) | Freshwater microbial communities from Lake Tanganyika, Tanzania - TA2015019 Mahale Deep Cast 65m | ecosystem: Environmental > Aquatic > Freshwater > Lake | place: Tanzania: Lake... | reverse complement strand
TGCACTGGTGCACCGCCTCGATGATGACCGCGACGCCCTTGGGCTGAAGCTCCTCGTTGATGACGTTGGCGATCTGGGCGGTCATCTTTTCCTGGATGATCAGGCGGCGGGCGAACACCTCGACCAGGCGGGCGAGCTTGCTGATGCCGACCACGCGCCGGTGCGGCAGGTAGCCGACGTGCGCGCGCCCGATGATCGGCGCCAGGTGATGCTCGCAGTAGGACTCGAAGCGAATGTCGCGCAGCAGCACGATTTCGTCGTAGCCCTCGGTTTCCTCGAAGGTGCGCCGCAGGATGGCGGCAGGATCGGCGCCGTAGCCGCGGAAATATTCCTCGTAGGCGCGCGCCACCCGCGCCGGCGTTTCCTTGAGGCCCTCGCGCGCCGGGTCGTCGCCGGCCCAGCGCAACAAGACGCGCACCGCTTCCTCGGCTTCTTCCCGGCTTGGGCGGATAACGCTCTCGCCGTTCGCTGCCCGATTGACGAGCTTCAACGATTTACCGCGACGATTCATCGATGACACTTTCAATGCATCCGCGTCGGCTGGTGCGGGCTGTCGAGGGAAAAGGCGGGCACCTCAATCTCGAAACGCTCGCCGCCCTCGGCTTCCATCTGGTAGGCCCCGGCCATGATGCCCGACGGCGTCGAGAGCGGCGTGCCGCTGGTGTATTCGAACGCGCCGCCCGGCGTCAGCTTGGGCTGCTTGCCGACCACGCCTTCGCCGCGCACTTCGTGCACCTGGCCGCGCGAATCGGTGATCCGCCAATAGCGGGTCAGGAGCTGCACGGTCTGGTTCGAGTTGTTCTCGATCCGCACGTGATAGGCCCAGACGAACCGGTTTTCGTCCGGCTCCGACTGGTCGGGGAGGAACGTGGGCTCGACCGAGACCGTAATGGCGCGCGTGGTCTTGGCGTAGGATCCGGCCGAACGGCCGGCGGGCTTGGCTTCTTCGCGGGGCATGGCGGTTCTTCCTTGGATAACGTTAAAGTATTGGCTGCCCCGGAACCGTATGCAACCCCGTGCGTTGAGGGGATTTCGCTATTTTTTCTAAGCGGTTGCCAAAGGCGCCGGCGCGCGCCAGGCGAAGCGGCCGGGCACGAGCGGCCGCCCGCGCCTCAGCCGTTCCGCTTCGGGCATCACGCTCATGTCCGGCCATAGTCCGGACGTCAACGCCTCGGCGTAAGGCGCGGCCAGGTTGACATCCTTCATGCGCCGCGCGGCCGACGCGTGGTCGTAGGCGAGCGGCAAGTGCCGCACGTCGATCCCGTCTTCGCCGGGAACCAGCAGCGAATACCACACCTCCCGCCGCCCGTCGTTGGCGGGCATGCCGATGACGCCGGGGTTGTGCCAGAGCCGGCCGTCGACCCGCGTGCTGAACGGCACCCCGCAATGGCCGGCGATCACCGCGTCGGTCGGCGCTTCGCGCTCGAGCCGGTCGAATTCCTCGCGGAAAGAACCGGGCGGGCTGGCGCCGAACAGAAAGCGGGCGATGTCGCCGGCGCCGCCGTGCACCACGGCGAAGCGCGCGCCGCCGAGGACGAAGCGGATGCGGCGCGGGCGCGCCGCCATCCACGTCTTGGCGTCCGCGTCGAGCGCGCGGACGGCGTAGGCGTACCATTCGACGGCGAGCGTGTCGCACGCGCTGCCGGCCTCGAAGCCGCAGCCGCAATCGTCGCGGCCGAAACCGAGCGCTTCCTCGCAGTTGCCCATCAACACCTGGACGCCGGCGGCGCGGAGCAGGGCGACCGTCGGCGCCGGATCGGCGCAGTAGGCGACCACGTCGCCGGTGCAGATCAGGTTGCGCGCGGGGATTCCGAGACGGCGCGCTTCGGCGAGCAGCGCCTCGGTCGCCTGCAGGTTGCCGTAGGGCCCGCCGAAGGCGAGCACCGGCCCATCGAGCCGGCCGAGGTCGAGAGTGGTCGTCGGCGCGGGCGCAGTCGTGCCCGTGCCCGTACCCGTGCTCATGGGCGCCCCTCGCACACCAGCCAGCCGGTGGTGTCGGGTCGCGCTTCGGCGAACAGGCGGCGCGGGCGCACCACCTCGGGCCGGTAGCCGTGGTCGCGGAAAACGGCGAGGCAGCGGTCGTGAACGTCGCGCCCGTGGGTCTCGACGATCCAATGGGGTTTGCGCCGGGCGAGCAGCTCGCCGGCGCCGGTGAGCGCGTCGGCCTCCCAGCCCTCGATATCCATCTTGACCATGTCGGGAACGAAATGCTCGCGCGCGGCGCGATCGAGCGACACGGCGTCCGCTCCCGACCCCACCGCTTGCGCGACGACGCGGATATCGAACCCGTTCAAGGCGATGTTGGCGCGGAGGCGAGCGAGAGCTTCCGGGTCGGGCTCGAACGCGACCACCGGCCGGCCCGAGAGCCTGGCGAACATCAACGCATGATAGCCGGCGTTGGCGCCGACGTCGAAACAACGCGCGCCGGGACGGACCAGGCGGCGCAGATGAGCGTTCAATTCGAATTCGTAGAGGCCGAGGAACATCCGCGTCTGGTGGGCGAAATCGACGCGCATGACGACCCCGGCGGCGGGACCGAACGGGATGCGTCGCGGTCGCGCCGCGCGGGGCAATAGGGCGCGCTTGAGCAGGGCGAGCATGGGGCTAGCCCCGACGGTGCCCGCGGCCGGGGGCGCGGTCAACCGGGGCTGCAACTGGCGCCGCCGAGAACGCAGAAGCGCGCGCAATGGGGGTGGTTGAGCGCGACCGCCGCCGCCGAATCCGCGAGCCGTTCGCCCAGCTCGAACGCCGGGTCGTAGGGCAGCAGCGTGCACGGCACCACCGCCGGGCGGTCGGCGCCCTGGCGCTTCACCACCATGCGCGCGGTCGCGCACATCATCGATTCCGGCGCCACGCCCAGGATGTCCCAGCACTGCATGGTGATCTCGGGCACGTCCAGCCCCGCGTCCATTTCCGGGAACAGGACGGTGACGGCGGGATCCAAGGCGTCGAGCGGAATGTTTTCGTCCGCGTAGAGGCGAGCGTAGCCGGCGCGCGCCGCATCCGCGCTTTCGTCCCAGCGCATGCGGCCGGCGACCGCGATGCGGAATCCTTGCCGCGCGAGCCAGCGCAAGCCCTCCATGGTCGGCGCCCAGGTGCGGGGCCCGCGCACCGCCTCGTGGTTTTCGGGCGTGTAATGGTCGAGCGAAACGCGCAGCACGAGCGCCTCGCCGTGGCGCTCCTTGAGGGCGAGCAGGTCCTTTTTCCGGTGCTGCATCGGCTTCATGGCGTTGGTCAGCACCAGCGCGCGGAAGCCGCGCGCGAGGGCATCCTGGAGCATCGCCGGCAGATCCCGGTTCATGAACGGCTCGCCGCCGGTGAAGGCGATCTCCTCGACCGGATATTTTTGCGCGGCAATTTCGTCGAGATAGAGCGCGACCTCGGCCCGCGTCAGGTAGGCGAGCCGGTCGTTGGTCGGGCTCGAATCCATGTAGCAGTTCTGGCAGGTGATGTTGCAGAGGCTGCCGGTGTTGAACCACAGTGTCTTGAGCCGCGTCAGCGCCACCACCGCGCGGCGTTCGCCCCTGGCGGTGACGGCGGGATCGCGGAACTTGGCGGGATCGAGCGGTTGGATCGCGGGCGTATTCATGGCCCCGTTCATACACCGTCGGAGGGGCGCGGGTGAACTAAACAAAATGTGAGCGGAATACCCGGCGACCACGGGGCTTTGCTTTGACCGTTCCGCCGGGTATCCTTTTCGTCCCGCGCGGGTGTAGCTCAATGGCAGAGCAGAAGCTTCCCAAGCTTACGACGAGGGTGCGCTAACGCGCAGGCTTCGCCACTGATTCCCTTCACGTATCCGCTCTTCCCGCAGCGGTGCTCCTGTACTTCAACACAGGAGCAACACAATTCATGGCGACCATCACCCGCAGAGGGCCTGGCAAGTTCCAGTGCCAGGTTCGCCGCATTGGCTATCGGACGCAGACCAAAACCTTCCCGACGATAACGGAAGCAAAGGCGTGGGCCACACGCATTGAAGCCAATCTTAGGGCTGACCGAAGCTCGGAACTGTTCTCGACCATCATCGAGCGATACCGGGACACGGTGACGCCCACCAAGAAACAGGCGCGGCAGGAGCTATATCGGATAAAATGGCTGCTAGCTCATCCCATCGCATCGGTTCGTCTGGATAAGCTCTCCCCGCACCACATAGCTCAATACAAAGCCCACAGACTCGCCCAGATGCGCGAGAAGGGACGGGATGGCTCCCAAGCCACTCTTCACTGCCTGAACCTCGTCAGCGCCATTCTAACGACTGCTCAGAAGGATTGGGGTATCAGGGTCGATAACCCGGTGAGGGAGATCAGGAAGCCTAGGCAGAAGGAGGGAAGGGCGAGAAGGCTCACCAAGGACGAACATGACGCCCTACTGTCCGGAAGCGATGGGCTGTTAAAGGATATAATCGTCGTCGCCTTGGAAACCGGCATGAGGCGAGGAGAGATACACAGGATCAGTCAGGACGATCTACGGGAAGGCAAGCTCCTCCATATCCCCATATCCAAGAACGGGCATTCCCGCACCATTCCTCTCAGCACGAAGGCTTACGAGGTTATCTGTGGTAGGGAGTCGTTCCACATGACCGAGCCGCAGTTTCGGCACCAATGGGCCGCGTTGCTCAAGCGGTGCCAGATAACGGACCTTCACTTTCACGATCTCAGGCATGAAGCCGTGAGCAGGCTATTCGAGAAAGGACTGAACGTTCCCGAAGTCGCCTTAATATCCGGGCATCGGGATTACCGGATGCTCCAGAGGTATACGCATATTTGCCCCGAATTGCTGGGCAATAAGCTTTAGGCTATCATTTGCCCCCCTTTCCCATGAAGGGATACGCCGTGATGCGAGTTGCAAGCCTGTTCAAAATTGTGACCGCTGCATTGATGTTAAGCGGTTGTCAGACAGCCGCCGAACACGCTGCGAATGTTCGTTCCGCAGAAGTTCAGGGCGACCGCCTTACCGTTGGCAAAGTTCAAAGAGAAATCCGTGAGGGGATGTCAGGAGCAGAGGTCGTTCAAATTTTAGGGTCACCCAACATAGTCTCGACCGACGAAAACCGCCGTGAAGTATGGGTTTACGATAAAATTTCGACTGAGCGAATCTACTCAACCAGTTCCGGCGGAGTGAATGTGTTGGTGTTAGGCGGCGCACTCATTGGCGGCGGCTTAGTGGGGGGAGTCCCCAGCGCTGGTTATGGCTCATCTGCTGGAGTGCAATCAACTTCTCAGCGCACCCTTACGATAATTATCAAGTTCGACGCAGAGAAAAAAGTTCGGGATTTTGCTTACCACAGTTCTCAATTTTAATTGGAGGCGGAACGTTATGGCGCTAAAGACACGCGATGTTATTTGGGTACTAATGGCTGGACTCCTGATGGGATGCGCGCCGGGCATCAGGACAGCTACGGAAAAGGACATCATCACTAGCGCCGATGTGTACACTGGTCCGGCTGGAACCATTAAACGATTTGATGAATCGCGAATTATCGACGGAAAATATACTGAAGTCTTAAGGGCCATGATGGATGCTTTGCAGAACAAAGGGTTTTATATAGGCGAGGTTGATTTCCAAACTGGCTTTCTGAGGGCCAATACCCCCGACAGTTTGTTGGGAGAAAAGGGGTTGGATAAATATCTGCCGCCACTACCGAAGTTATCTTTGGGTCTCGTTTGGACCACTTACGCTGGGGTTACTCATCAGGTTGTCACCATTGCCGCAGAGGAAATTAGAAGCGGTAAAGTTAGAGTGAGAGTATCAGCCTTGAGATACCTTCATGTGGTCGGGGCTCAAGGCGTAAGTATGAACGGACACTATCCGGAGTTTGACCCTGAACTCATCAGCAGCATTTTTTCCGAACTTGATAAAGAATTGGTGACGCGCAGAATTATGAGCAAGTCTTGAATTGTTCTCAATGTATGATTTCAGGATGTGCCCTAATCGCCGCCTCTTGACATTGAAGACGACTGAGACTAAAAGGACCGCACATGGCTCGGTGGGGGCAAAAATGTCGTTGCTCCGTAAATCCGGCTATCAGGTGTGATTGAGTAGTCTCGCTTCGCACCTGATCTAGACAGCGGCCACGCCGCATCCCTCAAGACTCGGAATGTGCGTCCTAGGCATTCGCTTGCCCGGGATATTCGCGTGCGCTGTTGACGCTACGCGAAGCCCGTGGGCTGTGAAAGGAGGAAAACTTCATGTCCTTAATAGCAAAGAACCCTATCGACCTGACGTACTCTCGCCGCAATAGGCCAACCCTTTTCTCGTCAGCAGAAGAGATGAAGCAACTATGCGTGAAGCTATTTATGAATTATTTCTTTCTTCGCCGCGCAAAAGGGAAGAGGGGAGTCAACCAAGCAGATATACCAAAATACCTGCGCCATTTTGAAAACATCATCGTTGACCTTCATTCCGCATGGCAAAGCGATCCGTCCTTGTATGTCGGATACAGCCGGGGAAAAGGCAATTACACTAAGGAGGGGGCGTATTGGGATGCTGTCAAGGCCAGGCCGTATCTGAGCCAAGAAATGTATTTAGGTGTGATTGAGTATTTATCCGAGGTGGGCTTGGTTGAGAACCATATAGCCAAGAGCGGACACAATCGTTTTTCATCAAGGATGAAGGCTACACCAAATCTCATTGAGAGAATTGACGAAAGAAAAATTAACTGGGCAAGCGCAAGCATCGACTTTGACGCTAGCGCAATCATTGTAAAAGATGAAAATAAAAAGGTAATCTCTCCACCGAACGAGCCAAGGTTTGATTTGGCGAGGGCTGAGACAAATCTTCGCCGTATTAACGAAAATCTTGAGTCGTCATTGATTAATTTAAATATTTCAGATGCGGAATTCTGTTCACTACAGAATCAACTTCGAACGAATGCCGATGATGAAACTGACATAGATGATGATGAATACATAGAGCCAATAGACTTTTCGAGTCGTTACCTCAAACGCATTTTTGCCCATGGCAGTTTTCGATGGGGAGGAAGATTCTATGGAGGGTGGTGGCAATATGTTCCGAGCAAATATCGGAAATTTATAGAGATTGAAGGATGCATAACTTGTGAGATGGATTACTCAACTCTTATGCCGCGAATTCTTTATGCAAAAGTGGGCGTAAGACCCCCGAAGGACTCATACGTAGTGCCAGGATGGGATGAGGGTATCCGGAAAATAGCTAAGAAAGCTTTCAATCAGCTTATTAATAGCAGCGAGGACTCAAGAAACGAAAGGCAGTGGCATCGCTTTGCTCCCAATCTGACGCCTGATCCGCTTCCAAAGGGATGGGTAAATATGAAGAAGCACCAGCGTAGCGAACTACGTCGAATGGAGTTTAGAAAACTGACAGGGAGGGAATATACAGAGCTGCTTAGAGATTTGAAGGCAATGCATGAGCCAATCGATCAATATTTCTTTACCCAAGCGTGGAAGTGGTTGCAGCGTATGGATTCGGATATTGCCGAAAGGGTCATGCTCAGGCTGCTCGATGAACAGGTGACCTCTCTTCCGATACATGATTCATTTATTGTCAGAAGAGGAGCGGAAGATTTATTGCTTAGAGTAATGAATCAAGCCTTTAGAGAGATTGTAGGGGTAGACGGCCAAATCGATAGAGATGAAACAGTCTATGACCCGCCCCCAGGATATGATGGCCCCCGCATCATTCGAGGGAGTGATCTAATTGATAAAACGAAAAAACATATAATCGAATGTAGTTCATATCATAGGAGGGCATACGAATGGGAGCAGGTATGGGGCCCCCTTTAACCCTAAGGTGGTCTAGTAAGATAGCAAGAAAGTTTTAAGTAAGAACGGCGCAAGAGCGCCTACTGCCAAGAAGTAAAGATATTACATTTATTATTAGTTTTTCGAAGATGGATTCGCGATTATTCCAATCACATCCATGAAAAAGAGATTAAGCGATATAACAGTAATGCTATCGATTATTATCATTCCTTCGAAGGCGGATTGATTATGTTCGATAAATACTTTGGGATATTCAGATGGTAATTCTATACTAGACCACGATAATTTCGAGGCGAGAAAAGAATATACAATAATCCCACAACCCCTGCTGCCTCCCTATGGATAGCGAAAAAAATCGTCTGTCCTACCCATATTCCCCGGGAAAAGATCGAATTTATATCGGTCAACCTCTGGCAACGATCGATACGACTAAACCATATAAAAAATTAAACGTCATTATCGTAGGTATTGATGCAAAACTGTTTAGTTATTCATGAAATTCAACAGACTGCATTGTTTTCGTTCAATAGCAGTTCCTTGTTTATCCGCGATGTGTGGATGCTCGCTTTTATCGCCTTTCCCACGTTTTCTCGATAAAATTTTTTGAACAACGAGGTTTAATAGAGGAGGCTAACGGGGCTTATGGGGCATTCTTCACCCCGCTGGGTTTATCCGGCCTTTTTTATTTCATCCCTGATCCACTTTAAAACTTTTCTGGCTTTTTTGCCGTCGTAGTGGCCGGACAGCTTCTGCTGGCTTACCGCGAAGTCCCATAACTTCAGAAGTTCGTGGCCAATGGTGCTCAAGACTCCCCTATAGATGTGGTGCTCACCACTGGTCAGCTCGTCAGCAAGTACATTCAGTATCAGAAGAAACGCTAAGGTCCGTGGGCTCAGGCCGTCTTCCTTAATTGACCGTCTAGTTTTATCAGCGTCCTCAACGACCTTTCGAACGACAAGTGGCTTAATTAGGTGCAGCCACTCCGCACCTTTTTCCTTTTCGATAGCGTCTAATTCCGCTAAAACATTCTTCACTTCATCAGGCAGGGACTTAAAGTCATCTCCGCAAATTAATTGAGTCTCTGATTGCTTCTTGGCACGCCATTGCTCGATTCCCATTCCTCCTTGGATAATGATAGCGGCTAGAAACCACAACCAAACTATCCAATTGACTGACGTTGAATCCAAACGAAGTATTCCAATTACGACAAAGAGAATAGCGAGCAGTTGGACGAAAAATAGAGCATTGGTAGTCGCCATATTTCCTTGTGGCTCTTTACTTGCCATGTAGGAAAATGGCGCTGTCGCGGTGCTGTAGCACCAAAGCAAAACATCCCAATCATAAAAATTAATCGTTCCATATGCAGCGTCCTGCACAGTGGCTCGCGGAGTGATCCCAGTAGAGAAGGGCAGGAACGAAAAGACACCTCCCACGAATATCAAGTACAGAAAGGCGTTGTAAATCAGCCCAATGACTGCGAAAGGAAAAATAAGCAGCTTTCCAAATATCCGCTCACGTTCAGATAACCAGTAGATGAGAAGACCAATCCCCATACTCGGAAGCATCGCAATCCAATAAATGCCAGGGAGGGCAATGGTAGCACCAATACCCCACAGGATAAGCTTCCACTCTCCGTTAATGCCAAGAGCAATGCCAGCCACGGGAAAGGCCGCGACGTTAATCAGCATTAGTGGCATTGAAAGGCCAGTGGCTAATACAAGGAAGGTTTTAGTAAGCCACATTGTTGGCTCCCCTAACCGTCTCGTATTTCAAGATTGCTTTCACATAATTCGGTGCATCCGCCGCTTTGTTCAGTTTATCGGGGTGCAATATACTAAGCAAATGCTCAGGCTTCTCGCATGGACCTGCGGGAAGTCTTTGCTTGGAATCTGCGGCGCTTGCGACATGCGAAAGCGATCTCGCAGGACGAGCTTGCCTATGAGGCGGGAGTCAGCAGGGGCTACTTGAGCCAGCTTGAGAAGGGCACATATCACGCGAGCCTCAAGATCATCGGGAAATTAGCCGTCACTCTGAAGGTCGAGCCCGCCGAGCTCCTGAAGTTGCCGCCCCGAGTTGGAAAGCGCCAAGGCTAAAGAATATTGTTGCCTTAAAGTGGCCTGAGTGTCGGTAAAAAATTATCCATGTTTTCCGAGCGCCTTTTTCTGCAACTTTTTCTAAAAAACGTTTCCGGTACCTACTACCACCCTAGTTTATCCGAAGCCGCCCCCCTCCCCCCAGAAGTGCCTTATTGTTGCCGCTCCTTCCAAAGATTTATATGCGATTGGATGAATAGCGGTGCTATCGGTTATTGATGCCGGACCTCGGTAGCATGTCTCCGCCTCTCAGGACTCATCAGAAGGCCAGAAATGACTCCCACATGCGTGATTTCAGTTAGGGTGGTGGGTAGATAGCC
>Ga0194120_10012181_pt1 | contig 10161 bp, 9 predicted proteins | sample TA2MahCa65mmetaG_FD_148642 | JGI IMG/M metagenome (GOLD analysis project Ga0194120, IMG submission 148642) | Freshwater microbial communities from Lake Tanganyika, Tanzania - TA2015019 Mahale Deep Cast 65m | ecosystem: Environmental > Aquatic > Freshwater > Lake | place: Tanzania: Lake... | reverse complement strand
TCGACCTTGATGCCGCGCACAGCCTCCTGCCAGCTCGCCAGCTTCTCGAGGTCGATGATCGGCCGCACGGGCGGCGCATCCAGCCGCGCCCAGTGCCCGGACAGGAGGCGCGCCTCTTCCTCGGGCTCGGGGTAGCCGAGCGTGATGCTGACCGCGAACCGATCCAGCTGCGCCTCGGGCAGCGGGAAGGTGCCGTGGAACTCCACCGGGTTCTGGGTCGCGATCACCAGGAAGGGCTGCGGCAGGGCGCGGCCCTCGCCGTCCACCGTGACGTAGCCTTCCTCCATGGCCTCGAGGAGCGCCGACTGCGTGCGCGGCGACGCGCGGTTGATCTCGTCGGCGAGCAGGACGTTGGTGAAGATCGGCCCCGGCACGAAGCGGAACTGGCTCTCGGACTGCTGGTAGACGTTGACGCCCGTGACGTCGCTGGGCATCAGGTCGGGGCTGAACTGTACCCGCTTGAAGGTGCCCTGGATGCTCTGGGCGAGGGTCTTGGCCATGAGGGTCTTGCCGACGCCGGGGACGTCCTCGAGCAGGATGTGGCCGCCGGCCAGGAGGGAGGAGACGACCAGGCGCAGCGGGCGCTCGTTGCCGACGATGGCCAGCTTGATGTTGTCGACGATCGCCTGCGGCGAAGTGGTCAGGAGCTCGCCACCCCCGTGCGAATGGCCGTTGCGCGAGGCCGCGCCGGCAGCGGCTGCCTGGGCGCCTCCGGGCGAAGGATGGGCGATGCTCTCCAAGTTGGCGGAACTCCTGTCTTGGCCTCAGGCGGCGGCCGCCAGGCCGCCATTCAGGAAATTGGCTAGCAGTTCATGACCGCTCCTGGTCATGATGGACTCCGGATGGAACTGCACCCCCTCGAGACGAGGGAGAGATCTGTGCCGAAGGCCCATGATGAGGCCATCGGCGGTCCAGGCGGTGATCTCCAGGCTTTCCGGCAGGCTCGCCCGCTCGACCACCAGAGAATGGTAGCGCGTGGCCTCCAACGGCGTGGGCAGATTCGCGAAGACGCCCGCCCCGCCGTGATGAATCGGCGACGTCTTGCCGTGCATCAGCGTCCCGGCGCGGACAACGCGCCCGCCGAACGCCTCGCCCAGGGCCTGGTGACCGAGGCACACGCCCAGGATGGGGATCTGGCCCCCGAGGTCGCGGATGAGGTCTTCGGTGATGCCGGCCTGGGAAGGATGGCCGGGACCGGGAGACAGGACGATGTGGCCGGGCGCTCGCCGCCGCACGTCACCGACCGTGACGGCGTCGTTCCGCACCACTTGCACCTCTGCACCAAGCTCGCCCAGGTACTGGACCAGGTTGTAGGTAAAGGAATCGTAGTTGTCGATGACCAGAACCACCCTGCTCCTCCCTGGGTTTTCCTTCCCTTTCGCGACGGCGGCCAAACATCCGTCGGCCCCGCGCCTGTATTGTAGATGCTTATGAGCGCCAGTTTCGATTACGCGGTCGTCGGCGGAGGCATCGTCGGCCTGGCCGTCGCGTTCAAGCTGGGACGCCGGTTCCCGTCCGCTCGCATCGCCTTGATCGAAAAAGAGCATGAATGGGCGACTCACCAGACCGGCCGCAACAGCGGCGTCATCCACTCCGGCCTGTACTACAAGCCCGGTAGCCTCAAGGCCGATCTTTGCCGGCTCGGCCGCGCGCGGCTCGAAGCGTTCTGCGAGCGGGAGGGCGTCCCGTTCCGGCGCTGCGGGAAGCTGGTGGTGGCCACCCGACCCGGCGAGGTGCCGCGCCTTGACGCGCTGGCCGAGCGCGGCCTGGCTCACGGCCTGGCCGTGACGCGCCTCGATCCGGCGGGAATCCGGGGCCATGAGCCGCATGTGACAGGGGTGGCCGGCCTGTGGGTCCCAGAGACCGGGATCGTGGACTACCGCCAGGTGGCGGCGCGGCTGGCGGCGCTGGCCCAGGAGCAGGGAGCCGAGCCGCGCCTGGGCTTCGAGGTCGCGAAGATCCGCGCCGGCTCGGAAGTTTATCGCCTCGAGTGCCGCTCGGGTGACGTGCTGGAGGCTCGCTTCTTGATCAACTGCGCGGGCCTCTTTTCCGACCGTATCGCGAGGCTGGCCGGGCTCGGGCCTGCGGCCCGAGTGGTCCCCTTCCGCGGCGAGTACTACGCGGTGGCCGCGGAGCGGCGCGATCTGGTGCGCGGCCTGGTCTACCCGGTTCCGGATCCGGCCTTCCCCTTCCTCGGCGTTCATCTGACGCGCATGATCGACGGGACCCTGCACGCCGGGCCGAACGCGGTGCTGGCCCTCAAGCGCGAGGGCTACGCGAAGACCGACTTCGCCCTGCGCGACGCCCTCGACGCCCTGTTGTTCCCCGGCTTCTGGCGCCTCGCCTCCCGGTACGCCCGGGCCGGGCTGGAGGAGATGTGGCGCTCGACCAGCAAGGACACCTTCGTCGCCGCGGTGCGCCGCCTGGTACCCGACCTGCGCGCCCCCGACCTGACCCCTTGCGCGGCCGGCGTGCGCGCCCAGGCCCTCCTGCCGTCGGGCGATCTGGTGGACGATTTCCTGATCGTGCCGGGCGATCGGGCCCTGCATGTCTGCAACGCGCCGTCGCCCGCGGCGACGAGCGCGCTGGCGATCGCCGACCACGTCGTGGACCGGGTCATAGCCTGATCGCCGCCGCGAGGCCCGCCGTCCAGCCGCCGCCCGCAAAGCCGCCCTGCAGCCCGAAGCCCCACGGGAGGGCCAGGCGGGCGCCGTAGTTGGCCGTGATGCCGTCGTACTCGGCGAGCAGGTCGAGGCCGCCGGGCAGCGCCAGGTCGGCGCCGCCGAAGACGCCGTCGAGGAAGGGCTTCGTCCGGCCCCACTTGCCCTCGGCGCGGTCGCCGTAGCCGTAGCCAGCCGTGAGGGATAGCGGCCCCAGGCGCTGCGTCGCCACGGCGTAGAAGGTCGTCAGGCCGTAGTGCGTGTTGAGCTTTCCGCCCGACGAGAGGAAGTTGGCCGAAACGGGGTCCAGCACGCCGGCCGCGACGGCCGGCCCCGCCCAGTCGACCGGCAGCCGCGCCTTCGCGTTGAATGCCCGGTGGACGGCGTAGGGCAGCAGCGGCACTTCGGGATCGGTCCACCCGACCACCTGCACGAAGCTCAGCGTCCCTTCCAGGAAGGGAAAGAACGGGAGGATCACCGAATAGGTGCGGTTGACGCGGTCGGTGCCCGGGAACTGCAGCAGCGGTTCGGGCGCGTCGAGCCACCGGAAAGCCAGGGTCGCGTCCTGCCGGACCTCGGCCGTCGGCACGTGCAGGAGGCCCGTGTAGCCCAGCACGCTCGGATCGGCGCTGGGCGTCGCGGAAAGCAGCCAGATCAGGGGATTCATCGCAGCTCGCGGTACTCGTAGTGCGGCAACAGGTCGTCGGCGATCTGCTTGAGGGCCCGGCGCACCGCGATATCCCGGTAGAAGGCGAGCGCCTCGGCATCGTCCTGCCGATCCAGCCGTTGCGCCGGCGGGAACGGCTCGTCGCCGGCGTTCTGCGCTCCCCGCGCCGCGCCCAGGTCGACGGTGCCGATGGCTTCCTTGAACCACAGCGGCCGCGTCGAGCCCGGGTGCATCAGCTTCACGAGCACCGTGGCCCGCACGATGCGGCTCGGTGGCCGACCGTAGCCCATCTCCTGCCGCAGCGAGGTGATGCGCCTGGGCTGAGCGGGGTCGCTCGCCCCTTCCTCGGAGATCGCGACCTCCTTGACCGTGACGTCCAGGCGCGGCAACTCGGGCGCAGTGGCCACCGAGACGGCCGACTGTTTGAGCGCGAAGGCGAGCAGTTCGGCGGCATCCACGCTGAGGGGCGCCAGGTCGCCGGTCGCTTCCGGCAACACGGCAATCTGGGTGATGCCGAGGCTGTCCCAGTCGAGGCTGGCGCGACGCAGCACGAGTTCGTGGGGCATGCAGGCGGCCGCCAGGGCCACCGCGCAAGCGGCCAGCAAGGCCCTCAAATGTTCCCCCTCGGGAACTCGACGCGGAAGGCGAAGCGCAGCACGTCCTTGCCGGCCGCGTCCTCGACCGGCAACGTGAGCTCCAGCGGCCCCCTGGCGCCTGCCGGGGCCGTGAACGCCAGCCGGCCGGTCACGGTCTCGCCCGGCATGATCTGCCGCCGCAGGAGGATCGACCGCAGGACGTAGGTGAACGCTACCGCCTGGTCCTTGGCCACCTCGTCGTCGGTGACGGGGTAGGTGGGCCAGGCGCGCTTGTACCGATCGAGCCCGAGGGCCTTGAGCGTCCGCGCCCCGGTATCCAGCCCGGCCTCGGCCGGCAGCACGGTCACGGGCTCGGGCCCGTCGTTTTGCAGTTCCAGGTCGAACAGGATCTGGTCTTCGCCGTAGGGGTTGACGAAGCGCACCACCGCCCCCAGGAAGTTGCGGCTGGAAGCCACGCGCTCGCCCGGCCCCCGGTAGCGCGACGTGGCGAGAATGGCGCGGGCCGAGGCGGTCGCCTCGCGCGGCAGGATCGTCAGCCGCTCCTCGGGCGGCGGCAACCGGAAGCGCAGGCCGAGGTCGCAGCCTGGCACGAGCAGCAGGGCGGCCGCCAGGGCGCCCGGGACCGCCGGCACCCGGCACGCCCGCAGCAAGACCTTCTCCAGGGCGCCCGGGACCGCCGGCGTCTCGCCGGCCCCACGGACCCTCACTTGCCCCAGACCATCCGGGACCGCAGTTCCCGGCCGACCCGCTCGATCGGGTGCGCCTCTTCGGCCTCACGCTCGGCCGCCAGCGTCGGCGCCCCCGCGGCCGCCTCGGCCAGCCAGGCCCGGGCGAAGGACCCGCTTCGCACGCCGGCGAGGATTTCGCGCATGGCCTTGCGCAGCGGCAACTCCTGGAGTCGCGGCCCCGCCGTCCGGTCGCCGTACTCGGCGGTGTTGCTGATGCCGCGGTGCATGCCCGAGAGGCCGCCCTCGTGGAGCAGGTCCACGACGAGCTTGAGTTCGTGCAGGCACTCGAAGTACGCCACCTCGGGTGAATACCCCGCTTCGACCAGAACCTCGAAACCGGTTCGTACCAGTTGTGTTACGCCGCCGCACAGCACCGCCTGCTCGGAAAACAGATCGGCCTCGGTCTCCTCGGCGACGGAGGCCTCGACGATTCCGGCCCTCCCGGCGCCCAGGCCCGCCGCATAGGCTAGCGCCCGCTCGCGACCCGCGCCGGAGGCGTCCTGGAACGCCGATACGATCGCCGGCACGCCGCCGCCGGCCACGAAGGCCGAGCGCACGGTCCGCCCCTGGCCCTTGGGCGCGACCAGCAGGGCGTCGCAATCGGCTCTCGGCACCACCTGCCCGTAGTGCAACGCGAAGCCGTGCGCGAAGACCAGGGCGGCACCCGGTTCGAGGGCCGGAGCTATCGCCGCGTGGGCCTCGCGCATCGTCTCATCCGGCACGAGCAGCGCCGCATACTCGGCGCCGGCCACCGCCAGTGCGGGCTCCCGCACCTCGAAGCCCGCATCCAGCGCCGCCTGGCGCCGCGCGGCCGTCGCCGGCAGCCCGATCACGACCGAAGCGCCGCTGTCGCGCAGGTTGAGGGCGTGCGCGTGTCCCTGCGCGCCGTAGCCCAGGACGGCCACGCGCCGGCCGTTGATCGCGTCGGGGGAGAGATCGTACAGGAGCCCCAACCGCCTAGGCTCCCACGGCTTTCTTGATGGCTTCGAGCAGTCGCTCGACGCTGAACGGCTTGATGACGTAGTCCTTGGCGCCCGCCTTGAGCGAATTGATGACCATCTCCCGGGAGTTGTCAGCCGTGCACATGATGATCCTGGCCGTCGGATCGGTGGCGAGGATGGCCTGCAAGGCCTGGATACCGGTCATCTTGGGCATGATGATGTCCATCGTCACGACGTCCGGCTTGACCTCGCCGTAGACCCTTATCGCATCGTCGCCGTCAGCCGCCTCCCCTGCGATCTCGTAGCCGTTCTTGGTCAGGATGGTCCTCAGAACGGTACGCATGACCGTCGCGTCGTCGACGATCAGGACCCTGGGCAACGAGGACGCCTCCTGCGCGGTGCGGCGGCTGGCATGGCAGGCAATGCTACCACGAGGGGGCAGGGGGCCGCCGTGACGGACGAGTAGCCCTCAGGCGAGCCACCGGATATACTGGTTACCTTGCACGACGCCTGATTCATGGGAAACCGCACAGCTTGCAGACAGCCATCATCATTGGCGGAGGGCCCGCGGGCCTGACCGCCGCATACGAGCTACTGACCCGGTCGGGCGTCAAGCCCATCGTCTTCGAGGCCACGCGCGAGCTTGGCGGCCTCGCCCGCACCGTCAACTACAAGGGCAACCGCATCGACATCGGCGGGCACCGCTTTTTCTCCAAATCCGACCGCGTGATGAACTGGTGGCAGGACCGCATGCCGCCGCAGACCCGGCCGTCGCGGGACGATATCGTGCTCGGCCGGCCGCTGCCGGCGTCGGCCACGCCGCGCAATGGCGTCGAGGCCGATCCCGAGAGGATAGACCGGGTCATGCTCATCCGCGGCCGCCTGTCGCGGATCTTCTACCTGCGCAAGTTCTTCGACTACCCGGTAGCCCTCAACTTCAATACCGTCGCCAACCTCGGCGCCGTGCGGATCTTCAAGACGGGCGTCAGCTACGTGCTCACGCGCCTGTTCCCGATCGCCCACGAAAAGTCGCTCGAGGACTTCTTCATAAACCGCTTCGGCCGCGAACTCTACCGGACGTTCTTCAAGGACTACACCGAGAAGGTCTGGGGCGTGCCCTGCGGCGATATCAAGCCCGAGTGGGGCGCCCAGCGCATCAAGGGCCTCTCGGTGACCAAGGCGTTGCTGCATGCCGCCAGGAAGGTCTTTACCAGGGGCGACGCGTCGCTCGACCAGAAGAACATCGAGACCAGCCTCATCGAGCGCTTCCTGTACCCCAAGCTCGGCCCCGGCCAGATGTGGGAGGAGACCGCCAACCTCATCCTCGAGCGCGGCGGCGAGATCCACATGGGCCACACGGTGGTCGGCATGCGGGTCGAGGGCGGGAAGATCGTCGAGGTGACCGTGCGGGACGAGGCGACCGGCCTGACGCGCGCCGTGGCCGCCGACCACGTCATCTCGACCATGCCGGTACGCGATCTGGTCGCCGCCCTCGGGGACGCGGTGCCCGCCGAGGTGGCGAGCGTGGCGCGAGGCCTCATGTACCGCGACTTCATGACCGTCGGCCTGCTGCTCAAGAAGCTCGCGATCCGCAACCAGACCGCATTCAGGACCGTGGGCGACATCGTCCCCGACAACTGGATCTACATCCAGGAGCCCGACGTGAAGATAGGCCGCCTGCAGATCTTCAACAACTGGAGCCCCTACATGGTCAGCGATCCGGACACCGTCTGGGTCGGCCTCGAGTACTTCTGCAACGAAGGCGACGAGCTTTGGTCGATGCCCGACGCGCAGTTCGCGCAATTCGGCATCGAGGAGCTTGCGAAGATCAGTATCATCGACAAGGCCGATGTGCTGGATAGCACCGTGATCCGCGCCCCCAAGGCTTACCCCGCCTACTTCGGCACCTACGACAGCTTCGACGTGCTGCGGACGTACTTCGACACCATCGACAACCTCTTCCTGGTCGGCCGCAACGGCATGCACAAGTACAACAACCAGGATCACTCGATGCTGACGGCCATGACCGCGGTGGACAACATCATCCATGGCGTGACGAGCAAGGACAACATCTGGGCGGTCAACACCGAGCAGGAGTACCACGAGGAAAAGGGCGAGGCGCCCGCGACCGCGCCGGGAGTGCTCGAAGAACGCCTGCCGGCCTCAGAGCCCGCCAAGGAGCCCGCGCCGACCGCGTAGGGGCCGTCCCGGGGCACGGCATCGGCGAGAGACCTTGACCCCACTCCAGTCAGGGCCTAGACTTCAAGGACTTTTCACCAGGAGTCTCGCCTTGTCCCTTGGTCGTTTTGTTGCTCGCATTCGCGCTCTGGTCGCCGCGGTTCTCATGATGTCCCTGCTGGCGCCACCGGCGCCGGCGCTAGAGGAGACCGGAGGGGACTCCGGGGCCAAGGCGAAGGCCGAGTCGCCGGTCGTGCGGAAGACCGACGTGGTCGAGGCCCCGCCCGAAGGCCTGGATTTCGCCCTGGACACGCCGGAAGCCATCAAGAACTACGTCCTGAGCGTCGGCGACAAGTTCACGGTCAACGTGTGGGGCCAGGATCTCCGGTTCACCGAGACGTTCACCATCCCCTTCGAGGGGCGGATCTTCATGCCGCAGGTGGGCGAGATAGAGGTCAGGGAGCTCACGACCGCTCAGGTCAAGCAACGCATCGCGGCCATCCTGGCCAGGCGGCACCCGGGGCTCAACGTCTCGGTCCTGCTGGTGGCGACGCGGCCCATCAAGGTCTTCCTGACAGGCCTGGTTTCGCGGCCCGGCACGGTGACGGTGTCGGCCCTGGCCCGGCTCTCGGCGGCCCTGGCGGCGGCCGGCGGGGTCCTGCCGTACGGGTCCCGCCGGCAGATCAGCTTGAAGCGGTACGGTGAGACCAGGCCCCAGATCGTGGATCTCTACAAGTTCCTGCACAAGGGCGAGATAGCCGGCAACCCGATCGTCAAGGCGGGCGACGTGATCAACATCCCGCCCTTGCGCAACCTGGCCGCGATAGGCGGCGCGATCAACCGGGCGGGCACTTACGAATTCCTCGACGGCGAGACCGTGGAAGAGCTCATAGCCATGGGACACGGCCTCAAGCCCGATGCCGCGCCGTCGGAATCCAGCATCGTCAGCATGGCCGGGACCGTCAGGGCCGACCGGGTCGAGAAGCGGCTGGATCTCTCGGTGCGGGCGGGCCTCGACCGCAAGCTGCGGCCTCAGGATCTCATCACGGTTCCCGCCAACACCCTCAGCTTCGTCGATCTCGGGCGAACTCGGGTGACCATCGCGGGGGCGGTGGCGAAGCCGGGCACGTACGCGCTCACCGTCGGCACCAAGCTCCGCGACGCGTTGTATCTGGCGGGCGGCCCGAAATCCGGCTCCGGGCTCCAGGAGGTGCGCATCTACCACAACGTGGCGTCGGGCGACACGCGCTTCATCGACGAACCCGACAAGGCCAACGCCTATCGCCTGCTCTACGATCGCGACGAGTCCCAGAACCTCGACCTGCGGGACGGCGACCTGATCCTCGTCCCCGACAGCAAGGATCTGGCCGAGGACAACGCCGTGTACGTCTACGGCCAGGTCGGCAAGCCCGGCAAGGTGGCCTTCCGGGCCGGCGATCGGCTCTCGGACTACCTCAACCGGGCGGGCGGCGCGCTCGACAAGGCCAACCTGCGGGGGGTGTCGGTCACCCGATCTTCCCTGGGGAAGTCCTTCGGAATAGACGCCCACGTCATCCTGAAAGAGGGCAAGTTCGACACGGATCCCGAACTAAAGCCCGGCGACATCGTCAACGTGCCCGAGCAGTTCTTCTACTTCTCCAACGGTCAGGACTACATCAACGCCATCCTGGCGCTGGTCTCGGTCACCGGTGCGCTATTCACGATCTACAACGCCATCCCCAGGGCACAGGCGGCGGGGTCCTAGGGCTTGGCCTTCCTGGCCTTCCCGGTCCTCGGGCCGCCCCCGCCACCGCCAGCGGCAGTTCGGTTGGCCGACCTTGGCTACGAAAGCGTTCGCGTGATCGAAACCTCCCGGTCGGTCGCGGTCTGGTACGAGAACCGCCGGCAGGTCTATCCGCTCGCAGCACTGGCCGAGGTTCTGGCGGTCGTATCTCGAATTGCGACGCCGGATGCCGAGTTGCGGGTGGTGCCCTTACGGGACGATCAGCCGCTTGTGGAGGTTTCAACGACTCCGGCCGCCGTGGTGCGTGCCATCGAATCGGGCACCAAACTTCAGGCGAGGGTAGGCGCGGGAGTGCGGCCGGCAATCGACCCGATCAACCCGGCTCGCGAACACATGGACGTTTCACTCCAGCCCAACATTCGCTTCAACCAGCAGGAGTACGCCTACTTCGCCCGCTCGGATCTCGCAGCGCAGGTGGGCCCGGGGTTGCGCGCGCTCGGCCGCATCCAGGCATCGGTCTACCCTACGCTCGGCTGGGATCCGGGATTCGTGGCGCTGCGCTCAAGTGGCTGGATGGCTCCCGACGTGCCGGCCGTGTTTCAACTAGGGCTAGACAGCGGAAAGGCGCATCTGGCGGGTGAAGTCGCCTACCAGATCTTGGGCGGGCT
>Ga0194120_10012179_pt1 | contig 10163 bp, 6 predicted proteins | sample TA2MahCa65mmetaG_FD_148642 | JGI IMG/M metagenome (GOLD analysis project Ga0194120, IMG submission 148642) | Freshwater microbial communities from Lake Tanganyika, Tanzania - TA2015019 Mahale Deep Cast 65m | ecosystem: Environmental > Aquatic > Freshwater > Lake | place: Tanzania: Lake... | reverse complement strand
ACCTCGACGACCCGAAACCGCGGCCGCGCGTGCAGGCCGAGGGCTGGCTGGCGGAACCGTTCGCGCGGAAGCTGTTCGCGGCTTCCGGGCACGATTTTGCCGCGCTCAAGCGCGCCGCCGCGCGAGCGGACTTCGAACCCGTCAAGCTCGGCGCGCGCGCGCGCTTCGGCGTCGAGAATCGCGTGCGCGCGGTCGCCTCGCGCAATGTCGCCGGCGCGCTGCGCGGCAGCGATCCGGCGCTGGCGGGCGAGTGGCTGGTCGTGACCGCGCACTGGGACCATCTCGGGCGCGACGACGCGCTCTCCGGCGACAAGATCTACAACGGAGCGGCCGACAACGCGGCGGGCACCTCGGCGCTGCTCGTGCTGGCGGAGTCCATCCTGCGCGGCGAGCGACCGCCGCGCTCGCTGCTCTTCCTCGCCTTCACCGCGGAGGAAAAGGGGCTGCTCGGCTCGCGCTGGTACTCCGAGCACCCGCTGGTGCCGTTGGAGCGCACGTTGATGAACCTGAACATCGATGGGGTGAACCTGCTCGGCCGCGCGCGCGACGTCGCCAGCGTCGGATTCGGCTCGTCGACGCTCGATGAGGTGCTCGCGCGCCACGCGACCGCGCAGGGCCGGCGCGTGGACGGCGAGAGCGAGCCCGAGAAGGGCATCTTCTACCGCTCGGACCACTTCCACTTCGCGCGTCAGGGCGTGCCCGCGCTGTACCTGTCCGGGCCGACCGACTACCGCGACCGCCCGCCCGGGTGGGGCAAGGCCCAGCGCGACGAGTACACGCAGCAGCGCTATCACAAGCCCGGCGACGAGCCGCGGCCCGAGTGGGACTACGCCGGGGCGGTCGAGGACCTCGAGCTCCTGCGCGCGGTCCTGCTAGACGTCGGTTCGGCCGAGCTGTGGCCGGAATGGAAGCCCGGCGCCGAGTTCAAGGCGCGCCGCGACGAGATGCTGCGCAAGCGGCACAAGTGAGCTCCGTGCCCCGGCCCCGCTTCTCGATCCTGCTGCCGACCCTCGACGGCGCCGACGACTTGCGCGTGCTGCTGCCGCGCCTGGCCGAGCAGCGCGATTCGTCCGGCGCGGCGCTGGACTGCGAGCTCGTCGCGATCGACTCGAGCTCGACCGATGCGACGGTCGAGCTGCTGCGCGGTGCCGGCGCGCGCGTCGAGTCGATCCCGCGCAGCGAGTTCCGCCACGGCGCGACGCGCAACCGCTGCGCCGAGCTCGCGCACGGCGAGCTGCTGGTGTTCCTGTCGCAGGACGTGCTGCCCGCCGACGAGCACTTCCTGGCCGCGCTGGCGCGACCGTTCGACGATCCGCGCGTGGCCGGCGTGTACGGCCGCGTGCTGCCGCAACCGGGCTGCGATCCGCTCACCGCGCGCACGGTGCTCGACCTGCCCGAGGCCGACGAGCAGCCGAGCGTGCGCGATCTCGATGCGGTCGGCGGCGTGTGGCGCTTGTCCGCGGCCGAGCGCGCCGAGTGGCTGCGCTTCAACAATGTCGCGAGCTGCGTGCGCGCCGACGTGTTCCGCGCGATCCCGTTCCCGCCGGTCAGCTTCGGCGAGGACTTCGCGTGGGCCTCGCGCGCGCTGTCGGCGGGCTGGCGCATCGCGTTCGAGCCGCGCGCGGTGGCCTGGCACGCGCACCGCTACACGCCGGCCGCCGCCTACGAGCGCTATCGCGTCGATGCGGCCTTCCACCGCGAGGCCCACGGGTGGCGCGTGCGCCCGACGCTCGGTTCGGCGCTGCGCGGCTTCGTGTACGAGTGCGCACAGGACGCGCGCGCCTGCACGGCGGCCGGCCCGGCGGCGCTGCTCCGGCACCTGTGGCGCTCGCCGCTGTTGCGCGCGGCGCAGGTGCTCGGGCAGTACGCGGGCAGCCGCTCCGGCGGCGGCGGCACGCTCGAGGAGCGGGCGCGCGCGGGCATCTACTTCTAGTTCGCGCGCGCATCGGGTCTACTCTTGGCCCCCTCGCCGCGGGGAACTCATCCGCGATGCCGACTGCACTGCGCCCGATTCGCTCGATCTCCGTGCTGATGCCGACCTGGCAAGGCGCCGAGTTCCTCGAGCGGGTGCTGGCCAGCCTGGCCGAACAGCGCTGCGCGCTGCCGTGGGACTTCCTGGCCATCGATTCGGGCTCGACCGACGGCACGCTCGAGATCCTGGCCCGGCGCGCGCGCGACTTCCCGGTGCCGCTGCGCGTCGAGTCGATCGACAAGGTCGAGTTCGACCACGGCGACACGCGCAACCTGCTGGCCAGCCAGAGCGGCGGCGATCTGCTGGTGTTCCTGACCCAGGACGCGATCCCGGTCGGACCGGACTGGCTGGCGCGCCTGGCGGCGAACTTCGACGGCGAGCGCGGCGCGGCGGTGGGCGCCGCCTACTGCCGCAACGTCGCGCGACCCGACGCGCGGCCGAGCACACGCCTGTTGTCCGCGGGCGATCCGGGTTATCTGCCCGGCCGTCGCGAAGTGCGCCTGCCGCCGCCGGACGAGTATGCGCGCTTGTCCGCGCATGAGAAGCGCGTTCTCTACAACTTCAACGACGTCGCGAGCGCGCTGCGCCGCGAGTTGTGGGAGCTCTACCCGTTCCCGCGCACCTGGTTCGGCGAGGACGTGCTGCTGGCCCGCGCGCTGCTCGAGGCCGATTGGACGGTCGTCTACGACGATGCGGCGACGGTCGAGCACAGCCACGACTACGATGCGCGCGAGACCCGCGAGCGCGCGCGCATCGACGGGCGCTTCAACGCCGAGTGGCTCGACCGCGTGTGCATCGCCAGCACCGCCGACGCGCGCACCTTGTGCGAGCGGCTGGCTGCGGGCGACGCGCGCGCGATCGCCGCCGCCGGATTCAGCGGGGCGCAGGCGCGCGAGCTCGAGCGCGAGATGGCCGGATTGCGCGAGGCCGCCTTCCTCGGGCTGCACGAGGGCGGGCAGTCCAAGCTGCGCCGCGCCGGCAGCGCGCTGCTGACCCGGCGCTCGCTGTCGATCCTGTACGTCGTGCACGGCTTCATGCCCGACACCTGGGCCGGCACCGAGATCTACACGCTCGAGCTGGCCAAGGCCATGCAGCGGCGCGGCCACCGCGTCGCGATCCTCGCGCGCGGCGGGGCCGAACGCTCCGAGGAGGAGGGCGGTCCGCGCGAAGCGTCGATCGAGGAGTACGAATTCGAAGGCCTGCGCGTGCTGCGCCACGTGCATCGTCTGCGCCACCGCAACTTGCGCGAGAGCTTCTCGAAGAGCGAACCCGAGCAGATGTTCCGCGCCGTGCTCGCGCGCGAGAAGCCCGATCTGGTGCACTTCCAGCACCTGATCCACGCGTCGATCGGGTTGCCGGGCATCGCCAAGGAGCGCGGCCTGCCGACGCTGCTGCACTGCCACGACTACTGGGCGTTGTGCTCGCGCGTGCAGATGATCCGGCCCGATGGGCAGCGCTGCGACGACAACATGGGCGCCGGGTGCTACCTGTGCGTGAAGGAGCGCTGGCTCGAGCACGTGCCGTTGGCTCGGCGCGTCGGCGCGCTGAGCGGCCCGCTCGCGCCGCTGGTCGCATCGAGCGTCGGGCAGCAGGAGTTCGCCGACCTGGCCGAGCGGCACAAGGCCGTTCCCGCCGCCTACCAGCAGGCGGACCTGCTGATCAGCCCCAGCCGCTTCCTGCGCCGCAAGCTGCTCGACTCGCCGCTCTTCGAGGGGACCGATCCGCATCGCTTCCTGTATTCCGACAACGGCCTGCGCATCGATCACCTGCAGGCGCTGGCCAAGCGACCCGATCCGGGGCGGCGCATCCGCTTCGGGTTCATCGGGACGCTGGCCTGGTACAAGGGCGGCCGCGTGCTGATCGAGGCACTGGCCAAGCTGAAGGGCGAGCGCGTCGCCCTGCAGGTGTGGGGGAGTTTCGACCCGGCGCGCGATGCGCACCACGCCGAGCTCGCCGCGCTCGTGCAGTCGAGCGGCGCGCCGGTCGAGTTCCGCGGTCGCTTCCCGAACGAGCGGCTCTCGGACGTCTACGCCGAGATCGACGTGCTCGTCGTGCCGTCGATCTGGTACGAGAACTCGCCGATCACGATCCACGAGGCCTGGCTGGCGCGCACGCCGGTGCTCGCTTCCCGCCTGGGCGGAATGGCTGAATTCGTGCGCGAGGGCGTGGACGGCTTGCTGTTCGAACCCGGAAATGCCGATGATCTGGCCGCCGTGATGCGCCGCTTCGTCGCCGAGCCCGATCTGGTCGAGCGCCTGTCGCGCCGCTTTCCGAGCCCGAAGACGATCGACGCGAATGCGGCGGAACTCGAGTTCCGCTACCGCGGTCTGGTCGCGGCTCGCCGCCGACCGGCCAGCGCGCTGCTGCTCGACGTCCCGGCGGTCGCGGCCGACCGTCGCAGCGAGGCCGTGCTGCCGCAGGGCGCGGATCTGTTGCTGCTGCGGCCCGGCGGCGGCGCGGTCGAGTTCGATCTCGACTGCGCTGACGCCGAGCGGATCTCGATCGAGCTCGAATTGTTCGTGCTCGGTCCCGAGCGCGAGGTCGAGCTCGGCGGACGCGTGCTGCTCGACGGCGTCGAGCTCGCGCAGATCCCGCTGCAGCGCTCGGAGGGCCGCGACGAGACACGCCGCTTCCGCTGCGAAGCCGCGCTGACGCCGCGCGCCGAGGGTGACGCACGTCGCGTGCTGCGCCTGGAATGCGCGATCGCCCCGGGCGGCCCCGAGGCGCACCTGCGCCTGGCGCGCGTGCGAGTGCGCGAGCAGCGCGTTCCGATCGGAGGCGCGCGTTGAGCGGCCTGCTGGGGCGCCTGCTCGGGCGCGCGGACGCGCCCGCGCGCGGCGCCGCCGAATCCGCTGCCGGCGCGGGCCTGCTGCCCGCGCCCGTGCACGGCGCGGCGCTCTCCGACAAGGATCTGCCGCGCGTCGCGATCACGATCCTCAACTTCAACGGCCGTCACCACCTGGAGCGCTGCTTCGAGAGCCTGAAGGCGCTCGACTACCCGCGCGAGCGCTTGCAGGTGATCTTGATCGACAACGCTTCCAGCGACGGCAGCGTCGAGGAATGCCGCGCCAAGCACGCCTGGGTCCGGCTGGTCGTCAACGAGAGGAACGTCGGCTTCAGCGCCGGCTGCAATCAGGGCGCCGCGCTGGCCACCGACGCGCGGATCCAGGTCTTCCTGAACAACGACATGCGCGTCGATCCGCGCTGGCTGCGCGAGCTGGTCGGCCCGATCGTGCGCGGCGAATGCGCGGCGACCACGGCGAAGATGTTCTCGTGGGACGGTTCGGTGATGAACTCCTGCGGCGGCGGGATGAACTTCCACGGCATCGGCATCCAGAAGGGCTACGAGGAGAAGCCCGCCGCTTGCTACGACCAGCCGGCGCGCTCGCTCTTCGCCTGCGGCGGGGCGATGGCGATCGACGCGCGCGTGTTCGCCGACTCGGGCGGCTTCGACGAGGAGTTCTTCGCGTACTACGAGGACGTCGACCTGGGTTGGCGGCTGTGGGTGCTGGGCCACGAGATCCACTACGTTCCCAAGGCCGTCTGCTACCACCACCACTCGAGCACGAGCCGCACGTTCCCGATGGAGACGATCCGCTTGCTGCAGGTGCGCAATCCGATCCTGGCCTGCTTCAAGAACTACTCCGACGAGAATCTGCGCAAGGTGTTCCCGGCCCAGCTCGCGCTGGCGATGCGGCGGACGCTGCTCGTTGCCGGCATCGGCGACGACGCGCCCTTCCGCATCGAGCGCGTGAATCCGCGCGCCGCCGGCGTGGTCGGGCACCTGTGGGAAAAGGCCCGTCACAAGGTGCAGGAGACCATTCCGGTGCGGCGCGAGGCGGTCGCCGACCTCATCGGGATCAACGACCTGCTCGGCAATTGGCCGCACTGGGTGCGCCGGCGCGCCGAGGTGCAGGCGCGCCGCAAGCGCCTGGACGAGCAGATCTTCCCGCTCTTCGACAAGCCGTTCTGGTGCATCGAGAGCGAGCAGGGCTACCAGGACCTGCACAAGGGCGCGAGCTCGTTCTTCGGCATCGACGCGCTCTTCACCGGTTTGGACTCGGGTCGCCCGGACCCGCGGAAGTGAGTGCCGCGTGAAACTCTCCGTCGTCATCCCGGTCTACAACGAGGAGCGCACGCTCGAGGAGATCGTGCGGCGCGTGCAGGCGCAGCCGTACGAGAAGGAGATCGTGCTGGTCAACGACTGCTCGAGCGACGGCAGCCGCGCGATCATGGAACGACTCGCGAGCGAGCAGCCGAACGTGCGCTGCTTTCACCACGAGAAGAACCAGGGCAAGGGCGGCGCGCTGCGCACCGGCTTCGCGCAGACGACCGGCGAGATCGTGCTGATCCAGGACGCCGACCTCGAGTACGACCCGTCCGATTATCCGAAGCTGCTGCGGCCGATCCTGGAGGGCAAGGCCGACGTCGTCTTCGGCAGTCGCTTCCTCGGCGGCTCCTACGCGCGCGTGCACCTGTATTGGCACTACCTCGGAAATCGCGCGTTGACGACGCTGTCGAACATGTTCACGAATCTGAACCTGTCCGACATGGAGACCTGCTACAAGGTATTCCGGAGCGACGTCGCGAAGAGGCTCGACATCCGCTCGAGGACCTTCGCAGTCGAGCCGGAGATCACGGCCAAGGTCGCCAAGATGCGCGTGCGCGTCTACGAGGTGCCGATCAGCTATGCCGGTCGCGACTACTCGGAAGGGAAGAAGATCGGGCCGAAGGACGCGCTGATCGCGTTCTGGGCGATCGTGCGCTGGCGCTTCTTCGGGTAGTACTGCCCGAACTAGCCGCCGATCCAGCAGCCCACCGGGTTGCTCGCCGACACCGGCGCGCCCGCCGCGCCCGGGTCGTACACCAGGGCCTGGGCCCCGAAGTACAGCCCGATCAGCGCCGCGTCGACCGGGATCGCGAACTCCCGCGCTCCACTGCCCGCTCCCGCCACCCCGGCCGCCCCACCGAGCGCGAAGAGCGTGAAGTCGAAGCTGGGCACCGGCCCGATGCCCAACGTGACGTCGAGGAAGGCCACCGGCGCGCTGCCCGTCCCGAACAGCAAGCCCGCGATGCTGCCGCCGAGCCCGCGCGTCAGATCGAAGCCGGCCTTGCCACCGATCACGGCGTGGCCGGAACTGACCAATCCCGCCAGCCCGGGAACGAAGCCGCCCGAGCCCGCCTTGCCACCGGGCTGACTCGCGTAGGCGAACGGCTGATTCACGTAGATGTCCGCCAATCCGCTGCGCTCGTCGTACCACGTCACCAGCACGTCGCTCGCGCTGGCGCTGATGCGCGGATAGCGCGACGCGAATGCACCCGGCACGTCGCCGGTGTCGAGGCGCCGGTCGGTGGGCGCCCAGCTGATGCCGAGGTCGTGACTGGCGCTGAGGAACGCGTCGACCTTGCCGGAGCGCTGGTCCTGCCAGACCACGTAGACATCCGTCCCGGAGAGCGCGATGTCGACCGAGGAGCTGTCGTTCGCACCCGGCGCGTCGCCGGTGTCGAGCCTCTGCTCGCCGTCCCAGCTCAGGCCGCCGTTGATCGAGCGGTTCGCGTAGATGTCGAACTTGTAGGGCGGCAGGCCGTCGGCGTCGTTGCGCGTGTCGGGCCAGGAGACGACGACGATCGAGCCGTTGGCCGCGATCACCGGCTTGACCGAGTGCGAACCAGCGCCGCCCGCCGGCACGCCCGAATCGACGCGCACATCCGTGGCGAGCCAAGTGTCGCCGAGGTCGAGCGAACGGTTGAAGTAGATGTCCCAGTAGATCGGGTCGACCGTATCGTTGCGGTTGTCGTACCAGGTCACGTACGCGCTGTTGCCCTGCACGGCGATCTTCGGGTCGCGCGACCAGCCTTCCGTCGTCGGGCCGGAGTCGAGGCGGATGTCGGAGGCCGTCAAGAAGGTCGCGCCGTCGTCGTGCGAGCGATTGACGTAGATGCCGACGCCGCCGTCGCGCCAGTCCTCCCAGCTCGCGATGATCGTGCTGCCGGTGTACGCGATGACGGAGTCGGCCGAGAGGGCGGCTCCCGGTGGCGAGCCCACATCCATGCGCACATCGCTCGCGAGCCACGTCGTGCCCTGGTCGAGCGAGCGATTCACGTACACGTCGGTCAATCCGTTGCGTGCGTCCTGCCAGACTGCCGCGAGCTTGTTCCCGTTCAACGCGAGGTTCGGCAGGTCACCCGCGGCCGCGCCCGGCGCGCTGCCGGTGTCGAGGCGGATCGGCGCGGCCAGCCACGTGGCGCCCGCATCGAGCGAGCGGTTGAAATAGACATCGGACTGGCCATTCTGTTCGTCGAGCCAGATCACGTAGACGGCATTGCCGGCGGCCTGGATGCGCGGCTTGGTCGAAGCGGACGAACCCGGGGCCGAGCCGGTATCCAAGCGCTGCGGTGCGGCGCTCCAAGTCACGCCGCGGTCGAGGCTGCGGCTGTAGTAGATGTCGCTTTGGCCGTTGCGGCTGTCCACCCATACGACGTGGAACTTGGTCCCGGCCACGGCGGGGACCGGGAAGTCCGACAGGCTTGCACCGGCGGCCTCACCCAGATCGATGCGCAGATCGGGCACTTTCTGTGCCGCGGCGCCGGCACCGAGGAGAGCGAGCGCGGCGAGGCGCGCGAGAAAATCCAGAGGTCGGATGGGGGAGTTCATGGTTTGGAGCTCGGCCGAACGCTCCAGCCTAACAGCTCGGCGCGCATTCGGGACGCGCGCTGGTTAGCCTGGGCCGATGCTCGAACTGACCCTCGACGGGCCGGTGCGCGTGCTGCGGCTCGCGCACGGCAAGGCCAGCGCGCTGGACGTGGAGTTGCTCGAGGCGTTGGAGGCCGCGCTGCGCGAAGCGCTGGCCGGGCCGGAGCGCGCGCTCGTGCTGACCGGCACGGGAAAGATCTTCTCGGCCGGCGTCGATCTGCCGCGCGTGCTGCGCGAGGGGAGTGCCTATCTGGAGCGCTTCCTGCCGCTGCTCGACCGCGTCTGCATTGCGCTGTACGCATTCGACCGGCCGGTGATCGGGGCGATCAACGGGCATGCCGTCGCCGGCGGTTGCGTGTTGGCCTGCGCCTGTGACCGGCGCGTGTCGCACGCGGCCGCTCGCTTCGGCGTGCCGGAGCTGAAGGTGGGCGTGCCGTTCCCGCTGCCGGCGCTCGAGCTCGCGCGCGCGCCGCTGCTGCCCGGCGAGGTCGAGCGGCTGCTGCTGCACGGGGAGCAGATCGACGGGACCGAGGCGCGCCGCGTCGGCTGGGTCGACGAGCTGGTCGAGCCGGGCGCGGTGTTGACCCGCGCGCTCGAGCTGGCGCGCGAGCTCGGCGCGCTGCCGCCGCGCGCCTTCGCGTTGAACAAGCGCATGCTGCGCCGGCCGGTGCTCGAGCGCATCGAGCGCGACCAACCGCGTTGCGCCGAGCGCGTGCTCGAGCTGTGGTGCGCACCGGCGACGCGCGCGGCGATCGAGCGCTTCGTGAGCGCTACGCTGCCGAGTGGCACTGCGCGCTCGGAAAAGTCGCCCGCAGGCTGAGCGGCAGCAGCCGCGCGGCTCCCATGGCGGGGCTCCGTCCTCTCGCCGCATTCGGGTTCGTGAGCGCTCCGGGTGCGGCGCGCGCCGTTTCAACCGAGCCCGACGATCTCGCCCGAGCGCACCATCCACAGCTCGGCGCGCACCGGGGCCGCGAGCGCCTCCGACAGCGCGCTCGCGTAGGCGGCAACTTGCGCGCCGTGGCGCTCGCGCGCGCCGCGCGCGTCGACGTCGCGGTCGGTCTTGTAGTCGGCGACGACCAGCACGCCATCCGCCGGATCGCGGTACAGCAGATCGATCTGGCCGGTTCGCGCGAGCGTCGGTCCGTCCCGTTGTAGAGGCGGGGCGAGCAGCGGCACTTCGCGGCCAAGCACGTGCGCGTCGAGCTCGCGAAGGCGCGCGCGCAGTGCGGCGCCGCCGGGGCTTTCGAGCAACGCGAGTGCTTCATCGACCACGGCGCGCGCGTCGAGGCAGTCGAGCGTGCGCGCACGCGCCGCCAGCCGGGCGCGCAGCGCCGCGGGTTCGAGTCCGCAGTGCTCGAACGACAGGTGCACCAGCGTGCCGAGCGCGCGCGGGTCGACGCCGGTGGGCGGAAGGGTGCGCGCGCCGGGTTCGGCATCGTCGTGCGCCGCGCTGGTCGTGATCCCGGCGACGCGCGGTCGCGCCGCGTGCGCGCGCGC
>Ga0194120_10012172_pt1 | contig 10168 bp, 8 predicted proteins | sample TA2MahCa65mmetaG_FD_148642 | JGI IMG/M metagenome (GOLD analysis project Ga0194120, IMG submission 148642) | Freshwater microbial communities from Lake Tanganyika, Tanzania - TA2015019 Mahale Deep Cast 65m | ecosystem: Environmental > Aquatic > Freshwater > Lake | place: Tanzania: Lake... | reverse complement strand
CAACGTAAAATAGTCCTGCCAATTCTTGAAAAGCCTCTCGAGGACCACGATGGTATCGCCGTTATTGAGTTCCGCCGTGCCAAGAAATGGCTCCACAGTCCCATCCGCACGCTTGATAAATGACCGACCAAAATCGGCGAAGGGCAATGCGCCGCCAGCCTGCGCGACGTAGGCATCAGCCGATCGACCGGGAATATAGGTGTGCGCAGAAGGGATCTTCACGGCACCCGTGACGAACACCCGTCTCACCGAAGCCGGAATATAGACCTGATCGCCGAAAGCAGCAATCAAAACCATGACCCGGCTGGCATAGGCATCATGCCCCGGCCCGACCACGATCCCTCGACCCCCTCTCTTCAAACCGGACCATGCAGCCGCTCGGCTTCTTTGGGCGAGATTGGATACGCCTCAAGCTTGTTGCCGTTGCCGTTCGCTTCCAGTGCAGCAACGTCGCCATCCACAATTGGAGCCGGGGCCGACTCCTGGATTCTGAGCATCTCCAGATGGTTGAAAAAGAAGGCAAGAAAGAATCCCAGAAGCAATGAGAGAGCACCGGCCACCAGCATATTGTGCAGGGTCCTGGGCTTGCTCTTGTGCTCGGGGGGGAGCGCCGCATCCAAAACCTGAACCGTCGGCAAATCCTTCGCTTCCGAAATTTTGGATTGCTCCAGCATGCCGATCAACATCCCATATACCGACTCTTCAACCTTCACACGTCTCATCAGGCGAAGGAGATCGAGCGCCAGCGACGGCGCCTCCTCAAATGCAGGGAATACCTGTTGTGACATCGGCGCTCTTGTTCTTCGTTTTTTACCTAACGCGCCAACCTGCTGCTGCTCCATCTGGTCGAGCTGTTTTCGCAATTCCTGGATCTGCACCTGGAGTTGATTGATCATCGGATGGGAGGGTGTCGTATATTGCTTCAGGGCGGCGAGTTCCACCTCAAGGGCAACGATCTGAGCATGAAGCTGAGCGGCGCTCTCCAGTGCCGCGGTAGCCTGTTCGGTAATGATCAGGGTCCGGTGCTCTGTCTGAAATGTCTTGAGGGCCTCCTCCGTCTCAGCCAGCTGCTTGGTTTTTTCCGCCACTCTCGCTTCCAAGAAAAGGCGGTACCATTTGGCCGCTGTAATATTCAGCTCCTTGTTCAGGCGATCAAGGTTTGAGACATAGGCGTTGGCAATGTCGGCCGCAACCTGGGGATCTCTGCTCTCAACTGAGACCTCGATCATCTTAAATCTATTAGGCTTCACATCCGTCTCGGCTTGAAGAGCAGCGATGGTTGCGGCTTTGGACTCCGTTCGGTAATACTGCATCAAGTTGAGCTGCGCAATGACCGTCTCGGCCATCGTGCGCGAGAGAAGGATAGCCTGCAGGATATCCATGGTGCCCGGCCCAGATTTTGAGCCGCCGAAGGCTTCCATCATGCTGAACCCACCGCCTCCGCCCCCCTTGTCCTTATCCCCGCTTAGCAAAATGCCGCCGCCACCCATCGCTTCCTCTTTGGCCTGGAAAACGGTGGTCTGCGCTAGATAACGCTTGGGGGACATTTTGCTCAAGACCCCGGTCGTGACGACCGATACCATGACGAGGCCAAGGATTATCCAGCGGTATCGCAGGATGATCCTCCAATAATCGAGAATCGTAATCGGAGCTATGGGATCGTAGCGATTCATGAAACCGGTCACTTGAGCGTGGCCAGGAATGCGAAGGCGGAGAACACCAGGCCGGTGAGACCGCCGATGATCCCGACGTAGTCCGAGGGAGTGGCAAAGTACTTCTGTTCCACCTGGATCGCGTCGCCACTGAACAGGATCGTGTTCGGGTGGAACGGTTCAACGGAGCCGTCCGCGCGCCTGATCGTAGAACGATCCAGACTCGCGACCAGCATGACCCCGCCGGCCAGGCCCAAATACTCCTCAGCCGTTCGGTTGGGCACGTAGGAGAACGCCCCTCCCTTCTGGACCACGCCGTTCACGAAGACCCTCCGGACGTTCGTGGGGATGAACACCCGGTCTCCACCCCGCATCTCGATGTTCTGGCTTTCATCCTTGTCAAAGAGCAGTCGATATCCATCCACCACAATTTTCATAGTCCCTTCAGGAGCTTTGCTCTCCCTGAGAATGTAGATGCCCCCGAGGTTCCACCAAGGACTCACGCTACCCAGTTCCGCGAGCAAGTCCGCCAGCCGATCGCCTTCTTTCATTTCGATGGTGCTCGGCACGGAATTCTCGATCACCTGACCAGATTGGGCCGAGACCACCACTTCGTTCGCGACCACAGATATAATCATATTCCCAATGGGCGGCACGAAGATCACATCCCCATCCATCAAATATGGATTGGCCGCTTGGTCGCCACGGCGCAGAAAGGCCGTCATGTCCGCAACTGCGACGACCCTTCCTTCCCTCCACACCTGGATAAATCGCGAACTCCCTCCCTCAACCACTCCCCCCGCCTCCGATAGCACATCAGAGACCCGCTTGACCGGCGTCTCCAGATAGCTCCCCGGCAACTGAGCTGCTCCCAGGACCGCTACCTCGAAAACCCGAAGCGACGTCAGGCTGACGCCACTCTTGACGTTCCGGTAATACTTCTTCACCTCGGCCTCAACCAGCGACTCCGCCTGAGCCAGGCTTAGACCCACCACCTTGAGATTTCCAATCGTGGGCAGGATGATCTTTCCGTCCGGCGTGACCCGGACCTCGGTGAGCTCCTCATATTCCCCCCAAATGTTAACGGTCAGCCCATCGCCAGGACCCAGAACGTACTGGTCCGGCACGACTGCCCGGGAAAGAGCGCGGCCTCCGGGGAGCTTCTCCAGCGCAGGCGAGACGGTCTCAACCCCGGCTTCGCGAGAACCGCTGGCTTGTCGACCGCCTTTCTGCATGGGAACCGCCTGGCCTGGCTTTCCCTTCCTCATCCCTCCCCCTCGGTCCCCGCCTTGCGCACCCTGGCCCCAAGCCAGACCTCCGGAGCTCACGATCAATTGCGCTGCCAAGACGAGCGCAATGAACTTCCTAACCTGGGGTAGAAATTTGGACACGATAGAACACACCACAACGACAGAACGGTCAGACCACAACGTTTTCTGGGGGCTTGACTTATAGCATCTTCGAATCTGAAAAGTCAAAAACAATCCATTATCACTTGGGGTAGAAGGCCCAAGCACCTGGGAATTATGGCTAGTGTTTCACCGTTGATTCGCCTTCGCTTCTAGTGAGGACGGCATTGATGAGCGACGCTTCCCGGCAGCAATTGGATGTGCGGCGGCTGAGATGACGCAAGCTCCTTAAGTAGACAAAATTTAAGACTTTTGCAGGCAGCCGCAGGCCGCGTTTAGCTTACAGATATCTCTTGCGGCTTTCGCGGGAGCCTTGCCTGAAGCAGAGCGCGGCCTTTCCGGTGGGCCAGCAGGAGGATCGCCATCAGCAAGAAGGGCCAGACTTGAAGCTTGTAGCGAGCACCCGACCCGAAATTGGCCATGACGATGAATCCGTACAGGGTCGTCCACATGAGACAATAGATCGTCGGCCAGAGTATCAAGGGGTCCCGCAGGTAGCCCCACCGAAAGCGGAACAGGGCAAGGAGAGCCAAGAGCAGGATGACCGTATTCTCGACTGCCGCAAGAGCAGTGAAGGGATTCGTGATGTCAAACAGCAGAGGCCGGAATAATCCCGAGAACATGGCAAGAGGGATGCTGCCCTGTAAGGACGCATTTCTGTCGATTACCACGCCGCTGCCGCCTAGATTCTGAGTATCCTGCGCCATACCTTGTGCTCTCATTTCAACGATTTCAAAGATCTGTATCTGGCCGTCAACAAACGCCTGGGCTTGATCGAGGTCTAAGTGGAGTACCGTTTGGGTCTGCTGCGGACTGAGAGACAAGAACGGCAAAGTTGTCCCAGCCAGCAGCATGAGCCCGACTTGCCATCGCCGGCATCTTCCCAGTACAGTCGCGAAGAAGAGCGCCAGTCCGCCCATGATACCGAGCCAGGGACGCAGCATGGCGGCGCCAAGCAGTCCGGCCCCGACATACCAGCAGGCTGCCAGGCGGCCCTGCACCAACCACAGGGCCGCGCCATACGCATAGACCCCGGTGAAGAGGAACTGCAGAGGATCCTTCCCGAGGATAGAAGACCAGAAAATGATCGAAGGAAAGAACGCGAGAAGATAGAATGCGGGAGGATATGGCCGGCCCAGTGCCACAGCGACCGCGCGATAAAAATACCAGATCCCCAGTAAACCAAAAAACGCGAACCCAACCTTTAGCGAATGATAGAAGGGGCCTATGACCGACCCGACAAGCATGAGCACACGGATCCAATTTGCGCTCTGGACAAGCGAGCCGAAAGTGCCCCCCTCCACATCGGGTGGGGACTCGGTTAATGACGGCATCATGTCCTCGCGAAAGTCGACCCCCGGGAATGTGTCGTCTCGACCCGTCTTCATCACGCGGTGATAGTAGGTGGCATCCAAGGGGTAGTGGTACTCATAGAAGAGCATCGCAACGAGCGTCACGAAGAACTTTCCGACCCAGGCTATCAGGAGCATCCGGCGGGAGTTTCCGCCAAAGACCAGAATTCCGAATGCGAAGAGACCCCATACCAGCACTCCCATTGCATAATCCAGTTCTTTTTCAGGCTGGGAGTCAATGAGAACACCCAGGACCCTCACGTTGAGACTGACCCAGACAGAGACGCCAGCGACAAGGACCAGAATCACGCCCCAGATCCTCACCCTGTCAGGATAAGAATGGTCCCTTAACTCCGTTTTCATGCCAAAGATTCCAGTTCCATGGGCCTCGCTCATCAAATACAGCCCTTCATCCAATAGTACACGATGCTGCCATATTCATGGATGATCGCGGCGATGTGCTTCCACAGCACATGGCGTTCGTCTCCGAAAAAGATGCTGTGCTCAGCAGGCGTCAGCGTCACGGAATAGCCGGAAAGATTTCTCTGAGCGATCAACCGGCTCCGAGTCCCGTTATAACTGGAGGTCACGAGCAGCATGCGTGTCCAGCCTTGAGTCTCCATGATCCGCTTCACATTGAGGAGGCTGGAGTAGTTTCCGCCGCCGCGTTCGTCCAGAATGATCGCGTGCTCGGGAACTCCCAGATTCACAGCCAGGGCCTTCATGAGCTGCGCCTCTTTAAAGACATAGGTGACGCCGGATGAAAAGATCAGGTGCTCGGCATAGCCCTGCCTGTACAGGGCGACCCCCTGCTGAACCTTCTCCTGATAGACTTCGCTTGGCACTCCCGATTCCCCGATGCCCGCTGCCAGCACCACAATGACATCGGCGTGAACGGGCTGATCCACGACTCGGAGTGGTTTCGCCAGCATCCAGACTGCCGGCGTATAAAACACCAACCCGTAGGCCAATCCGCAGACGGCGGCCAACGCCACGGCCGTGCTCCGCGAAGCCCGATAGAACCGTACAAGCGACTGCTGCCAGTTTTCTTCCCGCGTCTTGATCTTCTCATCCAGCTTGGCCTGGATCAGCCGCTGCATCGCTTCGATCTTTTCGCCCCAGACATTTTTTTCGACTTGCTTGATCCGCTGCACCCGAAGAGCCTCGGAGTCCCGCTTCAGTTCTTCCCCAATCCGGTCCACAAAGGCCTCAGGACTGTCGGCAACCGAAACAATTCCCTGGTGGCATTGATTGAAATATTCCACTTCGGGCAGGCGCGTGGAAACCACTGGCTTGCCCATGACCAAATACTCATTCAATTTGGTTGGAAAGACACTCCTGGTATAGTCGTTCAGCGCATAGGGAATGAGCGCCACATCGAAATGTTTGATGTATGTCGGCAATTCCTCGTATCGCTTCTGACCGAGAAAATGGACGTTCGACAACCTGGCCAGCCGGCCGACCTCAGTTTGCAGCGGTCCCACGAAGACCAGCGACTTGTCAGGATGATTGCGCGCGACCCTCTCCAACAGGGCCTGATCGACGTGCCGATGGATGCCGCCGATGTACCCGAGAATCGGCCGCTTGACGGACGCAAGATCCAAGGGAGGGCGCTCATCGCGGACGGCAAAGACATCTCGATTGAAACCGTACTGGAACACATGGACCTGGTCCGTCAAGCAGCGGCATCGGTCGAAGAGCGTCTTCGAATGGGCAAAGACGAGATCGGCTTCTTTGATCAGCACGTCTTCGGTCTCCCGAATCCGCGCGCTTCCGGATGAACTGGCCTGGAAATCGTCGCAGCAGTAGTACACGACGAGTTGCCCGTTCAGGGCCTTGATCAGTTCCAGAGTCAGCGCAGTCGGCAACCACGTCCAGATAATCGGGTTGTCGAATTGCATCGTCTTGGTCCATCTTTTGAGCATCCTGAACATGACGGCCTTGTTGATGACCCGCGCGGCTCGCGAGTACGGGAAGGGCAGCACCAGCGGGGCATAGACATAGAGGTTTTCCATGACTTTACGGACGCCCTTGACGCCATTCCGCCAGTTCCGCAACCGTTGTCTGAGGCGTGACAGATCTTTCAGCGTGACCCTCCGCACGCCCGTGTTCTCGATGAACAGGACGCGGTGCCCGTGCCGGACCAGCGTGGACATAATCTCCTGGTGGCCTTGCCAGACAAAGTCCCAGTCTATGGTCGAGATGCAGACGATATTGTAAGATCCTCGCAGCACGCTATCTTACCAGTTGGCGGGTCGGCATTGGTCTCGCCTGTTTGCCGGGCACGGCACGCAGTTGGAAGGACTCCCGACTTTTTACTGAGACCGGGATATTCGGCCGTAGAAGAAGGCGTCGAGACCTAACCCATGATGGCCTAGCCTCCCGGGGCAGCCAGAGGAAGGAGCACACCCCTTCCTCCTATTCCCGTTCAAGAGCGGCCAGGACCCGCTGGATGCCTCGGCGACCGCAGTGAAGTCCGTATGCGGAAAGGATCAGCACCAGCGGCATCACCAACACTCGGTGGCGTCCTTCTACATACGTAATACTATGCATGACAGACATCGTAAACGGAACGGTACATATCAACAGCACGGCCCTCCGAGTGACAAACTCGCCATGTCGCCATGCGATCCACGCGCCCAGCCCAGCGCTGACGATCAGGAGCGCGTACCAAAACCGATAAGCTTCTACAAGCAAAGGCGGCACCCAGTCATAGTATAGTTGGGCGTAGGTTGGGGTGAACCACCAGAAATAAAAAAACTTCTTCACGGCACGGACAAGGAACCCCACCGGATCATGCAAAATGAACTGATAGGCTTCCTCCCTAAAATACGTGTTCTTCTGAATTTCACTGGCCCCCTTGATCTTGTCCTGAAACTCCACCGGGGAAGCATCAAACTGTCCCTTCTTGTCCAGAGTTATGGTCGTGCCTGTACTGTTCGGATTGTTCCCTCTCCACAGGGCCTCACCAGAGTAGGTCGTCAGAAGAACGAATTGCCCGTGAAGGAGATAGTTCCGAGCGGCCCAAGGACTCCATACTATGGCCGCACAAAGGACAAGAAGGAGCAGGGGTTTCATAATCTTCTTCCATGACCGATCCTTCTCAAGGATCATCCACACGGGCAGCAACCCGAACAGCCCGACCAGCTCAGACCTTGTCAACACGCCGACACCCATAGCCGTTCCGGTGAGGAACGGCAGCCGTCCTTGGGTCGCAGCGGTCATCAGGGAAAAGGAGTGGACCACCAGCAGGATCAGGAGCGTCCCAAGTGAGATATCATCGACTTTGTAGGAATGAAAGACAACCAACCCCGGCTCTATGCTTACGAGCAAGGCGGCCACAGCAGCGATTGCCGAGGAAAACCAACGGTTGGCGATCGTATAGGTCAGCCAAATGATGCCCGAGGCGACCAGGAGCTGAAACCCATAGTAGAGACCCAGCCCCGGACCACCGATCAGATGCAGTCCATAGCAGAGCAAGGGGAACAACGGAGCCATCTGAGAATAATACGGGAGGTCTCCATATGTGTACTGGACAAACCCTTTACCACTCAGCATGCTCAGGGCGACATCCTCTGGCTCCCACGTTTCTCCTTTCCACTCATGCGTATTGAGGTAGAGGAGCAATACGGCGAGCCTGATGAGAAGTCCGACCCCGATGATCGCCAACAGTACGCCGTGACGCTGGAGACATGTCTGTATCCGGCTCATAGAGGAGGGACGGGCCAGTAGAGACGTTGTTTCAACCCGCACCAATCGTAATCGCCGCGCAGCTTCCGGCTAAACTCCTCCAGCCCATCGTCTCCGACGACTTCAGTCCGACGCAACATGAATGGCCGGATGCCGGAGCGATTGACGCCGATCAGACTTGTCGCCCCGAGTTCATACCCGACTGACCGGGCTGTCTGTCTTACCAACCTGTTGACTGCTCCATGCGGATAGCTTAACGCGGTGACCGGCTGATTAATCACCGTCTCAATGTGCTGCTTCACCCGCTCCAACTCCTGGTGCAATTCTTGGTTGGAGAGGCGGGTCAGGGGCCGGTGCGAGTACCCGTGGGCCCCAATTCTGACACCGTTCAGGTAGGACAATGACCGAAGATCGTTGTGCGTCAAGTACAAGTCGTCTCCCCGTTCACCGCGCTCAAGAAACGCAGCCGTGACAAACACGGTAAATGGGATCTGGAGCGCGCTCAGAATCGGCGCAGCAATGCTGAGATTATCGCGATACCCGTCATCAAAGGTCACGGCCACGAGCGGGGTCGTGTTCCCATCATGCAGACGCTTGATCCCTTCTTCCAGACTCACGATCTCGCATCGTGAGTCTTGCCTGAGCCACTGCATCTGGTCCAGAAACCGTTGCGGCTCAACGGACAAATCGTACGGCTCCGAAGGAAGCTTGCCACCCACGGAATGATAGAGAAGAACACGAAGCCCGCTGGAAGAGTTCCACGGTCGAACCTGTCCGACCGCCTTTGAGATACGCTTGACTATGCGGGCCTTCCGATTCATGCCCTTGATGACCATGTTGAGCAACTCGCCCATCCGCCATCCGCAAGCTTTCCTTTCGTCATAACCCTCCCTTCCGACACCAGATCGCAAAGTTCGCTCCCCAGCGCAACCACTCCGCAGTAGCGAATTCCCATTCTCCCATCAAAGGCAGCATGCGCCCGCCAAGTCCTTTCTTGAAGTTAAAGACACCAGCGGCTCTCACAGGATCAGCGCCGCCCAGGTCATACAGGTGAACCCCCTGTCGTCGAGCAAGCTCCAGCAGTTGCCACATCAGAAGATAATTGGAATACTGCTGCCTACGACCAACAGCGGAAACCCCGGCAATCAAATCCCATGCACGGTCCCCAGTCTTTCCAAACCCCCGGATAGCATGCAGATTTTGATCATCCCCCATTGCAACTACCAGTGTGAAATCCCGACCAAGCTCTTTCCGCATCGCAGAGAGGTCATCAAGACTCAGCGTTTGCACAATCCCTTTCATCCGGTTCGTTTCTCGGTAGACCGCGTGCACGAGGTCCAGCGGCATGGTCTCATCCCATACCTCAACGCTTACACTCCGCTGTTCGGCGCGATTCAGATTATGGCGCCAGTTCCCGCTCAACGCTTTTCGACGCGTTTCTTGCTCCGCAGCAAGGTCCAGTTGGAAGGTCAACGGGTGACCGACTTTTACTCTAGCTGGAGCCCATCCAGCCTCCCTCAGCTCCGAGGCATGGACGGGTCGCTTTTCCTCCAGGATATTGGCACGCAGATAAATGTTCCACCCACCGTATCGCAATCTGAGCGCTTCACCCAATCCGTGGCATCCAACTCTGTTTCCCGCAGGCCCACCCGGAACCCAGACTACGGCAATTCTCCCCGACCTCCATTCGCGCACCAGGCACTGAGCCATGGCTGCTGGAAACCCATCAACCACCACGCTTCCCCGACGGGTGGCCTAGGTACCAGAAGTGGCGGGTTTGCATATCCCAGAGAACATCGAAACCAGCTTGATCGTACTCGTCGTCGCGGTGGAAGACGGGGATATTCGGGAGATGGATTCCGACGTCGTTAAGTTGGTAGGAAATGCTCACGCCGATTGCCCCTCCGTCGTCGCGGGATCCTGCGCGCGCCAGCGGCACCAATCCCATGCCCCACAGAGCTTCTGCCTGAAGACTCGTTCGGAATCCGATGCAACCACCTCTGTCCTGCACAGGAGAAGCGGGTCGCGCCGGTCATGATTGATGTCAAACCGGCTACAGACGCCG
>Ga0194120_10012170_pt1 | contig 10171 bp, 9 predicted proteins | sample TA2MahCa65mmetaG_FD_148642 | JGI IMG/M metagenome (GOLD analysis project Ga0194120, IMG submission 148642) | Freshwater microbial communities from Lake Tanganyika, Tanzania - TA2015019 Mahale Deep Cast 65m | ecosystem: Environmental > Aquatic > Freshwater > Lake | place: Tanzania: Lake... | reverse complement strand
CTGTCGCGACAAGGCCATGCCCAAGGGCAGTCGATTCGATCTCGACTGGTACACCGTCGACGTGCTCGCCGACCTAGACGGTCACCCCACGTCGCTGCGCTACACCTTCGACCGGAATCTCGATGACCCCAGCTTGCTCTGGGTGACGTACCGGACCTTCGACCTGGTGTTCATCCAGCCGCCGGCGGTGGGCGAGTCGGTGATCGAGGGCGTCTTCAGCCGCTAGTCAGGGGGCGACGACTTCCACCGCGAAGCGCCGGGTGAGCCCGGTGGCCACCCACACGTCGACCTGGTACCAGCCCGGCGCGATGCCGTCCAGGGTCATCGTGGCGAAGGGACCGATCGTGCCGATCTTGAGGCCGTTGACCGTGACCTCGCCCCACTGGCTCATCGGGTTGGTGTAGACCAGCTGCCCCTTGCCGGGGACGTCCTTCACGCCCTCCACGGCGGGACGACTGGCCACCGGCTTGATCTGCGCCGCGCTCTGCGCGGGGTCGACGTAGAGGCGCTCGAGCCCGGCGAAGGGCGGGTCGGTGTACTGAGGGTCGATCGCGAAGGTGGTGGTGTGGTTGTCGGCCAGCGCCAGCGACAAGAGCAGAACGAGCATGGGAGGGTTCCTAGGGCGTGAGGCCAGAGTAGCTGGTGAGGTCGCGCGAGATGATCACCGTCGCCGTGTCGGTGTTGGTGTTGATTTCCTTCACCAGCCCGAGGTTCTCGACGTACCAGAGCTCCTGGACGCCGTTGATGGTCTGGCCCATCAGCGAGATCGTCACCGTGTAGGTGTTGGTGAGCTTGAAGGCGTCGTGCTTCGAGCCGTCGTAGAGCGTGATCTCCTCGAAGCCGCCATCGACGAAGGTGCCCGAGGACTCGGCGGTGAAGCTGCCAAAGCTCGGGTCGGTCATGTTCGCGGTGTCGGAGTAGGTCCACGAGCCGGCGCCGCCCACCTCGTAGGCGGGGGGGAAGACCTTGCGCGGCGGCGAGATCTCGGCGTAGGGCGCGGCCATCGGGCTGCCCATCGCGAGGATCGACATGTCCCACTCGGCGATGAACAGGCCCTCCTCGCCGCCGTAGTCGCAAGTGAGGTACACCTCGCCGTCCCAGCCGCTGCCGTTGCCGTCGGCCGAGTCGATGTACACCCAGGCCGGTTCCCCCGTGCCGGTGTAGCCCTGGCCGTAGGCCTCGAGGTAGCCGGTGCCGGCCGCGCCGGAGTTCGACACGAAGTCGTACACCGTCATGTCGTATTCCCGGTAGTAGCTGGGCTCGTGGACCGCGAACCAGGAGTTCTCGCAGAGGTCGGTGTCGGTGTCGCTGTCGGAGTCGCTGTCGCTGTCGGTGTCGCTGTCCGAGTCGGCGTCGGTATCGGCGTCGGCGTCGGTGTCGGTGTCGGAGTCGCTGTCGGTATCGGTGTCGGTATCCGTGTCGGTATCGGTGTCGGTCTCGGTGGAGGTGTCGTCCTTCGCCGGGTCGTCGAAGGCCTCGTCGTTGGAGTACGAGCCGCCCGTGCAGCCGGAAAGACTGGCGGTGGTGGCGAGAAGCGTGATGATCGTGCGCATGCGAATCGGTGCCTCGGAACGACCGCACCGGATAGCACGGGCCTCGCCGCGATGGCAACACGCATGCCCCCCCTCTTGGTGAAGGACTTGTCCGCGTTGTGGACGGGCGATCGCGTGCTTCGCGACGTGTCGGTACACATGGCGGGTGGGCAGGTGGTGGAGGTGGGGTCGGTCGACGTCCCGAGCGGCGCGGTGGTGATCGACGGCTCCGGGCGGATCGGCGTGCCGGGGCTCGTCGACGCGCACACGCACCTCGTCCACGCCGGCACGCGCCTCGGCGACTTCGCCAGGCGCCTCTCGGGCGCGAGCTACACCGAGATCCTCGAGGGCGGTGGCGGGATTCACACCACGGTCGCCGCGACTCGCGCGGCCAGCGAGGCGTCCCTCGCGGGGCTGGCCCGGGCGCGACTGCGCGCGATGCTCGAGCGCGGTGTCACCACCGTGGAAATCAAGTCAGGCTACGGGCTCGACGTCGCGACCGAGGTGAAAATGCTCCGCGCCGCCCGCGCGGCAGCATGGCCGATCGACGTGTCCACCACCTTCCTCGGCGCGCACGCGGTGCCCCCCGGTCGCGACCGTACCGAGTACGTGGCCGAGGTGTGCGGACCCATGCTGGAAGCCTGCGCCCCGCTGTGCGAGGCCATCGACGTGTACTGCGATCGCGGCGCCTTCACCCTCGACGAGGCGGCGAGCATCCTCGGTGCCGGGAAGGCCCGGGGGCTCGCCCTCCGGGTTCACGCCGAGCAGGTGGCGCACACCGGCGTGGCGGCGCTGGCGGCGCGCATGGGGGCGCTGTCCTGTGACCACCTCGAACAACTCGACGACGAGGGCGTGGCCGCCATGGCCGAGCATGGCACCATCGCGATGCTGTTGCCCGGCGCCATGCTCTACCTGCGCGACGCGCCGCCCCCGGTGGCGAAGCTGCGCGCCGCCGGGGTGCCCATGGCCGTGGCCACCGACTTCAACCCCGGCAGCTCGCCGGTGGCCGACCTCTGGACCTGCGCCACGCTGTCGTGCTTGACGATGGGGCTCTCCCCCGAGGAGGCCCTCGCCGGGATCACGGTACACGCCGCCCGGGCACTGGGACGGCCGGGCAAGGGGTGGATTGGCCCGGGTTCCGCGGCCGATCTCGCGATCTTCGCCCCGCCGCCCGGCGAGATCGCCGATCCGCGCGTGCTGGTGCAGCACATGGGCGGGCATCGCGCCGAGATGGTGTTCATCGCCGGGCGCCGCGCGTGCTGACCGCGATCCGCTACGAGCCGGGTACCCTCTACTTGCTCGACCAGCGCGTGCTCCCCGCCGAGGAGCGATGGCTGGCGCTGGCAACGGCGAGCGAGGTGGCCGAGGCGATCCGGTGCATGGTGGTGCGCGGGGCCCCGGCGATCGCCATCGCCGCCGGCTACGGCCTCGCGCTGGCGGCGCGGCGGGGCAGCGACCTCGACGAGGCGGCGAGGACCCTGGTAGCGGCGCGTCCCACGGCGGTGAACCTGCGCTGGGGCGTGGATCGCGTGCGGCAGGCGCGCGACATCGAGGCCGCCGCGCGGGACCTCCACGACGACGACCTGCGTGTCAACCTGGCCCTCGGCGAGCATGGCGCTACCTTGCTCGACGGGGGTGTGCTGACCATCTGCAACACCGGCGCGCTGGCGACGGGCGGCCACGGGACGGCCCTGGGCATGGTGCGCTCGGCCATCGCCCATGGTCGCGACATCCACCTCTACGCCTGCGAGACGCGCCCGTGGTTCCAGGGCGCGCGGCTCACCGCCTGGGAGTGTGCCCAGGACCGCATCCGCTGCACGCTGGTGGCCGACGGGGCTGCCGCGAGCGTGCTCGCCTCGGGTCGCGCCCGGGCCGTGGTCGTGGGCTGCGACCGCGTGGCGCGTAACGGCGACACCGCCAACAAGCTGGGCACGCTCAACCTCGCGGTGATCGCGCGTCACTTCGGCGTGCCGTTGTACGTGGCGATGCCCTGGTCGAGCTACGACCCGGCCACCGCCACCGGTCGCGACATCATCGTGGAGGAGCGCGATCCCGCCGAGCTCGGGGGCTACCAGCACGGCCCGGTCGACGCCTGGAACCCGGCCTTCGACGTGACGCCGGCCGAGCTGGTGTCGGCGTGGGTCACGGAGACGGGCGTGGTGCGGGTGCTGGGGGAGGGGTGAGGTAGGTTAGGCCGGCGGAGAAGCGGAGGCGAAGGCGGTGCTCATCCTGGCTGGCATCGCGCTCGCCACGACCATCGACGACGAGCTGCTTGGGCAGTGGGCGTGGGAGCTGGCTCCGAAGATCGAGCAGGTGATGGGTCGCGAGTTCGTGGAGCCGCCGCGAGCGCGGCTGGGGAGCTGGGACGCGGTGACCGATGGTCACATCGCGATGTCGAGGAGCGCGCCCGCGTGGCTGCACGTTGGCCTCCACGCTCGCGAGCTCAAGGCCGAGGCCACCGGCGTGTATTTCCCCTACACCAACGAGGCGGTGGTGTTCAGCGACGAGGTCGTCGCCCGCGGTCGCGAGCTGGACTACTCGCCGGCGCGTCTCGACGGCGCCTTCCGCTGTGCCCTCGCCCTGGAACTCGCGCACGCCCTGCAGGCGCAGACGGGCGGGAGGAGGGCCGAGAGCGCCTTGGTCAACGCGCAGGCCTACCTCGCGACGGAGGCGGCCTGCGGCGCCACGCCGGCGATGGAGCTCCGCTACCGCGACCGGGTGCGCGCCGGGCGGCCCGGCGACGGTGGAGCCTTCGACCTCGGGCGAGCCACGCCGTTCCTGCATGATCTGGCAGGCGCCGTCCCTGCGACCGCCTGGGCGGCGGCGGCGCACCCGCCGGACGCCGAGACTGTGGAGGGCTGGACGGCCTCGCGCGTGCCCCTGGGCTGGGACGACCCGGAGGTGCTGCTGCCGGCGGTGGCGGAGCTTCGCCCCGCGGGCGGCGAACGCACGATCTCCGAGGCGGGATTGCTCGATCCATTCCCGGAGCCGGCCACCAAGCGTGCCCGCGGGGGTCGCGTGTGCCTGCCGGTCGAGGCGGCGATGTCGCTTGGAATCGCCGGGAAACTGCGGAATGCGGTGGCGGTCGCCATCCTCGCCACCTCTCCCGACGAGGCCGCCTGCTGGATCGAGGCGCGCCGGCGTTCGCACGCGATGGGCGACACGGCGCGGTTCATCGTCGGACCGGTCGACCTCTCCATGCCAGACCGGGCCATCCCGGAGATGGGTCGCCAGTGGCCGCTGGAGTGGGTGCTCCACGGGCAGCACAGCTACCGATTCCTCGCGCGCCTGGTGCGCGTGAGCCGACTCGGCAGCCTTAGTTTCGGGGATGTGTCCCTCGGGAATCTGGGCGAACTCTGGCTCGCCGTCGGACGGCGCGTGCTCGGCGTGTCCTACCAGGGGGGCGTGCTCCCGTCGGGCACCATGGCCCGGGCCCTGCGCGAGCTGGTGGATCTCGACCTCTCGGAAACGCCGCGCCCCGTCGATCCCGCCGTCGTGTCCAACGTGGAGGCCTGGCGAGCGTCCTTGGCACCAGCGCCCGTCGCGACCTCCGAGTACCTATCGCTCCGGCTGCTTCCCAAGTACGCCGCGGGCGACGGCGCCCGCTGCGTGGACCAGGGCGAGCGCTGGCTCTCGCGCGCCGACCTCGGTGACGCCACCCCGCTGCGACGCATGGTCGAGGCCTGCCGGGCGCTCCCGGCGCGGTGACCGGGCGCTATACTGGGGGGCAATGGCGGTGCCTGCGCTCAAGCTGTCCACCTGGGGCGACCTCGACGCCCTCGGTCCCGACGCCCGCAGCGAGTTGATCGACGGGGTCATCGTCGAGAAGGCAGCCGGTGAAGGGGAGCACGGGACGGTGCAGAGTGGTGTGAACGGGTTGCTTTTCCCCTCCTTTTCCCGGCGCGGGGGTGGAGGCCAGCCCGGCGGCTGGTGGTTCCAGACCGAGACCGACATCGCCTTCGGCGACCTGCTCCGTCTGCGCCCCGACATTGCCGGCTGGCGGCGCGAGCGCGTGCCCGAGAACCCTCGAGGCTTCCCCGTGCGAGAGATCCCCGACTGGGTCTGCGAGGTGCTGTCCACCTCCACCGCGCATCGCGACCTCGGTCGCAAGCGCGAGGTGTACCACGCGGCGAAGGTGGGCCACTACTGGCTCGTCGATCCGCAGGCACGCGTGCTCACCGTGCTCCGGTGGGCCCCTGACGGCTACCTCGTGGCGCAGGCGGCCGGGCAGGCCGAGGCCATTCGCGCCGAGCCCTTCGAGGCGGTGCGCCTGTTCGTGGGCGTGCTCTTCGGCGCCGACCCCGACGACGCCCCGCCCGAGTCAACGCCCTAGGGCGTGTCGTAACACAAAGTGTACGATCCGCTCCCCGACGCCGCGTACGCCACCCAGCGGTAGGTCCCGCTCGAACCGGCGTAGCTCACCGTTCGTCCCGTCCCCGAGCCCGTGTCGCTCGCGACGGTCGACCAGGTCTTCTTGCCCTTCTTCTGGAGGTACAGGTCGAAGTCTGCGCTCGACGGCCCCTCGAGGTAGCCGAGGTAGGTGCCCGACCCACCGGAGAAGCCCGAGCTGGAAGGCACGTAGCTGGCGGAGCCCGCGCTGCTGATGGTGCCGGTGCTGCTCGACTCGTAGCCGGTGCAGCTCGTGCCGCCGCCGCCCGAGGAGGTGCCCACGCCCACGGCGGTCCACGCGTCGCCCACGGCGGTGTACTCGGCGCTGGTAGCGCCGTAGAGGTCGCTGGCGGCGCTCAGAGTGGCGGTGCGGGCGCCGCTGAAGTTGGTGGACGAGGTCATGTAGGTGGCGAGCGCGCGGTACCAGATCGACGCGGCCGCGTCGGCGCCGATGGCCGACACCGAGGTGGTACTCTTGCCGCGGGGGTGGGTGCCCCCCTCGGCGAGCAGGTAGAACGCGAGGTTCGGCACGCCCGAGGAGTAGTGCACGTCGGCGCTGCTCGTGCTGGAGCTGTAGTAGTCGTGGCTGTAGCCGTCGTCGGCGGGGTCGTTCATGTAGCGGAGCGCGTCGCCCGCGGTGGACGGGGTGTACGCGTCCTCGCCGATGAGCCAGGTGTCGCTGGTCTCGCCGTACGCCGAGCGCTCCACCATCGCGCCGAACACGTCGGCCATCGACTCGTCCAGGCCGCCCGACTCGCCGGAGTACACGAAGTTCGCCTCGCTCTCCGTCACGCCGTGGGTCATCTCGTGGCCGCAGATGTCGAGCGTGACCAGCGCCGAGAAGGTGCTGCCGTCGCCGTCGCCGTACACCATGTAGCTACCGGACCAGTAGGCGTTGGCGTAGTTGCGGCTGTAGTCGGTGTAGGAGGTGATGACCGTGCCCGAGCCGGTCTTGCTGGCCTGGTAGCCGGGGCCGCCCGCCCCATCGAGCCCCGATCAGCCGTGGGTGCCCGAGTAGTAGTCCCACACCTCGGTGGCCGCCCAGTGGGCGCTGACCGCGCTCGTCTGCGAGCTGCTGGTCCAGCTGGTGTCGGTGTCGCTGGTCCAGCTGACGCTGGAGCGGCCGTTGTTGAAGGAGAGCGTGCCGAGGTCGCGCGTCGTGTCTTCCAGGTAGTAGGTGCTGCCCGAGAGGTAGGTGTCGAAGGTAACGGTGCCGTCGTAGTGGCTGGTGCCGGTGGCGGTGGTGGTGTGGAGGTTCTCGTAGGACCAGAGCACCTCGCCCGACCTGGCGTCGACGAAGACGACGGGCTGCGAGGTGGCGTGGGTTCCATCTTGCCGGTCGAGTTGCACGCGCCAGCCCAGGTGGTCGCCGTCTCGACGGAGCACCCACAGGTCGACCACCGGGTCGTCGGTGAGCGCGGCCCAGCCGAGCGTGGCGCCGACCGCGATCTCCACGGCCTCGTCGGCGGCGTAGAGCGGCGTGGTGTCGAGCGACAGGTCGCGACGCAGGGTGTCGGTGACGCCGGTGGCGCGGCCCATGGCGTCGAGGTGGACGATGGCCTCGCCCCCGAACACCGGCACGCCCTCGTGAACCTGCTGCACGTGTACGTGGGCGGTGTCGAGGTCGTCGACGAAGTTGCGCAGAACGCGGAACTCGCCGGTGAGAAAGCCGGGGCTCGAGAGCACGTCGTTCTCGAGCACCTCGAAGGCGAGGTCTTCCGCGACGTCGAGCTCGTCGGGCCGTCCCAGGCCGAAGAGGGGGTCGGCGTCGTCGGTGCCACAGGCGGCCAGTGCGAGGAGTAGCGTCACAGGGTGCTCCGGGTGCCTCTCACGTACGGGCGAGTCGCCCGCCGCGTCACCCGAAGTTTACTCCGACGTGCCGTCGCACGCGCCGTCGGCGCAGAAACACTGGCCTTCGCAGTAGTGATCCACCTCTCCGGTTTCGAAGAAGTGGGCCATCTGCTCCTGCGCGGCCCAGGCGCGGCGGGTGTCTTCGTGGGTGTCGTAGTTGTCGTCGGGCGGGGTGTTGGTGTAGGGCACCTCGGGGGCGCCGTGGTCGTACTCGGCCAGCGCGCTGCCCACGTGGGACCCGGTCACCACCTCGAGGCCGTACACCTCGCGCAAGGCGGGGTCGACGATCGCTGCCCCGAACGCGCGTGCCATGTTCTGGGCGCCGAGGGTGGTCACTTGCGCGTCGCCCACGGCGTCTTGCAGGAGCACCGCCTTGGCGGGCGTGCCCTCGCGCGGGCTCTCGTTCATCAGGCGCCCGTAGCCGCCGGCCTCGCCTGGGTCCCACACCTGCTGCAAGAGCGCCATCCACAGCGCGAGCTCGCGCTCGTCGTCGTAGACCGACTGGAACACGCCGAAGAAGGGCGTGAAGTCGGAGCTGCGCGAGAGGAGCAGGGAGTAGGGCGCGCCACCCACGCCGAGCGTGGCGCGCTCGATGTCGTGCGACAGGGCCACGTAGGCTCCGCCGAGGATCGCGCCCTGCGAGTTGCCGTAGTAGTAAACTTCGCTGGTATCAACCAGCGAAGTACCGTCCACGGTGAGATTCTCATCGCGACTCATTGCGCCCTTCATCATCCATAGGGCTGCGTGGAACTCGAGGAAGCCCTGCTGCGAGCGCTCGGCGATCATGGGGAAGCGGCCGAGGTCCTGGAGGATCATCAGCGTGATCGCGTCGGTGTCCTCGCCCTTCATCCCGGTCCAGTCGGTGGCGAAGATCACGTAGCCGTAGCGCTCTCCGATCTCGGACAGGTAGCTGCCTTCGACCTCGTCCTGCGAGCCGAGGAGCCCGTGACCGTACTGGAGGAGCTTCAGCGGGCGCGGCTCCGTCTGCGCGGTGCGCGGCACGATGATGGTGAAGGGCACCGTCGTGTCGCCGACATACTCGGGGAGCCCGTTGCTGTCGCGAGACAGCAGGGTGCCGGGCTCGTCTTCCTCGGTGTACCGGGGGACGGTCATCTCGCCGTAGATGCGTTTCCAGGTGTAGGCGTTCTCCTCGGCGGTGAACTCGGAGACCGACGTGATGGTGTAGGGCGGCCCGTCGGCGCCCAGGCGCTCGCGGGCGTCGTCGCGCATCACCTCGCCCCGCAGCGCCACCGCGTCGGCCGACTTGATCACCAGGTCCCAGGCGAGCTGCGTCTCCCCCTTCGACCAACCATCTGCTTCCAACCGGGAGAAGATGTCGTCGTAGAGCGAGCGCCGTCCCTCGATGTTCCAGTCGTCGGTGGCGGTGCCGTCGCGGAGCGCAGCGAATCCGGTGGAGGCGTCGACGGGGGCGCCGGCCTTGTCGACCAGCCCGCGGATGCCCACGACGTAGCGGTGACCGTGCTCGAGCGGCACGGCCGGGCGGATGAACAGGATGCGGTTGCCCTCGACCGCGTTGCCCGCGTAGTCGAGCTCGGCCCAGTGGGGCACGCGGGCGCCGGTGTCCCAGTCGAGGATCACCGTGCTGCTGCCGTCGGCGATGGAGGCGGCGATGTTGTCGTGGCCCACGAGGTTCGCGTCGGCCATGCCGGGGAACTCGGCAACCAGCGGGCCCATCGGGGAGAAGCCGTCGAGCTCGTTCCAGAGATCGGGCGCGGGCTGGTAGCTGATCTCGCCCTGCTGGGTGGCGGGGATGGTCGTGGCGCCGAGCCTCACGCGGTAGCCGGTGGGCGTGCTCGAGTCTTCGCGCAGGTAGAAGCTCGACGGGAAGGGGAGGCTGCACAGCGAGTCGCTGATCGGGTCGCAATCGGCGTACTCGGTGGGCGAAACGCCCGTGTCGTCGGTCGCGGGGCAGCCAAGCAAGGCGAGGAAGATCATGGTCGGGCTCGCGGAGGCGCCGACGGTAGCTCACCGATAAACGGGGCGCCATGCCCCCCTGCGCCCCTTGAGACGTCACGCCGTCGTCGATGTTGGCTCGGGCACCACCACGCTGGGCGTCTTCGAGGCTGGACCGGCAGGTTTCCTCGACCGCGTGTACCAGCAGGGCGAGGCGCTCCAGCTGATGCGGAAGATCGAAGCCAGCGGCGCCCTGTCGGCGTCGGCGGTTCAGGCCGTTGTCGCGACGTTGCGTGAGTTTGGCGAGAAAGCACGCGAGCTCGGCGCGGCGAGCATCGAGGTGGTGGCCACGAGCGCCGTGCGCGACGCGCAAAATCGCGACGAGCTCCTGCGCGAGATCGTCACCGACGACGGGATGGCGGTGCGGCTGGTGAGCGGCGAGGAGGAGGGCGACCTCGCCGCCCACGCGGTGCAATGTACACTGC
>Ga0194120_10012169_pt1 | contig 10173 bp, 4 predicted proteins | sample TA2MahCa65mmetaG_FD_148642 | JGI IMG/M metagenome (GOLD analysis project Ga0194120, IMG submission 148642) | Freshwater microbial communities from Lake Tanganyika, Tanzania - TA2015019 Mahale Deep Cast 65m | ecosystem: Environmental > Aquatic > Freshwater > Lake | place: Tanzania: Lake... | reverse complement strand
CGGTTGGCGAATGGGGGCATCGCTGGCACGACCTGTCGCCCGCGCGGACCTCTCGCGCGGCACTATCCCAAGGCTAGCGGCTGCCGGCGTCCGACGCAAGGACGGCGGTCGGCCCCGAACCGCCGCTTCCGGCGCACTTCTGCGTCACTGCGCCGGATTCGGTCGCTGCGGCGTACACTGGTACGCCTCGCTCCCTCACCGGCTTGTTCCTTGAACTGCATCCGGAATCTGCGGTCCGGGGGATTGGGGCGGTGAATCCTGGTCGGCCAGGAATTACCGGCGGGATCCTCCCCGGTCGCCGGGTCGGGATGCGCCACATGGAGCGAGCGCTTGAGAACCGCAGGAGGGACCGGTCATCACGACGGGGTTCATCGAACCCACGGGCGCGCCGCGGTCGTCGCTCTGCGGCACCTGGACGAGCGAAGGCTCCTGATGGGGCGAGCTCAGGTCAGCGTCTGGCGCATCGCCGCGGACAGCCAGTCAGTCGGCGGCCGGCCGACCGGTGACCTTGTTGCCCCCGCATGGGCGTGATCGAGCGATCCTGGCGAAAGCGTGTCGTGCGGTTGGACCCGTCCGCTCGGACAGCCCGTTCCGGTCGATCGGCAGGCTGTCAGTCGCCGAGGGCGGCGCGGTGGGCGGCGAACACCACGACGCCGGTTTGTCCGTCGAGCTGGCGCACCGCCTCGGCGACGACGCGCTCGACCAGCTCGCGGCGGCTGGCGTGGTAGGTCACCGCGAGCGAGCTCATCGCGAAACGATCGAGCACCGGCACTTCGGCCGCCGCGCGCAGGAACCGCGACGCCTCGCCGCACGAGGTGAAGCGGTCGTCCGGGTCCTTGGCGGTGGCGCGCCGGATGAACTCGCACAGATCGTCGGGCAGATCGGCGACGATCCGGCGCGGGTCGGGGGTCGACATGTTGATGTGGCGGGCGAACAGCTGCTGCAGGGTGTCGCCGTCGAACGGCAGCTCGCGGCAGCACATCTCGTACGCCATGATTCCAAGCGAATACAGATCGGCGCGGCCGTCGAGGGGCTGGCCGAGGATCTGCTCGGGGCTCATGTAGTAGGGCGTGCCCATCACCTTGCCGCCGCTGGCGCCGCCGCCGCCCGGGTTGGTCGCGATGCCGAAGTCGAGCAGCTTGGCCCTGCCGTCGGTGAGCAGGAACACGTTGGCGGGCTTGATGTCGCGGTGGATGAGGCCCTGGGCGTGTGAATAGGCCAGCGCGTCGCAGATTTCGCGCAGGATCCTCCTCACGTTCCGCCAGTCGAGCGGCTGGCCGGAGTCGATGAGGGCCTCGAGCAGATCGCCGGTCAGCTTCTCCATCACGATGAATTGGGTTCCGTACGCCTGCTCGGTGTCGAGGACCCGCACAATGTGGTCGTGGCTGAGCTGGGCGACGAGGCGGGCTTCGTGCTGGAAGTGCTCGGCGAACGCCTCGTCGAACACCAGCGAGTGCGACAGCATCTTGAGGGCGACCGGCGTGCCGAGCGTCGGGTGGCGGGCCTCAAAGACGGTCGCGACGCCGCCCGATCCGAGCCGGCCGATCACCTCGTACTTGCCGACCTTGCGGATCCCCTTCGACTCCATCAGTCGCTCGCCGACGAGGCGGGTCAGGAAGACGGCGGTGTTCGGGTGGCGGCTGAACAGCTCCTGGACAGTGGTCTTGCCGATCTTCAGGCACTGCAACGGCTCTTCGGCGACCACGGTCGCGGTGCGCGGCTCGCGCGTGATGAGCGCCATCTCGCCGAACAGGGCCGGCGCCGAGATGGTGCGCTCGAACACCACGACGTCCTTGTCGTTGCGGACGATGATGCGCATCGTCCCCGACTCGAGCACGAACATGTCCTCGCCGGGCTCCCCCTGAACCAGCACCTTGTCGCCAGCCTGGTAGGCGACCCGCTCCATCGCGGCGCGGAACTTGTCGGTGGCGTCGTCGCTCAGGCCGGAGAACAGGGGCAGCGTCGTCCACGACCTCGCCGGCGGTGCCGGCGGAATTCGCGCAAGATCCGAAAATTGCTGGGTTGTCGCATAAGGCGACTGGGGTGCTGCGGACATCTGCGTGGCCCTGACGCGCGACCCGGCGCGGCCGCGCGGGACTGCATGGTAAAGAAGTTCCCGCGCGGTTGCACGCACCGGCCGCCCCCGACCCGCCGCCTCCGACGCATCTCCGCGTTACTACGCCGGATTCGCTCGATGCGGCGCGCGCCTGCAGGCGACACCCGCCCACCGGCCTGCTCCCTGACCTGCAGCCGGAACCGGCATCCGGGGACGGCTTCGGCGGTGACTCCTGGCTGCGCCCGGCTTTCGCCAGCGACCCGGGCCCTGACAGGCCGGCCTGGATGCAGGTGGAGGATCAAGGAGTCGGGCGTTCGCGACGACGGCCGGCGCTCGGCGCGGGGCTGGCCGGTCGACCGAGCGGCGGGCAGACCGCGAACGCCGGGATGGCGTCCGTGTCGCCACGTCGCACAGTTTTGGATCCCGCTTCAGAATCGTGCACACTATCGGGTCGCGCCGGCGGCGAACCGGCGGCGCATGAGGTCGGCATGGCAATTCCCCCTCTTTGCCCGTGCGCGCTCGGCCGCGTGCGGGCCAGCCGGCGGTCCTGGCTCGCGGCGACCGCCGTGCCGGTGCTGTGCGCGCTCGCCGCGCCGCCGCTCGGCGCGCCATGGGTGTCGGTCGCGCTCGCCGCCGACGACGAACGCCCGGCCCTCGGCGTGTTCCACTTCGTCAAGCGCGGCGACGTCGGCAACCTCGCCCTGCTCCGGCTGGAAGAGTACCTGCGCCAGATGCTCGACGCCGGCGGCGCCGTGCGCATCCTGCCCGCCAAGGTGATCGAGACCGGCAAGCCGTTGACGGCGCCCGCCGCTGCCGCCGTGCAGCGCGACAAGCCGCTGTCGCCCCAGGCCAAGGCGATCGACAAGGCCGACAAGCTCGTCGCCGCGGCGCGCGAGGTGATCGCCGAAGGCGAGGCGCTCGCCGACGCGGCCAAGATGCTGGGCGCCGCCGCCCAGCGCTACGAGCAGAATTTCGTCGAGTTGGCCGATTTTTCGAAGCTGGTCGACTGCTACGCCCTGATCGCCCAGGTGGCGCTGGCCCTGGACGACGACAAGAGCGCTGCCGACAACGTCGGCCACGCGCTGGCGATCCAGCCGAGTTTCGTCGTCGACGGGCGCAAGCAGAACAAGGACCTCAAGGCGCTGGTCGACAAGATCCGCGACCAGCTCGACGCCAAGCCCAAGACCGACATCACCGTCGACAGCAGCCAGCCGGACGCCGAAGTGTTCGTCGACGGCGTCAAGATTGGCGCCGCGCCGGCGACCGCCAAAGGCCTGTACCAGGGCGCCCACTACGTCCAGGTCCGCAAGGCCGGCGCGACCCCATGGGGTCAGGCGCTGGTCGCCAAGGGCAAGCCGCTCGCGACGCGCGCGATCCTGCAGATGGAGGTCGCGCCGGAGAACGAGATCGCGGTGGCGGTGAGCTCGGATGACCTGAAGGAATTCGTCCACAAGGGCGCCTTTCACGACAAGGTGTTCAAGAACTCGGCCGCGCTGTTCGCGCGCCAGGTCGGCGCGACCCACCTGCTGTTCGGCGTGGTCAACAAGCGGCCGACCGTGCTCGAGCTGCACCTGTTCCTCTACGGCGCCAAGGCGCGCAAGACCTGTGCGATCGACAAGATCGAGTACGCTCCCAACCTGACCAACCTGCAAATGCCAACGCTCGACGCCGAAGGGCGCGTGCGCACGGCGCTCCTGGGTTGCAGCAGCGAGGTCACGGCGACGCCGGCGGTGTTCGGCTCCGGCCCGGCGCCATCGGACGAACCTGCCCCTCCCGACATCGTCCCGACGCCGCCCGACCCTGAGCCGCGCGTCGATCCCAAGCCCGACCCGAGGCCGGAGCCGCGCGTCGATCCCAAGCCCGATCCCAAGCCCGACCCGCGCGCCAACCCGCGCTCCGACCCGATCGACCCTTACGCCGGCTTGATCAAGCCGGAGGACCCCTCCAACAAGCCGTTCTACCAGACGTGGTGGTTCTGGACCGCCCTTGGCGTCGCCGCGATCGGCGGCACCGTCGGCGGCATCGCCGCCGGCCAGTCGGGTGGCACGCCGATCACGGGCTACAGCGCCAAAGTCGTGCTGCCCTAGTCGCACAAACCGGATTCCGCGTCGGGATGGGGGCCCATGGGGTGTCGTGCTGCGAGCGTGTTGCGATGGGGGTCGGGCGTGCGCCGCCCCGCCCGGTCGCTCCGCGTGCAACTTGCCCCCTGTGCGCCCGCCGTCGCGGCCGCCACCTTCGCCGACCCGATCCGGCGATCCCGCAACCCGACGCGCATGCCGGGCTTGCGGGGCCCGATCCGCCGCGCGCCGAACCTGCCGATCCCCGCCGTGCAGCCGGCGTTCCCCGCCTGGAGCCCGCGTCCATGACTCGACGTCCGCCGCCCCTCCCCGCCATCCGGCTCGCCCGCATCCTCGCGGCGATGCTGGCCGTGGCGTGCTCGACCACGCAAGAGGCGCCGCCCCTCGGCGCCGAGCTGATCGTGCGCCGCCCTCAGGCCCCCGAGGACGATCCGTTCAAGCTCGCCGGCGATCACTTCGTCGCCATCACCGCCGAGGTGCCCGGGCGCCCTGACGGCGAATACCGCGTGATCAAGCCGTACAAGGCTGGGACGTCGCTCGACCTGCAGTGCAGCACCGCGTCGTGCGCCGGCATCCCGTACGCGCAGGGCGTCCAGGTGCGCGTCGAGCTGTGGTCGTCGAAAGACGGCGCCATCTCGGCGCCGGTGGTGGGCCGCGGGCGATCGGTGCCGATCGACCAGTACAAGGGCGGCGCGGCCAAGAAGATCTTCCCCTACGTCACCCGAACCAACCGATTCGCGCCGATCGAGGACGAGTCCGGGCAGCCGGCGGTCGTGCCGGGCAAGGCCGGGGCCGCCGTCGTCACGCAGCGCGGCGCCGAGGGAGCCGCGCTGATCATCGGCGGCGCCGATCCGCTGCCGGGCAAGACCGACCCCTTCGACCCGACCGCCTACGCCAACTTCTCCAACGCGATCTACAAGTTCCTCCCCAACGAGCGCAAGGTCGGCGCGATGAGCGACCTCGGGCCCGACTACCAACTCAAGGTCGGGCGCGCGTTCCACACCGCCGCGGTCGGCAAGAGCGGCATCGCGGTCGTCGGCGGCTACGGCAAGGACGACAAGGGCATCAAGCTGCTCAACACGGTCGAGTTCCTCGACTTCAACGGCAAGACCGTCAACGCGGTCGGCACCAGCCAGGACCTCAAGTTCGCCCGCGCCGGCGCGACCGTCATCAGCCTGTTCGACAACGACGACTACTTCCTCATCCTCGGCGGGCGCGGCGATCCCGAGTGCAAGGACGCCGTGTGCGCGAGCAACACCTGGGAGCTGTGGCACGCCCAGTTCGGCAACGTCGCCCAGGGCGGGCTCAACAGCGCGCGCTGGAACCACGCCGCGGTGCGTCTGCCGGCCACCGACGGCGGCTATGTCATGCTCATCGGCGGCGAGAACGCCGACGGCGTGGCGCAGACCTTCGAGGTCGTCCAGTTCTCGGCCCAGGGCCTGATCTCGTTCAAAGGCCAGCAATGCCAGGAGAAGTTCACCCAGTTCGGGCCCTGCAGCAAGTCGGCCTTCTTCTGGGAGCCGCTCACGCAGGTCCTGCAGGTGCCGCGGACGTTGCCGGGCGCGGCGGTGGCGTCGGTGCCGCGCGGCGCCGGCGTCCCCGACTACCGGCACGTCTACATCGTCGGCGGCTTCGAGGACAAGGCCCACACCAAGGCAGTGGCGCGGATGGACGTGTTCGACATCGACTCCGGCGACTACTTCAACACCGACGGCTTCCCGTTGCTGCAGGGACGCGGCGCGCCGATGGTCACCGTCGTTCCGCACGGCCCCAACGAGGGCCAGGTGCTCATCGCCGGCGGCAGCAAGTCGGTGACCGAGCACCTCCAGAGCGCCGAGTTCGTCTACGTCACGGTCGACCGGACGACCGGCAAGCCGGTCCCGAGCATCCAGATCGCAGCGGTCGAGAATGACCTCATCGGCGGTGCGCGGGTGCTCGGCAGCGCGGTGACCCTCAACACCGGCCACGTGCTGATCGTCGGTGGGGTCGGCAAGGGCACGGGCACCGACCTCGTCGGCCTCAACGACACCATGGTGTGGAATCCGTTCTGATGCGCGGCCGGGTCGCCTTTGGAAGGGACCGGTCAAACCGCAAAGCGACTTCCCGCCAGGACCGGAGCCCCAGGCCCAAGCGGGGCAACAACGTCACCGGTCAGCCGGTCGCCGACGGGCTCAGCGTCTTTGTCTGTCCGCCACACGGCGACCTGAGTTGGCCCCGGCGGACTTCTCGCTGCCGGCTCTCCACATGCCGCTCGGGGCGGCGGTGGCGGCCTGTGGAGCTTGTCGGAAACCTGAATGGTTTTCCACAAATCCACAGGTCCGGTGTCGTCCTGGCCCTGGCACGCTATAGGCCCGTGGTTGTTGGCGCGCAGCACCGATCGCCTGTCCCATGATCTTCGCGCGCGCCAGCTGCAGCGCGACGAACGCAGTGCTGCAGTTGTATCGATGACCCCCGGGTTTTGATCGGTCCCCTTTGGAGAGATCCACCGTTTGTTCAAGTCCAACTGCTGCGAGCGCAGAGCCGCGGCTACAGCCACCGGACGCGGGTTTCGCAACCGCGCCGCGGACGAGCGGATGCGCTTTCGCCGGGAGCGCCGATAGGGCACACTTGAGCGCGCGCGCGAGCGTGCCGCAGCGCGCCGGCAGGAGCCCAGCGTGAACCTACCGCGCCGAGTGCAGAATCGTGGACTTCACGTGATCACGGGCCGTGTGCGCGTCTGGCTGGCCGTCGCGGCAGCGGCGCTCGCGGTCGGGTCTGCCCGGCCGGCCGCCGCGCTCGTGCTCGGCACCTACCCGTCGACGCCCAAGACCTGGAAGGTCAACGGCAAGGCCGTCCAGATGGGAGGGTCGCTCGCGACCTGGAAGACCGACTACCGCTTCAACGACACCCTGCTGCCGTCGTCGTCGTTCAACTTCTCCGATCCGCTGCCGGGCGACGCCTTCGTCGTCCACGCGATCCTGTTCTGGGGCGGCACCCAGGCGGACGCCGGTGTCGACAACCAGGTGACGCTGACGCTGCCCGACGGCAAGCCGCACACGGTCTCGGCGCTTGGGGCAGGCGCCTGTGGCACGCTCACCGATCCGGTCAGCAAGGTGAGCCACTTCCTGTGCCGGCAGGACGTCACCAGCCTCGTCGTCGGCGCCGGCGCCGCCAACTACAATGGGCTCTACACCGTCAGCGACGTCAACGCCAAGGTCGCGGTGGTCAAGGTGCTCGGCAAGGACCCGGACTTCGTCCCGTGCGGGCAGAAGCCGGGCAACCCCGCCGTCCAGGAGGACGTATGCTGCGCGCCGGGCAACAACGGCTGCCAGGGCATGCACGCGTCGTGGTCGCTCGTCCTCATCTACGACACCAAGTTCAGCGAGGCGATCCAGCGCGACATCTACCTCTACGACGGCTTTGTCCTGCTCGACGAGCAGGCGAACTCGACCGGCCAGATCATGTTCGACATCACGGGCTTCTCCTTCGGACCGACGAGCAAGGCGTGGCTGTCGTACTATGCGATGGAGGGCGACCCCCAGCTCGGCAACCCACAGCAGGATCCCCCCGGATCGGCCGACAGCCCCGGCTGCGCGACCTGCTGGGACTTCGTCGCCTTCAACGGCCAGAAGCTGTCGAATCCGCCGGTCAACAAGGACGTCCACAACATCATGAACGGCACCCCGTCGTCGGGGGTCGATCTCGACACCTTCAACGTGACGGACAAACTCACCTCCCCCGCGACAAGCGCCACATTCCTCGTCTCGTCGGGCAACGGCCTGCTGAGCGACAACACCCCGGCGGTCAACGGCGCCGGTGCCGGCGAGCTGTTCCTCTACAACTATACGCTGCTGCAGATCGACCGCTGGTCTCCCAACTTCAAGAACATCATCAGCGACTTCACCGCCGCGCCGGCGAGCGCCCTGCCCGGTCAGACGGTGACGTTCACGATCACGCTCTACAACAACGGCCAGCTGCCGGCGCTCAACAGCAAGCTGTCGCTCGGCGCCTTCCCTCCGGCGGGGCTCGACTACGTCGCCGGGTCGACCAAGATCGACGCCGTCGCGGTCGCCGACGACGGGGCGGGCAAGTCGGCGCTCGCGAGCGGGCTGTCGCTCGGCACGATCGCCGACCTGACGGGCGGCGCGCCCAAGGTCACGATCACGTTCGCGCTCAAGGTCAAGAGCCCGCCCGGCGTGACGCAGGCGTCGCTCACGCCCGTGCTCGACTACCAGTACAAGGGCACGACCCCGGGCAGCGCGACCTACTCCGACCAGTACGTCGGCAAGACCCTCATCCTGCCGATCGAGGCGCCCAAGCTCGCGACACCCCAGCTCACCACCGCCCCGACGACCGCCGCTCCGGGCCAGACCGTGACCTACACCCTGACTGTGCAGAACCCCGGCAGCGGGCCGGTCTCGTTCGACTTCACCGCCGCCGCGCCGGCCGAGGCCCAGATGGGCACCACGCTCGCCTGCGCCAACGATCTGCTCCAGCCGACCTCGAAGACCGCCGCGACCCAGACCGGCGGCACCAACGGCACCGGCCAGGCGACGGCGACTGGCCTCGTGCTCGCGGCCGGCAAGACCTCGTCGTGCAGCTGGACGGTGTCGGTCCTGTCGGCGGCGGCGCTCGCCGCCAAGGGCATCTCGCCGATCAACGGCCACGCGGTGCTGGCGTCGGCGACCGTCACCGCCGAGGGCCAGCCGCTCACGAGCGATGATCCCGCCCAGCCCGGCGGCGCCGACCCGACCAAGGTCACCCTGACCGCCCTGTCGGCGTTCGGCAGCTCGAAGAAGGGCGTCACCGACCTGTCGCCGGGCCAGCTCCTCGCCGGCGACACGCTGCAGTACGACCTCGTCCTCATCAACACCGGCGCGGTCGAGGGCACCGTCAGCGTCGTCGACACGCTGGTCGCGCCGCTCGAGTTCGTCGCCGGCCCGCCCGAGCTGACGCTCAACGGCACGACGTTGCAGGCGGTCGGGATCAAGGTCGCCGCCGGCGCGACCAAGACCCTGTCGTTCACCGCCCGGATCAAGGCCGGCACGCTGCCGGGCACGGCGGTGACCAACACCGCCACCGTCCAGCCGAGCGACGTCCCGATCGCCACCTTGATCCAGGCGCCCGATCTCAAGGTCGAGGGCGGCCCCGACCTGACGACCTCGACCAAGTCGGCGGTCGACCTGAGCCCGGGCGACCTCGAACCGGGCGACACGATCCAGTACACGCTGACGCTCAAGAACACCGGCGTGGTCGCTTCGGGTGCGCTCACGGTGGTCGATCCGATCAAGCCCGAGCTCACCGACATCGCCGCCATCACCGGCGGCGGCACCTTCGACGGCAGCAAGATCAGCTGGTCGGTGCCGCCGATCGCCGCCGGTGGATCGCTGACGCTGCAGTTCCAGGCCAAGGTCGGCGCGCTGGTCGCCAACGGCACGACGATCGCCAATCTCGCCACCGTCTCCGGCCCCGAGCTGACCAAGGCGGTCGACATCGCCGCCGACATCAAGGTCCAGGCCCAGCCCAACCTGAGCCTGTTCTCGGCCACGGTCGCGTCGTCGGGCGGCGCGACCTACGCGCCGGGCGACACCGTCACCTACACCATCTCGGTCCAGAACACCGGCAACGGCGCGATCCAGCAGGCCGAGCTGGCGCTCGACCTCGATCCGGCGCTGCAGTTCGTGTCGGCGTCGGCGGGGGGCACGGCCGCCGGCCAGAAGGTGACCTGGCCGATCGCGTCGTTGCTCAAAGGTCAGGCGGCGGCGACGTTTTCGCTGTCCGCCAAGCTCGCCGCGGTGGTGGCCCAGGGCAAGCTGGTGTCGGCGCAGGCGGCCCTCAAGGGCAACGGGTTGGCCGGCGCCGCCCTGTCGGACGACCCGACCAAGCCAGGCAAGGCCGATCCGACCGTCTTCGCCGTGACCTCGGCGCCCAACCTCGTGACGTCGACCAAGTCGTACAAGGACGGCAACGGCGGGCTGGTCCAGGGCGGCGACGCGATCACCTTTGTCGTCACGGTCGCCAACACGGGCAACGCGCCGGCGACCAACGTCGTCGTCACCG
>Ga0194120_10012168_pt1 | contig 10173 bp, 8 predicted proteins | sample TA2MahCa65mmetaG_FD_148642 | JGI IMG/M metagenome (GOLD analysis project Ga0194120, IMG submission 148642) | Freshwater microbial communities from Lake Tanganyika, Tanzania - TA2015019 Mahale Deep Cast 65m | ecosystem: Environmental > Aquatic > Freshwater > Lake | place: Tanzania: Lake... | reverse complement strand
ATCGGCCAGCTCTTTCATTACTCGGTCACGCCGGATGCCGAGCCCGCTGCGGGCGGCCGCATCTTGGTTGATGTTTCCGCGCCGGAGGTGGTGGCCGCTTGGACTGCCGCGATGACCGCACACGCCACGCAGCTGCGGACGCGCCATTACGTGCAACTGCAGCTCTCCCGGGCACGCGTGCTGGGGCTGCGGGCCGGCGTGGAGTACGCCTTGGCGTTGTTTCCCGCGAGTGCCCCGCTGGTTACCGGGCTGGATGGCCTGACGCGCGCGGCGCGCCGGTTCTGAGATGGCCGCCGGGCGACCCCTGCGCATCGGCATCACTTGCTACCCGTCCGTGGGCGGGAGCGGAATCCTCGCTTCGGCGCTCGGCGAGGAACTGGCGCGGCGCGGCCACGCCGTGCACTTCATAACTTACGAGCGCCCGTTCCGCCTTTCCGCCGCGACGCCGGGCATCCACTTGCACCCGGTCGCGATCAACGACTACGAGCTGTTCCGCTATCCGGACTACACGCTCCCGCTCTCGGTGCGGATGGCAGAGGTGGCTCGGGTGCACGCCCTCGACGTGCTGCACGTGCACTATGCGGTGCCGCACGCCACCGCGGCGATCCTAGCGCGGGCGATGGCCGGACCCGAGCGGGCGCCGCGCGTCGTGACCACGCTGCACGGCACCGACACGACCCTGCTGGGCCGCGACCCCGGCTACGGGCCCGCGATCCGCCATGCGCTGCTCCAGTCGGACGCGGTAACCACGGTCTCGGCATGGCTGCGGGACGAGACGCGCCGGCTGCTGGCGTTGGAGTGCCCGATCGACGTGATTCCGAACTTCTTTTCCCCGCGGCCGATTAGGCGGTCGCGGGCCGAGGTGCGGGCGGAGCTCGGAGTGGGGGAGGAACCTTTGCTCGTGCACCTCTCAAATCTCCGTCCGGTCAAGCGCTTCGACCTCCTTCTGGAGTCGTTGGCGCGGGTGCCCGCTGGGCGGCGATGGAAACTGCTGGTGCTGGCGGGCGGGGATTTCTCGCCGTACGTGCCGCTGGTGCGCCGGCTGGGGCTGGAGTCGCGGGTCGTGGTGCGGCCGAACGTCTTCGACGTTGAGGACTATCTGCAGGCGGTCGATCTGGGAGTGTTCACTTCAGAATCCGAGAGCTTCTGCCTCGGCTTGCTGGAGGCGATGCGGTTCGGCTGCCCGAGCGTCTCGACCGCGGTGGGCGGCATTCCGGAAGTGATGGAGGACGGTAGCTCCGGCCTGCTGGTTGCTGCGGCGGATCCGGGGCCGCTGGGGGCGGCGGTGACGTCGTTGCTGGACGATCCGGAGCGGCGAGGCCGGCTGGGAACCGAGGCGCGGCGGCGGGCCGAATCCGTGTTCTCCGCGGCGGTGGTGGTCCCGGGGTATGAGGCAATCTATCGCCGGGTGCTGGCGTCGCCGGCGGCTTCCGCCTAGGCATGGGATGATCCTTCACTCCGGCCTCGCCTCCGGCAGGTCGCCGCGATTTGCTCCGCGCCTTTGTCATGCCCACCTACGAGTACGCCTGCCGGAAGTGCGCCCATACGTTCGAGCAGTTCCAGTCAATGCGCGAGGATCCGCTGGTTCGTTGCCCCTCGTGCGGGAAAAGGAGCCTCAAACGCCTTCTCGGCGGAGGCAGCGGGCTGATCTTTAAGGGGTCCGGCTTCTACATCACGGATTACCGCAAGGGCGGTGCACCCAAGGGCGGTGGTGAAAGCAAGGGCGCTGGTGAGAGCAAGGGCGGTGACGCGAAACCCGCGACCCCGGCGAAGCCGGCGGGCGGAAAGCCCTGATTCCCCGTGCGGGCGAAACAGCCGAACGCGGAGGAGACGGGCTGGCGCGGGCTGGTGTGGGCCGCGGCCGGGGCCGGGCTCGCGCTACATCGCCAGCCGGTGCTGACCGCGGTCGCGGGGCGCGAGTCGGCGGACCTGTTGTTGCCAACGGAGTTGCGCGCGGCGTTGTCGGGGGCACGGGAGGTGGTGGTTGCCGGGGCGACGCTCCGGCCAGGTCGGCCGTGAATCATGTCCTGCGGCTCGTGCTCGGCTTGCTGGCCGTCCTGCCGCTACGCGGCGCCGCGCCGGTCTTGGCTGCGAGCCTCGCGGGCCGCTTTGAGGTGGCGTCGATGGACGCGGCCACGGCTCACCGCGTCGCGGCCGCGGCGGAGGAGGGGTGGCGCGTGCTCGCGGCGCCGCTGGGCCTGCCCCCGGCATTCCCTTCGCCGGTATTCGTGCGCGTTGTTCCGGGCAGAACGCCCGGTGCGCCCTTGACGCACGGCGTCGCGGTCGAAACCGGCGGCCTGGTGACCCTCTGGCTGGGTCCGCGTGCGCAGGAGGGCCGGGCGCTGCGGGTGGCGTTGGTGGACGCGCTCTTGCACCGTCTCGGCGCGGCTCTGCACGGGGCGACGATTCAGCCGGTGGTCGCCTCCTGGATGGTACTCGGGGCCGCGGGTTGGTGGGAGACGCGGACCGACGGGGCGCGGCTCGATGCGCTGCGCGAGGGCTCGCGGCGCCGGCCGCCACCCGGGCTGGTGCCTCTGCTCGAAGGTCCTCGAGGCGCATCTGGACCCGAGGGGGATGCGGCGGGGGCGACGTGGTTGTTCACCTTTTTAATCGCGGAGTCGGGCCGGGGCGGCGAATGGCCGCGGCTGCTCGCCCGCCTGCTGGCTGGCGGTGATCCGCAGGCGATGCTGGCGCAGGCTTACCCCGGCCGTTTCGGGGAGCCGGACGAGCGGGAGCTCTGGTGGCAGACCGGCTGGCATTATCACCTGCGGCAGCGAGTGCTCCCGGGCCTTGAGGCGGAGGAGGCGCGCGAGCTTCTGGCGGCGCTGGCGCGCTTCGCGTTTGCCGACGAGGCCGGCGCGGACCGGTTGGCACCTTTGGTGGAGGTGCTCGGCCGGCGGACGGAGCCGTTGGTGGCCGCGGAGCTTGCCCGCCGTGGCGTAGACTTAGGACGGAGCATCGCTGGAATGCACCCCTTCTATCGCAATGCGGCCCTGACCTTGGCGGAGGCGTTCGTGTTGGGGGCGGGGCCGGAGGCTGACCGGCGCCGGGATGCCCTCGTCGCCCAGTGGGAACGGGACTGGGCGGACGGTCGCACGCTCGAGGCGGCGACCGCGGAGGCGCTAGACCGCTGGGAGGCCCGCCGCCGCGGGCCCGTGCCCTGAGCTGGAAAGATGCATTTGGTCGGGGCGCATCGAGGTAACCTGGCGGCACCTTTCAGTGGCTCTCCACGGTCGCTATACCCTGCGGGTATTCCTCGGTCTCTTGCCGCTGAAATGCGCTCGTCATCTCACCCTGCAGCTCCGCGTCCAAGCGCATCGTTCCGGCTAAGTCTTGCGGGTGGGCGCCGCTGTTCCGCAAAGTGGAGGCGTGTCCAAGAGCTTCCTGAATATCGGGGTCGTGGCAGGCGCCACTTTGGCGTCTCGCTGCCTCGGGCTAGTGCGGGACGCCTTGGTGACGGCGGTGTTCGGTCTGGAGGCCTTGGCCTCGGCGTTCTACACCGCCTTTACTCTACCGAACCTGTTCCGTCGGTTGCTCGGGGAAGGAGCGCTCACGGCGGCCCTAGTGCCCACGCTGCAGCAGGAGATCCGCGCGGCGCAGCGCGAGGCGGCTCTCCTGCTGGTGAACCGCGTCGCCAGCTGGCTCCTGGTGGTCACGGGCGGCATCGTGGCCGGCGGGATGCTAGTGCTGGCGTTCGTGCCGCGGTGGCTCGCGGCCGGCGAGGGGCGCGGGAACGAGGTGGCCCCGGCGCTCGAGCGTTGGTTGGTGGCCGCGGATCTCGCGGTGATCCTTTTCCCGTACCTGGTCTGCATCTGCCTCGCGGCCGCCTTCAGTGCGGCATTGCAGACGCTCAACCGTTTCCTTGAGCCGGCGCTTTCGCCGGTGTGGCTCAACCTCGCGATGATCTTTTGCCTCGCGGGTGCCGCTTACGGCGGTTGGGCGGCGAGCCCGAAGGGGCGGATACTCTGGCTTTGCGCGGGCACCCTGCTGGGCGGAATGCTGCAACTGATCGTGCCGGCCCTGGCGCTGCGGCGCGAGGGATGGCGACCGCGGTTCGCGCTCGGCGTGGATGACGGGCTGAGGCAGATTCTGCGCTTGATGGCGCCGACTATCTTCGGCTCGGCGATTCACCTCATCAACATTTCCGTCTCCCGGCTTGTGGGGCTGTCCCTCAACGACTCGGCGGTGGCGATCCTCAATCTGGCGACGCGACTGATGGAGCTGCCGGTCGGGGTATTCACGCTGGCGGTTTCGACGGTCGTCTTCCCGCTGATCGCCCGGTACGCCGCGGCTGGGGAGTGGGATGCCTTCGCGGCCTCCTACCGCAAGGGGATGCGGCTGATATTGGTGATTAACCTGCCTGCTGCCGCGGGCCTGGTGCTTCTCGCCGAGCCGATCGTACGCGTGCTGTTCCAACGGGGCGAATTCGGCCCCGCCGACACCGCAGCGATGCGTCCCGTCCTCGCCATCTTCGCGGCGGGGCTGCCCTTCCTCGCCTTCACCACGCTCGTCCTGCGCGCCTTCTATGCGGAGAAGGACACCGCCACGCCGGTACGCGCGGCGGCGCTGAGCTTCATCGTCAACCTCGGCCTCAGCCTGATCCTGATGGGCAAGTGGGGGACGCTCGGCTTGGCGTTGGCGAGTAACGCGGCATTGGCCGTCCAAGCCGTGCATCTGCAGTTGATCCTAGCGCGCCGCCGCCCGGGCCTGGCGTTCCACCACCTTTGGCGCGACCTCGGCAAGATCCTCCTTGCCACCGTCGCGATGGCCGGGGTGGTCCGGGCGACTTACCTCGCGTGGCAGCATTTAGCACCCGCGGGGCTGGCGGCGGATGCGGCCGGCCTAGTCGTCATCATTAGCGGCGCGGCTGGATTCTACGTCGCGCTGCTCTGGCTGCTACGTCTCCAGGGCCGGGAGGAACTGGCCGCGATCGGACAGCGTTTCCGCGAGAGGATCGGGGGTCGGCGGTGAGGTTCCGGCCAGACGGATTCCTGCTCGGGATGGTCGCGGCGGCGGCGCTGGCGTGGTTGGGGCCCGCTCCCGGGGCGACCGGTGGTGCGCTCCGGCCGGACCTGCTCGCCAAGGCTGGGGTCGCGCTCCTCTTCTTTCTGCACGGGCTGGCCCTGTCGTGCGGCGCGCTGCGCGACGGGGTTTTGCACTGGCGCCTGCACCTGCTAGCCCAGAGCTGCGTCTTCCTGCTTTTCCCGCTCCTCGGGCTGGTGCTGTACCACGGGCTGGCGGGCCAGTTGGCGGAGCCGCTGAGGATTGGCCTGTTCTTCCTCTGCGCGGCCCCATCGACGGTCTCCTCCTCCGTCGCGATGACGGCCGCGGCGCGGGGCAACGTCGCTGGATCTGTGTTCAACGCCACCACTTCCAGTCTGCTTGGTATCATCCTGACTCCCCTATGGGTGGCGACCGCCCTTGGGGCCGCAGGTGAGACCCGCCCCCTCGGGCCGGTGATCTGGGATCTTGTCCGGTGGCTACTGCTGCCGTTGGCGGCCGGTCAGGCGCTGCGGCCGTGGTGGGGCGCGTGGCTCGCGGCGCGCAAGGCGCGGATTGCTTACGTCGACCGCGGCGTGATCCTGTTTCTGGTCTACACGTCTTTCTGCGACTCCTTCCAAGAGGGTGTCTGGAGGCAGCAGGGACCCTGGTCCCTCGCGCTCGTCCTAGCGCTGAGCTTGGCGGTGCTTGCGGCGATGCTGGGCGCCGCCTCCGCCGTCGCCCGGCTCGCGGGCCTGGCGCGCGAGGACCGGATCGCGATGGTCTTCTGTGGCGCCAAGAAGTCGCTCGCCGCCGGGGTGCCGATGGCAAAGCTGATCTTTGGCGCGCACCCGGCCCTGGGGATGATCCTTCTGCCGTTGATGGTCTATCACACGGTGCAACTGGTCGCGGGCGGGATGCTGGCGCAGCGTTGGGGCGAGCAACGGTAAGCCCCGCGGCTTGCGCCGGGGCGGCGCGCGCCCCAGGTTCCCGCCTTTCATTCAATGACTCCTTCTTCCCCCGCCCACCTGCTCGAGGCCCTACGCTGGCGCTACGCCACCAAGCAGTTTGATCCGGCGCGCGCCATCGCGGATCCGACGTGGGCGGCGCTGGAGGAAAGCTTGGTGCTCACGCCGTCCTCCCTCGGGCTTCAGCCTTGGCGGTTCGTGGTCGTCACCCAGCCGGAGTTGCGGGAGCCGCTGCAGGCCGCGTCCTACGGGCAGAGCCAGCCGCGAGACTGCTCGCATTTCGTGGTTTTCACCGTCCGGCGCGGGCTGGACGCGTCGCACATCGACCGGCACGTCGCCCGGACCGCCGCGGTGCGCGGGGTGGCGGTGGAGTCGCTGGCCAAATTCCGCGGGATGATGGCGGGCAGCGTCGAGCGGGCGCGCCGCGAGGGCACGCTGGACACGTGGCAGGACCATCAGGGCTACATCGCGCTGGGCCAGTTCATGCTGGCGGCGGCGCTCCTCGGCGTGGACACGTGCCCGATGGAGGGCATCGAGCCCCGCAAGTACGACGAGATCCTTGGCCTGGCTGGCACGGGCTACGGCACGGTCGTGGCCTGCGCGGCGGGCTACCGGGCGGCGGGGGATAAGTACGCGGCGGCCCCGAAGGTGCGCTTTCCGCGCGCCGAGGTCGTGGACGTCCGCCCCTGAGGGGCGGCTCCGGGGGATCAGCGCGCGTTGTCGTTGATCGGGCGTTCGACGACGAACGGGGCCGGGAAATCAGCCGCGCGGTCGCCGGCCCGTCCGCGGAGGCGCTTGTTCTGCGACCCGCCGAGCGGCGGGTTGAGCGGGATCTCCATCCCGCCGAGCTCGCCCATCAACCGGTAGAGCTGGCGCTCCATGGCCACCGCCGTCTCCCGGTGCGCGGGATCGTGGAGGAGGTTACGCTGCTCCTCCGGGTCCGCCTGCAGGTCGTAGAGCTCGTCGGTGTCCCAGAGTCCGTAATAGGTGATGTACTTAAAGCGGTCGCCGCGGAGCGCGAAGACGGTGGGGGATTGGGGGAAGTTTTTCTCCCAGAAGTATACGTAGAGGAAGTGCTGGCGCCAGGGGATCGAGCGACCCTGCGCAAGGGGCAGGAAGCTGCGGCCGTCCATATGCGCGGGAGTGGCAAGGCCCATCGCCTCAAGAATCGTCGGGGCAACGTCGAGATTGGCGACTACCTGGTCGATCGCCTTGCCGCCCGGGAACAGGGAGGGACATTGCATCAGCATCGGGATGCGGATGGAGGCCTCGTAGGCGACGCGCTTGTCGATCAGGCCGTGCTCGCCGAACATAAAGCCGTTGTCGCCCATATAGACGATCAGGGTGTCGTCGTGGACACCCTTCGCCTTCAGCTCGGCGAGGATCCGGCCGACGCTGTCGTCGACCGCGAGCAAGGTTTCGCAGTAGCGCTTGTAGTAGCGCTCGATATCGAGGTCGCTGTGATAGGGGAAGTCGACCCCATGCCAGGAGTTGCGCTGGTCGCGGAGCCAGCGGGGCTTGCCGGCTTGGGTAGCCGGGTCGGTGGCCGCCGCGGGCCGGCGCCAAGTCTTGTGGCTCAGGCGACCCTCGTGGCGCGCGGCCGGGGTGAAGTTGGCGTGCACCGCCTTGTGGGAGAGGTAAAGGAAGAACGGCTTCCCGCCCGCGGGCTGCTCGCGGATGAAGTCGAGCGCGTAATCGGTGAGCTCGTCGGTAATGTACCCGCGCTGCGGCACGCGCCGACCGTCGACGTTGAGGGTGTAATCGGGGGTTGGGGGCAGGTACTCGCCCTGGCCGCGGAAACTCACCCAGCGGTCGAAGCCTGGCTGCGGTTGGTCCCCCTCGCCGCCCATGTGCCACTTGCCGAAGAAGCCCGTCCGGTAGCCCGCCCGTTGCAGGTACTGCGGGAAATAGACCGTGCCCGGGGGGATCGCGCGGTTGTTGTCGATCACGCGGTGGCGGAACGTGTATAGCCCGGTGAGGATCGAGGCACGGCTCGGGGAGCAGAGGGAGGTCGTGACCAGCGCGTTGCGGACGTGCACACCGTTCCGCGCGAGGGAGTCGAGGTGCGGCGTCTCCGCCAAGGGGTGGCCGAGGAAGCCGAGCGCATCGTAACGGTGGTCATCGACCAGAATGAGGATGACGTTGCGCGGCCGGGTCCCAGGCAGGGGCTCCGGGCGGATCTCGACGGAGGTGGCGGCGGTCGCGGCGAGCGCGAGCCAAGGTAGCAGCAGGAGGTGTAGTCGGTTCATCAGGTAAAGCTCACCACCGGGGTTCGGCCTGGGTCCGGTTCCACGCCTCCCAGCGGGCCGCCAGTTCCTGCACCAGGGCGGGTTCGCGCGCGGCCAAGTCCTCCGTCTCCCCGGGATCACGGCCGAGGTGGTAGAGGTGCCAAGGACCCGAGCGCTCGCGGGCGGGGTCGCGCAACAACTTCCAGTCCCCGGACCGTACTGCGGCCCGGGGACCCATCCGCCAGAGCAGGGTGCGCTCCCGCGCCGGTTGCCGCAGCGCGGTGGCCAGGTCCTCCCCGTCGAGGCCAAGCTCCCCGGGGGAGCGCCCAGCGGCCGCGAGGATGGTCGCGGCGAGGTCGAGAGAACTTACGGGACGCGTCTCCACGCGGCCGCCGGGCAGCCCCTCCGGCCAGCGCACAAGAAACGGCACGCGGATCCCGCCCTCGAGAAGCGAGCCCTTCTCGCCGCGGAGAGGCGTGTTGCGGGAGGTGAGCTCGCGGCTCGCGCCGCCGTTGTCCGAAAGGAACGCGACGATCGTGTTGCCGTCGAGGCCGTGATAATGAAGCCGGGTGAGGATTTCGCCCACGCCCTCGTCGAGCTGCGCGAGAAGCGCGGCGAAGATCCGGCGATGCAGGTCCGGCAGGTGCGGGAAACGAGCGAGGTGGCGGTCTGTGGCCTGCAGCGGCGAGTGCACCGCGTTGTAAGCCACGTAGAGGAAAAAGGGCTGGGCGGAGTGACGCTCGATGAAGTCGCACGCCTCCCGCGTGAGGGCGTCGGTGAGGTGCTGCGGCTCGTCGACCGGCTGGCTGCCGCGCAGCACCGGGTTGTTGGCGTCGTAGTCGGGCTCCTGCGTGCCCATATGCGTGGTCCAGACGGTGCGCCCGTCCGGGGAGGTCCAACGGCCCTCACCCCCATCGGGCAGGCGGAGCCGGCGGAGCCAGGTGATGCCGCCGTTCCACGGCCGCTGGGCGTAGGTGTGACCCTCGTGGAGGAAGCCGTAGAACTCGTCAAAGCCGCGACGGAGCGGGTGGTACGCGGCGGTGCCCCCGAGATGCCACTTGCCGATGGCGGCCGTGGCGTAGCCGGTCGCGCGGAGGTGCTGCGCGAGGGTGCGCTCGTCGACTGGTAAACCAACCTTGGGGTCGGCGTTCACGGCGCCGATGGGGTTGCCCTCGAAGCCGAAGCGCGTCTGCTGGCGCCCGGTGAGCAGGCCTGCGCGCGAGGGCGCGCAGACGGAGGCGGTGACGTAGCCTTGGGTGAAGCGCAGGCCCTCCTCCGCGAGACGGTCCAGGTGCGGGGTGGGGATCTCGGTGCCGCCGTAGGCGCCGAGTTCCCCGTAGCCGAGGTCATCGGCGACGATCAGCACGACGTTCGGGCGCGGCGCGGGCGTGGTGGCGCCGGGCGCGGCGAGGGGCAGGAGCAGCAGCGGAAGCAGGCGGCGTGAGGTCATCAGGGTGGCCAAATCTGGGCCGGAGGACTCCCGGCTGCCAAGGCGCAACCGCCGCCTAAATGAGTCCGCCTTCAGGTGTCCGGACCCCAGCGCCAACGGGGCCGTTCGCCCTTCCACCAGCACACCATGATCAGGCCAGCGGCATCGAGGACCACTGCGGCGACGAACCAGCCTGGGTGCCGGGGCAGCAGCAGCACGGCGGCCCCGAGGGCGGCGACGAAGGCCGTGATCACCGCCCAGCCCTGCCAGCGGCGGGGCACACCCCAGCCCCACCCGTAGGTCTTCAGCGGGAACCAGGCTTGTTCCGGAGGCAGGGGCATCCGTCGGTTAAAGTCCGAGGCCCACGGGTTTGCAAGGGCGGACCGGCGGTGAATTCGCTTGGCCCGGGGGCGCGGCTCCTGCTCTGCTCCGCGCACCTCCTCCGCCGGATGCGCGTGGCCCTGCTCCTCTCCTCCCTCCTGCTCACCTCCCTGCCGGCCGTTGTGCCGCGGGTCCTGCCGCCGGGCCAACTGCCCGACGACATCCGTCTCCAGGCTCCGAAGGATCT
>Ga0194120_10012167_pt1 | contig 10174 bp, 12 predicted proteins | sample TA2MahCa65mmetaG_FD_148642 | JGI IMG/M metagenome (GOLD analysis project Ga0194120, IMG submission 148642) | Freshwater microbial communities from Lake Tanganyika, Tanzania - TA2015019 Mahale Deep Cast 65m | ecosystem: Environmental > Aquatic > Freshwater > Lake | place: Tanzania: Lake... | reverse complement strand
TCGCCCGAAGCCCCGCGCTTTCCTCGCCGCAGAGACGGATTTTCCCGGCGTCCAGGAGAGTGCCGAAGAATTTCCAGCCCGTGGGCGTCTCGAAGCACGGTAGGCCCAGGGCGGCGGCGACGCGATCGAGGGCCGGGGCCGTGGGCATGGAGCGGGCGACGCCGCGGAGCCCGTCCCTGAAGGCCGGAACCAGATGGGCGTTGGCGGCGAGGATGGCGAGACTGTCCGAGGGCGCGATCGGGCCATCGCGCCCGACGATCATGTGGCGGTCGCCATCGCCATCGGAGGCGGCGGCGAAGACGGCGCCCTCCTGGGCGGCGGCCCAGGCGATCAGATCGGCGGCATGAGCGGGATTGGGGTCGGGGTGATGGCCGCCGAAATCGGCGAGCGGCGCGCCGTTGACGACGGACCCCGGCGACGCGCCCAGGCGGCGCTCGAGGATCTCGATCGCATAGGGGCCGGTGATCGCGTGCATGGCGTCGAAGCGCAAGCGCAGGCCCGACGTGATCAGCCGCCGGATGCGGTCGAAATCGAAAAGCCGCTCCATCAGATCGGCGTAGTCGGCGACGGGGTCGAAGACCTCGACCGTCATTCCGGCGAGATCGAACCGCCCGGGGCGGGCGAGGTCGGGCGCTTCTGCCGCGATGGTCAGAAAACGGGTGATTGTCTTGGACTTGGCGAAAATCGCCTCGGTCACGCCCTCCGGCGCCGGGCCGCCATTGGCGAGATTGAGCTTGAGGCCGAAATCGCCCTCGGGACCGCCGGGATTGTGGCTCGCCGAAAGCACGAAGCCGAAATCGGCGTGCTTCTTCCGGATGGCGAGCGAGGCCGCCGGGGTCGAGAGCAGGCCAGCCGCGCCCACATAGGCGCGGGCGACGCCATTCGCCGCGAGAAGGCGCAGAAGGGTCGCGAGGGCCTGGTCGTTGAAGTAGCGGCCATCGCCGCCGAGGACGACCGTGGCGCCCCGGACCTTGGGCATTGTGTCGAGCGTCGCCTGGACATAGGCCTCGATGTAGCCCGGTTGGCGAAAGACCGCGACGGTCTTGCGCAGGCCCGAGGTCCCGGGCCTTTGGTCGGCGAAGGGGATCACCGCGACGGCGCGCGGCTTTTCCATGGTGGTGACGGTCGACACGACGCAAGCCCGATGCTGAACGCTTTGCTAACGGCGGCGCCGGTCAAGTATTCCGGCCCTCCCGCGTTACCTAGCAGATCACTCCTGTCCTGGCGATGGCGCCCGCCATTGCCGCCACCAATCGGCGAGACTGGGCAGCATCACGGCGAAGGTCACCACCGCGATGGCGAGGACGTCTCGCAAGGTGAGGGCCTCGCCCAGGATGAGGAACGCCATGGGGGCGCCCATGGGCGCCGTCAGTCCGCCGAACAGGCTGATGCGGCCCACCGGAACGTGTTGCAGGGCGTAGTTGTAGAGAAGAAACGGCGCCACCCCGGCGATCAACCCGACATAGACAAGACCGGCGGTGGCCGAGGGCGTTCCGGTGGTGAAGGGCGAGACGGGCGGGGGAAAGAAGGCGAGAAACAGAAGGCCGATGCCGATCGAGCCGGTGAGCTGCCAGGCGGTGACCGCCGCCGGGCGGCCGCTCCGTTGCGCGACGCGCCTCGCGATCAACTGGTTGATGGCGGCGAGACCGACGCCGATCGCCAGAAAGGCATCGCCGAGGAGCGAGACCTGCCCCTCGCCCGATTTGCCCTCGATGAGGATCAGGGTGCCGGCGAGGGCGAGCGCCGCGCCCACCACCACCGAGGGCCGGATCGCCTCCTTGAGAACCAGCCGGCCGAGGACCGGCTGGAGCAAGGGCATCAACGACCACATCACCGCGCAAGTCGTGGCCGGCGAGCGGGCGAGGCCGGACATGATGAAGGCCGAGACCAGGCCCGGTTCGAGCAAGCCCATGAGCAGGGGCCGCCAGCCCAGCGTGGCGATCGAGGCGGCCTGGCGCATCGCCAGGGCGACGGTCCACATGGCGAGGGCGGCGAGCACCGCTCGCGCCGCCATGGCCTCCGCCGGCACGAAGGCGGCGAGCGCGAATTTCATGCCGATGATCGAGGACGACCAGAAAAAGACCGCGATGAACATGGCGAGCGTCGGCATGGCGGCTCAGGCTCCCGCCTCGGCGAAGCCGCGATAGCTCGCCTCGATCATCTCCCGATCGAGGTCGCGGACGATGAAGACCAGGCGGGACCGGCGCTTGCCCTCGGGCCAGACGGGCAGCGTCGTCGGCGGATGAAAGACGTGATGAATGCCGTGAATCACCACCGGCTTGTCCTCCCCGATCAGATCGAGGACGCCCTTGACCCGAAGGAGGTTGGCGCCGACCCCCTGAGCCAGCGCCGCCAGCCACTCGCCGACCACGGTCCAATCGAGGGGCTGATCGAAGGCGAGAACGAAGCTCCGGATCCGGTTGTCGTGATGGTGATGGTGATGGTGGTGATCCTCGCCCGGGGTGTGATCATGACCCAGCCAAGCCTCGATCTGGATGCTTTTCGTTTTCGGATCGATCGGCCCGGCCCCGAAAAGAAGGGCGGGATCGATGGCGCCACGGACCGCTTTGTGAACCGGGGCGATTGAATTGAGCCGACGCAAGCGCGCCTCCAGCGCCTCGATGCCCGACGGCGCGAGGTCGGTCTTGGTGAGGATCAGGCGATCGGCCATCGCCGCCTGCTTGACCGCCTCGTCATGGGCATCGAGTTGGCCCATGCCATGAAGCGCATCGACCGTGGCGATGGTCGCATCAAGGTGGAAGAAGCGGGCGATCAAGGGATCGGTGAGCACGGTCTGGAGGATCGGGCCGGGATCGGCGAGGCCGGTGGTCTCGACCAGGATGCGCCGGAATTGCGGCAGCTCCGCCCGCTGGCGGGCGATGAACAGGCCGCGCAAGGCCCGGGTGAGGTCGCCGCGCAGGCTGCAACAGACGCAGCCCGAGGCGAGCACCGCGACATCTTCCTTGGCCGCCTCCACCAGGGCGTGGTCGATCGGTTCCTCGCCGAATTCGTTGATCACCACGGCGCTGTCCGCCATGCCCGGGTGCTTGAGGAGCGCGTTGAGCAGGGTGGTCTTGCCGCTTCCCAGAAAGCCGGTGATGACCGAGAGGGGCAGGGTCTCGTTGCTGCGATCGGATTCGAACAGCGGCATCGACGCGGCCCGGTTCGCTCGCGTCCCGAGGCGTCGGCTCAGGCGATGGGACGGTCGGGGTCGGCGAGCTCCTGGCGCGCCCGCCACTCCGGACCGACATAGTTGAACATCAGAAGCTGGCGCAGGCCGTCCATCTCCCGCTTTTCATAGGCGTGCCAGGTCTCGGTGCTGGGGACGAAAATCAGGCCCAAATTGCGGCCATAGGGGGCGCGGGCGACGCGCTTGTGCTCCGGGCCGGTATCGAGGACGTCGGTGCCCCAGTTCTCGCACCCCGGGCCGCCGGCGAGATAGACCAGCATGGTGTATTTCTTGACCCCGATATCGGTATGGGGCTCGAGCCAGAAGCCGCCCCGATCCTGGCAATACTCGATGCGCAGATTGGTGCCGCGAAGATCGACGCCGCAGGTCTTGCCGATCTTGGCGATGACCTCGGGGCTTTGGAAGGCGGCGGCGATGGCGTCGCAGACCTTGTGCTTGGCGCGATTGACCTGGTTGATGTGCCAGCGGGTGGCGTTGTTGGTCTCGCGCCGGCCATAGGTATCGCTCACTTCCGCCGGTTCGACGGGAAGGGCGATCACCTCGTCGCAGACCGCGTCGGGAAGCGCCTTGTCGATCAGCCAATATGTCCAGGGCCGATCCGAACGCTGGGCGCGATCGAGGCAGGCAATGAAACTCCGGGCGATGTCTTGGGTGGTCGACATGGGGTGGCGCTTTCGAGAAGGGGTGGCGGCTTATGCGTTTCTCTTGGCCGGCCTGTCAACCTTGGCGGCGACGGCGTAAAGGGCCACCGCCGCGGCGTTGGAGACGTTGAGGCTCGCCATGGTCGAGGCGGTCGGAATGCTCGCCAGGATATCGCAACGCTCGGCGGTCAGGCGGCGCAGGCCCTCGCCCTCGGCGCCGAGGACCAGGGCGATGTCGCCGCTGAGATCCGCCTGATCCAGGGGCGACGCCGCCTGATCGGCGAAACCCACGCACCAATAGCCGAGGCGTTTGAGGTCCTCGAGGGCGCGGGCGAGGTTGGTCGCCCGCACCAGGGGCACCAGATCGAGGGCGCCCGACGCGGATTTGGCGAGGGCCGCGGTCGCGTCCGGGGCGTGGCGCTCGGTGATGACCACCGCCCTTGCGCCGAAAGCCGCCGCCGAACGCAATATCGCGCCGACATTATGGGGGTCGGTCACCTGATCGAGGACCAGAACGATATTCCGCTCCTCGTCGCGGGGGCGACAGGAATCCTCCAAGAAGGCCTCGGGCAGAGGCTCGACCAGGAGCGCGACCCCCTGATGCACCACCCCCTGGGGGAGAAGCCGGTCGAGGTTCGCTCGGTCGAGGATTTCGGCCGGGAAGGCGGAGGGCCCGATGGCCTCGGCCCCCGCCGCCGTCGCGACCAACCGGGTTTTCACCCTATTCGGATTGGCCAAGGCCGCCCGCACCGGGTGAAGCCCGTAAATCCAATGAGTTCCAGCCCCTGGACGGGGGGTGGGGCGGGGGTGTCCGAAGCGCTTGCCTTTTCCCATTCGCTCCTTATACTGCGCCGCGACAATTGAACCAAACGTCGCGGCGCGGCCACGGACTACCCCGGGGTATGCGCAGGTGGCGTGTGTCCGTTTTTCGGGTTGACAGAAGCGCAGGGAGGCAGGTAATCCGGCGCCGCTTTTCGCGGCTTTTCCGAGAGGACGGAAGGAGTTGCGGAGGGGTGGCCGAGCGGTCAATGGCAGCAGACTGTAAATCTGCCGACGTACGTCTACGTAGGTTCGAATCCTACCCCCTCCACCACCCAGGCCACCGGGGAGAGCAACGGAAACGCGAGAAACAGGCGGGTGTAGCTCAATGGTAGAGCTCCAGCCTTCCAAGCTGGCTACGCGGGTTCGATTCCCGTCACCCGCTCCAGTTTGGAGCCCGGCGTTTCGGCGCGGGCGATGACGGGACGAAAGATCGGCGGGTTTCGAATGATCGAAGCCCATGTGTGAGAGACGAGAGCAACAGGGAAGCTGACCATGGCGAAGGCGAAATTCGAGCGGACGAAGCCGCACTGCAACGTTGGGACGATCGGGCACGTCGACCACGGGAAGACGACGCTGACGGCGGCGATCACCAAGGTTTTGGCGGAGAAGGGCGGGGCCCAGTTCATGGCCTACGACCAGATCGACAAGGCTCCTGAGGAGCGGGCGCGGGGGATCACGATTTCGACGGCGCATGTCGAGTACGAGACGGAGAAGCGCCACTACGCGCATGTCGATTGCCCTGGCCACGCCGACTACGTGAAGAACATGATCACGGGCGCGGCGCAGATGGACGGGGCGATCCTGGTGGTGTCGGCGGCGGACGGGCCGATGCCGCAGACGCGGGAGCACATTCTTCTGGCGCGGCAGGTCGGGGTTCCGGCGATCGTGGTCTTCCTGAACAAGGTGGACATGGTCGACGATCCGGAGCTGCTGCAGCTCGTGGAGCTGGAGGTGCGCGAGCTTCTCTCGAAGTACCAGTTTCCCGGGGACCAGATTCCGATCGTTCCTGGCTCGGCGCTTGCGGCGCTCGAGGGGCGGGACGAGAAGATGGGCCGCGAGGCGATCTTCAAGCTGATGGAAGCGGTGGACGGCTACATTCCGCAGCCCAAGCGCGACGTCGACAAGCCGTTCCTGATGCCGATCGAGGACGTGTTCTCGATCTCGGGCCGCGGCACGGTGGTGACGGGCCGGGTGGAGCGTGGCGTCGTGAACACCGGCGACGAGATCGAGATCGTGGGCCTGAAGGACACGGTGAAGACGATCGTGACCGGGGTTGAGATGTTCCGCAAGGTGCTGGACCACGGCGAGGCGGGGGACAATGTCGGCTGCCTCTTGCGTGGGACCAAGCGGGAGGAGGTCGAGCGCGGCCAAGTCTTGGCCAAGCCGGGCTCGATCACGCCGCACACCCATTTCAAGGCGGAAGCCTACATTCTGACGAAGGAGGAGGGCGGTCGGCACACGCCGTTCTTCACCAACTACCGGCCGCAATTCTACTTCCGCACGACCGACGTGACGGGGGTGGTGAAGCTGCCGGACGGGGTGGAGATGGTGATGCCGGGCGACAACATCACCATGGAGATCGAGCTGATCGCGCCGATCGCCATGGACCAGGGCCTGCGCTTCGCCATCCGCGAGGGCGGCCGCACCGTCGGCGCCGGCGTCGTCGCCTCCGTCGTCAAGTAACCCGAGGGACGCAGCGGTCATGGACAGCCAGAACATCCGCATCCGCCTCAAGGCGTTCGATCATCGCGTGCTGGATCAATCCACCAGCGAGATCGTCAACACCGCCAAGCGGACCGGCGCCGAGGTGCGGGGCCCGATCCCGCTGCCCACCGGCATCGAGCGCTTCACCGTGAACCGCTCTCCCCATATCGACAAGAAGTCCCGCGAGCAGTTCGAGATCCGCACCCACAAGCGGCTGCTCGATATCGTCAACCCGACTCCCGCCACCGTCGACGCGCTCATGAAGCTCGAGCTCGCCGCCGGCGTCGATGTCGAGATCAAGGTCTGAGGTGACAGCCATGCGTTGCGGTGTGATCGCGCGCAAGATCGGGATGACCCGGGTGTTCGCCGAGGACGGCGCGCAGGTTCCGGTCACCGTCCTGAAACTGGACAAGGTCCAGGTCGTCGCGCGCAAGACCAAAGACAAGGACGGTTACGACGCCGTCCAACTGGGCGAGGGCAAGGTCAAGCCCCAGCGCATGAGCAAGCCGATGCGCGGGCTCTACGCCAAGGCCGGGGTCGAGCCCAAGCGTCGCCTCGCCGAATTCCGGGTGGCGGCCAACATGCTCCTCGACGTCGCCGACGAGATCACCGCCGACCATTTCGTCGCCGGGCAGTTCGTCGACGTCGCCGGCATCACCGTCGGCCGCGGCTTCGCCGGCGTCATGAAGCGGCACAATTTCGCGGGCCTCGAGGCCTCCCACGGCGTCTCCATCTCGCATCGCTCCCACGGCTCGACCGGCGGCCGTCAGGACCCCGGCAAGGTCTTCAAGAACAAGAAGATGGCCGGCCACATGGGCGACATCCGGGTCACCACCCAGAATCTCAAGGTGGTCTCGGTCGACGCCGACAAGGGCCTCCTCCTGATCAAGGGCAACGTCCCCGGCGCCGAAGGCGGCCTGTTGCGCGTCACCGACGCCGCCCGCAAGCCCCTGCCCAAGGACGCTCCCAAGCCGGGCAAGGTCCGCAAGGGCGAGAAAGTCGAGAGCAAGGAGGCCGCGGCATGAAGGCCCCCGTCGTCACCCTGGAGAACAAGCCGGCCGGCGAGATCGAGCTGGCCGAGGCGGTGTTCGGCCTCAAGCCGCGCGCCGACATCCTGCATCGCGTGGTCAACTGGCAGCTCAATCGCCGCCGCCAGGGCACCCATTCGACCCGCACGGTCAGCATGGTCGAGGGCTCGACCAAGAAGATCTACAAGCAGAAGGGCACCGGCCAGGCGCGTCACGGCGCCAAGCGCGCGGTGCAGTTCCGCCACGGCGCCGTCGCCTTCGGTCCCCATCCCCGCAGCCACGAGACCGCGCTGCAGAAGAAGGTCCGGGCCCTCGGCCTCTGCATGGCGCTCTCCTCCAAGCAGGCGGACGGCAAGTTGGTGGTGCTCGACACCGCCAAGGCCGGCAGCCACAAGACCAAGGCCCTGGCCGGCCAGCTCGCCAAGAACGGCTGGACCTCGGCGCTGTTCATCGACGGGACCGAGCCCGACGTCAATTTCTCCCGCGCCGCCGCCAACCTCGTGGGCGTCGACGTGCTCCCGGTGCAGGGCGCCAATGTCTACGACATCCTTCGTCGCGACACCCTGGTGCTGACCCGCGCCGCGGTCGAGAAGCTGCAGGAGCGCCTGGCATGACCGACGCTTATTCCGTGATCGTCGCTCCGATCATCACCGAGAAGGCGACCCGGGTCACCGAGCACAATCAGGTGACCTTCGAGGTTTCGCTGAACGCGACCAAGCCCGAGATCAAGAAGGCGGTCGAGACCCTGTTCAAGGTCAAGGTCAAGGCGGTCAACACGCTTCGCGTCAAGGGCAAGATCAAGCGCTTCCGCGGCATCGCCGGCAAGCGCTCGGATTGGAAGAAGGCGGTCGTCACCCTCGAGAAGGGCGACCGCATCGACGTGACCACGGGAATCTGATCATGGCGCTCAAGACCTACAATCCGGTCACGCCGTCGACCCGGCAGCTCGTCCAGGTCGACCGCTCCGGCCTCTGGAAGGGCCGGCCGGTCAAGAACCTCACCGTCGGCAAGCGCAAGTCCGGCGGACGCAACGCGCATGGCCACATCACCACCCGCCATATCGGCGGCGGCCACAAGCAGCGCTACCGCATCGTCGACTTCAAGCGCCGCAAGGACGACGCGAGCGCCACGGTCGAGCGCCTCGAATTCGATCCCAATCGCTCCGCCTTCATCGCCCTGGTCAAGTATCCCGACGGCGCCCTCACCTACATCCTCGCGCCGCAGCGCCTGCGGGTCGGCGATCAGGTGGTCTCGGGCGAGCGGGTCGACATCAAGCCCGGCAACTGCATGCCCCTCAAGAACATGCCGGTCGGGACCGTGGTCCACAACATCGAGATGAAGATCGGGGCCGGCGGCAAGCTCGCCCGCTCCGCCGGCTGCTACGCCCAGCTGGTCGGCAAGGACGCGGGCTACGCGCTCCTGCGCCTCTCCTCCGGCGAGCAGCGCATGGTGCGCGGCGAATGCCGGGCGACGGTGGGCGCGGTCTCCAATCCCGACCACCAGAACCGCGTCGTCGCCAAGGCCGGCCGCACCCGCTGGCTGGGCGTCCGCCCGACCGTGCGCGGCGTCGCCATGAACCCGATCGACCACCCCCATGGCGGCGGCGAAGGCCGCACCTCGGGCGGCCGCCATCCGGTCACCCCCTGGGGCAAGGGCACCAAGGGTACCCGCACGCGCAACGCCAAGCGGACGGACAAGTACATCGTCCGCCGCCGGTACCAGAAGTAGGAGCTGAGACGTGGCACGTTCCGTCTGGAAAGGTCCTTTCGTCGATGGCTTTCTCCTCAAGAAAGCCGAGACGGTCCGCGGCAGCGGCCGCAAGGAAATCATCAAGACCTGGTCGCGGCGCTCCACCATCCTGCCGCAGTTCGTCGGCCTCACCTTCGGCGTCCACAACGGCCACAAATTCCTGCCGGTGCTGGTGACCGAGGAGATGATCGGCCACAAGCTGGGCGAGTTCTCGCCGACCCGGACCTTCCACGGTCACACCGTCGGCGACAAGAAGGTCAAGCGCGCGCCATGAGCAAGCCCAAGGCCGAACGGCGCCTCGCCGAGACCGAGGCCAAGGCGGTGCTCCGCAACCTGCGGACCAGCCCGCGCAAGCTCAACCTCGTCGCCCAGGCGATCCGGGGCAAGGGCGCCAACGCGGCGCTCGCCGAGCTCGCCTTCTCGAAGCGGCGCATCGCCCGCGACGTGCGCAAGGCGCTGCAATCGGCGATCGCCAACGCCGAGAACAACCATCAGCTCGACGTCGACCGCCTGGTCGTCACCGAGGCATCGGTCGGCAAGGCGCTGGTCATGAAGCGCTTCCACGCCCGCGGCCGCGGTCGCGCCGCCGGCGTCCAGAAGTTCTTCAGCCACCTCACCCTGGTGGTGCGCGAGCGCGAGGAGAAGGCCGCCAAGGGCGCGGCGGCGGAGGAGGCCAAGTAATGGGTCACAAAGTCAATCCGACCGGGCTGCGCCTCGGCATCAACCGGACCTGGGACTCGCGCTGGTACGCCGGCGAGAAGGACTACGCCGGGCTGCTGCACGAGGACATCAAGATCCGCAACTACCTCTTCAAGAAGCTCGCCCAGGCCGACGTCGCCAAGGTGGTGATCGAGCGCCCGGCCAAGAAGGCCCGCGTCACCATCCATACCGGCCGTCCCGGCGTGGTCATCGGCAAGAAGGGCGCCGACATCGAGAAGCTGCGCCAGGATCTCGCCAAGCTCGCCGGCGGCGAGGTCACCCTCAACATCGTCGAGATCCGCAAGCCCGAGATCGACGCCAAGCTGGTGGGCGAGAAGATC
>Ga0194120_10012163_pt1 | contig 10175 bp, 8 predicted proteins | sample TA2MahCa65mmetaG_FD_148642 | JGI IMG/M metagenome (GOLD analysis project Ga0194120, IMG submission 148642) | Freshwater microbial communities from Lake Tanganyika, Tanzania - TA2015019 Mahale Deep Cast 65m | ecosystem: Environmental > Aquatic > Freshwater > Lake | place: Tanzania: Lake... | reverse complement strand
CTATCATGCAGGATCTCGGTTTTTGGATCCTCAATGATATTGTTTGGCGCAAAAATAATCCGATGCCTAATTTCCGCGGGCGACGTTTTACGAATGCCCATGAGACAATGATTTGGGCCTCGCGCGACGCATCGAGTAAGAGTTACACTTTTAATTATGAAATGCTCAAAGCTGGTAATGAAGATTGTCAGATGCGATCTGATTGGCTTTTGCCGATTTGTACTGGCGCTGAAAGATTAAAAGATAAAAATGGCCGTAAGGCGCATCCTACCCAAAAACCAGAAGCACTGCTTGCGCGTGTTATTCTCTCTGCTTCGAAAGCCGGCGATCTCATCTTAGATCCCTTTTTTGGCGCCGGCACGACAGGAGCTGTCGCAAAGAGACTGAGACGCGATTACCTTGGGCTTGAAAGAGAGCCAATCTATGCGCAGGCCGCCGCCGCCCGCATCAACGCCATTGAGCCATTAGCGCATGATACGCTCATTGCAGCGCCGTCAAAGCGCTCAGAACCGCGCGTTGCATTTGCGAGCCTAATTGAAAGCGGCCTAATCGCCCCAGGCGCTGTGTTGATGGACGCAAAAAAACGTCATCGCGCTAAGGTACGCGCGGATGGCGCGCTTTCCTTATCTGGATTCATCGGATCAATCCATAAAACAGGCGCGCTGGCTCAAGGTTTGCCCGCGTGTAATGGATGGACCTTTTGGCACTATGAAAAAAAGGGTAAACTTTATCCAATCGACGAATTACGCTCACGCATTCGTTTAGAACTCCGCGAAGCGGCGGAATAACTCACTAAGATTATCCCGCTAAGTTAAGCGAGGAAGCCTGTATAAAAACCAATTAAAAGCACAAAGCCAATAAACGCGCGATAAGCCACAAAAGGCCAGGCCGAAAACCTTTCAAGAATTCGAAGAAGTCCCCATATTGCTACAAAAGCTGACAATGAAGCGACAATAAGCCCTACAGCCAGCATTGACCACCCATGCGCGTCAAGATGCGCCTTATGCAACTCCCATAATTCTTTCAGCCCAGCGAGCGTGATCGCTGGCAAACCCAAAAGAAATGAGAAACGCGCCGCCTCTTCTCGCTTAAGATCGAGAAAAAGCGCTGCAGTTAACGTCGAGCCCGATCGAGAGACGCCTGGAATCAACGCGCCAACCTGGGCGAAGCCAACAATCAGCGCATCAGTTAAAGTGACATGGTCTAAGGAGCGTTTGTGATTACAATAAAGCTCCGCAATCGCCAAAAGCGCCGCCATGGCTATGCAGGATAAGCCAATGACTGGCAAAGATCGTAAAGGCGAGCCGCAGGTATTCAGCGTATGGGAAAGTAATAATCCCGCTAGACCTATCGGCACTGTCGCCAAACCTATCCAGACAACAAAACGAAAACTCCAGTCGCTAAAATCACGCTGCTGAAACGCCCGGATGGATCCAAAAGCAAGCGAACGAATATCGCTCCAGAAATAACTGATCACTGCAGCTAGCGCCGCTAATTGCATGGCTGCGGAAAATGCTGAACCCGGATCCTTCCATCCCAGCAATGTGGGCACAATGCGCATATGCGCCGTAGACGAAATCGGCAGCAATTCTGTAATGCCTTGAACAACGCCAAGAACTGCGACTTTCATATAACCAAGGTCCACAAAGCCCGTGTCGAGACCATTTGTGCAGGCTGTCGCCATTTTATCTCCAATCCACCGCTTTCGCCGCCAAATTTACTGAACTTCTTTTCAAATAATTTAGTTAATAGAGCGCGAATGATCCCAAATGACAGGCGTCAATTCAAGGTAAGAAAAGCTTTCAACATTGGCTTGAGCTCTTCACTTGAACAATTCATGAGCGCATTTGCCGCCTCTTGGCCCAAACGTAGAGGATCTTCCTCCCCCAAGTCAGCGCCAATTTCTTTGAGTTTCATACCCCATTGAGGATAACTCAGCGCTTTAATCTCTCGTCGTGTAATCAATCTGAGACCGCTATGGCGCGGATCGGCGCTGATTTTATGGTATAGCGCGTCTACTTCTTCAGGCGCGCCTTCAAGTATTTGAAGAAAATTGAGGCCATTAAATAATAACAAGCCCGTGACGCCCTTACGTTGGTTATAGGCAACGGCTGAAACAAGAATCTTTTCGAGTTCCTGCAGGCTCAACCCGAGTTGAGCTGTGCTAAAATAAATCAGCTGCAGCATAATTTTCTCCCGCCGCAACTTTTAATTTACGCCACGCTTTTTTCAATAATCTGCGCCAGATCAGTCATAATTTTATTGAGGTCATAATTTTTTGGCGTGTAAACAGCCGCAACCCCAGATTCAAGTAAAAGCTTTTCATCCGCAGGCGGAATGATCCCGCCAACAACAAGCGGCGCTGTCACTCCTTGCTCTTTCATCAGGCGGATGACTTCATGAGCTAAGGTCACATGCGACCCAGAAAGAATAGATAGGCCGACACAATGCGCATTCTCTTTCTTGGCTGCATCCACTAGCTCTGCTGGAGTTGAACGAATGCCGGCGTAAATTACCTCAAAGCCAGCATCTCGCGCCCGAACGGCAATTTGCTCTGCGCCATTTGAATGGCCATCCAGTCCAGGCTTTCCAACGAGAAATTTTGCTCTCTCACCAAGTTTCTGCGACACGCGTTCGACTTCGCTGCGAACAGCGTCTAACTGTCCGCCAACTTGGCGCGCTGTCGAGGAAACTCCAGTTGGCGCGCGGTATTCGCCAAATACGCCACGCAAAACATTACCCCACTCGCCAGTCGTAACGCCGGCTTTTGCCGCGGCGATCGACGGGTCAACCATGTTGCGGCCCTCTTTCGCCGCGCGCGCCAATTCTTCAATCGCTACTTGTGCGGCTTTTGCGTCACGCTGATTGCGCCAGGCATTCAAGCGAGCAATTTGTTCGGCTTCCACGTGTTCAGGCACAATCATAATTTGGCTGTCGCCGGATGTTAGCGGAGAGGGCTCGCCTTCTTTAAATTTATTGACGCCAACAACTGTTTGCTCTCCAGCTTCAATGGCCTCAAGACGCGCTGTGTTAGACTCAACGAGTTTTGATTTCATATAGCCAATTTCGACAGCCGCCGCCGCGCCGCCTAATTGATCGATTTTTTTAAGTTCAGCCTTTGCCTCTTCTTTTAACGCCGCAACCTTGCGCGCGATCTCTGGGGAGCCGTCAAAGATATCGCCATACTCAAGAAGATCTGTTTCATAAGCCATAATCTGCTGCATCCTAAGCGACCATTGCTGGTCAAATGGACGCGGCAAGCCAAGCGCTTCGTTCCAAGCGGGTAACTGAACAGCGCGCGCGCGCGCATTTTTAGATAAAACGACAGCAAGCATTTCAATTAGAATGCGCGTGACGTTATTTTCCGGTTGTTGTTCGGTAAGTCCTAAAGAGTTGACCTGAACGCCGTAGCGAAAACGCCGTAGCTTCTCATCCTTTATTCCATAACGCTCGCGGGTGATCTCTTCCCATAGTTCCGTAAAGGCGCGCATCTTACAAAGTTCCGTAACAAAACGCATGCCTGCATTAACGAAAAATGAGATACGCCCAACAACCTGACCAAAGTCAGCCTCAGAAAGTTCGCCAGATTTTTTAACATTATCGAGGATAGCGATCGCTGTCGCGAGCGCATAAGCGAGTTCCTGAGAGGGGGTCGCGCCTGCTTCTTGTAAATGATAAGAGCACACATTCATCGGATTAAATTTCGGCGCTTCTTTTGTCGTAAACAAAATCAGATCTTGCGTCAGACGCAATGATTGCGTCGGCGGAAAAACGTAAGAGCCGCGTGAAAGATATTCCTTGATAATGTCGTTTTGCGTCGTGCCTTGTAGTTTAGACCTCGGCGCGCCTTGTTCTTCAGCGGTAGCAATATACAACGCCATCAGCCAAACTGCTGTCGCGTTAATCGTCATCGAGGTATTCATTTCTCCTAAGGGGATTCCCTCAAAGAGCGTGCGCATATCTCCTAAATGCGAAACGGGGACGCCAACCTTGCCGACTTCGCCCCGCGCGAGAATATGGTCGCTGTCATAACCTGTCTGTGTCGGCAAATCGAAAGCAATGGAAAGACCTGTCTGGCCTTTTGCAAGATTGCGACGATAAAGACGATTAGAATCCGCTGCGGTCGAATGACCAGCATAAGTGCGAAACATCCAGGGCTTATCGCGACGTGGGGCAGACATATCGGTCATCAGGCGCGTCCTCCAGCGGCTGCGATAGCATATGACCCTGTTTTGACAAGGCGCCGGCGGTCAAGCCCCGGCAACAGCCGCCCGCTAGGTCGTTCATCGGTTGATTTGTCCTAAAAGCCCCGTCCTCAGACACATCATAGAAAAAGCCTGCTAAGGCATAGAAATTTTGGGGCTATTCGCAGCGGCGCGCAACGTATTATAAGCTGCGGCCGAATTTTAATGGGCCAATATCTTCCGCAGCCGGGGAGCTGACAGTGACCGACCACAAGGACCTATACGAATTAGGAGAAATCCCGCCTCTGGGCCAGGTGCCAAAAAATATGTATGCCTGGGCGATCCGCAAAGAGCGTCAGGGTCCTCCCGAAACCGCCATGCAAGTGGAGGTTGTGCCAACATGGACGCTCGACAGTCACGATGTGCTGGTGCTGGTGATGGCTGCAGGCGTTAATTATAATGGCGTCTGGGCGTCGCTAGGCGAACCCGTGTCTATGTTTAACGTGCATAAAAACCCTTACCACATCGCTGGATCCGACGCCTCTGGCATTGTGTGGGCGGTGGGATCAAAAGTTAAACGGTGGAAAGTTGGCGATGAGGTAATTATTCATTGTAATCAAGATGATGGCGATGATGAAGAGTGCAATGGCGGGGATCCAATGTTCTCGCCCTCTCAGCGCATCTGGGGCTATGAGACGCCAGATGGCTCTTTCGCGCAATTTTGTCGGGCGCAAGATCGCCAGCTCATGGCGCGGCCTAAACATCTGTCTTGGGAGGAGTCCGCCTGTTACACGCTAACTTTGGCAACAGCCTATCGGATGCTGTTTGGTCATGAACCCCACCAACTCAAGCCCGGGCACAATGTTCTGATTTGGGGCGCCTCTGGCGGACTGGGCGTTTTCGGCGTGCAGCTTTGCGCCGCCTCTGGCGCGAACGCCATTGGCGTTATTTCCGATGAAACTAAACGCGACTATGTCATGTCATTGGGGGCAAAAGGCGTCATCAATCGCAAGGAATTTAACTGCTGGGGTCAACTCCCAAAGGTAAACTCTCCCGAATTTGTTGAATGGACCAAAGAAGCCAGAAAGTTCGGTAAGGCGATTTGGGATATTACCGGCAAAAAGGATGTTGACATCGTTTTCGAACATCCCGGTGAATCCACTTTCCCGGTCTCAGCCCTTGTCGTTAAACGCGGCGGCATGGTTGTCTTTTGCGCAGGAACAACTGGCTTCAATCTAACGTTTGACGCTCGCTATGTCTGGATGCGTCAAAAGCGCATCCAAGGCTCACATTTTGCGCATTTGAAGCAAGCCGTCGCTGCTAATCAATTCGTTCTGGATCGTCGCGTTGATCCGTGCATGTCAGAAGTGTTTAGTTGGGAGAACATTCCCTACGCGCACACCAAAATGTGGAAGAATGAGCATGCGCCCGGGAATATGGCGGTGCTGGTCAATTCTCCAAAACCCGGCCTCCATACTGTTGAAGATGTAATCGAGGCTGGAAAAAAACGATAATGCGATCACTCTTAACTGAGCTGAGCTAAAATTCGTTTCAGGGCCCTCGATGCGCCAGTTTTCCAAGCGCCCTTGGCGTTCGGGGCTAATTAAGACTGTTGCATCGCGGAAAAAATGACGGCATGAATGAAATCATGTCACTAAGAGACTTCATCAAGCTTTTTATGCGGAGAGAACCCATGACCGCGGCTGTTGCTTTGAAAACTGAACCTGCAAGCTGGGCGAATGACGCCAAACAGGCGTTTCACGCAGTCGAAGGCCTCTATCAAGAATCGCTTGGCAGCGTTCGCGCCCGTGTTTCTCGAGAAGGCAAAATCGTTAATGATCTCGTTGAAGCAGATCAGCACGCCGCTCATGGCCTCGCCTGGTTTGCTACTTACGTGCAGGGACTACGCGAACTCATTGCTTATGCAGAAAGACTGCAAGCTGAGGGACTCTATGGCGAAACGGAAGAGCTGCTGAATCAAATTGGTTTTGCGGATCTCTTAGCTCAGGTCTATGGCGGCATTCCCATGAGCCAGGGCGAGACTGTCCGATTGACAGATTTCGGCATAACCCCTCAGCAGATTGCGGCGCGCCGTCCAGCTGTCGTGGATCATCTAATCCTGACGGGCAATACGCCTAAAAACCGCGCCCGTTTGGCTGAACTCATTGATCAGCAAGCCGCGGCCGAAACCATCGGCACCACCGGTCTCGACGAGACATTGGAAGCGATAAGAAGCGAAATGGGTAAATTCGCTGCAACCCATGTCACGCCCTTCGCGCAAGAATGGCATGCAAAAAATGACTACATCCCTCTCGACGTCATCTCAGGCCTTGCCGAGCTCGGGGTTTTTGGCTTGACGATTCCTGAGCAATACGGCGGCTCAGGCATGGGCAAAATCGCCATGTGCGTTGTGTCAGAGGAATTATCGCGCGCCTATATCGGCGTTGGCTCGCTTGGCACACGTTCGGAAATAGCCGGCGAATTGATCCTTCTTGGCGGCACGGAAGAGCAAAAACAAAAATATTTACCCGGCATCGCCAGCGGTGAAATTCTCCCCACTGCGGTCTTTACTGAACCCAACAATGGTTCTGATCTTGCCGGTCTGCGCACCCGCGCAACGCGCGAGGGCGAAGTATACAAAGTTGTCGGCAATAAAACCTGGATCACTCATCCAGTGCGCGCCGACATCATGACGCTTCTTGTGCGCACCAATTCCAATGAGAAGGGCTACAAGGGCCTTTCCATGCTGATTGCCGAGAAACCGCGCGGAACGGATGAAAACCCATTTCCAGCTGTTGGAATGACCGGCGGAGAAATTGAAGTTCTGGGCTACCGGGGCATGAAAGAGTTCGAGATTGGCTTCGATAATTTCGAAGTACCGGCGGAGAACCTTCTTGGCGGCGAAGAGGGCAAAGGCTTCAAACAATTGATGGAGACCTTTGAGTCCGCCCGTATTCAAACGGCGGCCCGTGCGCTTGGCGTCGCCCAATGCGCCCTCGATCTGGGCTTACGCTACGCCAAAGACCGGGTTCAATTTGGTAAACCTCTGTTCGCTTTCCCGCGCGTATTTAACAAGATCGTCTCAATGGCGGTCGAGATCCATGTCGCGCGTCAGATCACCTATTTCGCCGCGCGTGAAAAGGATGAGGGCAAGCGCTGCGACCTTGAGGCTGGCATGGCAAAGTTATTAGGCGCGCGCGTTGCTTGGGCTGCGGCCGACAATGCCCTCCAGATTCATGGCGGCAACGGCTTCGCCCTTGAATATCCTGTCTCTCGCGTCTTATGCGATGCGCGGATCCTAAATATTTTTGAGGGCGCTGCTGAAATTCAGGCGCAAGTTATCGCCCGCCGATTGCTGGAAGGCTAAGGCAGAGCCTCCATCTGGTTTACGTCATAACAGCCCGGACATGCCGGGCTGTTTTTTTATTGCTGCCCAGTAACCCTTTTCAAATTTAAAATTTTAATAAAATCAACTACTTATAATTTATAACGCCTGCTGCGACATTATTGCGCTAGTAAATCTTTTTGCGCCGCACAATATTTAAACATTGCATCGCAACATGAGTCGACTCTGCGCGGCTTCCGTTGCAGCGCTTTTGGCTGGAGGCTTTTATGGAAACAATCAAAAATTGGTTTCAGGATTGGTCAGACGCCTGCGAATACGCAAATGAGTGTACGCCAGATCTCACTTTCCTGACGCTTGCTGAACCTTATGCAGGCCTTCTTTGGATTGCAGGAGGGTGTTTCTTTTTATGGGCGATGAATGAGGCGCGGATCAAAGCCTCTCGTCAATCGCGTCATTTTAAACAACAGCCGGAAGCGCCTAGGCGCCGGCTCAAAAGAGCGCTCGCAGGACTGCGCGCAGCCCATTAGAGGGAAAAGAATTAACCCCGTGAGTTGATCTGAAGTCGCCAGATCCGCCGTTTTTGCTCAAGGGCGACACAAGGTCTCCTTGTAACGGCATCCACGCCTCCCCATTCTCAGCATAAGATATTCCAGGAGGGAGCGACCATGTCGTCCATAGCAGTGCATCATAATGCGTGGGTACTCATTGGAGATGGCCGCCGCGCCTTATTTTTTGTCAATCAAGGCGACGCTGAGCTCCTTGATCTTCGCGTTATTGAAACGCGCATCGATAAAAATCCAGCAACGCGCGATCAAGGCTCTGACGCGCCGGGGCGCAATTTTGCTTCCAAAGGCGGCGTGCGGAGCGCGCTGGACAATACTGATTGGCATGAAGTGGAAGAAGAACGCTTTGCCCGTCACATGGCGCAGAAAATTAATCAGGAAGCTGGGAGCGGAGCTTTGCCTGAGATTGTGATTATCGCACCGCCGCGCACATTAGGAGAAATCCGCAAAGAGCTTTCACTAAAAGCCCAAAGTAAAATTAGCGGGGAGATCGCTAAAGATCTGACGCGCCACCCTGTGAGCGATATCGAAAAATCATTGGCGATAAAAGCATCGTGAAGATAACGGGGCTAAACTGGTCCCAGTTTAACACGCGCGTGACATAAGTCCGAGAGTCGTGTCTAACCTCCCATCTCCAGTTCAGGCATGGATTATCCGCGCCGCTTCTTACCTGTTGTTTGGTTCATGCGTTATTATTTCTCGCTATTAAACGTCATTGTGCTGATTGCAGCCGTTGGGTCTCTCGCCGCTTGCGCTGGGCGTCCACAAGGCGTTCTTCTTGCAACGCATAAGCTGCCAGACAATGTAAAATTAGTGAATATGCTCGTTGTCACCACTCGCGCGCCTAATGACATGCAAGAAGGCGTGATGTTTGGCGGCGACCGCGCAAACCATGCGTCTTTTGCCAATATTATCGTTTCTGTTCCGCCAGACGCCAATCGCCTCGTGGGGGAAATACAATGGCCTGCAGAAAAAATTGCAAATCCGTCGTATGAATTTTCAACTGTCGAAGCCAGAATCTTAACGCAAGATGAAGCGATGAAAGATTTTGATCAGCGCATCCGTAAAACGCCTAAGCGCCAAGTATTAATTTTTGTACATGGGTTCAATACAAAATTTGAAGAAGCAGTCTATCGCTTTGCACAAATCATTCATGATGCGAATGCAGATGTTGTTCCAGTTCTCTTCACTTGGCCCTCTCGAGGCAATCTCTTGCAATATGGCTATGATCATGAAAGCGCCAGCTATTCTCGCGACGCGCTAGAAAATACCTTGCAGGTTCTCGCAAGAGATCCATCTGTTGGCGAGATTTCAATTCTCGCGCATTCAATGGGCAATTGGGTGACGCTCGAGGCCCTGCGACAAATGTCTATACGCAACCACGCCCTGCCAACTAAAATTCAAAATATCATGCTCGCCGCGCCAGATGTTGATTTCGACGTTTTTCGTCGACAGATCGCCGCTATTGGCGTCAAGCCGTCGCTCTTCACCCTGTTTGTCTCTCGAGATGATGAAGCGCTCGCCGTATCCCGACGCGTGTGGGGGAATAAACCGAGATTAGGAGCCGTAAATACAGCAGATGAGCCATATCAAGAAGCCCTTGATCGCGATCGCATTCAAATTGTTGATCTCACGGATGTAGCTTCCGGAGATCGACTGGGACATACAAAATTTGCACAAGCCCCTGCTGTGGTTCGCGCCATTGGCGGCAGACTGGCGCAGGGTCAAACTTTGAATGATGGCAAGGCTGGCGTGGGTCAAAGGCTCGGCTTGGCGACGGCAGGGGCTGTTGCAACTGTCGGAACTGCAGCGGGCGTCGCTGTCGCAGCGCCCTTCGCGATCATCGATCCCCACACACGCGAACAGATGAACGATCACCTAGACTCGCTTGGCGCGCAGTTAGCTCCTTAAGCGCCAGGGATTACAAAACTAATGATCATTTATAAAGAAATAATGTAACTACCCAGGTTACCAAGTGCTTTAGATTTGAGAGGCGCAGAATTTTGTAGACGGCGAATCTTTATTTTGATTCAAACTAAGGATGGTCATCGAATCGCCGAACCAGCCGACTTATGATGAGCT